>ERZ1643246.475-NODE-475-length-51723-cov-13.385674_pt1 | contig 51723 bp, 46 predicted proteins | sample MGYA00579265_ERZ1643246 | MGnify/ENA primary metagenome ERZ1643246 (study PRJEB29033, sample SAMEA4952261) | chicken gut metagenome | biome: Broiler Chicken; feature: Gastrointestinal Tract; material: Caecum | place: Ireland | collected 2018 | study: Broiler... | reverse complement strand
CCAGGTCACCGACGTGCAGAAGAACAAGGGCGGCAAGTATATGCACTACGGCAAGCTGACCGGCGGCGTTCTGAAGCTGGGCGGCACCGTCACCGCCGCCATCGACGTGTCCCGCCGGAAGGCCATCATGCGGGCCCACTCCGCCACCCACCTGCTGGACAAGGCCCTGCGCACCGTGCTGGGTGACCACGTCCACCAGGCCGGCTCCCTGGTGGAGGAGGACCGGCTGCGCTTCGACTTCACCCACTTCTCCGCCATGACCGCCGAGGAGCTGGGTCAGGTGTCCGCCATGGTCAATGAGGCCGTGCTGGAGGGCTACGACATCCACACCGACGTGCTGCCCATCGAGGAGGCCAAGAAGCGGGGCGCCATCGCCCTGTTTGGCGAGAAGTACGGCGACACCGTCCGGGTGGTGGACATGGGCGAGGGCTACTCCGTGGAGTTCTGCGGCGGTACTCACCTGGACAACACCGCCAAGGTGGGCGTGTTCCACATCGAGAGCGAGTTCTCCGTGGCCTCCGGCGTGCGCCGGATCGAGGCCACCACCGGCGCTCAGTCCCTGAAGATCATGAACCAGAACCAGCAGAAGCTGTTTGAGGCGGCCGCCGTGCTCAAGACCAAGCCCAGCGAGCTGCGGGAGAAGGCGGAGCAGACCATCGCCGAGCTGCGGGAGCTGCGCCACATGGTGGAGAAGTTCAAGGCCAAGGAGGCCGCCGGAGAGACCGACCGGTTCCTCATGGGCGGCCACGCCGTGGGCGAGCTGAAGGTGCTCACCGCTACCATGCCCCAGGCCGACGCTGCCAAGCTGCGCCAGATGGGCGATATGCTGCGGGATAAGCAGCCCAACGTGGTGGCGGTGCTCTCCGCCGTCAACGACGGCAAGATCACCTTCCTGGCCGTGTGCGGCAAGGAGGCCGTGGCCAAGGGCATCAAGGCCGGCGACCTGGTGAAGCAGGTGTGCTGCTGCTGCGGCGGAAAGGGCGGCGGCAAGCCGGACTCCGCCATGGGCGGCGGCTCTGATCTGCTCAAGCTGGATGACGCCCTGGCCCAGGTGGACAACTACGTGGCCGAAAAACTGGGTGTATAAGACAACAAATAAGTGCCCGCGGAACCATGTTCCGCGGGCACTTACTTTTTTCTTATTCCTCGTCCAGCATGGCCTGGGCCGCCGCCCGGATCACCTTGACCGCCGCGTTGATGCCGATGCGGCTGTTGACGCACAGGTCGTACTCCCGGCTCTGGCCCCACCGCCCGGTGGCAAAGTAGTTATAGTAGGACGCACGGGCCTTGTCCTGCCGGATCACGTAGCTCTCCAGATTGGGCTCGGTCACGCCGTACTCCTCCCTGGCCCGCCTGATGCGCTGGTCAATGGGGGCGTTGACAAAGACCTTCAGCATATGGGGCTCCTCCCGGAGGATATAGTCGGCGCACCGGCCCACAATCACGCAGGACTCCCGGGCCGCCGCCTCCTTAATCACCTTGGCCTGGGCGATGAACACCTGGTCGGGGACGGAGGGGGTGGCTACCGTGGTGTACAGATCATACAAAAAGCTGTTGGTGGGCCGCTGATGCTCCGTATCCCGGATAAAATTCTCCGAGAAGCCGGTCTTTTTCGCTACCTCGGTGATGAGCTGCTTGTCGTAGAAGGTAATGCCCATCTCCTCCGACAGCTGCTTGGCGATCAAACGCCCGCCGGAACCATATTCCCGGCCGATGGTAATAATAATGTGCTTCATACGGACACCTCCTGTTCTGCCTTTAGTATAGTGCATTTTCACCCTTCCGTCAAAGGGGATTTTCTTTTCCCCTCCCATTTGCAACTCTTCTGTAAAATTGGTGCACTTCCCTCCAAACTGTTTGGCCTTTTTTCGTCAAATCTGCAATTTTATATTTTTCTCTTGCATTTTCAGATTGGCTGCATTATAATAACTTCATCGTGAAAAAGTGAGCGCATTCTCCCGGTTTATGCCGGAAAATTCGGCAGGTCTGTAAGGCCGCCACACAAAGGGGTTTGGCAATATGGCATTTACGATCAGCAATTCTTATCTCCAGGGTATTTACGACGGCGTCTGCAAGAAGAATTCCCATGAGCCCGAGTTCCTTCAGGCCGTGGGCGAGGTGCTGGAGTCCCTCCAGCCCGTGTTCAATCAGAAGCCCGAGCTGGCCAAAATGGGCATCATGGACCGCATGGTGGAGCCCGAGCGCAGCCTGCTGTTCCGGGTATCCTGGGTGGACGATAAGGGCCAGGTTCAGGTAAACCGTGGTTACCGCGTGCAGTTCTCCACCGCCATCGGCCCCTCCAAGGGCGGCCTGCGGTTCCATCCCTCCGTCAACCTGTCCATCATCAAGTTCCTGGGCTTTGAGCAGGTGTTCAAGAACTCCCTCACCGGCCTGCCCATGGGCGGCGGCAAGGGCGGCTCTGACTTCGACCCCAAGGGCAAGAGCAGCAACGAGGTCATGCGCTTCTGCCAGTCCTTCATGACCGAGCTGCAGCGCCACATCGGCCCGGATACCGACGTGCCCGCCGGCGACATCGGCGTGGGCGCCCGTGAGATCGGCTATCTGTTCGGCCAGTATAAGCGTATCCGCAACGAGTTCAGCGGCGTGCTCACCGGCAAGGGCCTGACCTACGGCGGCTCCCTGGTGCGCACCGAGGCCACCGGCTACGGCCTGTGCTACTTCACCGACGAGATGCTCAGAGCCGCCGGAAAGTCCTTCCAGGGCCAGAGCGTGGTGATCTCCGGCTCCGGCAACGTGGCCATCTACGCCAACCAGAAGGCCACGCAGCTGGGCGGCAAAGTCATTGCCATGAGCGACTCCAACGGCTACATCGTGGACGAAAACGGCATCGACTACAAGGTGATCCAGGAGATCAAGGAGGTCAAGCGGGCCCGGATCAAGACCTACCTGGACTATGTGCCCACCGCCAAGTATTATGAGGGCTGCCAGGGCATCTGGACTGTCCCCTGCGGCATTGCCCTGCCCTGCGCCACCCAGAACGAGCTGCCCCTGGAGGGCGCCAAGGCTCTGGTGGAGCACGGCTGCTTCGCCGTGGCCGAGGGCGCCAATATGCCCTCCACCCCCGAGGCTGTTGCCTATTTCCAGGAGCACGGCGTGCTGTTTGGGCCCGCCAAGGCGGCCAACGCCGGCGGCGTGGCCACCTCTGGCCTGGAGATGAGCCAGAACTCTATGCGCCTGAGCTGGAGCTTTGAAGAGGTGGACCAGAAGCTCCACGGCATCATGACCAACATCTACCACAATGCCGCCAAGGCTGCCGAGGAGTACGGTATGCCCGGCAACTTTGTGGCGGGCGCCAACATTGCCGGCTTCATGAAGGTGGCCGACGCCATGATCTGGCAGGGTGTCTCCTACTAAGCAGACGCCAAAACGACAAACCAGCTTATCGAGGAGGGACGTGGCATTGCCGCGTCCCTCCTTTGGGTCGGCCACCGGGGCCCCATCGCAGATGGGGCGGCGCGCAAGCGCCGTACAAGCGTTTTGCCAAAGGCAAAACCTTGATGCCGGGCGGATTCACTCCGCCCGAGCAGATTAAATTTTTGGGATCCCCAACATGCCCTGCATGTTGGGGATGGCCGACGCCATGATCTGGCAGGGTGTCTCCTACTAAGCAGACGCCAAAACGACAAACCAGCTTATCGAGGAGGGACGTGGCATTGCCGCGTCCCTCCTTTGCGTCTGTCCTTAGAATTCGGCGCATCTCTTCGTCTTCTGCCGCCTTTCCGCTTGTGCTTTCTTCTGCTTTCCTGTATCATAATGTCTGTTGACAAGCATTTTTTGAGGTGACTGTATGCTTCGAATTCAAAATATTGCCCTTTCCCTGGACGGCGGCATTCCCCAGCTGAAAAAGAAGGCCGCCCGGATCCTGGACCTCAGACCGGAGGCCGTCACCGGCCTCACCCTGGCCCGGCAGTCCATCGATGCCCGTAAAAAAAGCGACGTCCACTATGTCTGTACGGTGGACGTCGCTGTAACCGACGAGGAGAAGGTCCTGGCCCGGTGCCGGGACAGGCGGGTCAGCCTGCACCGGGACATCCCCTACGCCTTTCCCCCGGTGCGGCGGAGCTCCTCCCTGCCGCCAGTGGTGGTAGGAATGGGCCCGGCAGGCCTGTTTGCCGCCCTCTTTCTGGCCCGGAACGGACTGGCCCCCATCGTACTGGAGCGGGGCCGCCCGGTGGAGGAACGCACTACCGACGTGGAACGCTTCTGGTCCACCGGCCAGCTGGACCCCGCCTCCAACGTGCAGTTCGGCGAGGGAGGCGCAGGCACCTTCTCCGACGGCAAACTGAACACCGGCACCCACGACCCCCGGATCGCCACTGTGTTCCGGGAGCTGGTGGCGGCGGGAGCTCCGGCAGACATTCTGTACCAGCACAAGCCCCACATCGGCACCGACGTGCTGCGGGACGTGGTAAAAAACATCCGGCTGGAGCTGCTCCGGCTGGGGTGCGACGTGCGCTTCGGCCACAAGCTGGCGGGGCTGACCCTCCGGGACGGCGTAGTGGCCGGGTTGACGGTGGAAGGCCCTCAGGGCGCCTACCAGCTGCCCTGCGACGCCCTGGTGCTCTCCCCCGGCCACTCCGCCCGGGACACCTTCCAGATGCTCCATGAGGCAGGAGTACCCATGGAACAGAAAGCCTTTGCCATCGGGGTCCGCATTGAGCATCCCCAGAGCGCGGTCTCTCTGGCCCAGTTCGGCCCGGCCTGGGAAAAACTGCCCGCCGCTGACTACAAGCTGTCCTGCCATCTTCCCAACGGCCGCTCCGCCTTCACCTTCTGCGTCTGCCCCGGCGGAGAGGTGGTGGCCGCCGCCTCGGAGGAGGGGCGGCTGGTAACCAACGGCATGAGCCGCCGGGCCAGGGACGGGAAAAACATCAACGGCGGATTTCTGGTAGGGGTCAACCCCGCCGACTTCGGCTCGGACCACCCTCTGGCGGGGGTGGCCTTCCAGCGGCATTGGGAGGAGGCCGCTTTCCGGCTGGGAGGCGGCGGCTATCTGGCCCCCGCCCAGACCGTAGGCGATTTCCTTGCGGGGCGGCCATCTGTGCGGCTGGGTTCAGTGGAGCCCACGTACCGCCCCGGCGTGATCCCCACCGAGCTGGACCGCTGCCTGCCCGGTTACGTCGCCGACACCCTCCGGGGCGCGCTGCCGGTGTTTGACCAAAAGCTCCGGGGCTTTGCCGCCCCCGACAGCCTGCTGACCGGGGTGGAAACCCGCTCCTCCTCTCCAGTCCGTATTATTCGCGGAGAAAATTTCCAATCTGTAATCACCGGACTCTATCCCTGTGGCGAAGGAGCCGGATATGCCGGCGGGATCACCTCCGCCGCTGTGGATGGCATCCGGGTGGCCGAGGCGGTGGCCAGCCAGTAGAGAACCCTGGCTCAGTTGCGGTAGGTCCCTTTGAGGGTGACCTGCTCCAAAACGTGTCCCTCCATCTGGCGGAACATCTCGTGGAACCAGAACCCGTCCTTCAGCTCCAGAAGGGTGTCCAGAGCGTAGACGTGTAGCTCATAGGTATGGGGCTCATTGGGCGGGGCCATACCCCCGTAGCATGCGCACAGAGCGGGGTCCTGCCGGCCGCCCTGGATGCTCACCCAACTGTTCAGGCCCTGAACAAAGTCAGGGTTGTTCTGGCTGGCATTCTCCTCCACCTTGGTGCTGGTGATATTGGCCGCCACCCAGTGGACCCAGGCAAAGCCCCCGCTCACCGGACAGGCGTCCTTGTCCTCCAGAAAAAGGGCGAAACTCTTGGTACCCTGGGGGGCGTCGTGGATCTCCAGGGGGAGGGAACAGGTGGGTACGCCGTTTTCATTGTGCTGCTGGCCGTGTTTTCCATAGCGGTCGTGGATCACGCCGTCTACAATACCATGACTGGTTACTCTCATTGGAAACATCCTCCTTTGATGATCTGCCCGGTCATCATAGCAAGATTTTCCCTCCACGTAAATTACCCACTTTTTCGTGGGTATGCCCCCTACAGTAACCCTCGCTCCCGCAAGGGCTCCTCCATGCCATGCTCCTTCATGTAGTCGATGCCGATCTCCTGCATGATGGTGAGGGCGGCCAGCACCCGTTCCCCCTGGGGCCGGGTGAGAAAATAGCTGGTCTTGAGGGGATAACCACCGGACACCTCCTTGTCCACAAAGCCGAAGGCGGCCAGCTCCTTCAGGTGCTCCAGCAGCATCTTTTGGGTGATCCCGTCGATGTCCCGCTCCAGCTGGGCCAGAGTGGTCTTGCCCAGCCGCAGCCGCCAGAGAATGATGGGCTTCCACTTGCCCTTGAGCATATCGTGGGTCAGCTCCAGCGGGCAGGTAAAAGTCTCTCGTAATTTCATCGTATCCCCTCCCCATTTTGCTGGGGCCAGTATATCACAGGGCTGGGTTGCCGTCGAGGGCACGCGGGGGATTTTTTCTTTCCCATGCACTCATCCGCCCTGTTCAGGTGTGTTATGATCGGAAAGGAGAGAGCGCCATGGCCATGCAGCTCCGGGGGGACGCCCCCTTCTCCTACGGGATGGAACACTATCTGGATATGGTTTACCGGGCGGCCTGTCACAACGCCCCCACCATAGAGGACGCGGAAGATGTGACCCAGGAGGTCTTTGAGGCCCTGCTGCGCAGCGGCAAGGACTTTGCCGACGGGGAACATCTGAAGGCGTGGCTGCTGCGGGTGGCCATCAACAAGTGCAGAAACCTACACCGGGCCAAGCGGTCAGAGGAGGTACCCCTGCCGCCCCAGTTTCCCGCCCCGCCGGGGACGGACGGCTCGGTGCTGGACGAAGTGCGGGCTCTGCCGGAGCCCTACCGCAACGCCATCTACCTGCACTACTTTGAGGGCTACACCGCCAAGGAGATCGGGGAGATTCTGGGGGCCAAGCGGAACACCGTGCTGTCCTGGCTGGCCCGGGGACGGCAGGCCCTCCGGGAGCGGATGATCGGAGGCTTTGAGCATGAATAGATTGGATTACATGGTCCAGGTGGAGGATCTCCACGCCTCCCCGGAGCTGCGTAGCCGGCTCACGGCTCTGGCCGGGGAGGTAAAGCGGCCCCGGCGGCGGCTGAGGCCCTGGATGGGGGTGTGCGCCGCTCTGGCGGTGGCGTTCCTTGGAGTGGGGGTATTGAACGGAACCATTCCCCTGCTGCGGATCGGGGGCAGCTCCGGAAGCGGCGGCGGCGGTCACGACGAGGCCTCCACCTTCATGTCCTATGCCGGGCCCATCTTCCCCCTGACCCTGGGAGAGGAAAACGACAGCATCACGGCGGAGCGGAACACCACATTGGACTTTTCCCCCTGGGAGCCGGTTTGGGTGGAGTCGGAGTACCGGGAGGAGGGGGGCTACTGGAGCCGCTCCTCCGACATTCTGGTGACCGATTCCTACACCCTGACCAATTCCTCCGGAGAGGACCAGGCGGTGACGGTTTTATATCCCTTTGTCTCCGGGCTGTATGAGACGGACCGCCTGCGGCCTCTTCTCACCCTGGACGGCAGGGAGCTGCAGACGGAGCTGCGCATCGGCACCTACTCCGGCTCCTTTGAAGGGGCCTGGGCCGGTACCATTGGCGGCGATCCCGACGGCAGCGTCAACCTGAACTACGCCGATGGCTGGGAGGACTACCAGGCCCTGCTGGCGGACGGCAGCTACCTGACAAACGCCCTGGGGCCCGGGCCGGACGTGACCGGCGTGCCGGTTACCGTCTACAGGCTGACCAACCCCTACAGCCCGCCCAAGGACGAAGAGGCGGGGATCACCAATCCCTCCCTACGGGCCACCTTCCATCTGGACTACAGCAAGACCAAAATTCTCACCTACGGCTTCCACGGCGCGTCTTTCGACCCTGAGGGCGGGACCATGCTGCAGGACTTCTCCATCCCCCAGCCGGGCGACAGGGACTACGGCACGAAAGCCTACTACCTCATTGCCGTTGGGGAGGACATCCAGGACCTGACGCTCCAGGGTTTTGCCACGGGCCGTCTGGACGAGGAGGCCGTTCCTCTGGACGGCTGCGGAGCCACAGTGGAGCGGTACAAGACCAACCTGGACGCGGCGCTGCGGGAGATCCTGCCCCAGCACCTGGACCTCCTTGAGATGGAGGGGCATACGCCCACAGGGCTGACCTTTGAGCAGGTCTACCGGGCCTTTCTGGAGCAGCTGCTCTCCTACGGGGTGCTGTCTGATCACACGGCGGAGCGGTACGACTCCGGCTGGCTGGAAAACATTGAGGAGGGGCTGGACCGGGTGTGCTGGCTGGAGGCCCGGGTCACCATTCCCGCCGGGGAGAGCGTCACAGTGGAGGCCAGCTTCACCAAAGAGGCCAGCTTTGACTACGCCTGCGCCGACACCAAAAATCGGGGCGTATACGGCTACGACCTGGTGACGCAGCTGGGCTCCAACCTGACCTGCACCGGGCAGACCGCCACCCTGGAGGACCGGGGACTCATCGAAATCGTCCGGCAGAACTTCGGCTTCGACCTGGAAAACGGGGTGAATACCGTCACCCTGGACCTGGCCCAGGAGCACTACTATCTGGAGGTACGCCGCATCACGGAATAGCAAAAAATGTGCCGCCCCGGCCGGGGCGGCACATTTTTCTTGGTTCAGCGCTGCTGCATGGGCACATAATCGGCGTGGGTGCCCACATATTTATAGGCCGGGCGGATGATCTTGCCCATGTTGATGAGCTCCTCAATGCGGTGGGCGGACCAGCCGGCGATACGGGCCATGGCGAAGATGGGGGTATACAGCTCCAGGGGCAGGTCCAGCATGTGGTACACGAAGCCGGAGTAGAAGTCCACGTTGGCGGACACGCCCTTGTACATCTTCCGCTCCCCGGCGATGACCTCGGGCCCCAGCCGCTCCACCATGGAGTAGAGCTCGTATTCCTCGTTGCGGCCCTTCTCCCGGGACAGCTTCTCCACAAAGGAGTGGAGCAGGTTGGCGCGGGGGTCGGACAGGGAATACACCGCATGGCCCATGCCGTAAATGAGACCGGCCTTGTCAAAGGCCTTCTTGTCCAGCAGATCCTGGAGGTAGCGGCGCACCTCGTCCTCGTCCTTCCAGTCCTTCACCTGCTCCTTCATGTCCTCAAACATGCGCACCACCTTGATGTTGGCGCCGCCGTGCTTGGGACCCTTCAGGGAGGCCAGGGCGGCCGCCATGCAGGAGTAGGTATCGGTACCGGAGGAGGTAACCACATGGGTGGTGAAGGTGGAGTTATTGCCGCCGCCGTGCTCAGCGTGGAGGGTCAGACAGATGTCCAGCACATGGGCCTCCCAGAAGGAGTAGGTGGAGTCCGCCCGCAGCAGGGTGAGGATGTTCTCCGCCGCCGACAGCTCCGGCCGGGGGGCGTGGATATACAAGCTGCTGCCGCTCTTGTAGTTCCAGGCCTGATAGCCGTAGACACTGAGCATGGGGAACAGCGAGATGAGCTGCACGCACTGGCGCATGACGTTGGGCAGGGAGATATCGTCCGCCCGGTCGTCATAGGAGGCCAGATTGAGCACGCTGCGGGCCAGGGAGTTCATAATGTCGTGGCTGGGGGCCTTCAGGATCACGTCCCGCACAAAGTTATTGGGCAGGGACCGGTAGTAGGACAGCTGCCTGGTAAAGCTCTCCAGCTCCTCCTGGTTGGGCAGATGGCCCAGCAGCAGCAGATACGCGGTCTCCTCAAAGCCAAACCGGCCCTCCTTCAGCGCGCCCTCCACCAACTGCTCCACATCGACCCCGCGGTAGTAGAGCTTGCCGTCGCAGGGCAGCTCCTCCCCGTCCACAATCTTCTTGGCCACGATGTCGGAGACCTCGGTGAGGCCCGCCAGCACGCCCTTGCCATTCAGGTCCCGCAGGCCCCGCTTTACGTCGTACTTTACAAAGTCGTCCGGATCAATGCTGCTGTTGCGCAGCGCCTGGGCCGCCAGCGCCTCGATCTCGGGGGTGATGTCGCAGTAGTTCGGATTGCTCGCCATAGAAAACCTCCATTCTCGTCCGTGCCAACACAGCCCCCTGCGGGCTGTGACATTTCTGATAAGAAGGATATCATAAAAATGTTACCATTTTATGAATCAAAACGCAACCTTTCTTGCAAAAAACGGCGGAGCTCCCTCCGCCGTTTTGATTCAGAACAGGTCCTTCCGCTTCAGCAGGATGCCGGCAATCACGATGGCCACCGCCGCCACCGCCAGGGGAATCCACCAGAACTGGTCCAGGGGCAGGCCGGTGGTGATGTTCATGCCGTAGAAGCCGAAGATGATATTGGGTATGGTAAGCAGGATCGTGATGGAGGTCAGCACCTTCATGATCACGTTCAGGTTGTTGGAGATCACGCTGGCAAAGGCATCCATCATACCCGAAATGATGGAGGAGTAGATATTGGCCATCTCAATGGCCTGGCGCACCTCAATGAGCACGTCCTCCAGCAGGTCGTGGTCCTCCTCATAAAGGGTAATGATGCGGCCCCGGAGGATCTTCTCCAGGGTGACCTCATTGGCCTTCAGGGAGGTGTTGAAATAGACCAGTGACTTCTCCAGGTCCAGCAGCTGGATGAGCTCCTTGTTCCGCTGGGATTTGTACAGCTGCCGCTCCATATAGTTGTAGATCTTGTCAATCTGCTTCAGGTACTGCAGAAAGCGCTTGGCCACCTGGAGGAGCATATACAGGATAAAGCTGGTGCGCTTCTGGGTCTCGGCATTGCGCACCAGGCCGTCCTGAAAGTCCTTGAGAATGGAGGTCTCCTTCAGGCAGACGGTAATGATGTGCTTCTGAGTGACGATGATGCCCAGAGGGAGGGTGGAGTACACCACCGCGTCGTCCTTCTCCACCGAGGGCACGTCGATGATAATGAGGGTCTGGCCGTCCTCGGTGTCGATGCGGGAGGTCTCCTCCTCGTCCAGGGCGGCCCGGAGGAAGGTGGGCTCCACCCCCAGGGTCACCGCCACCGTGTTCAGCTCGTCCTCGCTGGGGTAGGTCAGGTTCACCCAGCAGCCGTCCTGGACGGAATCCAGCCGGGTCATTTTTCCATTGATGGTCTTGTAGATGGAAAGCATTCCGCTCACGCCTTTCTGGGCGCGGGGGCCAAAAGGGCAAAAAAATCCCCGCAGCCTGTTTCTAGCCGCCCCCGCGGGTCTCCCCGCCAGGGCACGCGGCGTCCAGGCGTGCGGGTCCGCCGGCCTTGCCGGTCAGACGGGGAGCCTGCGCGCCGCGTTTGGTACACTGTATGCTCGACTCAGAGGGTCACCGCTCACGGCGCATATCACTCCCTTATCATGTGTTGTCAGGTTCATTATATGCCTTTTCTTTCGGGATTGCAAGGCTCTCTCGTTCAGGCAAGCCGCCGCGGGGCCATGGGCCCCACGGCGGCTCGGTATTCCTTCACTGTTCAGCGGCCGCCCCGGTTGAAGATCTTGAAGATATCCTCAAAGGGGTCGTCCGCAGTGGGGGCGGCAGCGGCAGGCTCCTTCTTCTGCTCGCTCTGCTCCTGTCCCGCCTGCTGCTCCCGGTTCTTCTTCTCCTTCTCCCCGGCGTTGGAGAACAGATTGTTGGGAATATTGTCCTCCCGCTCCTCAAAGCCGGTGGCAATGACGGTGACCCGCACCTCGTCCTCCAGGGTGTCGTCGAAGGTGGCGCCGAAGATGATGAGGGCGTCGGGATGGGCGGCCTCCTGCACCATGTTGGCGGCCACGTCCACCTCGTCCAGGCCGATCTCGGTGGAGCCGGTGACGTTGACCAGCACGCCCTTGGCCCCGTTGATGGAGGTCTCCAGCAGAGGGCTGGAAATGGCCATCTTGGCCGCCTCCTCCGCCCGGTTCTTGCCGGCAGCCCGGCCCACGCCCATGTGGGCCATGCCGGCGTTCTGCATCACAGCGGTAACGTCGGCAAAGTCCAGGTTGATAAGGCCGGTGTTCTTGATGAGGTCGGAGATGGACTGCACCGCCTGGCGCAGCACGTCGTCGGCGATCTCGAAGGCGTTGGCGAAGGTGATCTTCTGGTCGGTGGCCAGCTTCAGCCGCTCATTGGGGATGATAACCAGGCTGTCCACCCGGGTGCGCAGCTCCTCAATACCCTTTTCCGCCTGCATCATCCGCCGGCGGCCCTCAAAGTTGAAGGGCTTGGTGACCACGCCTACCGTCAGGATACCCATTTCCTTGGCGATATCCGCCACAATAGGGGCCGCGCCGGTACCGGTGCCGCCCCCCATGCCGGCGGTGATAAACACCATATCGGTCTCCTCCAGCGCCTTGGAAATGGCGCTGCGGCTCTCCTCGGCGGACTTGCGCCCCACCTCCGGGTCGCTGCCCGCGCCCTGACCGCCGGTAAGCTTCTCGCCGATCTGAATCTTTACAGTAGCGCTGGATACGTCAAGCGCCTGCTTGTCCGTATTCACCGCGATAAAATCCACACCCTTGGTCCCGGTCTTGACCATCCGGTTGACCACGTTATTGCCGCCCCCACCAACGCCGATGACCTTGATGGTAACGACGGTATCGGGACCGGTATCCAGCCCAAACGCCATAATTGTTCCTCCTATGTAAAACGAATTCGTATTATCTCTCTATTTATGGGCAGAAAAATGAGCTATTTTGTACCCTCACCCTCTAAAGAACCCATATCTTGTTTTATTTTATCCCTCTTTTGCTTGGAGGTCAATAGCTCCCGCCGGATTTCCGCAAAGTTTTGGAACATTCTCGTTCCAAAGGCCACCACCGCCGCCAGGTAAAGGGGAATCCCCAGATTCTGGCCCAGCCAGGTGAGAAACACCGCGATAAGAGCATTTCCCACCGTGCCTGAGAGAAAGACATCCAGCTTGAACTCCCCGGCCACTCTGGCCCGGAAGCCCCCCAGGGCGGAGTCCAGCGCCGCCAGCAGCCCGGCGGCGGCATAGAGAGAGTATTGACTGGGAATGGCCCAGGGGAACAGAAATCCCGCCGCCAGACCCGCCAGCAGTCCCACCAGCTCCAGCATTACTCCTCACCCTCCTCCTCGCCCGGCGTCACGGTATGGGCGTATTGATACTCCACGGTCCCGTTGTACTTGGGGATAAGCAGCAGGTCGCTGGGGGTCACCTTCACCGTGATCCCCCATTGGCTGAGCACGTCCACCACCCCGTTGCGCATGGTCACGGCGTTATACAGGGTATCCGGGTCGCCGATGGCGAAGATGACGTAGGGGGCGGCGTATCGCCGGCCGTTCACCGTCACCACCGCTCCGGTGCAGCGCACCTCGCTGGTGGCCAGCAGCCGCTCCCCGTTGAGGGAGATGGCCTCCGCCCCGGCAGAGCGCAGCTCGTTGATCACCGACAGCAGATCGTTGTCGTGGATTAAGTAGTCGGCCTCGTCGCCGGTGACGTTGGTGGAGCTGGAGTCCTCCAGGATCACCGTCACCCCCGGCCCCTCCACGTCAGTGAGGCCGGCGGTGATCTCCAGCTTGTCCAGCTCGGCCCGCAGGGCCTCGCTCCCCTCATCGCCGGAGGCCGCCTGGTCCCGGTAGAGGGCCAGCTCGCTCTGGAGCTGCTCCACCTGGTCGGCCAGGCCGTCCTTCTGGTCCATCAGCTCGTTGTACAGATTCTGCAGGGTCTCCAGCCGGCTGGCGGTGGCGGCGTCCGCCGCCCCGGTGAGCTTGACCCCCCGCAGCTGGGCCGCCAGCAGAAAGCCAACGATGGCGCAAACCACCACCACCGCCAGTTCCCCTTTGCTGCGCCGTTTCTTTTCATTCATCCGCATTGTTCTCTCCTTGTGGGCTCTCGCTGGCCGCCGGCGGCTCGGTCTCCCCGCCGCCCTCCCCTTCCGGAGTGGGGTCGGGCTGGCCGGGCAGCCACCGGTCGGGCAGCAGGTGGGTCACCCTGCCCTCGTAATTTTGGTCCAGGGTGCCGGAGCGGGCGATCCCCCGCTCATCCATGCTCTCCAGGGCCCGTTTCAGCTCATAAGTCTCCTGGTCAAAGTCCCCGTTCAGGGGGAAGATCACCGTCAGGTCCGCTCCGTAGCCGAAGCGGATTTCATTTTCACTGCTCAGGTCCACAAAGCCGGTAAGGCTGCCGGTCATCTGCATCTCTCCGATGGCGGTAAAGAATTCCCGCAACCGGTCCAGCTTGTTCTGCTCCTCGGGGGCCACCGTCAGCCGCCCGCCCACCGACGGGTCCAGAGGGGTCAGCCCCATGACCTGGGGCAGATTTTCGGTAAGGGAGGAGTCCCCCGCCTCCAGGATCTTGCACCGGTGGTCCAGCAGCCAGCAGGTTCCCCCGCTCTCCACCCAGGCCACCGGCACGCTCTCGGTGACGTAAAACACCAGGGTGTCGGGCAGCTTGCGCTGAATGGATAGATCGTCCACATAGGGCAGGCGGGTGAGAATCTGGGAGATCATATGGCTTTTGTTCAGAGCGAACAGGTTGTCCCCCTGCTGCACGCCGGAGGCGGCGATGACCTCCTCCGCCGTATAGCGACTGTTGCCCTCCACCAGCATGGTGTTCACCCGGAAAAACACCACGCAGCCCAGGATAATGGCGGCAAGGATGAGCAGAATGGACAGCAGCTTATAGAGGCCGCCGAAGCGTCCCCGGTTGCGCCGCCTTCCTTTTCTGCTCCTTCTTGCCGCCATGCCTTCGGTCTCCTGTCTGTTTGCTTCTTTCCTATACTATCTCACAAAAAGCATAAAAATGTGTAAAGATGCTCTTACGTTTTTCTGTCCTCCGCCACACGGCGGATCCGGGCCCCCAGAGCGGCCAGATCCCCTTCCAGGCACTGGTAGCCCCGGTCGATGTGGTGGAGGTCCTCAATCCGGCTCTCCCCCTCCGCCCCCAGAGCGGCCACCACCAGGGCGGCCCCGCCCCGCAGGTCGGAGGAACGGACCTGGGCGCCGTGGAGCCGGGGCACCCCGTACACCACCGCCACCCGGCCCTCCACCCGGATGTCCGCCCCCATGCGGATGAGCTCATCCACATGGCGGTAGCGGCTTTCAAACATGTTTTCCACAAACACCGTGCAGCCGCTGCCCTTGCACAGGGCGGCCATCACCGGCGCCTGGGCATCGGTGGGAAAGCCTGGATAGGGCGCCGTGCGGACGGGCCGCACCCCCTTCAGGGGCCGGTCCCGGCGCAGGGCAATCTTGCCCGGCTGGCTGCGGACGGCACACCCCGCCTCGGTGAGCACGGCGGTAACGGTGGACAGGGTGCGCCAGTCCACTCCGGTTACCTCCACCTCGCCCCCAGCGGCGGCGGCCGCCGCCAGATAGGTGCAGGCCACGATCCGGTCGGCCATAACGGTGTAAGACCCGCCATGGAGGGGCGCGCCCCCCTCAATGGTGATCACCGAGCTGCCCGCCCCCCGCACCCTGGCTCCCAGGGTGATCAGGAAATTTTGCAGGTCCACAATCTCCGGCTCCCGGGCGGCGTTGGTGATGGTGGTGGTTCCCTTGGCGCACACCGCCGCCAGCATGGCGTTCTCAGTGGCCCCCACGCTGGGCAGGGAGAGCACAATGTCCGCCCCGTGGAGGGCGCCCTGACAGAGCATCCCTCCCGGCTCCTCGGTGATGGTCCCCCCCAGGGCCCGGATGGCCGCCAGGTGGAGGTCGATGGGCCGGGGACCCAGCTCGCAGCCACCGGGGGCGCACAGGCTGGCCCGTCCCATCCGGCCCAGCACCGCCCCCAGGAAGATCACCGAGGAGCGCATCTCCCGCATGAGCCGGTCGGGCACGTCCCACCGGGTGGGGGCGGAGGCGTCCACGATGACCGACGTCCCCTCCCGCCGGGCGGAGCAGCCCAGATGGCGCAGGATGGCCAGGGAGGCCTCCACGTCGGACAGGTCGGGACAGTTATGGATGACGCACTCCCCTGGGGCCAGCAGGGCGGCCGCCAGAATGGGGAGCACGCTGTTCTTGGCCCCGTGGACCGCCACGGAGCCTTTGAGAGGGAAGCCTCCCTCCACCAGATATGTACTCATATGCCTTCCTCCGCACTTGGGTTTTGGTACGCCATCCTATGCGGAGGAGGGAATCGGGGTTCATTTCCCCTGTTTTTTGCCCAGCAGGCCGGAGAGCACGCCGTAAATCTGCTCCGCCGCGTCGGGCACCGCCATGGCCCGCAGGGCCGCCCCCATGGCCTCCCGCCTGTCCTTGTCGTTCAGGATCCCGGCGGCGGTCTGGTAGAGCTTTTCGCCGGAGCTCTCCCCCTCGGGCAGCAGCACCGCGCCTCCCGCCTGCTCCAGCACCCGGGCGTTCTTGGTCTGGTGGTCGGCCACCACGTTGGGGGAAGGCACCAGAATGGAGGGCTTGGCGATAGCGGTGAGTTCGGAAATGGTGGAGGCCCCCGCCCGGCAGAGCACCAGGTCGGCGGCGGCCATCACCACCGGCATGTCGTAGATATACTCCCGCACGTCCATGGCGGGGTGGCTGGCCGGATCGGCCCCCTTCTCCTTCAGGGCGGCCATCACCCGGGCGAAATCCCGGCCCGCTCCGTGGATGTGGTGGAAGGGCTCCCCGTCCCGGCACTCCAGGGCGATGAAGTCCACGATCTGGCGGTTCATCTCCTCCGCCCCCAGGCTGCCCCACACCGAGAGCACCAGGGGCCGCTCGTCGGTGAGGCCCAGCTTGGCCCGGGCCTCCTTCCGGGTGTACTGGAAGAAGTCCCCCCGCACCGGGGTGCCGGTGACCACCACCTTGGAGGGGTCGTCATAGTGGTTCTTGCTCTCGGCAAAGCCCACCATCACCACGTCCACCACCTTGGACAGAGCCTTGGTGGTCAGGCCGGGAACGGCGTTGGACTCGTGGACGGCGGTGGGGATGCCCCGGGCGGCGGCGGCGTTCACCACCGGGTAGGAGGCATAGCCGCCGGTGCCCACCACCAGGTCGGGCTTGAACCGGTCCAGAATGGCGTTGGCCTGCTTCTTGGATTTGTTCATGTTCAGCAGGGTTTTCACATTGTGGCCGATGGCCGCCGGGGAAAAGGAGCGGCGGAAATTGGTGATGGTCACCGTCTCGATGGGGTAGCCCTCCTTGGGCACCAGACGGGTCTCCATTCCCCCGTCCGCCCCCACGAAGAGCACCTCACAGCCCGGATTGCGGGCCTGAAACATCTGGGCCAGAGCCACCGCCGGGTTCACGTGGCCCGCGGTCCCGCCGCAGGTAAAGAGGATTTTCATACTTCCACTTCCCTCTCGTAAACAGTCTATTCTTGTCTGGGCGCCGAGATCTGCCGTGACACCGACAGCACCATACCCATTTCCGCCAGCTGGATCATCAGTGCCGTGCCTCCGTAGCTGAAGAAGGGCAGGGAAATGCCGGTGGTGGGCAGCAGATTGGTGACCACCGAGATATTGAGGAATACCTGCACCGCCAGCAGGGTGGTGATGCCCACCACCAGCAGGGAGCCGAACCGGTCCCTGGCGTGGACGGCCAGCCAGTAGCCCCGGATGATCAGCAGCACGAACAGCAGAATCACGATGGCCGCCCCCACGTACCCCAGCTCCTCGCAGACGATGGCGAAGATGAAGTCGTTTTCCGGCTCGGGCAGGTAGAGGAATTTCTGGCGGCTCTTGCCCAGGCCCAGGCCCAGCAGGCCGCCAGAGCCGATGGCGTACAGGGACTGGATGATCTGATAGCCGCCGTCCTGAGGGTAGGCCCAGGGGTCCTTCCACACCAGAATACGGGTGGACTGGTAGCCCTGCATGGACAGGGCCAGCAACAGACCCATAGCGCCGCCACCCAGGGCGAACCAGTAGAGCTTGATGCCGGCGGCAAAGAGCACCGCCGCCGCCCCCGCCAGGATCAGGATGGTGCCGGACATGTGGGGCTCCATCTTCATGAGGATGACGATGAGCAGCAGAATGGCCCCGTAGGGCACCAGCTCCAAAAAGCCGATGCGGTCCAGCCAGGCCACCGGGCCGCTCCAGAAGGAGCGGGGGCTCAGGCGGACGGGCTTTTCCTGGTTGCGCTTGCTCAGCCGGGCGGAAAAGTACATAATGACCCCCACCTTGGCGATCTCCGAGGGCTGGAAGGCGGGGATGGGGCCGATGGAGCGGATCCACCGGCGCACGTTGTCGCTGCGCTCGGTATGTATCCCGGGAATGAGCACCGCGATGAGCAGCAGGATGGCCACCGCCAGCACAAATACCGACATCCAGCGGAAGGTCTGGTAGTTGATTTTGGATACCACAATCATGATGGCCAAACCCGCCACGGCAAACAGGGCCTGCCGGAAAAAGTAATAGGTGGGGTCGCCGATCTTGCTGTCATAATAGGCGGTGGCAAAGGAGGCGGAAAAGACCATAACCACGCCGATGCCGGTGAGCAGCACCACCAGCATAAGGAAGGGCAGGTCCAGGGGTCCCCGGGCCAGCTGCTGCTCCATGGTCAGGTCGCGCTTGCGTATTGCCAATCCAGTTCGCCTCCTTCAGCGGGAAAAAACGGGGTTCAGGCCCAGCGGCCCAGCACCCCCCAGTAGGCCAGCAGGCAGGCCAGCAGGGTGATGCCGGAAAAGACACACACCAGCTTCACCTCACTCCATCCCCCCATCTCCAGGTGGTGGTGGAGGGGGGCCATGCGGAAAATCCGCTTGCCATGGGTGAGTTTAAAGTATCCTACCTGTATAATATCAGAGAGAGTTTCCGCAATGTAGATAATGCCCACCAGGATCAGTACCAGGGGAATGTCCAGGCCAAAGGCCAGCCCGCACACCGCGCCTCCCAGGAACAGGGAGCCGGTATCCCCCATGAACACCTTGGCGGGGTGGAAATTATAGATCAGGAAGGCCAGCAGACCGCCCAGCAGGGCGGCGGAAAAAATACCCAGCTCATCGTGGCCCCACAGCACCGCCACGGCGGTGAAAAAGGCCATCACCGGCACGGTGACCCCGGCGGCCAGACCGTCGATGCCGTCGGTGATGTTGACAGCGTTGACGCACCCCACCATGACAAAGGCGGCAAACACCATATACAGAGGCCAGGGCACCGCAATGGTGACATTGACAAAGGGAATGTAGAGATCAGGGGTCAGATAGCCGAAATTGCGCAGCAGCACGGTAAACAGCACCGCCGCCGCCAGCTGAAGCAAAAACTTCTGGGGGGCGGTGAGGCCGGTATTCTCGTGCTTTTTTACCTTGAAATAGTCGTCGATATAGCCGATCAGTCCAAATACCAGGGAGAACAGGAACACGAACACCCCGCCCAGAATCCCATTGGTATAATCCGGCCAGCCCAGCACGGCCACCAGCACGGCGGTACCGAAAATGAACATAAGCCCGCCCATGGTGGGGGTACCCTGCTTGGTCATATGCCAGGTGGGGCCGATTTCCTTGATGGACTGCCCCGCCTTCATCCGCCGCAGCACGGGGATCAGGGCGCGGCCCGCCAATGCGGTGACGAGGAAAGCCGCCACACAGCTGATGATGATCCTCAACATCTCTTTTGCAACCTCCAAAGCCTCTCACAGCTCAATTTGATCCGTTCCAACCGAACCGGGTAGGTATTTTATCACAAATGGTCAGGGCTTTCCACTCAAAATAGTAACAAATTTCCCGGCTTATTTGGAAAACCAGGCGGCGATTTCCTCCCGCTCATCCAGGTGGTGCTGTACGCCGTTGATCTCCTGATAGGTCTCGTGGCCCTTGCCCGCCAGCACCACCGTGTCGCCGGGCTCTGCCAGGGAGAGGGCCAGAGCGATGGCGCGCCTTCGGTCGGGCTCCACATGGCGCTGGGCCGGGGTGCCCTCCATCCCCGCCAGAATGTCCCGGATGATGGCCTCCGGATCCTCGGTGCGGGGGTTGTCGGAGGTGACCACCGCCACGTCGGCCAGGTTTCCGGCGATGGCCCCCATCTGAGGCCGTTTGGACCGGTCCCGGTCGCCGCCGCAGCCAAACAGGCAGAGCACCCGGCCGCTGGTAAAGTCCCGGACGGTGGTGAGGATATTCTCCAGAGCGTCGGGGGTGTGGGCGTAGTCGATGAGCACGGTGAAGTCCGCCGGCACCGGCACCACCTCGATCCTGCCCTTGACCCCGTGGGCGCGGGCCAGGGCGCCGGCGCAGTCATTCAGAGTCAGACCCAGCGTCACCCCGCAGGAGAGGGCGGCCAGGGCGTTATAGATGGTAAAACCGCCCGGAATGGCCAGCTTCACCCGGGCAATGGCCTCCATGGTCACCGCCTCGAACTCCACCCGCTGGGGAAAGAGCCGCAGGTTTTTGGCGGTGAGATCCGCCTCGTCCCGCCGCTCGGAGTAGGTGAACACCGGGCAGGGGGCTGTGGCGGCGTAGTACCGCCCGGCCTCGTCGTCCAGATTGAGCACCGCCGTGTCGCACTGGCGGAACAGCAGGCCCTTGGCGTCCCGGTAGGCCTCCATGGTCCTGTGAAAGTCCAGGTGGTCCTGGGTCAGGTTGGTAAAAATGCCCGCGGCAAACCGGATGCCGTCCAGCCGGTGGAGCACCAGGGCATGGGAGGAGGCCTCCATCACCACATGGGTGCAGCCGGCGTCCGCCATGTCCCGCAGCAGCTTCTGCACCTCCCAGGACTCGGGGGTGGTGCGGTGGGCGGGGAGAACCTCCTCCCCGATCATGTTCTGGTTGGTGCCGATCAGGCCCACCCTGGCCCCCAGCACTCCCTCCAGCATGGCTTTCAGGAGATAGGTCGTGGTGGTCTTGCCGTTGGTGCCGGTGACCGCCAGGGCGGTCAGCTCCCTGGCCGGATGGCCGAACCAGTTGGCCGACACGATGGCCAGGGCCGCCCGGGGATCAGGGGTGACCAGCCAGGGTCCCTCCCCTTCCGGCGGGGTGCGGCAGAGCACCGCCGCCGCACCCCCCTTCAGAGCCTGTTGAATGTACCTGTGGCCGTCGGTCTTGTACCCCGGCAGGGCCACAAACAGACAGCCGGGGCTCATCTCTCGGGTGTCATAGCAGATGCCGGAAATCTCCAGGTCCGGCGCCCGGCGGGCGGTGAGGGTCACCCCCGCCAGTACCTGATTCAGCCGCATCTTTCCACCCCGCTTTTCCTCCTTGGGTCAGTTTGATTACAGACCGGCGCCGCTGGCGGCGGAGTCGGTGAAGCGCACCTCAATGGCGGTGCCCCGGTCCACGCTGGTGCCGGCGGCCACCTCCTGTTCATAGGCGGTGCTGGTGCTGTAGCCGGAGGCACCGCTGGCCTTCAGGTAGAGGCCCGCCTCGGTCATCTTCTTCTGGGCCTGCGCCAGGGTCAGGCCCACCACGTTGGGCACCTGCACCTGGTCGGTGGGCACCTGCTCGCCCATGTAGAGCACCACCTCGCTGCCGCCGGGGATGGAGGCCCCCTGGGCGGGGATCTGGCCGGTGACGGTGTCGCCGTCGCCCACGGTGCGCAGGGTCAGGTTGTTCTTCTTCAGGGCGGCGGTGGCGTCGGCCAGGGTCTTGCCGGTGACATTGGGCACCAGCACGTCGGCGGTGGAGGAATAGGTCTTTTCCACCCCCATATAGTCCAGAATGTTCTCCAGAAGCTCGCTGGCCATGAGGGCGGCCATGTTGCCGCCGCTGATATACCAGCCGCCGGCGGTGGTATTTGCGCCGGGGGAGGCGGGCTTGGGAGCGTCGTAGGCCAGCAGGATCACCACCTGGGGATCGTCCGCCGGGGCGAAGCCCAGGAAGGAGACGATGGTGTGTCCATCCACCAGAGTTTCGGAGGAGCCGGTCTTGCCGCCGATACGGTAGCCCTCCACGGCGGCGTTCTTGCCGGTACCGCCGTCCACCACCTTTTCCAGGATGGCACGGCAGCGGGCGCTGGTCTGTTCGCTGACCACCTGCCGCACCTCGGTGGGCTCGGTATACTGGAGCACGTTGCCGCTGGCGTCGGTGACCTGGCTGACCACGTAGGGCTTCATCAGGTGACCGCCGTTGATGACGGCGGAGGCGGCGGTGATGAGCTGGATGGGGGTAACGTTGAACCGCTGGCCGAAGGAAGCGGTGGCCAGGTTCACGTTGGTGAACTTATCCCGGGGCCAGATCAGGGAGCTGGTGTCGTACTCCCCCTGCATATCGATGCCGGTGGGCTCCAGGAAGCCGAAATCCTCCAGATAATCGTAGAACTTCTCCGCTCCCAGCCGCTGGCCGATGGCCACAAAGGCCGGGTTGCAGGAGTTGGCCACCGCCGTGGCCAGGTCCTGATCCTTGTGGCCCGGCGTATAGGAACACTTGATGGGATCGCTCCAGCCCTCCACCATCACGCTGCCGGAGCAGTAGAAGTGGTCGCTCTCGCTGACCACGCCCTCCTCCATGGCGGCGGCCAAAACGATAGACTTGAAGGTGGAGCCCGGCTCATAGGTGTCGTTGATGGCCTTGTTGCGCCACTGCTGAAGCTGGGTATTCCCCAGAGCCTCAGCATATGCCTCCTCACTGGTGGAGGGGTCGTTTTTCACCGATTCCAGGTACTGGCTGAGCACTGGGTCGGTGACTGCCCAGGGATCGTTCAGGTCGTAGGTGGGGGAGTTGGCCCAGGCCAGGATCTCCCCGGTGTTGGGATCCATGGCAATGCAGAAGCCGCCGTTCTGCACGTCGAACTGCTCCACACCCTTTTTCAGGATGCTCTCACAGAAGGACTGGATGGTGGCGTCGATGGTGAGGGTCAGATCGTCGCCGTTGGTGGCGTCATAGTAGTCCTCAAACCAATAGAGCATTTCGGTGCCCACGCCGTTTTTGGCGGTGACCACCCGGCCGGTCTCACCGGCCAGCTCCTCCTCATACAGGGCCTCCACCCCGTAGGCGCCCTCTCCCAGGTTGGGGTTCACCCAGCCGATAACCTGGGCGGCCAGGCTGCCCTTGGGGTAGTACCGCTTGCTGGTGGGCATCAGGTAGATGCCGCTGATGTGGTTCTCGGTGATGAATTGCTCCACCGCCTCCGACTCCTCCGGCTCCACCCGCCACTTGATCATCTCATACAGGGAGTTCTCCTTGGCCAGCCGGGCCAGGATATCGTCCACCTCCAGGTCCAGAATCTCCGCCAGGTTCTCGGCGATAAACTCATTGGTGGGCTCGGGGTAGTCCGGCGGGTCCTTGCCGTTCTTCTCGGCCTGCTCCACCTTCTCCTTGTAATTATCCTGGCACTGGATGATCTCCTTGGGGGAGAGCTGCACGTTGTACACTGTGGCGCTGAGGGCCAGGGGCACCCCGTTGCTGTCATAGATGGTGCCCCGGTTGGCCTCCACCGTGCTGTCCTTGGTCTGCTGGTCCGCCACCAGCCCCCGGTAGTAGTCGTAATCCTGAATCTGGATCTTCCACAGCTGAAAAAACAGCGGCACAAACACCGCCACGCCGAAGATACCCATGAGAATCAGCGTGCGGATCAGGATGGTGCGGTTGGCCCGGTGGTCGGGCTGCTGCCGGAGCAAACGTTCTTTCTTTCTGCGTGCCATCTCGGCTCACCTCGCTTGGGGATAGTTACAGTGGAGGGCGTAAGAAAATTTCTTTTCTTACGCCCTCTTTCGTCCATCTTCTTCTTACGGGTGGGCCGCCCGGCGGCAGCCCGGTTCTGTTTTTGTGGGGTCTGCAAATCAATATATGGCTGGGATCAGCTGAAATATGCCACGATTTCCTCCACAATGGACTTGATCGTATCTACAAAACCCGCCGTCCCCGGCGCGGCCTCCTCCTGCTCGAAGATCGTCACCGAATCGGGCTCCGACAGGTCCACATAGATGCTCTGTCCGTTCTGGGGCTTTACCATGGTCCCGTTGGCGGTCATCTCCTGCTCGATGCTCTCCAGATCATAGGCCAGCTCGTACTGAGCGCGGAGCTTGGCCTCCTCGGTGCGCAGCTCAGTCATCTCGCTGCGCAGGTCGATGATCTGCTGGGAGGTCACCGTCAGCTTCACATAGCTGAACAGCAGCAGAATGGCAAACACCCCCACGGCCAGAAAACCGGCCACCGCAAAGGGGGACACCGCCCCGGCCTCCCGCACCCGTACCCGGGGCCGGGCCACCACCCGCTGCTTGGGCCGTACCATGGGCCGGGGCTGCAGAACCTCCGAACCCTTCAGCTGACGGGCGGCAGAGCCGTCATACGCGTCGTAGGGAACGTTGGTATACCGATTGAGTTTTGTCCTGCGCTTCACGGCAGTTGCCATGCTCCCGTCCACTCCTATCTTTGGTAAATTACAGCTTTTCAGCCACCCGCAGCTTGGCGCTGCGGGCACGGGGATTTTCCTCCAGCTCCGCCGGACCGGAGACAATGGGCTTCCGGTTCACCAGCTTTACCTGGGGCTTCTTCCCGCACACGCACACCGGAAAGTCCGGCGGGCAGGTACAGCCCTTGGCAAACTCCGCCAGGGCGTTTTTCACAATTCGATCCTCCAGAGAGTGGAAGGAGATCACCGCCAGCCGGCCGCCGGCGTTCAGCCGGGGCACCGCGGCGCGCACCATCTTGTCCACCGCCGTCAGCTCATCGTTCACGGCGATGCGGATGGCCTGAAAGGTCCGCTTGGCCGGATGCTGCTTTTCCCGCAGGGCGGCCGCCGGCATGGCCGAGCGGAGTACATCCACCAGCTGCAGCGTGGTTGCAATCTCTCCCTTGTCCCTGGCCCGGACGATGGCTCCCGCAATTGCGGAAGCATACCGCTCCTCCCCGTACTGCCAGAGGATGCGCCGCAGCTCCTCCTGGGGCCACTCATTGACCACCGTCCGGGCCGTCAGGGTATCGGTCTTGTCCATTCTCATGTCCAGGGGGGCGTCCGCCATATAGGAAAATCCCCGGGACGGGTCGTCCAGCTGGGGGGAGGACACCCCCAGGTCAAACAGCATGCCGTCCACCCTGTCCAGCTTCAGGCCGTCCAGAATGGCGTCCAGCTCGCAGAAATTGCTGTGTACCAGCTCCACATTATCCCGCCAGGGGGCAAGGCGCTCCTCCGCCGCGTCCAGGGCCGCCTGGTCCCGGTCCACGCAGATGAGCCGTCCGCTGGTCAGACGTCTGGCAATCTCCCGGCTGTGGCCCGCCCGGCCCAGGGTGCCGTCCAGATAAATTCCATCCGGCCGGATGGCCAGCGCCTGGATACACTCCTCCAGCAGCACCGGCTTGTGGGTATAGCTCGGTTCACTCATCAGAATCCCAAAGCCTCCATACAGGCCGACATCTTCTCCGGCGTCATTTCCTCTTCCTCCTGGGCCTGCCAGGCGTCGGCGCTCCAGATCTCCGCCCGGTCGTGGACGCCGATGATCACCACGTCCTTGTCCAGTCCGGCGTACTTGCGCAGCTTCTGGGGGATGACGATGCGCCCCTGGCTGTCCAGCTCGCATTTTGCGGCGTTGGCAAACAGAGGGCGCATGGCCTTGGACTGGCTCATGGGCAGGGAAGCGAATTTTTCTGTAAACCTGTCCCAGGTGGACTGGGGGTAGATGGCCAGGCAGGCGTCCACGCCCATGGCCAGATAAAAGGTGACTCCCAGCTCCTCCCGGAGCTTGGCGGGGATAAAAAGGCGGCCTTTGGCATCAATGCTGTGCTCATACGTGCCGGTCACGCCTCTCACCTTCCCCCCACTCGGCTGAAATTTTGCGGGTTTTTCCCCCACTTCGCTCCACTTGCTTTTTAGTATAAAGGCTCCGTAACAGAATTGCAATAGTTTTTTCTACTTTTTAAACGAGAAAAACGCCGTTTTTCCCCCTGAAATACAGGATTTTCGACACGAAAAACATATGTTCGATTCTTCTGAGTTACAAAAGGAAACAAAAAACCACCATACCTTGCGGTATGGTGGTAAAAAAGTGCCGGTTTTCGATATTACGTAAACGGGAGAAACATGCCCTATTCGTCGGCGGCGGCGTCATAGGGCTGCCGCCCGGCGACAGCTCCCCCGCCCGCCAGGGCACGGAACCGGGCTCGGGATTTTTTGATTTCGTCGTAGGCCTCGGCCACCGCCTCCTCGGTGCGGCGGAGGGCATCCTCACAGTAGTCGTTGGCCGCCTTGCGCAGGTCCCGGCTGCGCTCCTCAGCCACCCGGAGCATCTCGTTGGCCTTCTGCTTGGCCTGGGCCAGCACCTCGTCCTCGGCCACCATCTGCTTGGCCTGGTCCTCGGCCTGCTTGCGGATGAGCTCCCCCTCCCGCTTGGCGGAGGCGATATACTCCGTCCGGGCGGCAATGAGTTTCTTGGCCTCCGCCAGTTCCATGGGGAACTGGGCCCGGATCTCGTCCAGCAGGTCCAGGGCGCGGTCTCGCTCCAGAATGCACTTGTCGCTGCTCAGCGGCATGCTCTTGGCCTCGTCGATCATCTCAAAGAGCATGTCCAGTAATTCATCCACGCCGGTGGCCATCAGCAATCCCTCCTGCTGTCCATTTTTTGCTGTACGTCCGCGATGATCTCCCTGGGCAGGAAATCCGACAGGTCCGCTCCGTAGCGAGCCATTTCCTTCACCACGCTGGAGCTGACGTAAGTATATTTGGCGCTGGAGGGCAGAAACATGGTCTCCAGCCGGGGGTTGAGCTTGCGGTTGATCAGGGCCATCTGCAGCTCGTTTTCATAGTCGGACACCGCCCGCAGGCCCTTTACCAGGGTGCAGGCCCGCCGCTGCCGGGCATATTCCGCCAGCAGGGTGGATGAGCAGTCCACCTCCACGTTGGGCAGCTTTGCCACCACCCGGCGGATCAGGTCCGCCCGCTCCTCCGGGGTGAACAGGCCCCGGTTCACCTTTTCCGAGTTCACCAGCACGCACACAATCAGCTTGTCAAAGCAGACGGCGGCCCGCTTGATGATATTCAAATGCCCCAGCGTGATGGGGTCGAAGCTGCCGGGGTAGATGGCGGTCTTCATGTGGGCTCACATCCTCAAACCGGGGGTTACACGCCCCGGTGGTACAGTGTGATCTTGATCTTGCCGTAGCGGTAATCCCGGCCCATCCGGTAGGGGGCGGGTAGCGCCGGCAGCGCAGCCTCGGCGGCGCTTTCGCAGACTATTATACCATTTTCCGTGGCAATGTCAATCTTGGCGATGGCGGCCAGGGCTTTCTCCAACATTCCGGAGCCGTAAGGCGGGTCCAGGAAAATCAGGTCAAATTTCTCCCGGCAGCCGGTGAGAAAGGCCAGATAGTCCCCCTGGGTGACCTTCGCCTTGTCGGCCAGGCCGGTGTGGGCCAGGTTGTCCCGGATCACAGCGGCGGCCTCCTTCCGCAGGTCCACAAAGGAGCAGAAGGCCGCCCCACGGGACAGGGCCTCAATGCCCATCTGGCCAGTGCCGCCGAACAGGTCCAGCACCCTCCGGCCCTCAATGTCAAACTGTACGATATTGAATACCGACTCCTTCACCTTGTCGGTGGTGGGCCGGGTCTCCAGGCCGGGCAGCTCCTTCAGCCTCCGGCCCCGGGCGATTCCGGTAATCACGCGCATGGCGGTTCCTTCCTTTCTGTTCTCTCACTGGGGCAGCCGGCCGGCGCCGTTCCAGCAAAACCGGGTGGCGGTGGCCTCTGGCACGTTGGCATAGTCCCACTGGTGGTCAGTCCACCGCATATCGTCGCTGGTCACATTGAAGTAGGCATGGTGGACCTGGTCCCATTGGTTGGGAGACACACGTTCCCCACCTACCGGGTCGTTCCAGGTGGGGTCCACACAGTACCATTCCCCCTCCAGGCGCACCATATTCCAGGCATGGTCGCTGGTGGAGCCGGAAGACGCCCCCACCACCGTGATACACTCCACCCCCGCCAGATCCATCAGCAGCTGGAAACTGGTGGCATAGCCCAGGCAGATGCCGTACCCCTCCACCAGCATGCCATAGGGGTTGGTGTTGTCCGGCCTGCCCTGAGGGGTGGCCGGGTCATACACCGTCTCGTCATACTCCCCCAGGCGTACCAGCGCGTCGTGGAGGGCCAGTTCCTTTTCAAAGTCGGTCATGCCCCCGGTAATATGTTCCGCGATCAACTCCCGGCAGCGGGCCAGGATGGCGGCGTCCTTGTCGCTGAGGCCGTTCTCGTCTCCGTTCTCCCAGGCCGCCACAATGGCCGAGGTGTCGTAGATGGTCATGTCGTACTCGTTGGGCGGCTCAAAGGGCACGAAGGCGCTGATATCCAGGGTAGGCACTGGAGTTGGAGCCGGAGTTGGAGGAACGGATGGGGTGGGTGGGGGCTCCGGTGTTGGCTCCGGGGTGGGAGTGGATATGGGGATGCTCTCCGGCTCCCCCGCTCCCGTCACATCCCCCTCCAGAGCGTCTGCCAGGGCGGCGGCGGCGGCATCCGGCTGTCGGCACACCAGCAGGGCGGCATACCCGTCCTGGCTGGTCACCACTGCCTCCTCCAGCAGGGCGGCCTGGTCGGGCGCATAGCCGAAGAAGTCCGCCAGCCGGGCCTGCCGGTGGGCCTCCAGAGCGGCGGTCACTGCCTCGCCGTCCTCTTCCTGGCTCAGCCGGAGGACGATGATCTCCCGGGCGTCCACCCCGGAGGCGGTATACACCGCCGCCTCGGTCCACATTCCCTCGTCCACGCCGCACACACCAGCAAGGTAGTCGGTGCGGTCGCTGCCGGTGAGGGGCGTCAGCCCCGCCGGGTCGCTCTGGCTGTCCAGCACTATCTGGGCCGCCTGGTCCGTACTCACATATCCCGCCGGGGCGGCGGTATTCCCGCTGTCCGGCGCTCCGCAGGCGGTCAACAGGAGCAGCAGGGTCAGCGGCAGAATCCGTTTCATCCTTCCTGCCCCTCCTTCTCCCGGAAAAAGTCGTACACCGCCTGGGCGGTATTGCGAGGCACCGCCTCCTGGAGCTGCTCCAGGGTGGCGGCCTTGATGTTCTTGATGCTCTTGAAGTGTTTCAGCAGCTCGCTCCGCCGCTTCTCCCCCACGCCGGGGATCTGGTCCAGCACCGAGCCCCGTACCCGCTGGTTCTGCTGCTGGCGGTGGAACTCGATGGCAAAGCGGTGGGTCTCCTCCTGGATCTGGCCAATGAGGGAGAAGATGGCCTGGTTGCCCTGAATGCCGATCTCCTGCCCCTCCGGGGTCACCAGAGCGCGGGTACGGTGGCGGTCGTCCTTCACCATGCCGAACACCGGGATGGACAGCCCCAGGTCTTGCAGCACCCCCACCGCCACCCTGGCGTGGTTCTCCCCGCCGTCAATGAGCAGCAGGTCGGGCTTGTCGGCAAATTTCTCGTCCCCGTCCAGATACCGCTGGAACCGGCGGCGGAGCACCTGGTCCATGGAGGCGTAGTCGTCGGGCCCGTCCATGTCCTTCAGCTTGAAGTGGCGGTAATCCCGTTTCAGAGGCTTGGCGTTGACGTACACCACCATGGAGGCCACAATGTCGTCGGCCCCCTGGTTGGAGATGTCGTAGGACTCCATCCGCCGGGGCGGGGCGGGCAGGTTCAGCATATTGCCCAGCAGCTCCAGCAGCTTGTTCTGCCGCTCTTCCCGGGTGGTCCACCGCTCCACCTCCTCCACGGCGTTGGTGTTGGCCAGGCGGATGAGGTCCATCTTGGCCCCCCGCTGGGGGGTCACCAGCTCCACCTTCCGGCCCGCCGCCTCGGAGAGCATCCGGGTCAGAGGCACTTCGTCCTCCAGCTCGCAGGGCAGCAGGATCTGCCGGGGCAGATTTCCCCGTCCGCCGTAATACTGGCGCACCAGGGCGGAGAGGATCTCGGCGGTGTCCTCCTCCATGGGGGTGTCAATCAGGTCCCAGTCCTTGGCGGCCAGCTCCCCCTCCACAAAGTGGAGCACCACAAAGCAGCTGCGGGTGGCCTGCCCCCGGTGGAAGCCCACCACGTCGGTGTCCGCCAGGGAACCCGCCACCACCTTCTGCCGCTTGCCCAGCAGCTCAATGGCCCGGTAGCGGTCCCGCAGCTCGGCGGCCTTCTCAAACCGCAGCTCCTCGGCGGCCAGCTCCATCTCCGCCTTCAGCTCGTCCCCCACCTCCTGGAACTTCCCCTCCAGCAGGCGGACAGCCTGGTCGATGGCCTCCCGGTAGCGGCTCTGGTCCATATCGGTCCGGCAGTAGCCGTCGCACTGGCCCATGTGGTAGTTGAGGCAGGGCCGCTCCTTGCCGATGTCCCGGGGGAACTTCCGGTTGCAGGAGGGCAGTTTTAAGGCGATGCGCAGGGCGTCGATGATGTTCTGGGTGTTTCCCCGGCTGCCGTAGGGCCCGAAATACCGGGCTCCGTCCTCCGCCGTCCGGTTGGCCAGGGAGAATTTGGGGTATGGCTCCTTCACCGTCAGGCGGATATAGGGGTAGCCCTTGTCGTCCTTGAGCAGGATGTTGTACCGGGGCTGGTGGCGCTTGATGAGAGAGTTTTCCAGCACCAGGGCCTCAAACTCAGAGTCGGCCACGATCACGTCGAAGTGGTCGATCTGGCTCACCATGGCCCGGGTCTTTTCCGTGTGGGTGGCCAGGTTGGCAAAATACTGGCTCACCCGGTTTTTCAGGGCCTTGGCCTTGCCCACGTAGATGACCGTGTTCTTTTTGTCCTGCATGATATACACGCCCGGCTTCAATGGCAGGGCATGGGCTTTCTCTTTCAACTCGTCAAAGGTCATAACAGAAGTATGATGCCCTCCTTTCCGCCGGATGTGCATGGATCAAAAAAAGCGCCGCGGATGCGGCGCTTTTTTCTCAGGCGTTTGGTCGTTTACTCGGAAAAATTGGAGGAGATCAGCTCAATCAGGGCCTCCACTGCTTCCTTCTCATCGGGGCCGTCTGCAATGAGGTTAATGGAAGTCCCCTTGACGATCCCCAGAGAGAGGACGCCCAGCAGGCTCTTGGCGTTGACTCTCCGCTCGTCCTTCTCCACCCAAATGGAGCTCTTGAATTCATTGGCCTTCTGGATGAAGAACGTGGCCGGTCTGGCGTGCAGGCCAACCTGGTTATTCACGACAGCCTCTTTCATATACATAGCGTTTCCCCCCAAGATGCATTCGCATACTTCGTATTATAGGATAGCAAATTTATCCCAAACCGTCAATGACAAAATGCACAAATTCCGCATAAGAAACTGGATTGATTGACGAAGAGTGTCTATTTCAGCTCCGCGATGGTCACCCCGTCCTCCCCCTCGCCGTAGCGGCCGGGGCGGAAGGACTTGATATACCGGCTGCGCTTCAGGTGGTCCCGCACCGCCTTGCGCACCGCGCCGGTGCCCTTGCCGTGGATGATGCGCACCTCGTTGAGCTTGCCCAATACCGCGTTGTCCAGGAACAGGTCCAGGGCGCCGATGGCCTCGTCGGTCATCATGCCCCGCAGGTCCACCTCCGGGGAGGCCCCCAGGGAGCGCAGCTTGTGCTCGGCCCGGGCCACCACCTTTTTGGCGGATTTGGCGCTCTCGCCCTCCACCACCCGGACCTCGTCCTGCTTGGCGCTGACCTTCAGAATCCCCGCCTGGAGCTGGAGGGAGCCGTCCTTGTTGACGGCGATCACGGTAGCGCGGGTGCCCATTTTCAGCAGCTCCACCGTGTCCCCCGCCCTGGCGGGCCGGGTGGGCGGGGGCGCCGGCTCCTCCGGCCGCTGGCCCAGCTTGCCCTCGGCCTCATTGAGCCGGTGGCGCAGGGCCGCCCGCTCGTCATTCACCCGCTGCCAGTCCTCTTCCTTCCGCTGGCGGCGGCGCATGTCGTTGAGCTCCTGGAACACCTGATCTGCGGTGTTCCGTGCCTCGTCCAGGATGGCCCGGGCCTCCGCCTGGGCCTTCTCCACCGCTTTGAGCCGCTGGGCCTCCAGCTGGGCCTTGTACTCCCGGGAGGCTTTGGCGGTCTCCTCCATCTCCCGGCGGAGTTTTGCCGCAGCTTCTTTTTCCCGCTCCATCTCCTGGCGCTGTTCGTCCAGCTGGGTGAGCACGTCCTCAAAGCGGACGTTTTCCGCGTCGATCCGGGCGGCGGCCTTCTGGATGATCTCCTTGGGCAGACCCAGCCGCTGGGAGATGGCGAAGGCGTTGGACTTGCCCGGGATGCCGATGAGCAGCCGGTAGGTGGGGGCCAGGGAGTCCACATCGAACTCGCAGGAGGCATTCTCCACCCCGGGGGTGGTCATGGCGTACACCTTCAGCTCGGCGTAGTGGGTGGTGGCGGCCACCAGAGCCCCCATCTCCCGGGCCGACTCGATGATGGCGGCGGCCAGGGCCGCGCCCTCAATGGGGTCGGTGCCCGCCCCCAGCTCATCAAACAGGATCAGGGTCTCATCGTCGGCCTGCTCCAGAATCCCCACAATATTCACCATATGGGAAGAGAATGTGGAAAGGCTCTGGGCGATGGACTGCTCGTCGCCGATGTCGGAGAGCACCCGGCGGAATACTTTTACACAGCTGCCGTCCCCCACGGGGATGTGGAGGCCGCACTGGGCCATCAGGGTCAGAAGGCCGATGGTTTTCAGGGTCACCGTCTTGCCGCCGGTGTTGGGGCCGGTGATCACCAGGGTGTCAAACTGCTCCCCCAGCATCAGATCGTTGGACACCGCCTTGTTGGGGTCCAGCAGGGGGTGTCGGGCCTTGCGCAGGTAGAGGCCCTTGGCGTCCAGCCGGGGGGCCGCCCCCCGCATCCGGTAGGCCAGCCGGGCCTTGGCGAAAATCACGTCCAGCAGGATCAGCAGGTCGTAGTCCTGGGCAATGTCCTCCTTGAACTGGGCGCACTCGGCCGATAACTCCGCCAGAATCCGCTCGATTTCCTTCTCCTCCCGGGACTGGAGCTCCTTGAGTTCGTTGTTGGCCTTCACCACCCCCATGGGCTCGATGAAGAAGGTGGAGCCGGAGGAGGACACGTCGTGAACCAGGCCGGGGACGTCGTTTTTGTGCTCCGACTTCACCGGCACCACAAAGCGGTCGTTGCGCTGGGTAATGATGGCGTCCTGGAGGTACTTGGCCTGGTTGGAGGAAATGAGCTTATTGAGGATGTCCCGCACCTTGGAGGCGGTGGCACGGATGTGCCGCCGGATGGCGGCCAGCTCGGGGCTGGCGGCGTCGGCGATCTCCCCCTCCCCCACGATGGCCCCGGTGATCTTGTCCTCCAAAAACCGGTTGGCGGTCAGGGAACGGAACAGGTGGTCGATGCAGGTTTTGGTCCGGTCCCCCTCCCCCTCGCCGTACTCCTTGGCGGAGCGGGCGGAGCGGAGGACGGCGGCGATGTCCAGCAGCTCCCGGGTATTCAGCGCGCCCCCCATGTCGGCCCGCTGGAGGGAGGCCCGGACGGGCTTTACCCCAGAAAAGGAGGGGGAGCCCCGCAGGGCGGTCATATTCACCGCGGCGGTGGTCTCGTCCAGGGCACGCTGCACGTCGTCGGCGTCGGTGAGGGGCCGCAGGGCCAGGCAGCGGTCCTTCCCCTCCTCGGTCACCGCCTGCTCGGCCAGCCGCTCCAGCACCCGGGGCAGTTCCAGCGTCTGTATGGATTTTTCAAATAAATCGGTCATGTAGGTTCTCCCGTTATCAATTCACATTTCAGGGTGAGTAGGGCGCGGCCCCCCACCCGGACCTTGACGCCGCTCCCGTCTTCCGTGATGCGGCTCAAAATCTCGGAGGGCTTGCCCATCTTCTCCCCCTGGACAAAGCGGTTGTCCGCCCCGGCCTGGATCAGGCCCCGGCGGTACAGATAGTAAGTCAGCGCCCCGTTGGAGGTGCCGGTGGCCGCCTCCTCCGGGATGGCATACAGAGGGGCGAAGTTGCGGCAGTGGGCGGCGGCGTCCGGAGTGTAGGGGCAGAACATATGCACACCCACCACGTTGTACCGCTCCGACAGCCGGGTGACCTGGGCCTCGTTCTGCTCCGCCCGCTCCAGGGTCTCCAGGTCCTTCACCGGCAGCAGGATATCCATAAGGCCGGTGCTCACCGCCTGGGGCTCCAGCCCCTCCGGCCGATTAACCAGGGTCAGGCCGTAGGCGGCGTACAATTCCTCCTGTTCCGCCTCGGTAAAGGTCCGCCCGTCCTGGGGTGCGGCCATGTCCATCCACACGGCATCAGCCCCCACCCCGATCTCCAGGTCGCCGGAGCGGGTGTGGAGGGCGTAGTCTCCGGGCGTTATGGCCCCGGTACCCCGGAGGACGGTAAAGGCGGCGATGGTGGCGTGACCGCACAGGTCCACCTCCTCCGCCGGGGTGAAGTAGCGGATGTGGAAGGCTCTCTCTCCGGTCTGCTTCACAAAAGCGGTCTCGGAGTGCTTCAGCTCCCCCGCCAGGGCCCGCATAAGGGACTCCGCCGGGAACTCCCCCGCCCCCAGCAGGGCCACCCCCGCCTGGTTGCCGGAAAAGCGCACGGTGGTAAAGGCGTCGGCCACATACAGTTCCATGTTACATCCCCGCTTTCAGTCGTTTATAAAAATCCAGGGTTTGAAACCCCCGGTCCAGCTGGGCCAGGAGGAAGCCCTCGCACACCCTGGCCAGGCAGTCCAGACCTTTCTGCTCCAACTGGAAGGAAAACAGCCGCTTGGGGTCACCGTACACCACATGGCGCATGGCGGCCAGAGTACCCGCCTCCAGCGGCAGGGAGGTCCCGGCCCCCACCTCTCCCCGGCACCCGGCACAGTGGAGCACCCCCTCGGTCAGGTGGAGCATGGGCTCCTCCGGCTGGGGCAGGCCGCACACCGCGCAGGCGTCCAGCAGGGGCTCGTACCCCTCCAGGCTCATGAGCTTGAGCTCAAAGGCCCCCTTTACCAGGGCCTGGGGCCTGTTCAGCTGGTCCAGGGCATGGAGGGAGTTGAGAATCAGGGACAGCCCCGCCGGATCCGGCCGCCCCTCCACCGCCACCGCCTCCATCACCTCGGCAAAATAGGAACCCAGGGCCAGCAGCTCCACGTCAGATTTCATGTGCCAGAACTGGCGGATGGACTCGGCCTCGCTGAGTGTAAACCGGTCCCGGTACTCAAACAGGGTCATGTCGGAGTACACCAGCAGCTGGGCCGCCGCCGCCAGGGGACTGCTCTTCCGGCGGCACCCTCTGGCCTTCACTGTCCGCTTGCCTCCCTCGGCGGTGAGCACCGTGAGGATCTTGTCCGCCTCCTTATAGGCCGTCTCCCGGAGCACCAGGCCCTGGGTGGTGATGTGCATGGTTTCTCCTCCCCAAATATGTAGGCGGGCGGTCACCCGCCCGCAGGATGTCCCGGCTTCTTCTCCCGCTTCTCCGGAGAGGACCGCCGGTACAGGGTGTACGCCTCCGGCAGGCCAGTGCGCACAAACAGCCGCCAAAGAAGTTCCGTCCGCTCCACGTCACACCGCTCCCTCCGGTCTTAGCTTGGCCGGAGGGCGGCGGTTTATCAGCGGTAAAATGTGCCCATACCGTTGGGTAGACTATACCACAAAAGGCGGACAGCCGCAACAGGGATCCAGCTGTCAGCCTTGCTTCCTCCGCCTGCGGCCCACCACGTCCGGCAGGAGCAGCGCGGCCGCCAGCAGGAGCATGACAGCCAGCCCCGCTGGGGAGAGTATAACGTTGAACACACGGGTGCCGCCGGGAATATGGGCGATATACCGGGCATACAGGTTGTCCGGCGTGACGCTGACGCCGTCGTCGGAGTGGTTGGCGTCCCCTTTGGTAATCGCCCCTCCGTCGGTAAATTCCACCACCCGGTGGATGATCTGCCGCCCGTCGGAAGAACGGGTATAGACCACGATGTCGCCCACGGCCAGGTCGTCATAGTCCACCCGGGTGGTGACCAGACACAGGCTGTAGGTGGGAATGGTGGGCTCCATGGAGCCGGTCTGCACCGCGCACAGGCGCAGGCCGGACAGCTGTACCGTCAGCCAGACAGCGGCGCAGAGGATGACCGCAATCCAGACGGCGAGGTTCTCTCTGATCACTCGTTTCATGTCGATTTTCCCCCAAAACAGCCCAGCGCAAAGAGGGTCCCGGAGCAATCCGGGACCCTGAGGCAAAACGGGCGCGGTCCGCCCCGCTCACTCGTCCTTGTAGCCGAAATTGTGGATGAGATTGAGGTTGTCCCGCCAGTTCTCCTTCACCTTTACCCAGGTCTGGAGAAAGACCTTGGTGCCCATGAAGGCCTCAATGTCGGTGCGGGCCAGGGTGGAGATCTTTTTCAGCATGGCGCCGCCTTTGCCGATGATGATGCCCTTATGGCTGGCCTTCTCGCAGTAAATGGTGGCGTCCAGGTCGATGATCTCGTTGTCCCGCTCGGAAAAGCGGGTGATCTCCACGGCGGTGCCGTGGGGGATCTCCTTGTCCAGGCACAACAGCAGCTTTTCCCGCAAAATCTCGGCGCACACCTGCCGCTCGGGCTGGTCAGTGACCATATCCTCCGGGAAGAGCTGAGGCCCCTCGGGGAGAAAGGCCGCCAGCAGGTCCAGCAGCTCCTCCACCCCCTCGCCGGTCTTGGCGGAGATGGGCAGGATGGCGTTAAAGTCGTGGGCCTGGCCGTAGGTCTGCATGACGGCCAGCAGCTGCTCCTTCTCCACCGTGTCGATCTTGTTGATGACCAGCAGGTTGGGAGCGCCCAGCTGCTGGATGCGCCCGATCAGCTCGGCCTCCGGGCCACCGATGTGGGGGATGGGCTCCACCAGCAGCAGCACGGCGTCCACGTCGGCCACGCTCTGACGCACCACGTTTACCATGTAGTCCCCCAGCTTGGTGCGGGCCTTATGGAGGCCCGGCGTGTCCAGAAAGACATACTGGCAGTCGTTGCGGTTGACCACCGCGCAGATGCGGTTGCGGGTGGTCTGTGGCTTGTTGGAGACAATGGCGATCTTCTCGCCCACCAGGGCGTTGGTCAGGGTGGACTTGCCCACGTTGGGCCGGCCCACAATGCTTATCATGCCGGATTTTTTGATTTCCATAGGTGATCCTCAACTTTCTTGAGCTTTTTTATATCTCTCTGCCAATCCCCAGCTGGCTCAGGATGGCCTCCTCCCGCCGGCGCATCTGGGCCTTCATAGGGCCCTCGTCCATGTGGTCGTAGCCCAGCAGGTGGAGCACCGAGTGGACCGCCAGGTAGGCCACCTCCCGGCGGGTGCCGTGGCCGAACTCCTCCCCCTGGGCCTTCGCCCGCTCCAGGGAGAGCACCATGTCCCCCAAAGGCACCAGGCCGGTGCCCGGGTCGGCGTCCTCCTCCGTGGGGTTCTCCCCGGGCCGCAGGTCGAACATGGGAAAACTGAGCACGTCGGTGGGCCGGTCCACCTCCCGCTGCTCCAGGTTGATGGCGTGGATCCCCGCGTCGTCGGTGAACAGCACGTCCACCTCGCAGGGCACCTCCACTCCCTGGGCGTCCAGGGCGGCGGGGATCACCTGCCGCAGCAGGCCGGCGTACTCCTCCGCCCCGTCCACCTCGGTCTTGATGAGCAGTTCATGGTTCACGGTTCTCCCTCCTTACGCCCGTCAATGGGCTCGTCCAACACCCAGGGCAGCCAGGGTGAAAAGCACAGGTCAAAACAGGGCTCGGGAAAGTCCTCCGCCCCGTAGGGATAAAAGTGTTCATCCCCGCACCACAGGCTGTTTTCCGACCGGGGGGCGTCCTCCGGCGGCCGGGCCAACAGCCGCCCCGCCACCCGGTAGTGGAGGTCGTAGAGCAGCTTCCCGTCCTGGTCGTACAGCTCGCTGAGCTCGGTACATTTCTCCGGCGGGATACCCAGCTCGTCCAGACAGCCCAGAATCTCCTCCGGCAGCTTCCGCTCCTTCGCCAGGGCCAGGAAATTCCGGCAGTGGCCACAGTCGCAGCCCCACTCCTCTGCCCCGGCATACCACTCTCGGGTGGCTTCCCCGTCCGCCTCTACCGTATACCCAGCCCAGCTCAGGCGCTTCATTTCTTGTTCCTCCGGTTCTCGTCGGCCTCGTAGGCCTTGATGATCCGCTGGACGATAACGTGGCGTACCACGTCGGACTCGTTCAGCTTGCAGATGGCGATGTCCTCCACCCCGTCCAGCACCCGCATGGCCTCCTTCAGGCCGGACACGGTATCCCGGGGCAGGTCGATCTGGGTAACGTCGCCGGTGATGACGATTTTGGACCCGAAGCCCAGCCGGGTCAGGAACATCTTCATCTGCTCCCGGCTGGTGTTCTGGGCCTCGTCCAGAATAATGAAGCTGTCGTCCAGGGTGCGGCCCCGCATGTAGGCCAGGGGGGCCACCTCGATATTGCCCCGCTCCACGTATTTCTGATAGTTCTCCGGCCCCAGCATTTCAAACAGGGCGTCGTACAGGGGCCGCAGGTAGGGGTCCACCTTGCTCTGGAGGTCGCCGGGCAAAAATCCCAGCCGCTCCCCCGCCTCCACGGCGGGCCGGGTGAGGATGATCCGGTTGACCTGCTTGTCCCGGAAGGCGGACACGGCGGCGGCCACCGCCAGATAGGTCTTGCCGGTGCCCGCCGGGCCGATGCCCAAGGTGATGGTGTTTTTCTTGATGGCGTCCACGTACCGCTTCTGCCCCAGGGTCTTGGCCTTGATGGGCTTACCCTTGGCGGTGACACACAGAACGTCCCGGGCAATGTCGTTGATGTGCTCCTCATTGCCCGCCCGCACCAGATTGATGATATAGCGGACGTTCTGCTCGGTGATGGTCTCCTTCCGGCCCGCCAGACCCAGCAGGCCCTGGAGAGCCTTGACGGCGTGCATCACATGCTCCGCCTCGCCGGACACCTTCAGCTGGTTGTCCCGGCTCACCACCGTCACCCCCAGCTCGCTCTCGATCAGCTTGATATTCTCGTCAAAGGACCCAAAGACGTCGATGACGTCCTCCATCCGCTCGATGTTGATGGTCTGTTCTGTCATGAATCGGCCTCTTTTTCTTGTGTGTTCTCATCGGGCACAAACCGCCCGATCTCCTCGGTACACTCCGCCTGGAGGGTGACCCGCAGCAGGCCGTCCTCCTCCACGGCGGTATAATCGGTGCTGACCACCTCTCCCGCTCCCACCGCCTGCTTCAGCTCCTCCAGCAGCTGCTCTTCCAGCATCTGCCGGGCGGCGTCGGGGTCGAGAGCCGCCGCGGCGGTCTCGTAGGCCCGGTGTGTCTCCCGCTGGACGGTCAGGGGCATCGCCTGGCCGCCGGGGAGGGTCAGCTCCCAAACCTTGCTTATTTTATCATACTTGGAGAAGGGAATTCCACTGTTTCCGAAAAAAACAAACCGCTGGCCCAAAACCGTGGCCGACCAGCAGGTCTTTTCCTCCCCGGTGTACACCTTCACCGGGCTCTCCAGAGGCAGCTCCCCCACCAGGGTGCGCCAGGTACGGGCGTACACCCGCCCTTCCGCCCGCACCTGGAGGGTGCCCAGGTCGGGCAGCTCGCTGTACTTGGGGGCGTCCAGGTGGACGGTGCCCGAAATCAGGGTCTCCCCCGCCACCACCGTGTCCCCCACGTCCACCAGGGCCTCCCCGTTGAGGGTATCCATCCGGGTGATGATCCCGGAGGCCCGGGCCACCACGCTGCCTGTGGCGGTCTCATCCACCACCTCCGGCTCGGGGGTGGCCTCCCGCACCAGCACCTGGGCCCGGGTACCGTAGAGATTGACGCTCATCCACGACAGCTCCGGCAGCTGGAGCAAAGCCTTGGTGCGGATGGTCTTTTCGTCCAGGCCGGGGCCGAATACCCCCGGGCGCAGGCCCTGCCGCCGCAGCTCGGTGAGGATCACGGCGGTGGGCACCGTCTGATTGCCCTCCACCTGGATGGTGAGGACAAACTGGGACAGCACGCACACCGCCGTCAGAGAGAGGGCCAGCCCGATGAGCAGGGCATACCGGCGGCGGAACCGCTCCAGAAACACCAGCAGCCCCGCCTGCCCCGCCCGGGTGACGGTACACATGGCCCGCTCCCCCAGCTCGATGGCCGCCCCCGCCCCCTGGCGGGTGACGGTGAAGCGGAGCCTGGTGGCCTCCAGCCACTCCACGTTCCAGAACAAAATCCCCCGCTGGGCGCACAGGTTGAGCAGCCGCTCGGGGAAGGCCCCCTCCACCTCCAGCCGCACCTTGCCCCGCAGGGCGTTGGTCAGTCGATTCAGCATGGCCCGGCCCTCAGCACAGTTCCACGCCCTGGATGGTCCCGGTGATGAACAGCTGCCCGGCGTTCATGGCCCGCAGCTCCAGCCCCCGGCCCCGCACCGTGATCTCCAGCTTTCCCCCGGAAATGCGGATCTCCTCCTCGCCGTAGGCCAGTATCCCCTTGTGGTTTTCCATCCGCAGCTCCCGGTTGCCCGTCAGCTCGATGTGGGGCAGACCGGCCAACACGTCTCCCGGCAGATCCAGAGCCTCCGCCGTCCGTTCCAGCAGTCCGCGCCGATATTCTTCCATGGTCCTCCCCCCCTGTCTCCCATGTTTATGAGAGTGAGGGGCCGTTTTTGCCTGTCCCACGGGATTTTTCCACCAGCTCCAGCAGCTTCTCCCGGGTATTGTCCGCCGGATGGGCCAGAATATGGGCCGCCAATTCCCGCTGAACCGCTCCGATCTCCTTCCCTTTCAGCCCCAGGGCGGCCAGCTGGCCGCCCGACAGGGCCAAGTCCTTTACAGCTTCCCGCTCGGGGTGAAGCACCCCCTGCCGCAAAACCCGCTCCACCGGCAGGCGCTCGATGGGGAAGCCGGTTTCCCGGCAAAACCCCCGCCAGCGGGGGACAGGCTCAGGGGGCAGCGCCCGCAGCCGGGTCAGGTCGGGACAGGTTGTTTTCGGGTAAAGGTGGGCCAGCAGACCCAGCCGCACCGCCTCCCCCGCCCACTCCGGCCTGGAAGAGAGAAGGGTCTTTTCCAGCTCTATTTTGATGCGCTCCCCCGACACCAGAGCGGCCCGGCGGGCGTTGCGGCCGATGGCGGTCAGGGTATTTTCCTCCACGGCGAAGCCCAGCTGGGCGGCAAACCGGAGGGCCCGGAGCATCCGCAGTGCGTCCTCGGCAAAGCGGGTGTCCGGGTCCCCCACGCAGCGGAGCACCCCCGCTTTCAAATCAGCCTGCCCTCCAAAGAGGTCGATGACCTCCCCTGCCGGGTCCAGGGCCATGGCGTTGACGGTGAAGTCCCGCCGGGCCAGATCCTCCCCCAGCCCCACGTCAAAGGCCACCCCGTCCGGGTGGCGGCCGTCGGCGTAGCCCCCCTCCCGGCGGAAGGTGGTGACCTCCACCGGCCCGTCCCCGGTCAGTACGGTGACGGTACCGTGCTTCAGGCCCGTGGGGACGGTCCGGGGAAACAGGGCCATGGTCTGCTCCGGCCGGGCGGAGGTACACAGGTCAAAGTCCCCCGGGGTCCGGCCCAGCAGCAGATCCCGGACGCAGCCCCCCACCGGGTGGGCGGCAAACCCCGCTCCCCGGAGCACCTCCAGGCAGCCCGCCACTCCCCTCGGCAGGACCCAATTCCCCATTTTCTCCACCTCCCAGGGTATTTTTTCCTTGCTATTCGCCTATAATGGTTTATAATATAATGTTACTGTTATGGCATTCATTATAATCTGAAGTAAAGGGTGTGTAAACCCCATGGCAGAGGCCAATATTCACGACTACATCGCCCCCGGACGCCGGGCCCACCTGGCGGGCATCGGCGGGGTGTCCATGTCCCCCCTGGCGGAGGTGCTCCACAAGATGGGCATGGTGATCACCGGCTCGGACATGCACGAGAGCGCCACGGTGGACCATCTGCGGTCCCTGGGCATCCCGGTCGCCATCGGACACCGGGCGGAGAACGTGGGCGACGCGGAGCTGGTGATCCGCACCGCCGCCATTCACGACGAAAACCCCGAGATCGCCGCCGCCCGGGCCAGGGGCATCCCGGTCTTTGAGCGGGCCCAGGCCTGGGGCTCCATCATGCGGGGGTACAAGAACGCCCTGTGCATCTCGGGCACCCACGGCAAGACCACCACCACCTCCATGTGTACCCACATCATCATGGCCGCCCAGCTGGACCCCACGGTGATGATCGGCGGCACCCTGCCCCTGCTGGGCTCGGGATACCGGGTGGGCCACGGCGACACCATCATTCTGGAGAGCTGCGAGTACTGCAACTCCTTCCTGTCCTTTTTCCCCACGGTGGCGGTGATCCTCAACATTGAGGCCGACCACCTGGACTTCTTCAAGGATCTGGAGGATGTGGAGCACTCCTTCCGGGCCTTTGCCGACCGGGTGCCGGAAAACGGCCTTATCGTGGCCAACGCCGACGACGCCAACACCATGCACACCCTGGAGGGGGAGACGCGGCCGGTGCTCACCTTCGGCCTGGAGCAGGGGGACGTCCACGCCGCCAACCTGACCTGGCACAACGGCCTGCCCTCCTTCGACGTGATCTACCGGGGCGAGGCGTTCACCCATGTGGACCTGCGGGTGCCGGGGGAGCATAACGTGAAAAACGCCCTGGCCGCCGCCGCGGCCTCCATCGCCCTGGCGGTCTCCCCCCAGGCGGTGAGCGAGGGCCTGAACGCCTTCCGGGGCGCCGGCCGCCGGTTTGAGCACAAGGGCACCTTCCACGGGGCGGAGATCTATGACGACTACGCCCACCACCCCGGCGAGCTGCAGGCCCTGCTGTCCGCCGCCCGGGCTCTGGGGTATGAGCGGATCATCTGCGCCTTCCAGCCCCACACCTACACCAGAACCCACGCCCTGTTTGACGATTTTGTGGAGGTGCTGAAGGAGCCAGACCTCACCATTCTGGCGGAAATCTTCGCCGCCCGGGAGGTCAATGAGCTGGGCATCTCCTCCAAAGACCTGGCCCAGCGGATCCCCCGCAGTGAATATTATTCCACTCTGCCAGAGGTGACCCAGCGGCTGCGGGAGCTGGCAAAGCCCGGCGACCTGATCCTCACCGTGGGGGCCGGGGACATCTATACCGTGGGGGAGGCCCTGGCAAAAGGCTGAGGCCTCCTTCTCCGCAGAAAATAAGCGGCGCACTGCGTCCGCCAAGGAAAGGAACTTGATTGTCTATGGTCGAAATCATTTTTAAGCCCACCCTGCACCAGTTCCGGACCTGCTGGGAATTCGCGGAGGAATTTCAGCTGACCGCCCAGGACCTGGTCCTGACCAACGAGTACATCTACCAGCCCTACTTTGGGCAGATGAACCTGGGCTGTCACGTGCTCTTTCAGGAGAAATACGGCTCCGGCGAGCCCACCGACGTGATGGCGGACGCCATCCTGGCCGACGTGGCCAGGACCGGCTGCAAGCGGGTGGTGGCCATCGGCGGCGGCACAGTGATCGACATCGCTAAAGTGCTGGCGGTATCCGACGGCGAGGGGATGGACGCCCTCTACGACAGGGCTCCCAACCTGGAGAAAAAGCGGGAACTGGTCATCCTCCCCACCACCTGCGGCACCGGCAGCGAGGTCACCAACATCTCCATCATGGCCCGCACCCGGCTGGGCACCAAGCTGGGACTGGTAAGCCCCGCCATGTACGCCGACCACGCGGTGCTGATTCCCCAGCTGCTGGAGGGTCTGCCCTTCGGCGTGTTCGCCGCCAGCTCCATCGACGCGCTGGTCCACGCGGTGGAGTCCGCCCTGTCTCCCAAGGCCACCCCCTATACCAAGCTTTTCGGCTACAAGGCCATTGAAATGATCATCCGGGGCTATCAGAAGATCGCCGCCGAGGGCCGGGAGGCCCGCATCCCGCTGCTGGAGGATTTCCTGCTGGCCTCCAACTATGCCGGGCTGGCCTTCGGCACCGCCGGCTGCGCGGCGGTCCACGCCACCAGCTACCCTCTGGGCGGCAAGTACCACGTGCCCCACGGCGAGAGCAACTACGCCATGTTTACCGGCGTGCTGAAAGCCTACATGGAGCTCAAGCAGGACGGGGAAATCGCGGTGATGAACCGCCATCTGGCGGATCTGCTGGGCTGTGGAGTGGAAGCGGTATACGACAAGCTGGAGGAGCTGCTGGACCAGATCCTGCCCAAGAAGCCGCTGCATGAGTACGGGATGACAAAAGAGGATATCGACGAGTTTGCCCACAGCGTCATTACCAGCCAGGGCCGCCTGATGGCCAACAACTTCGTCCCCCTGGACGAGGACCGGGTGCGCAGGATCTACACCGAACTCTTTTAAGCCGCTCCTCTTTCTTTAGGTAAAGCAAAAGAGTGAAATTATAGCATAAATATCCGCAGTTGACAAGCCCCCAAAAGCGACGTACAATAGAGGCACCAAAAGCGACGTACAATAGAGGCAGCCAATCTGTTTCCATTTTTGTGCTTATTCACAACATAAAATTGAGGAGTGGAATCGAAATGGACGAGAAGAAGTATACCTCGATGATCCGGCTGCGCATGTCTGCCAAGGACGCTCACTACGGCGGGAATCTGGTGGATGGCGCCCACATGGTCCATCTGTTCGGCGACGTGGCCACCGAGCTGCTGATCCAGTGTGACGGTGACGAGGGCCTGTTCTGCGCGTACAACAACATTGAGTTCAAGGCTCCCGTTTACGCCGGTGATTTCATTGAGGCATACGGCGAGATCACCCACATCGGCAACACCTCCCGCAAGATGCGCTTTGAGGCCCGCAAGGTGGCTATCCCCCGCCCCGACATCAGCGACTCTGCCGCCGATTTCCTGGACGAGCCCATCGTCGTGGCCATCGCCGAGGGCACCTGCGTTACCCCCAAGAAGTGCCAGCGGAAAGAGCATTAAGTACATAGGTAAAAAAATGTCCCGGAGCATGGCTCCGGGACATTTTTTATACAGTGGGACCGCCCGCCCGTTCCCGCAGGATCCTGGGGAAGAAGTGGAGGAACAGAATGGTGGTGACGGTGGCGGCCACCGCGTCGGCGATGGGCTCGGAGAGAAAGGTGGCCTCCGCCGACACCAGGGCGGGCAGCAGCAGCAGGCAGGCCAGAAACACCGACTTGCGGAACAGGGAGCAGAACAGGGCCAGCCGCACATGGCCCAGGGCGGTGGTCTCGTCCACCAGGGGATACTGCACCGCCAGAGGGAGGATCATGGCGGTAAACACCTTGATGTAACCCACCGACCGCTCCAGCACCTCGGTATTCTGGGTAAACAGCCGGACAAACAGAGGCGAGAGGGTATGGGTGACAATCATCATAATGGCGCAGAAGGCGAGGCACAGCCCCACGATGGACTTGATGGCGGTCTTGATCCGCTTGGCGTCCCCCGCGCCGTAGTTGAAGCTGACCACCGGCTGGGTGCCCAGGGTCAGCCCACCCATGGGCATGGTGATGAGGAGCAGATAGCTCTGCACGATGGTGGCGCAGGTCACCAGAGTGTCCCCCAGCTCGGGGCCGCCGTACCGCTGGAGCACGGTGTTGAGCACGATGAGCAGCACGCTGTCGGTGGCGATGATGAGGAAGGGAGACAGGCCAAAGGTCACCACCTGCCGCATGATCCGGCTGCTGAAGCCCCCCCACCGCAGGGGGACGGGCATACGCTTGCGCAGCAGGGCGCACAAGACAAAGGCACAGGAGGCCATCTGGGAGAGCACCGTGGCGATGGCCGCCCCCGCCACCCCCAGGTCCAGCAGGAAGATAAACACCGGATCCAGGGCGATATTCAGGGCCGCCCCCAGCATCACCGTGGCCATACCCAGTCCGGAGAAGCCCTGAGCGATCAGAAAACTGTTCATCCCGGTGGCCATCAGGGCGAAAAAGGTGCCGGCGGTATAGATGGTGAGGTAGGTATTGGCGTAGCCGAAGGTGGCCGGGCTGGCCCCGAACCACCACAGCATATGCTCTTTCAGCAAAAGGAACAGGGCGGTCAGGGCGGCGGAGAGCACCAGGAGCATGAGAAAGCTGTTGGACAGCACCCGGCTGGCCTCCTTCTGATTCCCCTCCCCCATGCGCATGGCCAGAATCGGCGAGCCTCCCAGGCCCACCAGGGTGGCGAAGGAGCCCAGCAGCGTAACGATGGGGCCGCACACTCCCACCCCAGCCAGCGCCAGGTCCCCGCTCTCCGGGATATTGCCGATATACATACGATCCACAATACTATACAATACGCTGACCAGCTGGGCCAGCATGGTAGGAATGGCCAGGCGGCATACCAGGGGAAATACCCGGTTCCTGCCCAGGTCATTGGTCCGTGCCATACACATCCTCCTTCTCGATATCCTGGGCATTATACCTCTTTTTTCTGCCTTCGTAAACCCCCGTCACGATTTTAGCACTCTCAATCAAAGAGTGCTAATGTTTACAATTTGGACATAATTTGATGTATATTTGTTCACAGTCCAGCCCTATAATTTCAATCAGAAAACGAGATGAGCTTCGGGAAACTGGAGCGGAAAGAGGATGAGCGACATGCAATATCCGAGAAATTAGCAATACACAAGTTCGACTGCTAACCCCATTTCACCACAAAATTCTGATTCTACAAGGAGAGATTTTTTATGTTTGGTATGCTTCCTTTTGAGCGCAGCAACGACAACGTGTTCGATACCTTTGATAACTTCACCCGCAATTTCTTCCAGAGCAGCAACGCCAATCTGCCCGCCTTCCGCACCGACATCAAGGACGCCGGCGACAAGTTCGTATTAGAAGCGGAGCTGCCCGGCTTCAACAAAGAGGACATCAAGCTGGATGTGAAGGACGGCATCCTGACCATCACCGCCGAGCACAAGGAACAGAACGACCAGAAGGACGAGAAGGGCTCCTACATCCGCCGGGAGCGGCGGTACGGTTCCTTCACCCGCTCCTTCGATATCACCGGCATTGATGAGGGCTCCATCACCGCCGCCTACCAGAACGGCATTCTGGAGCTGAATCTGCCCAAGGCCGTCCCCGTGGTTCCTGAGACCCGTCGGATCGCCATTGATTGACCTGGACACGCAGGAGCCGGTCAGCCTTGGCTGACCGGCTCCTCGCCATTTTTTCCACGGGAAAAGGCGCGCGCCGCGCGCCCATGAGAAAGGATGTGACGCGACATGAACGCGCAGAAATATACCCAGAAATCCCTGGAGGCGGTGCAGACCGCCCAAAGCCTGGCCACCGAGTACGGCAACCAGCAAATTGAGCAGCCCCATCTGCTGCTGGCCCTGCTGAGCGACGAGGCCGGCCTGATCCCCCAGCTGCTGGGGAATATGGGCATCACCGTGCCCTCCTTTGCCGCCGCCGCCAAGGCGGAGGTGGAAAAGCTGCCCCGTGTGTCCGGCTCCGGCCGGGAGCAGGGCAAGATCTACGTGGCCCAAGACGTGGACAAGTGTCTGAACACTGCCGAGTCCATCGCCGCCTCCATGAAAGACGAGTACGTGTCGGTGGAGCATTTGCTGCTCTCCCTCATTGACACGGCCAACCGGGCGCTGAAGGAGCTCTTCCGCACCTATAACATCACCAAGGAGGGCGTGCTCCAGGCCCTCACCGCCGTCCGGGGCAGCCAGCGGGTGACCTCCGATAACCCGGAGGATACCTACAACGCCCTGAAGAAGTACGGCTCCGACCTGGTGGAGCGGGCCCGGGCCAACAAGCTGGACCCGGTGATCGGCCGGGACGACGAGATCCGCAACGTCATCCGGATCCTGAGCCGCAAGAGCAAGAACAACCCCGTGCTCATCGGCGAGCCCGGCGTGGGCAAAACCGCCATCGCCGAGGGGCTGGCCCAGCGGATCGTGAAGGGGGACGTGCCCGGCTCCCTGAAGGATAAGACCATCTTCGCCCTGGATATGGGCTCCCTGATTGCAGGCGCCAAGTACCGGGGCGAATTTGAGGAGCGGCTAAAAGCCGTCCTCAACGAGGTGAAGAAGTCCGAGGGGCGGATCATCCTCTTTATTGACGAGCTGCACACCATCGTGGGCGCCGGCAAGACCGAGGGCGCCATGGACGCCGGCAACCTGCTGAAGCCTTTGCTGGCCCGGGGCGAGCTGCACTGTATCGGCGCCACCACCCTGAACGAGTACCGGCAGTATATCGAAAAGGACGCCGCCCTGGAGCGGCGGTTCCAGCCCGTCATGGTCAACGAGCCTACGGTGGAGGACACCATCGCCATCCTCCGTGGCCTGAAAGAGCGCTACGAGGTGTTCCACGGCGTGAAGATTCAGGACGGCGCTATCATCGCCGCCGCCACCCTGTCCAACCGCTATATCACCGACCGGTTCCTGCCCGACAAGGCCATCGACCTGATCGACGAGGCCTGCGCCATGATCCGCACCGAGATCGACTCCATGCCCACCGAACTGGACGTGATCCAGCGCAAGATCATCCAGCACGAGATCGAGGAGGCCGCCCTCAGGAAGGAGGACGACGCCATCTCCCAGGAGCATCTGGCCGAGATCCAGAAAGAACTGGCCGAGATGCGGGACGAGTTCAACGCTAAGAAGGCCCAGTGGGAGAACGAGAAGAACGCCATCGGCAAGGTGCAGAAACTGCGGGAGGAGCTGGAGGCCGCCAACGCCGCCCTGGAGAAGGCCCAGCGGGAGTACGACCTGAACAAGGCCGCCGAGCTGCAGTACGGCAAGATCCCCGAGCTGCGCAAGCAGCTGGAGGCGGAGGAGGCCATCGCCAACGAGGGCAAGGCCCGCTCCCTGCTGCGGGACAAGGTGACCGAGGAGGAGATCGCCCGGATCATCGAGCGGTGGACCGGCATCCCGGTGGCCAAGCTGATGGAGGGCGAGCGGGAAAAGCTGCTCCACCTGGAGGACATCCTCCACCAGCGGGTGGTGGGCCAGGACGAGGTCGTGCGCCTGGTATCCGAGGCCATCCTGCGCTCCCGGGCCGGCATTGCCGACCCCGACCGGCCCATCGGCTCCTTCCTGTTCCTGGGCCCCACCGGCGTGGGCAAGACCGAGCTGGCCAAGACCCTGGCCGAGGCCCTGTTCGACTCCGAGAAGAACATGGTCCGCATCGACATGAGCGAGTATATGGAGAAGTTCTCCGTCTCCCGGCTCATCGGCGCCCCTCCGGGATACGTGGGCTATGAGGAGGGCGGTCAGCTCACCGAGGCCGTCCGCCGCCACCCCTACTCCGTGGTGCTCTTCGACGAGGTGGAAAAGGCCCATCCCGACGTGTTTAACATTCTACTGCAAGTATTGGATGATGGCCGTATTACGGATAGTCAAGGCCGGACGGTGGATTTCAAGAACACCATCATCATTCTGACCTCCAACCTGGGCTCCCAGTTTCTGCTGGACGGCATCGACCAAAACGGCGAGATCACCGAGGAGGCCAAGGGCCAGGTGCAGGGGCTGCTGCGCCACTCCTTCCGGCCGGAGTTCCTCAACCGTCTGGACGAGATCGTGTTCTACAAGCCCCTGACCAAGGACAACATCACCCACATCATCGACCTGCTGGTGAACGAGCTCAACGACCGTTTGAGCGAGAAGCAGCTCAAGGTGGTGCTCACCGACGCCGCCAAGCGGTATATCATCGACAGCGCCTACGACCCCGCCTTCGGCGCCCGGCCCCTGCGCCGGTTCGTGCAGCACGGGGTGGAGACCCTCATCAGCCGCAAGATCATCGGCGACCAGGTCCAGCCCGGCGACACCCTCACTGTGGACTGTGTGGACGGCGAGCTGACCGTGGAGGCCAAGACCGTCCTCACCGGCGAAATTGTGGAACAGTAAGACACAAGAAAACAGCGCCTACCGCGTTTGCGGCAGGCGCTGTTTTTGTGCCCTTGTCCAGTCTTATTGGTTTTGCTCCAGCCACTTTTTCAGCTGTTCCGCCATGGCCGAGCTGCCCTGCTCCTCCTGCTGGGCCTGCTTCTGGAGGTAGCGGCGCACATCCCCCTTGCCGGCGGACTTTTCCGAGCGGCGCTTCTTGAAGTCGCTGAGCTTTTCCCGGTAGCCGCACACGCAGGCGAACATCTGCTTCTCCCCCTCGCCCCGCAGCTCCATCTTCTTGTGGCAGTTGGGACAGCGGGCGTTGGTGGTCTGCTTCACGCTGCGGCGGTAGCCGCACTCCCGGTCGGGACACACCAGCATCTCCCCCCGCTTGGTTTTCACCCGCAGCAGATACTTGCCGCAGTCTGGACAGGGGGAGCGGGTCTGGTTGTCATGGCGGTAGGAGGCGTCGCTGGCCTTCACCTCGCTTACCAGCCGGGAGGCAAAGTCCTTCATCTCCTCCACAAAGGAGCTCTCCTGCTCCCTGCCCTGGGCGATATCCCCCAGCCGCTTCTCCCACCGGGCGGTGAGGGAGGCCGAGCGCAGGTCGGCGGGAGCCAGCCCCACCACCTGGATGCCCTTGGAGGTGGGCCACAGCTCCTTCCCCCGCCGCTCGATATAGAAGGCGGAGAACAGCTTTTCGATGATGTCCGCCCGGGTGGCGGGGGTGCCCAGGCCGCCGGTCTCCTCCAGGATCCGGCTCTGGTCCTTGTCCTTCACCTGGGCGGCGGGGTGCTCCATGGCGGTGAGCAGGGTGGCCTCGGTGTATCGCTTGGGGGGCGCTGTCTGGCCCGGCTGGGTGTTGGCCCACCGGACGGGCAGCTTGTCCCCCTGCCTGAGCTCGGGGAGGGTCTGGTCCTTTTCCTCCTCCTCCCCCTCATCCTCCTCCAGAGAGAAGGAGCGGTCATAGGCCGCCCTCCAGCCCTGCTCCTTCACGAGCTTCCCTTTGGCGTGGAGGATGTGGTCCCCCACCTGCACCTTCAGCGTCACTTCCTCATACTGGAAGGGGGGCAGCAGCACCGCCAGGAACCGCCGCACCACCAGGTCGTAGATGTTGCGCTCCGGGCCGGACAGCCGCCACAGCTCGGGCTGCTCCTCGGTGGGAATGATGGCGTGGTGGTCAGACACCTTGGCATTGTTCACCAGATATTTGGTCTGGAGGGGCCGGCTCAGCAGGATCTGCTGGGCCAGAGGCTTGTACTCCTCCACCAGCACGCTGCGCAGCCGCTCGGGCAGGGTGGGCACCACGTCGTCGGAGATATAGCGGGAGTCCGTCCGGGGGTAGGTCAGCAGCTTGTGGACCTCGTAGAGGTTCTGCATGATGCTGAGGGTCTCCTTGGCGGAATAGGCGTACTTCTTGTTGGCGTCCCGCTGGAGCTCGGTGAGGTCGTAGGCCGCCGGAGGCGGGGTCTGTTTGGCGGTCTTTTTGACCTCGATGAGGGTGCCCGTGCCGCCGGTGAGGGCGGCGGCCACCTGCTGGGCCTGCTCCTGGTCAAAGGTGCGGGCCTGGCCGTTCTGGTCCCGCCAGGTAGCGGTGAAGCCGTCAAAGCCCGCCCGTACCGTCCAGAATTCCCGGGGCTTAAAGGAGCGGATCTCCTCCTCCCGGTCCACGATGAGGGCCAGGGTGGGGGTCTGCACCCGCCCGGCGGAGAGCTGGGCGTTGTGCTTGCAGGTGAGGGCCCGGGTGACGTTAAGGCCCACCACCCAGTCGGCCACTCTGCGGGCCCGGGCGGAGTGGTACAGGTTGTCGTAGTCAGCGGCGGGGCGCAAATGGGCAAAGCCGTCCTGAATGGCCTTGTCGGTCTGGGAGGAGATCCACAGCCGTTTGGCCGGCTTTTTCCACCCCGCCTTCTCCATGATCCACCGGGCCACCAGCTCCCCCTCCCGGCCGGCGTCGGTGGCGATCACCAGCTCGTCCACATCCCCACGGCGCATGAGGGCCTGGACTGAGCGGAACTGCCGCCCGCTCTGGGGGATGACCACCGTTTTCATCTGATCGGGCAGCATGGGCAGGGTGAGCATGTCCCACTTGGCCCACGCCTTGTCGTAGTCCTCCGGCGGGGCCAGCTCCACCAGATGCCCCAGGGCCCAGGTGACGATGTACCTGTCCCCCTCCAGGCAGCCCTCCCCCGCCTTTTTACACCCCAGCACCCGGGCCAGTTCCCGGCCCACCGAGGGCTTTTCCGCTAAAACCAATGTCTTTGCCATATGCTCGCTCCTTCTCTCAGAGGGTCATGCTCCAGTCCCCCAGCTGGTCCAGAATGGGGATCAGCCGCTTGCAGGGCTCGGTGATGGCGTACTCCACCCGCACCGGCACCTCCAGATACTCCCGCCGGGTCACCAGCCGGTCCTCCTCCAGCTCCCGCAGGGCGTTGGCCAGCACCGTGTTGGATACCCCGTCCAGGGTCTTTTTC
>ERZ1643246.473-NODE-473-length-51773-cov-6.984628_pt1 | contig 51773 bp, 52 predicted proteins | sample MGYA00579265_ERZ1643246 | MGnify/ENA primary metagenome ERZ1643246 (study PRJEB29033, sample SAMEA4952261) | chicken gut metagenome | biome: Broiler Chicken; feature: Gastrointestinal Tract; material: Caecum | place: Ireland | collected 2018 | study: Broiler... | reverse complement strand
ACGGCTTGTCAACCAGGAAAGAGGAGAACCACTTGGACGCGATGGTCATGTTGCGCACATCGAGCATGTGCTTGAGAACTTCCTTATCTTCCGGATACTTGTGGCCGACTTCGCAGCCATCGAAGCCCGCGAGCTTCATCTCGGAAATGCACTGCTGGAATGTATTCTCATCGCCCAGATCCCACATATCGTCATTGGACCAGCCAATCGGGCAAATGCCCAGCTTTACTTTCTTCGGATCTAACATGTGTTATTCCCTCCATTTTTATCTCATACCGCATGCTTCCGCATGCGCCGTTACTATCCTTATTGTACTCAACTATATTCTAAAAGTCAAACGCATTTTTGCACAGAAATACCCTGTGCAAAAAACTTTTTAAGCAAATTGCACAGTCCGCATGTGCGCGGGCACGCAACGCCTCTTTTGGCGGCCTTTCCGCCCGGTCAAATACGCGCCACACCCGAGTCACGCGCCGCCTGTGCGACCGCATCCGCGACCGCGCGAATAACCTTTTTATCAAACGCCATCGGCATAATATATTCCGGGGTCAGCTCTTCATCCGACACGCAGTAGGCAATCGCCTTGGCGGCAGCGAGCTTCATCTCCTCGTTGATATCGCTGGCACGCACATCGAGCGCGCCGCGGAAAATGCCCGGGAACGCGAGCACGTTGTTGATCTGGTTGGGGTAATCCGACCGGCCGGTACCGACGACCGCCGCACCGCCCTTTTTGGCGTCCTCCGGCCAGATCTCGGGCACCGGGTTTGCCATGGCAAACACCATCGGGTTTTCCGCCATGGTGGCAACCATTTCGCTGGTCAGCACCTGCGGCGCCGACATACCGAAAAACACATCCGCACCCTTGATGGCATCCGCCAGCGTGCCGGTCATATGGCTGCGGTTGGTGACCTTCGCCATCTCGGCCTGCGCAGGGTTCAAACGCTCATCGCCCTCACAGACAATGCCGAACCGCTCTACCATGGTCACATCGCGGATACCAAGGAACATCAGGAACTTGGTCACTGCGATCGCAGCCGCGCCGCAGCCGTTGACCACCATCTTGATATCCTCAACCTTGCGGCCGGTCAGACGGCAGGCGTTAATGAGCGCCGCACCGCAGCAGACCGCCGTGCCGTGCTGGTCATCGTGGAACACCGGAATGTCGCAGACTTCCTTGAGCTTGCGCTCGATCTCAAAGCAGCGCGGCGCAGCGATATCCTCCAGATTGATGCCGCCAAACGAGCCGGAGATCAACTGGATGGTGCGCACGATCTCGTCCACATCCTTGCTCTTGACGCAAAGCGGGAATGCATCCACATCGGCAAACGCCTTAAACAGCGCGCACTTGCCCTCCATGACCGGCATACCGGCCTCAGGGCCGATGTCGCCAAGGCCCAGCACCGCCGTGCCGTCCGTGATGACTGCGACCAGATTGTGCCGGCGGGTGTAGGTGTAGCTCAGCGACGGGTCGTCCTTAATTTTCAGGCACGGCTCGGCAACGCCGGGTGTATAGGCGATCGAAAGGTCTTCCTTGCTGTTGACCTCGCAGCGTGCAATGACCTCAATTTTGCCGCCCCACTGCTCATGCGCCTTGAGGGCGCGTTCTTTCAAATCCATGTTGTTTCCTCCATCGGCTTGGTGTACAAATTTTCCTGAATATCAGTTTACCGCAAAATCATGTCTCTGCATAGGGGCAGAATGGACAAACCCGCACAGCAGAAAAGGCGCGCTGCCAATTGCAGCGCGCCTTCAAACGCTTTGGATTACTTGCGGGAAATTGCCTTCTTAGCAGCCTCAACGATGTGCGCTGCGGTCAGGCCGTATTCCTCACGCAGGAAGCTCTCCGCGCCAACCTGGCCGAAGCGATCCTCAACGCCGACCATCTCCATCGGAACCGGGCAGTTCTGGATGACAACGTTGGCGATTGCAGAACCCAGACCGCACTTAACCTGATGGTTCTCAGCGGTTACGATCGCGCCGCACTCCTTCGCAGAGTCGATGATGAGCTGCTCGTCGAGCGGCTTCCAAGTGAACATGTCGATCACCTTTGCGGAAATGCCCTCAGCGGTCAGCTGCTCCTGCGCCTTGAGTGCCTCGTCCACCATGATGCCGGAAGCGATGATGGCAACGTCCTTGCCTTCCTTGAGGGTAACGCCCTTGCCGATCTCGAAATCCGAGCCGTCTGCATAAACGGTGGTAAACGTCTTGCGGATCATGCGCATGTAAGAGAACTTGCCGGAAGCGGCCAGCTTCTTGGTCAGGCAGTTGATCTGCGCATAGTCAGCCGGATCGATGACCACTGCGTCCGGAATGGACAGGTACAGTGCGCAATCCTCGAACGGCATGTGGGTACCGCCGTTGTATGCAGCGCATACGCCGGGGTCAGAACCAACGATATGTACCGGCAGCTTGGCGTAAGCCGCAGACATGAACGCCTGATCAAACACACGACGGGAAGCGAAGCAGCCGAAAGAGTGTACAAATACAGTCTTGCCGGTTGCGCACAGACCAGCGGATACGCCTACTGCGTTGGCTTCCGCAATGCCCGCATTAATGGTACGCTCCGGGAAAGCCTTTGCCAGCTTGCCGGTGTTGATGCAGTTCTCGAGGTCACAGTCAACATGCATGACCGTGGGGTCCTTTTCCATCATCTCGAGCATCGCGGTAACGTAACCGTCGCGGTTTGCACGAGAATCCTTTTCGTGTTTGCCAATCAAAGTAAAGCTCATGTTCGTCCCCTCCCTTACTGTGCCTTGATCTCAGCGAGCTGCTTCTCAGCATAAGCAATGGCTTCGTCCCACTGCTCCTTGGACGGCTGAGAAGAATGCGCGCCCGTACCGTCGGCAAAGGTAGCGCCCTTGCCCTTGATCGTGTTCAGCACAATGCAGGTCGGCACGCCCTTGGTCGCGTAAGCGGTCTGGATCGCGTCGTAGATCTGCTCAACATCGTTACCGTCTTCGCACTCAACTACGTTCCAGCCGAACGCCTCGAACTTGGCGCCGATGCCCTTGGCATGTTTCATGACATTCTCACATGCGCCGTCGAGCTGATACTTGTTGTTGTCAACGAAGCAAACCAGATTGTCCAGCTGATAATGTACTGCGAACTGAGCGCCTTCCCAGATCTGGCCCTCATCCGCCTCGCCGTCGCCGATAAAGACGAATACGTGGTTGTCGCGGCCGTCGATCTTGTTGCCGAGCGCCGCGCCCGTAGCGGTGGACATGCCCTGACCGAGCGAACCGGTGGTCAGGTCAACACCGGGGGTCTTGGTGCGGTCGGTATGGGACGGGAAGTTGGTGTGCGGCTGGTTGAGCGTATAAGCGTCCTCCAGCGGATAAAAGCCCTTCAGGCCGAGGGTTGCGTACATAGCCGGGCCGGCATGACCCTTGGACAGCACGCACCAGTCACGATCCTCCCAACGGGGATTCTTCGGATCGATCTTCATTACTTCACCATACAGAACGGCCAGCGCGTCAATGATGGACATCGAACCGCCCACATGACCGAAGCCGAGCGAGCCGATGGTTTTCAGGGTTTCCAAACGGATTTCCTGCGCAAATACGCGAAGCTCCTGCATCTTTTCTGCTTTCTGCATTGCATACACCTGCCTAATTCAAAATATTTTCTCTCCACGGAACAGGTTCCGGCAACAGCGGCAGCCGACCGCTGTATATCGATTACAGTGTATCACCAAGCTACCCAGATTTCAACCAAAATTCACACATTTGTTCACAAAAATTCCACTCTCTCTTTTGTACCCTTCGGAATATTTTATAAAAAAATGCTGGCATTTTTTCGAAATTTGTTTGTTATGTATTGGTTGTGTTTTTATCCTTTTTTGGTCATGTCCTTGCATTATCCTCTCTGCCCTCCTATTTTTCCCCCGCATATTCAGCGTTTGACAGAGATAACCAAAAAGCAACCACATTGTTTGCATGGAGAAATATTTTTAAATGTAATTTTCCCTTTTAAATGAAATAAATATTGTTGCGTTCACGCCCCCGCACGCAATTGTTCGCTATTATTGATTGCATTCGCCCAATTCCGCCATTTTTTGAGCCAGTAGACAATTTATTCATTTTTTGATACACTAACAAAAGTTATTCTGGTTAATTTTCGGGTAAGAATGGGGAAAAGGGAAGATGAAAGTCAGCCGTCTCAATTCAATTGAACAATACGTAATTTCACGCGAAACCGTCAGCATTGATGAATTATGCGAGGTTTTTGGCGTTTCCAAGAACACAATCCGCCGCGATCTGAATGAGCTTGAGATGCGCGGACATATCACCAAGGTATACGGCGGCGTTACCGCCACCGTCCCTTCCGGCGCCGTGCCAATGCCCATCCGTTCCGGGCTCAATCCAATCGACAAATCCCTGATCGGCCGACTGGCCGCCGAGGAAGTTGCCGACGGCGACACCATTTTCATTGATTCCGGCACAACAACGCTGTGCCTGCTGCGTTTTCTGGTCGCCAAAAAGCGCATCACTATCATCACGCATTCACTCGGCGCGCTCAGCGAAGCATCCAAATATGATAATCTGAATATCATTTCGCTCGGCGGCATTTACAGCCCCACTACAGACTCCTTTGTCGGCCTGTCCACCATCGAAGCGCTCAGCACCATGCGCATCAATAAAGCGTTCATGGGCGCGACCGGCGTATCTCTGACCGCAGGCATGACCAACACCACCTTCCTTGAAGCTGAGATCAAGCGTGCAGTCGTTCATCGTGCGGATATGATTTACGGCATGGTGGATTCCTCCAAGATCGGCAAAGAGGCCATTGTTACATTCTGCCACCTGAAAGATTTGACCGCTTTCATCACCGACCGCGAACCGCCCAAGGAGTATGTAGACCTGTGCCGGCAGGAAGGCGTCAAACTGCGCTTTGAATAAGCGCTCCCCATTGAAAATTGCACCATAAGAAAACGGCATCGAACTCGCTCCGATGCCGTTTTTGTGTGCCGTCAGACTTTTTTACGATAATTAGACGGCGAAACACCGTAAACCGCGCGAAACCGTTTGATAAAATAGCTGAAATTATCAAATCCAACGTTAAACCCGATCTCCATCACCGGCAGGTCACTCTCGCGCAGCAGACGCGCCGCCTGCTCGATGCGCAGGGAATTGATATGCTGGGTGAACGTCCGCCCGAAGTTCTCCCGAAAGAAGCTGCTGAAATACTGTGGAGAAAGGCCAAAATGCGCTGCCACCGCGGTCAAAGACAGCGATTCGGTGAAATGCGCGCCCAAATATCCCACAATCTCCTTGAGCTGCCGCGCCTTATAATCCGCGCCCGGACGCATCCGTTTGCCAGTCAGCAGACCGGCCTGCGCACATACCGCCACAATACCGAGCAGCGCCGCTTTCACCGCAAGCTGATACCCCGGTGCCTGTCCCAGACAGGCGCGCACAATCTGCGCCAGCAGCGCGCGCACTTCGCGCTGTCCCGCCTCGCTTGCACGCAGGCAGGTTGCAAACCGTAGCCGCCCCTCTGCGAGCGGTGCAAGCAGCTCGGTTTCCGCCTGATCGGCCCGCGCAAACTGCAAAAAATCCGCCGCGAATACAAACGAACGGAACTGATTTTCCCGTCCCGCCGCACGAATCTCATGCAATTCCTCGCCCGCGGCGAAGAATACATCCCCGTGCTCGCCCTCGTACACATGATCGGCAATCGTCAGCGACACATGCCCCGCATCCACTGTGATGATTTCCAGCTCCGGATGCCAGTGATAAGGGATAAAATCGCTGTCATCCGCCTCGCTGCCGTCCAGCGCGGGATAAATCTGAAACGGAAATGCCTGTGTGCCGTGCTCCCGTTTTTCCCGCCTTGCCGCATCCATGGCATCCCTCCGCATTTTTCCTTAAAATAGTGTTATTGTTTGTGAAGATATTGCAAGCATTTTCACCGCTATCTGCTATAATTATAGTCACAAAAGGGAACAAACGCAAGAGTATGAGATCGAAAAATCGTATTTTTGTTGTATCATTTGTCAGAAGAACCGGTCTTGTTTTTGTGCTAAATGACAAAGAGTTCCCGTGCGGCGACCAATGCGTTGAACGCCTTTGCAGCCGCATGCTATAATAAGAGCCGGACAGCCTTTTCTCGGCTGACCGCAGACCGCCCGGTCGAAACGCCGGACGCTGTACCAAAAAAATCTTTTTTTGGAGGGAAACAGTTATGTATATTGATAAGCAAGTCAAGCGCGGATATAACGAATATATCCGTCTGGACGAGGGTATCGGCAAGGATGCCATGATGGACGTTGCCTTGCTCGTGATGGAGGACGGCGACACCTATTCTTTTGAGGAGCCGGAAAAGGAACTGGCCGCTCTGGTTTTTGACGGCAGGTGCACGATCGAGTGGGATGACCAGTCCTACGACGTAGATCGTCCCAATCCGTTCGATTACAACCCGTCCTGCCTGCATGTCTGCAAGGGTACCAAGGTGAAGATCACCGCGCACGGTCCCTGCAATATCTATATTCAGAAGACCCTGAACGACAAGACCTTCCCGAACAAGATGTATAAGCCGGAGGACACCGACACTTGGGCACGCGGCAATCAGGGCGAGCTGATGGGCTGCATCAAGCGCGATGTGCGCACCTGCTTCGATCTGGACAACGCTCCCTACTCCAACATGGTGCTGGGCGAAGTCGTCAATCTGCCGGGCAAGTGGTCGAGCTATCCGCCGCATCATCATCCGCAGCCGGAGTGCTACTTCTATCGCTATGACAAGCCGATGGGCTTCGGCGCCGGCTGGGGCAACGGCGAGATCTACGAGACCCACCACAACGGCCTTGCGATCATCACCGACAAGATGCACTCTCAGGTCACTGCACCGGGTTACTCCTGCTGCTACGCTTGGGGCATCCGTCATCTGCCGGGCAATCCGTGGGATAAGACCCGCATCGACGACGAGGAGCATCTGTGGCTGCTCGCGGACGACGCCAACGATCACATCTGGCACTGCCCGACCGGCAACTGATCTTTTCCGCAAATCTGTTTTGAGAGAGAATTATTTTTAGGAGGAACATAAACCTATGAAGCATATGGAAACGGTACGCCTGACCGCTTCTCAGGCACTCGTTCGCTTCCTCGAAAACCAGTATGTCAGCTACATTGACATGGATGGCAACGAGCAGGAGCACAAGTTCGTCAAGGGCATTTTCATGCTGCCCGGCCACGGCAACGTGGTTGGCTTCTGCAACGGCGTTGAGCAGGAACTGAAGGACATGGTTGTCTATCAGGGCAAGAACGAGCAGGGCATGGCGCTGGCTGCTGTCGGCTATGCCAAGCAGATGCGCCGCAAGCAGATCTTCGCGGCCACCTCTTCCGTCGGCCCCGGCGCGTGCAACATGGTAACCGCTGCCGCGACCGCTACCGCTAACAACATCCCGGTTCTGATCCTGCCGGGCGATATTTACGCTTCCCGTCAGCCTGACCCGGTTCTCCAGCAGATGGAGCAGCCGCAGAACCTGACCATCTCTGCGCACGACGCATTCCAGGCTGTCACCAAGTACTGGGGCCGCATCAACCGTCCGGAGCAGGTCATGACCGACATGATCTCCGCAATGCGCGTGCTGACCGATACCGCCAACACCGGTGCGGTTGCGATCTCCCTGCCGCAGGACGTACAGGCAGAAGCCTATGACTACCCGGTTGATTTCTTCAAGAAGCGCGTATGGCGTATCGACCGCCGTCCGATCACCAAGTACGCACTGGAGAAGGCTGTCGAGGTCATCAAGAACGCGAAGAAGCCGCTCCTGATCTGCGGCGGCGGCGTTCGTTACGCAGAAGCGCACAAGGTATTCAAGAAGTTCGCTGAGGACTTCGGCATCGCCTTCGGCGAGACGCAGGCGGGCAAGAGCGCGGTTGAATGGACCCACGAGCTCAACCTCGGCGGTCTGGGCACCACCGGCGGCATTGCTGCCAACAAGCTGGCGCACGAGGCAGACGTTGTGATCGGTGTCGGCACTCGTTACACTGACTTCACCACTGCTTCCAAGTGGCTGTACCGCACGGACGCTAAGTTTGTCAACATCAACCCGTCTGAGTTCCAGGCGTACAAGATGGACGCTACCCCGGTTGTGGCCGATGCCAACGAGGCGCTGACCGCCATCGGCGAAGAGCTCAAGAAGATCGGCTATCACACCGACGAAGAGTATGCTAAGGCTGTTGCCGCTTACCGCAAGGAGTGGTTCGACGAAGTGGATCGTCTGGACAACTGCGTCTACACTGACAAGGATTCCTTTGTTCCGGAAATCAACGACGCAAACCGCGAGTGCGTTGAGAAGTACATCGAGGACACCGGCTGCAAGCTGTGCCAGACCGCAGTTCTCGGCACCATCAACAAGATGATCGACGACGACGCCATCGTTTGTGCGGCTGCCGGCTCTCTGCCGGGCGACATGCAGGGCATGTGGCGTGCACGCAAGGTCAACACCTATCACATGGAGTACGGCTACTCCTGCATGGGTTACGAAATCGCTTCCGCACTGGGCGCCAAGCTGGCTTGCCCGGACAAGGAAGTTTACGCAATGTGCGGAGACGGCTCGTTCGACATGCTGCACTCCGAGCTGATCACTTCCGTTCAGATCGGCAAGAAGATTAACGTCATGCTGTTTGATAACGCTTCCTTCGGCTGCATCAACAACCTCGAGGTTGGTCAGGGCAACGCCTGCATCTGCACCGAGAAGAACATGCTCGAAGAGGGCGTGACCAACGGCATCCACAAGGGCAAGGTTATTCAGGTAGACTACGCGGCAATCGGCGCGGCTTACGGCTGCAAGACCTACACCGTCAAGACCATGGATGAACTCAAGGCTGCCATTGAGGACGCCAAGAAGCAGACGGTTTCCACTGTTATCGACATGAAGGTTCTGCCCAAGACCATGTCCAAGGGCTATGAGAACTGGTGGCGTGTTGGTGTAGCGGAAGTTTCCAACAAGCCGGAAGTTCAGGCTGCGCGCAAGGCGATCGAAGATCACCTGTACGAAGCTCGTCATTATTGATCTCTCTCTTACTCTCAATAAAAGAGCGCCTTCGGGGTTTTCCCCGAAGGCGCTCTTTCATTCTTATGCCATCTTGTATAACAGCGATACACCTTTAAAACATTTGCAACAGCTCAATCTGCTCGCCGGACGGGCCGGTAAAGAACCAGTTCTGCAAACCGCCGAAGGTGTCCGGCATCACCTTTTTCTCGGGTGTCATAAACGAGATCACTCCTGCGGCCTTAATCGCAGCTGCGACCTTGTCCAGATCGTCCACATACACTGCAAAGTGCGGGATGCTGCCCTCTCCTGCCGGCACCAGCACGCCCGCAGGCAGTTCGATCAGTTCCAGCAGAAAGCCGCCGAATTCCACTAATGTCAGCTTTTTCTCTCCCTCCGGGATCTGCACGCTGTCGCGCTTGTAGACGCTGCCGCCGATCTTTTCATAAAACGCAATGCTTTCCTCCATATCCGCCGTATAAATAGCGACATGGCCCAAGCCCTTATATAGTTCCTTCATGCAAAACAAGCCTCCTTTTCGTTCCCATTTTACCATATTCCGGCGGTCGTGCAAAGACTTTCCCGCCTTACCAGAAAGACGAGGGCTGTCCCCCCACTCGGGACAGCCCTCTGTGTTTATGTACCTTTTATTCCTGCACCGTCTCGGTAACCGAGGTCGATGCCTGATTTGCCTGATAACGTTCAAAGGTAGAGGTTTCGCTCTTGCCGAAGCCGAGGGGCGAGAAGATGATATACGCCGCCACCATGACAAGCAGCGTGATGGTCGCCCAGATCTTACCGTTCTTCCACGAGGTCATGTCAACTGCCTTGGCGTCATGCAAGACAAAATCCTCCGGGCGCGGGCTCTTCTTGACGATGACCCACATCAGCAGCATGTCGAATACGAACAGCACCGCGGTGAAATACAGATAGTGGATATCATTCAGCGCCGGGATCATATTGCGCAGGACGAACTGCAGCAGGAAGTACAGCACAACATGCACCGGGATAACGATTTTCGCCGCAATGGACGGAACCTTCTTCCAGAAGAAGCCGCACAGCAGGCAGACAAAAATCGGCGTGTTAAACGCGGCGAACGCCGAGTTAACAAACGTGGTAATACCAGTCATGTACAGCATGAACGGGCTCATAATGGTCGAAATAATCGCAACGACCGTGCCGAAGTTCTGGCCGACTTTAACCATGTGCGCGTCAGACGCAGTGGGGTTGAAGATCGGACGATGGATATCCAGCGCATAGATCGTGGATGCGGAGTTCAGCACCGAGTTAAACGAGGACAGGATGGCACCAAACATAACCGCTGCAAAGAAGCCCAGCACCGGCTTAGGCATAACCTCGGACACCAGCATCGGGTAAGCCGAGTTACCGTTGCCCCAATCCTGTCCCGGATAAGCCAGCGCGCAGATCACGCCCGGCACAACAATGATCAGCGGAGTCATGATCTTGAGGAAGCCTGCAAATACAGCACCTTTCTGCGCTTCCTTCAGGTTCTTCGCACCGAAGGTACGCTGAATGATGGACTGATTGGTTGCCCAGTAGTACATGTTGTTGACCAGCAGACCGGTCAGCAGCAGCGGCCACGGGAGCCACGGCTCGGGCGAATTGTATTCGTTGATGGAGTTCAGGTAAACCGGATCGGTGTGCAGGAACTTGTCAAAGCCGTCCAGGAAGCTGCCGTCGCCGCCAAGCTGGCCGGACAGGAACATCAAGCCGAAAATCGGTACCAGCAGACCGCCGACAATCAGGCCCAGACCATTGATCGAATCAGACAGTGCAATTGCTTTCAAGCCGCCGAAAATCGCGTAAATCGAACCGACAATCGCGGTCGCAACACACACAATGGCGATTGCAGCGAAATAAGAAATACCCAGCACCTTGTCCAGACCAAAGATGTTGACAAATACCTCTGCGCCGGCATACAGAATGTTCGGCAGCATAATGACAACATAGCTCAACAGTACAATGATCGAAACCAGACGGCGCGTGCCGGCATCGTAACGCTCTTCAAAGAACTGCGGTACGGTGGTCAGACCAGTCTGTAAGTACTTGGGCATCAGCACGAATGCAAGGATTACAAGCGCAATCGCGGAGGTAACCTCCCACCCCATCGTACTCATACCAACGCGAACCGCCTGACCGTTGTTGCCTACCAGCTGCTCGGCAGACAGGTTGGTCATCAGCAGCGAGCCCGCAATAACCGGGCCGGTCAGGCCGCGGCCGGCCAGATAGTAGCCGTCCTGCGTATCCAGATTATCCCCTCTGGTTTTCCACCAGGAGATAATTGCGACAAGCGCAGTAAAGGCCACGAAAGTAATCGCGGTGAACGTCAAGGAATTCAGAAACTGCATTCTTTTCTCCCCTTCTTGTTTTTTTCTTTCCCGGAGCCGAGGCTTTCTGCTTCGCATACTCCCCAGCAATACGAAACAGCTGCTTTGCGGGCGCGCGCACGCAGAGCATCAAAAAAAAAAAAAAAAAAAAAAAAAACAGATCGCCAGTTTTCACCGAAGATCCTGATGCGCACATTCGCCGTGCCTCATTTCCCGTCATTCATTTTAGCACCATGTTCCTATATTGGCAAAACATTTTTGAGCATTTTTTGGCACTTTGTTTGATTGCACATAATCTATTTTTCATTTTTGTCAAATTCGCACTAATAAATTTTTATTCTCACAATAAATTACTCACTTTGTTATCATTTATGTACCCAAAACATATTATTCATTTTCCACAATGATAAAGCAAGCGCTTTGCACCAAAGGCGCAAAGCGCTTGTTCTATCATGGTTCATACCAGGCGTCGTTCCGATTTTTCACATCAAACAACTGTGCATACTGCATCATCTGATATTCTGCCAGCAGCGTGTCTGATTCGATATTTTCCATCGCAAGCCAACTTCCATCCGACAAATAATAGCCCGCATTATTGTTGCGCGGTATTTGCTCCCACGCAGCCAGCCGAAGAGCATCATATCCGGATGTGGAACAACCAAGTGCATCAAGTGCAAAAGCAGTGAGATAATTGGCGCTGATCTGCACATCCTGCTGTTCTTCAATGTCATAGTTGGCCCAGATGAAAAACGGCGTTACCATTTTCTTCTGCTTTCCCTCCGGTGCGCTGTCCCCATCTGTATTTCCGAGCAGTTCATCATAAAAAGCGCTTGGTACATTCGGCTGGTGGTCGCCAAAGAAGATGACGGCAGTCGGTTCATCCACCTCAGAAAAATATGCCAGCAATTCCTCTATTGCCTTATCGCTTTCCTTTACCAGCGACAAATACTCATCCACTTCCGGGTACTTGCCCGCATATTCCCCGGTCAGATGGATTGTCTGCGTGAAGTTATCGTTCTCATCCGGTATGTACCCGCCATGGTTCTGCATTGTCACATTGAACATAAACAGCGGCGTATCCGGCGTTTTGTACCTGTAAACCTCAAAGATTTTATAATAATCCGAACGGTCACTGACGTAGCTGCGCAGCCGCTCTGTGTCATCTTCTCCGAAGTCGTCCTCATATAGCTGCGTACCAAAGCCAAATCGTTCATACACCTGCTGCCGGTTCCACGAGGTCGCACGGTACGGATGCAGCGACACCGTTTGATAGCCCTGCGCCGCGAGGCCGGATACCAGCCCCGGTGTCTCTCGCTTGACATACATCTGATACGGCGAGCTGCCATACGGCAGAAATGCCGCAGTATCTCCTGTCAGCACTTCAAACTCGGTTGTCGCCGTGCCGCCGCCAAAGGTGGATACCAGCAAATCGCCGGTAATCGTGTTTTCCTTCCCTTCCAGCGAATGCAGAAACGGCATATAGTCTTCGTTTGTCTCAAAATCCCCGACATCATGCAGATCCGCAAAGGATTCATTCATAATCATGATGATATTGGGCCGAAAATCTTCCTTTGTACCGTTATATTCTTCGGTGATCTGCGCCAAAGCATCAGCAGAATACCCGTCTGGCTGCTCGACAATGGCATTGCCTGCCGTCCGGCAGAAATAATACCATTCGCTGTATTCCAGATTGCCCTGCCAGAAACCAAAGCTGTTGCCCGCAAGATTTAATCCGTACAGCCAGCCGCAGAGCAGCACAGAGCAGGTGATGAACTGCCAGCGCCTCGGCGTCGCCGCGCGACGCATCCTCCAGACGGCAATGCAGAACAGCACTGCAATCGCCAGCGTCTGCAATACGGACATCTCCACGGGCACCGAATAGTTCGCCGCCACGTTCTTGGCCGTACCGATGGCAAAAATATCGCTCAGCAGCACAGGTGTGCCGCGAAACACCGTCACATAATGGTCGATCAGCGCATAGAGCAGCGTCAGACCCATGCCAATGCAGGTTGTCCAGCGGATATTGCCGATAAATGCATACACCAACCCGAAAACCGCCGCGTGATACACATACCCCTGCCAAATCGCCGTATTGCCGATGACAATGCCGCCCTTGACCACATACTCGGTCAGCAGCAGTGCGAACGAGCTTGCTGCCAGCAGCACAAGGATATCATGCACGGCCAGTTCAAACGCCGTCGCCCGCCTGCGCGGACGCAGCAGCAGCGGCAGCGCCGCCAAAACGCCGAGCGGCTTCTGGCTTTCCGGGCGATAAAAAATGGTGCCCTTACGGAGCAGATACACCGCCGCATAAATGAGCAGCACCGCCAGCACCGCATTTATGACATAACCAAAATTTTTCCTGTTTTTTGCTTGTTCTTTACATTTGGGGCGCACGTTTGCTATTCTCCTTCTGCAAAGTAGAAAAGCCGCTACGGGCCTGCCGCAGCGGCTTTGTGTCATTCTTCTGTTACGCTTCCGTGTCCTGCTCTACGCGAGTGACTGCAATGGACAAATCATCCAGCTGCTTGGCATCCACGGTATCCGGACAGCTCATCATCAGGTCGGATGCATTCTGCACCTTGGGGAAGGCGATCACATCACGGATGGAATCCAGACCAGCCAGCAGCATGCACAGACGATCCAAACCGTAGGCAAGACCGCCGTGCGGGGGCGCGCCGTAAGAGAACGCCGTAATCAGATGACCGAACTGCTCCTTGGCACGCTCCTCGGTGAAACCGAGTGTCTCAAACATCTTGGTCTGGAGCTCAGGATCGTGAATACGGATCGAACCGCCGCCCAGCTCGCAGCCGTTGAGGATAATATCATACGCCTTGGCGCGCACCTTGGCCGGATCGGTATCGAGCAGCGGGATATCCTCGTCCATCGGTGCGGTGAACGGATGGTGCTTGGCAACCAGACGATCCTCTTCCTCACTGTACTCGAACTGCGGGAACTCGGTGACCCACAGCAGCTTGAAATCGTCCTTCTTGGCAAGACCCAGACGCTTCGCCAGCTCGCAGCGCAGCGCGCCGAGCGAAACAAGCGCGGTTTCCTCAGAAGCATCCGCAACAACGAACAGCACGTCGTTTTCGTGCATGTCCGCGCGCTCCTTGATGGCCGCAATCTCCTCTTCGGTCAGGAACTTGGCAAAGGAGGAAGTCATCGAGCCGTCGGATGCGACCTTCATCCATGCAAGGCCCTTCGCGCGGTAGGTCTTGACAAAATCGGCCAGCTTATCGATCTCCTTGCGCGGGAACTTATCCGCATAGCCATTGATGTTGATAAGACGCACAGTGCCGCCGGCCTCTACTGCGCCCTTGAACACGCCAAAGCCGCAGTTTGCCGCGATATCCGAAATATCCTTGATCTCAAAGCCGAAACGGGTATCCGGCTTATCCGAACCGAAGCGATCCATCGCCTCGCGCCAGGTCAGGCGCGGCAGCGGCAGCTGGATGTCGATATCCAGCACTTCCTTGAATACGCGCTTGAGAAAGCCCTCGTTGACGGCAATCACATCGTCCTGCTCGACAAAGCTCATCTCAAGGTCAATCTGGGTAAACTCCGGCTGACGGTCGGCACGCAGATCCTCGTCGCGGAAACAGCGAGTGATCTGAATATAGCGATCCATGCCCGCCAGCATGAGCAGCTGCTTGTACTGCTGCGGAGACTGCGGCAGCGCATAGAACTTGCCCGGATGCACGCGAGAAGGCACGAGGTAATCGCGCGCGCCCTCGGGCGTGGACTTGGTAAGCATCGGGGTCTCGATCTCGATAAAGCCCTGCTCGTCAAAATAGTTGCGTGCGACCTGCGTGACGCGGTGACGCAGCATCAGGTTCTTCTGCATGGACGGACGGCGCAGATCCAGATAGCGGTACTTCAGGCGCACCTGATCGCCGACCTCCTTGGTGTCGTCGATCTCAAACGGGGTCGTCTCTGCCTTGGACAGAATGCGGATGTCCTCTGCAATGATCTCGACCTCGCCGGTCGGCATCTTCTTATTGATTGCGGCTTCGTCGCGCGCAACCAGCTTGCCACGCACCGCGACAACAAACTCGGTGCGGCAGGTGAACGCGATGTCGAACAAGTCCTTATTGACAGACTTGTCAAACGTGCACTGCACGATGCCTGCACGGTCACGCACAAGCAGGAACAGCACGCCGCCGTTATCGCGCACGCGGTCCACCCAGCCATTGACCGTAACTTCCTGACCTGCGTCAGACAGGCGCAGATCACCGCACATATGCGTGCGCTTCATGCCCGCAATGGATGTGTTATTCATGTTTATCAGTCCTCATCTATGTTTTTCAGATATTATTTATCATTGATCACTTTGCCCTGATTTTTGGCCGCAAGGCCCTCCCGAATGCGGGCGATTGCGTCCGCAAGCGACACCTTGACCTGCTCGCCGGAGTCCATATCCTTGACCGCGATCACGTTTTCCTTGATCTCGTCCTCCCCGAGGAAGATGACATACGGAATGCCCAGCTTGTCGGCATAGCCAATCTTGTGCTTGAACTTTTTCTGCTCGCTATACAGCTGCGTGCGGATGTCCGCCTCGCGCAGGCTGGTCGCCAGTGCTATCGCCGCGCCCATATCGTCGGTCATCGGCAGAATGAGCACATCGGCAGGCGCTTTGTTCATGCTGTCGTTCAGGTAGCCCTGCTCGCCCAGAACATAGAACAGGCGGGTCAGACCGATCGAAATACCGACGCCCGGCAGCTGCTTATCGGTGTAATACTCAGCAAGGTTGTCATAGCGGCCGCCCGAGCAGATCGAGCCGATCTCCGGATGGTCGAGCATGGCGGTCTCGTATACCGTACCCGTGTAGTAATCCAGACCGCGGGCAATCGTCAGGTCGATCTCAAAGTGATCGTCCGGCACACCAAAGGCGGTCATGTACTGTGCGACCGTTTTCAGCTCGTCCGCGCCCTGATCGAACACCTCGTTTTTGCCCTTGTAGCCCTCGAGCGCTGCCAAAATACCCTGCGTGCCGCCCGGCGTTTCGATAAATGCCAGCAGCTCGTCTGCCGTATCGGCTGCGACGCCGAAGTCATCCACCAGAATGGCTTTCACCTTGTCCGCGCCGATCTTTTCCAGCTTGTCGATCGTGCGCATTACGTCGCCCGCCTTTTCGGTCAGGCCGAGGATGGCGAAAAAGCCGTTTAAAACCTTACGGTTATTGATGCGGATTTTAAAGCGCTCCAAACCAAGCGAGGTAAAGGTCTTGTAGATGATGCTCGGCACCTCTGCCTCATTGATGATGTCCAGCTTGCCATCGCCAATGACGTCGATATCCGCCTGATAGAACTCGCGGAAGCGGCCGCGCTGCGCGCGCTCACCGCGATAAACTTTGCCGATCTGGAAGCGACGGAACGGGAAGGTCAGCTCGCCGTAGTGCTGCGCGACGTACTTTGCCAGCGGCACAGTCAGGTCAAAACGCAGCGACAGATCGCTGTCGCCCTTGGTGAAGCGGTAAATCTGCTTCTCGGTCTCGCCGCCGCCCTTGGCCAACAGCACTTCAGAGGACTCGATCAGCGGTGTGTCCAGCGGATAAAAGCCGTACAGCGCATAGGTCTCGCGCAGCACCTGCATAATGCGTTCCATCTGCACCTGCGGGGCGGGCAGCAGCTCCATAAAGCCGGACAGGGTTCTGGGTTTCACTTTTTCCATAGTATTTTGATTCTCCTCAAGACAGACGATTGCACCGAATAGGCCCATCCGCCCATCCGGTGCATTGCTTTCTGTCGTTTATTTTTTATTCTTGGGGTTGACGATATTACGCCAATCCAGATCACCGCGGTCGAGACCAAGGATGAGCATTTCGGCCGTTGCGGAATTGGTAGCGATCGGAATGTTATGCATATCACACAGCCGGGAAATGGCATGCACATCCGGCTCGTATTGTGCGTTGGACATGGGATCACGGAAAAACAGAACAAGGTCGATTTCATTATAGGCCACGCGGGATGCGATCTGTTCCTCGCCGCCCTGCATACCTGCCAGACACTTATCGATTTTCAGTCCGGTTGCCTCTTCCACAAATTTTCCGGTCGTGCCGGTCGCACAAATCTCATGCTTCGCCAGAATGCCGCAATACGCCATACAGAACTGAACCATCAGCTCCTTTTTTCGATCATGTGCGATAAGCGCTATGTTCATTTCCAAAACATCCCCTTTCCACGTACCACATTATGCTGTTTCCACTCTCGTTATTGCATCAAACAATGCTGTTTGCTGATGTCTTGCAGAAAAGATGCTTAGCCATGTGTATCATGCTGCTCAAATGCGGATCAGCGGCACCCGCTCTCCATCCAACCGGCGTGCAATGTTTTGAAAGGCCCGCGCAGCTCCCGCATGCTTGACGGAAAGAATGCTTTTTCCGCTGTTGCCGCAGGAAATCAAATCCTCATCCTCCGGCACGACACCCAGCAGCGGCAGTCCTGCTTCGTCCATCGCGTCGTCGATATTACCCGACTTGCCGCGGCAGATCAGCTGCGGACGCACCCGGTTGAGCACCATACGAATGCGCTGGATACAATATTCCTCTTCCAGCTTGCGCGCACACCGCTCCGCCCCGCGGATGCAGGCACGGTCGGTTGACGTGACGACAACCGCCTGCGTTGCAATATGCGCCAAGAAAGAAAGCTCCGCAGGCAGCCCGGCAGGACCGTCCACCAGCAGATAATCAAAACCGGCTTCCTCCGCCTGCACGGCCAGCTGCTCCATGCCGCGCTCACTGAGCGCGGGCAGCGCCACCGGCGCCGTGAGCAAATACAGGTTCTGATACTCCGGATGCCGCGCCATGGCATCACCGAGCTGCACTGCGCCGCCCGCCACATCGGCAAAGGAATAAACCACCCTGTCCGACATGCCCAGCACGATATCCAGATTCCGAAGGCCGCAGTCGCCGTCGATCAGGAGCACGCGGTGCCCGAGCTGCGCCAAAGCAGCGCCCACGCCCGCCGTAAAGGAGGTTTTCCCTGTGCCGCCCTTACCGGACGCAACCAGAATCACCTTCAACATACCGCCTCCGAAATAGAAAAACTTATATATTGTATTATAAACTACGGGCTGTTAATTTACAAGCATTTGCGCAAAGTTTTTATTGCACTGAAACATTCTGTCAAGGAACCATCGTGTTTTCACTCTGCACAGACTCCACCGTATCCGGCTCTTCCTCTGCGAAGTACGCATCCAGAATATCACGCACGATCGGCGCAACTGCGTAACCGTGTCCCGCACCTTCACCGACAACGCAAATGACGATTTCCGGGTCGTCAAACGGCGCAAAAGCAACGAACAAGCCGTTGGTATAGTTGATCTCAACGCCGTCCTTCCTCTCAGTCATTTCGGCAGAACCGGTTTTGCCGCCAACCTTGATCGGATAATCGGCAAAGGTAGTCGCTGCGGTACCGCCCTCGGCGGTAACCTCGTTCATGCCTTTCATCACCAGATCGCGCGTTGCGTCCGAAAACTCGATCGTGCCGATGACCTCCGGCTGATCCTCCTCGACCACATCGGAATAATCATAGGTTTTGATGCTCTTGACCAGCGTCGGCTGATGCAGCGTGCCGCCGTTGACCACTGCCGCCATATAGTTTGCCAACTGCAAAGGCGTGAACAGGTTATCCGACTGGCCGATCGCGGCGTTGACATCGTCACCGCCTTGCCACTCACGCAGCAGCGGATCTTTTTTGCGGTTTGCCGCGCGCTCGGTCGGACCGGCCGCCTGACCAGCATATTCTGCGATCTCCACGCCGGTCACATTGCCCAAGCCAAACTTATCGCACCAGTTTTCCAGATGTGCGCCGGTCAGCTGCTGGCCGACGTTATAGAAAAACACGTTGCAGGAATACTTGATGGCCTGCGTCACGTCCAGCGTCATGGGCTGGTCGTGGTTATTACAGAGGAATGTCACACCGCCGTATTCAAACTTACCCTCACAAGTATAGGTCGTGTTTGCATCGATAATGCCCTCCTCAAGCGCTGCAATCGCGGTCAGCACCTTAAAGGTGGAACCAGGCGGATACAAGCCCAGTGTGGCACGGTTCAGCTCCGGGAATCTCGAGTCACTGGAAATCTTGTCGTAATCCTTGTTGTAATTTTCCAGATTATAGGTCGGGTAGGACGCCATAACCAGCACCTCGCCCGTATCCGGGTCAAGCGCAACCGCCGCGCCGCCGCGCTGATAATCCGAAAGGTAGTTTGCCAGCGACTTCTCCGCCACTTCCTGCAATTCCAGATCAATGGTGGTGATGACATTATCGCCCGGCTGCGGCGCATACGAATTGGCATGATCGGTGATGCTGTCGCCGCCCAGATCGGTCTCGACTGTGCGCGAGCCTGCCGTGCCGTGCAGATAGGACTCCAGCGCAGCCTCCAGCCCGCTTTTGCCAATGGTGTCGTTCATGGTATAGCCCGTCTTGCTCTCATACGGGCCACCGTTTTTCGTACCCGACCATTCCTCTGTGAACATCGGGCCAACCGTTCCCAGCACATGCGCGGCATAGGTGGTATCGTACTTGCGGATGGCTTCGCTCTGTACGTCCACGCCGGTGTACTGCTGGTGATGCTCCTTGATATAGGCGATCAGATCCATCGAGACGTTATCCGCCAGCGTAAAGGTCGCGTTGTTATTAAAGCCAACCCGCCGCATGCTGTAATACAGGCCGACCAGCGTGCGCGCATCCGCGTCGGACAGGCCGGTCTGCATCCCGAGGTTTTGCTCCATATAGGTGCGCATGGCGCTGACAAACTCCGAAGCGGATACCAGCGTCGTCGCATCAATCTGCGACACCTGATCGATTACGTTGCCGTCTGCATCATACTGGGGGTTTTCCTCGTTCGCCGTGCTGGCCGCCGTTTTGGCATCCTTCACGGCTTGCAAGCCGAGCGTATCCGCGCTTTGCTTGATATAATCGGACAGCGCCTTGCGCTCGGCATCTCCTTCTGCGCCAATGTATTCATACGGTGCGGTATCCGTAATAGGCATCACATCATTGAGCACCGCGCCGCTCGTTTGCTCGGTCGTATCCGTATCGGTCTGTGTATCGTCCTCACCGTCGGTGGTGTCCCCGGATGTGCTTGCCTGCCCGTCCGCCTTGACCCGGTTTGCCAGATCCAGCAGCACCTCAAAGCGGTCCTCCTTATCCTCCCAGAAGGAAGAATAAATCAGCACAAGGGAAAAACCGGTCTGGTTGGTCACCATAGCCCGTCCGTAGCGATCCAGAATTTCGCCGCGCGCCGCCGATACGGTGGACGTTGTCGTCAAAAAGCTGGCCGAACGGCGCACATAGCTTTCTCCGTTGATCAGCTGCAGCTGAATCAGCTGCCCGCCCGCGAGTCCCACGCAAAGCAGCAGCAGGCAGCCCAATACCAGCAAACGACGCAGCAGTTGTGTTTTATTTACCATAGGGGTTCCTCTTTTCGCTTCTTATCGGTTGGCGAATTTCCGGCTGATTTTCTGCAGCGGCCAGTATACGATAAAGCAGAACAGGCAGGACAGCAGTGTTCCGCCGATGATCTGGCGCAGCACCAGACCAAAGGAGGCACCGGCCTGCGGCAGCAGATACGCAAAATACCGCAGCAGACCGAGCACGATCATCTCAAACGCTGTCATCAGCACCATGGAAACATAGCTTCCGCTGAGCGTCAGGCGGCTCATTTCGCCCGCAACAAACCCGAATATCAGGAAAAACAGCGGATACAGGCCGTCAATGCCGATAAAGCCCAGATCATAAAACAGGCCCACCGTGATGCCGATAATCACGCCCTCCACCGGGCCGTCCAGCAGCGCGGCAGCAGCCACCAGCGCCGGCAGCAGATCCAGATGGTATCCGCGAATCGACCATGTGCCGAATAAACTGGTTTGCAGCACATAGATCAGCAGCGCAAACAGGATGTACAACACGATTTTTGGGATAGATAATTGTTCTCTCTGCATGTGCTCACTCCGTTGTATCCGTAAAGTCGGTGACAATGGAAACGCTCGATACCGTATCCACATTCACAAACGGCTTGATGACCGCATAATAGGAAATACCGTTTTCCTCGGGCAGCACGCTCTCGACGGTGCCGATCATCACGCCCTTGGGGAACAGTCCGCCGCGGCCGGAGGTCTCCACCGTATCGCCAATGACGACACTGGAATCCTCCGTCAGGTAGCTCAGCCGCAGGTTGCCCTCCGCCATCAGGTCATAGTTGCCCTCGGCAATGGCGGTTTCGCGGGTGCGGGTAATCAGTGCGCCGCACTGCATCTCCACATCAATCACGGTCGTCACTTCACAGGTATTGGAATACACCTCGCTGACGTAGCCCACCATGCCGTCCACCGTGGTGACCAGATCGCCAACCTCCACGCCGTGGGACGAGCCCTTGTCCAAACTGAGCGTCATCGCCCAGTCGCCCGGATTGCGGGCAATGACCTCGGCATTCATGGTGGTCAGCTCCCGCGTGCGCTGGGGCTGGCCCGCCGCCGCGCGCAGCTGATTATTTTCTTCAATCGCCAGTTCCGCGTCGCGCACGGTCTGCTCCATATCGCGGATCTGCTTTTTCAGTTCCTCATTTTCCGCCTTGAGGTCGTCAAACTCGGTGAAGTACCCGAACCCTTTGCCCAGTGCACCGGTCACGCCAGTAGCCAGCCGCTGCACAGGCGTGGTCACAAAGCTGACCAGACGGGTCACCGGAGACGGTTTGCCGGTCACGCCGCTGTACAACGCGGACAGAATGCACAGCAAAATCACAATCACCACGCCGACCACAAAACGGGACCCCACTCTGTTACGTCTTCGCAAAAGTCCTAAACTCCTTTCATTGTTCCAAACAGCGCCGGTTTTCGCACGTTTCCCGCGCAATCTGCCGCAGGATCACATGCAGTCCGGCTACCGGCAGTCCCATGACGCTGTAATAGTCGCCCTCGATGCCGTCGATCAGCAGCGCGCCATGGCCTTGGATGCCGTAAGCGCCCGCCTTATCCAGCGGCTCACCTGTGGCAAGATACGCTGCCAGCTCGTCCTCGTCGAACGCGCGGAACGTCACCCGCGTGCGGGTGCACAGCGTGCGCGCTTCGCCTTGGGGCGGCAGCACGGCCAGCCCGGTCAGCACCTCATGCGTGCGGCCGCGCAGACGGCGCAGCATGTCCGCTGCCTGTGCCTCATCCGCCGGCTTACCCAGCGGCAGGCCGTCTATCGTCACCATCGTGTCCGACCCGATGCACACGGCCTCCGGGTGCAGCTGCTGTGCTGCCTGCGCTTTGAGCTGCGACAGGCGCACAACTTCCTCGTCAAGCGGCGCGCCCGGACGCAGCGTTTCATCTGCGTCCGCCGGACAAACGGTAAATTCCTCGGTAATCAGCGCCAGCAGCTCGCGCCTGCGCGGCGAGCCGGACGCCAGAACGATTTGCATTATTCGACTCCTCTTTTGTACAGTCCGTTGGTGAATTCCCCTTCCATGGGGTTGCCTTCCAAAAAGGCACACGCGATGCGCGCGCACTCTTCGGGCGTTTCAATCGTAAACAGCAGCCGCGCGGTCTGCACGCCGAGCGGTCGCACATCCTCACGCAGACAAAGCGCCCGGTTGCCCAGCAACGTATTACGGCAGCCGTATTCGGGCAGCAGCGCAAACCGCTCGCCGCGGCGGTCGGTCAGGTAAGTGACGCCATTCTTGCAGCTGCATTTGCCGCCGTGCTGACGGCGGATCGCACAGTTTTCAAAAATCATCAGCGGCAGATGACCGTAGACAATCATTTCGGTTTCCAAAGGCCCACGCATGTCGCGGATCTGCGCCAGACGCGCCTCAAACGACAGCGTCTGCCGCTGCACGCCCATTTCAGCCAGCGCATACAGTGTTTTGCTGTTGAACGCATTCAGGCCAAAATCGCCGTGCACGGCGAAGCCCAGCCGCCGCGCGAGCGCAATATGGCCGAGGTTGCCCGCCAGCACGGTTTTCGTGCCGCGGCTCATTGCTTCGCCCAGCAGCATTTCAATTTCTGGCTGTTCCGCATCCGAAAAGACGCGCGGCAGCACGGCAGGCAGGCCGGTTTGCGCCGCAACATCCAGCGGCACGTAAATGGTTTCCAATCCCAAGTCACGCAGCGCGTCCGCCTGCGCTTTGGTGCGCACAGACGCAGTATAGCCGCAGAAGCCGGTGCGCGGACGGCTGTCGTCATCGCGCGCGAGCAGCGGCCCTTCCAGCCAGTCACGCGACGGCGGGGCCGCGCGTTTGGCCAGCAGCAACGCAAGCGCATCGCGCCGCATGGCGTTGACCGTGGATGCAGGCAGCGCAAGGCCATCCGCGATCTCAATGCGCAGGTTTTTGATATAAAACGGCGTGCCACCCGTCTTGCGCAGGGATTTTTCGATCATTTCCGGCGTGGTCGGTCGGGTACGCGCCCGCTCGACCGCGGCGGCAGACGAAACCCCATCCGCACTGAGCACCGCGCCCGTGTCCTCGCGCGCAGTAAAGCACAGCGAAACCGGCACAAGCGGCGCTTCCTTGCCCTCGGCAAAGCGGCGCGCTGCCTCGTCATACAGTGACTGCACCTCATGCAGCGGCACATCGGTCTTGGTGCCGAACATCGCGTCGCCCTTTTTGCCGGTGTAGTAACCGTCGGTAAACCCGTCGCGCGAAAAAACACGCCGCAGTGTGTCGCGCTCCTCCGGGGTAGGGTTCCGGTGCTCGCGCAGCAGATCGGCGTAAATCTTTGTCACGATCGCGGTGTATTCCGGCCGCTTCATGCGCCCCTCGATCTTGAGCGAGGACACGCCGAGGTCGGCCAGCTCCGCCACATGCCCCGCCAGCGCCAAATCCTTGAGCGAGAGCGGATAACCGCCGCCATACGGCAAGCGGCAAGGCTGCGCGCACAGGCCGCGGTTGCCCGAACGCTGTCCGATCACAGCGGACAGATAGCACTGTCCCGAGTAGCACATGCAAAGCGCGCCGTGTACAAACACCTCGGTCTCGACGCCCGCCTGCTCGGTAATCAGGCGCACCTCGTCGCGCGTGCACTCGCGGCTGAGCACCACACGCGAAAAGCCGAGGTCTCGCGCCTGCTTCGCGCCGTCGAGCGTGTGAATGGTCATTTGCGTGGAAGCGTGCAGCGCAAAATCCGGCGCGTGCGCATGAATCAGGCGCGCAAGCCCCAAATCCTGCACGATCAGCGCATCCGCGCCCGCCTCGTACAAAAATTTTGCGTCATGGAGCGCCGCATCCAGTTCGCGGTCGCCCGCAAGGATATTCAGCGTGATATTGGTTTTGACATCCCGCGCGCGGCAATAGGCGATGGCATCCGCCATCTCGTCGGCCGAAAAGCCCTGTGCATTGCGGCGCGCATTGAACGTGCCGAAGCCCATATATACCGCACCCGCGCCCGACTGCACGGCCGCGCGCACCCCCTCCGGTGAACCGGCGGGTGCCAGCAGCTCTACCTTACTCATTTATGACGATTCCCCGGATGCCCTGCGCTGTTGCGATTGACCTGCTGCCGCAGCGCGGTATTCTCCGCCTCGAGCGCGCGGCATTTGGCTTCCGCCGCCTCGGCCGCCGTCTTGGCCTTGATATATTCATCGGCAAGGTTGACCGTCGCCAGCGCCAGCGCGCGCGTGGACGCAAACGACGTCGAACCGCCGCATTCCACGATGGTCTGCCGCGCCAGATCAGCCACCTCATTCATATATTCCACAGATTCATCCGCCAGCATGGTATACTGCTGTCCTGCGATCTGTATGGTCACACGGTTTGCCATGCAAATCCTTCCTTTCGCAAAATAGTCGCTCAAAAGGCATAATTTGATAAAATATAGTATACCACAACCCTTTCCCTTTTGGAACACAAAATCTGTGCAAAGATATGACATCCGCCCCCTGTTTTTTGTACACAACGATGTCGGCGCGCAAATTTGTAAAAGATTGTTGTTTGCCTTGTGTGCTGCGCTGCACTGTGCTAAAATAGAAATGAATTATTCCGTCCGGGCGGGACCCCGGACAGACATCAGGTGAGATTTATGCTGCATATCAACGAGGTCCGCCGCATCGTAGTCAAGGTGGGTACCTCGACGCTGACATACGAAAACGGAAAGCTCAACATCCGCCGCATCGAACGGCTGGTGCGCACGATCAGTGATCTGCAAAACCGCGGGTTCGACATGGTGCTCGTCTCCTCGGGCGCAGTGGGCGTAGGCGCCGCCAAGCTGGGCCTTGGCGGACGGCCGCGCGAGCTTGCCATGAAACAGGCCGCCGCGGCGGTCGGACAGTGCGAGCTGATGCATATTTACGACAAAATGTTCCTTGAATATGGCATCAACGTCGCGCAGATCCTGCTCACGCGCGAAAACATCATCGACGATGACCAGCGTGAAAACATCCACAACACCTTCACCGCGCTGATGCGCACGGGCGTTGTGCCGATCGTCAACGAAAACGACACGGTCGCCACCGCCGAGCTCAAGCACATCGAAAACTTCGGCGATAACGACACCCTTTCCGCCGTGGTCGCGCGTATGTGCGACGCGGACCTGTTGGTTATCTTCTCAGATATCGACGGGCTGTATGATTCCGACCCGCGCAAAAACCCGCAAGCCAAGCTGATCGGGCATGTCACCAAGATCGACGCCAAGATTCGCCGCATGGCGGGCGGCGCAGGCTCGGCACACGGTACGGGCGGCATGGCGACCAAGATCACCGCCGCCGAGCTGTGCATGGATGCGGGCATTCCCATGTTGGTGGCCAACGGCGACAAGGACGATATTCTGTATGACATTGTGGACGGCAGGCCGGTCGGCACGCTGTTTGCACGGGAGGAGGAGCGCGCATGACAAAATTCCACTTGCATCGGCTGACCGACGTACTCTGCGGCGGCAATCTGCGTGTTTTCTCCAAAGCGCAGGTGATCGCAGCGCTCATTGGCGGGGCCATCGGCGCGTTTATCGGCGTGCAGGCATACTGCCACGGCTGGCTGGGCTGATTCCTGCCGAACACGATATGTAATTTCTGAACAAACGAGGTGAAACGCCATGCGGCAACTGCTGGAAATTGCCGAGGATGCGCGCCGCGTCAAGCACGCGGTGGCAAAGCTCGGTACAAACGATAAAAACCGCGGCCTGCTCGCCATTGCGGATGCGCTCATCGCGCACGCAGACGAGATCATCGCCGCCAATCAAGCTGATATCGAAAACGGTCGCGCCGCCGGTCTGGCGGACGGTCTGATCGACCGGCTGATGCTGGACGAAAAGCGCATCGCAGGCATTGCGGAGGGCTGCCGGCAGGTGGCCGCGCTGCCCGACCCGGTTGGCGAGGTGCTGGGTATGCATAAGCGGCCCAACGGTCTGCTGATCGGGCAAAAGCGCGTGCCGATGGGCGTCATTGGCATCATTTATGAGGCGCGTCCCAACGTCACGGTTGATGCGGCGGCGCTGTGCTTCAAGGCGGGTTCGGCCTGCATCCTGCGCGGCGGCAAGGAGGCGTTCCACTCCTCCATGTGCCTGACCCGACTCATGCGCGACGCGCTCGAAGCCGAAGGGCTGCCCGCGGACGCGATCAATCTGGTCGAAGATACCTCGCGCGACAGCGCCAACCAGATGATGAAGCTCAACGGCTATCTGGATGTGCTCATCCCACGCGGCGGCGCGGGGCTGATTCGCGCGGTCGTGCAGAACGCAACCGTTCCGGTCATCGAAACCGGCACGGGCAACTGCCATGTGTATGTGGATGCTTCCGCCGACCTCGATATGGCGCAGCGCATTCTGGTCAACGCCAAGTGCCAGCGGCCGAGCGTATGCAACGCGGCCGAAAGCCTGCTGGTGCACAAGGATGTCGCCGCACAGTTCCTGCCCATGGCGGCAGAGGGTCTTGCGCCCGACGGCGTTGTGCTGCACGGCTGCCCGCGCACTATGGAGATTCTCGGCAATACGGTACTGCCCGCAACCGACGAGGACTACGGCCGCGAATATCTCGGCTATGAAATTTCCTGCAAGGTGGTGGACTCGCTCGACGAGGCCATCGACCACATCAACCGCTTCAACACCGGCCACTCCGAATGCATCGTCACCCGCGACTATACCGCGTCGCAGCGTTTTCTTGACGAGGTGGACGCGGCGGCGGTCTACGTCAACGCCTCCACCCGCTTTACCGACGGCTTTGAATTCGGTTTCGGCGCGGAAATCGGCATTTCCACCCAGAAGCTGCACGCGCGCGGCCCGATGGGACTGACCGCGCTGACCACCACCAAATATATCATTTATGGAAATGGACAGGTGCGCTGATGAACAAAACCATGGAAAAGGAATACAAGTGGCGCGCAAATGAAGGATTGCTGGGACAGGCGCTTTTATGGGCTTCCTCCCGCATTGGCTCGCAAAGCCGCACGCTGCACATGCAGTCGCAGTATTTCGACACGGCGGACGGCTTTCTGCGCGGGCAGCAAGCGGCGCTGCGCATGCGGAAAGAAAACGACCGCAGCGTCTGCTGCCTCAAGCTGCGCAACGAAAACACACCCGATGGGATGCGCGCGCACGAGGAATACGAATGCCTGGCGCAGACGGTTGCCGAAGGGCTTGCCATTCTGCCCAAAAAGGGCGCGCCGCTGACGCTCTGTGCGCAGGCGCTCGCCGCCCCGCTGGAGGTAATCTGCACGGTGAATTTCCGACGCTGCGCCATTCTGCTGCAACAGGGCAATACCGTATGCGAGCTGGCGCTCGATCAAGGCACACTGCGGCACGGAGACAAAACGGCGCCGCTGTGCGAAATCGAACTGGAATATGTCGCCGGCAGCGAGGAGGCGTTCCACGCGCTTGCCGCCGAGCTTGCCGAGCATCTTTCGCTCGTTCCGGAACCGGAAAGCAAGCTGGCACGGGCTATGAAATTATAAATGGAAATTGCTGCAAAGAGGCTGCACATGTGCAGCCTCTTTTCTTCTGCCTTGCACCCTGCGCGCAGACGTTTCTGATAACTGCCGCAAAATAAATGTGCATAAAATTGTGCAAAGCGTATATTTTTATCCAGCCACGCAATTCTCTCCCCGTGTTCTTGCAAAAAAAGCAGTTTCCATGTATAATAAACATGAATTTTGGGAGGGTAAATACACATGAACTTCGACAGCATCATTACGATTGCCGCTTTCGGCGTATACCTGATCTTCATGATCTGTATCGGCATGTACTTCATGGGCAAAAGCCGAACGACGACCGATTATTTCCTCGGCGGGCGCAAGCTCGGCTCCTGGGTCACCTCGATGAGCGCTCAGGCATCGGATATGTCCGGCTGGCTGCTGATGGGCCTGCCCGGCGCCGCGTATCTGTCCGGCATTTCCGCCGGCTGGATCGCCATCGGCCTTGCCGTGGGTACTTATCTGAACTGGCTGCTGGTCGCCAAGCCGCTGCGCCAGTATACCAAGGTTGCAAACGACGCAATCACACTTCCGCAGTTTTTCAAAAACCGTTTTCAGGATGAAAGCGGCATGATCTCGGTCATCGCGGCCGTGTTCATTCTGGTATTTTTCCTGTTCTATACTGCTTCCGGCTTTGTTTCCTGCGCCAAGCTGTTCTCCTCCGTGTTCGGCATCCCGTATCTGGTATCGCTGCTGGTGGGCGCAGTGGTTGTCATTTCCTACACCTTTGCAGGCGGCTTCTTCGCCGTATGCTGGACCGACTTTTTCCAGGGTCTGCTGATGTTCTTCTGCGTCATCGCCGTACCCTCCATTGCGATCGGCTCGCTCGGCGGTCCGTCCGACTTTCTTGCGCAGGTGGAAGCCTTTAACCCCAACTTCCTGAACATGTTTGTGGACGGCGAAACCAACACCCCCTACACGGTGCTCGGCATTGTGTCGCTGCTCGCTTGGGGCCTCGGCTACTTCGGTCAGCCGCACATTCTGGTGCGCTTTATGGGCATTTCCTCGCCCAGCGCGATCAAAAAGTCCCGCCGCATCGCTTCCATTTGGGTGCTGATTTCTCTGACTGCCGCCGTGCTGATCGGCGTTTCCGGCCGCATGCTCCTCGGCGACGGCCTGCTGGTCACTGCCGGCAACGAAGAAACCATTTATATCAACATGGTCAGCCGCATCTTCCCGGTGTTTATCGCGGGCATTTTCCTGTCTGCGATTTTGGCAGCCATCATGTCCACAGCGGACAGCCAGCTGCTGGTTACCGCCTCTGCCATCACTGAGGACTTTTACCATAACAAGATCCGTCCGAACGCTTCGCCGTCCGAACTAATGTGGGTTTCCCGCATCTGCGTGATCGCGGTCGCACTGATTGCCGTTTTCATCGCCACCAATCAGAACAGCACTGTACTCGGTCTGGTCGAATACGCATGGGCCGGTTTCGGCTCTGCCTTCGGTCCGCTCGTCCTCTGCTCACTGTTCTGGCGCCGCACCAACAAATACGGTGCGTATGCCGGCATCATTGTCGGCGGCGTGGTCGATCTGGTTTGGGCGCAGCTGTCCGGCGGTATCTTTGAACTGTATGAGATCGTCCCCGGTTTTGTCTGCGGCCTGATCGCCATTTTCGTGGTCAGCCTGCTGACTCCCGCTCCGTCCAAGGCGGTCACCGACCAGTTCGACTCCTACCGCACCTGCGAGGAATAAATGAAACGCAGACTTCGGCTGATCCTCTGGTGCGCGGCCGCTGTTGCATTTGTCTTAGGCGGCGTTCTGCAAGCCGCCGAGCATTTGCTTCCGCAGGAGGAATTGACCAGCGAAACGGCTGTGCATTTCATCGACGTCGGTCAGGGCGACGCGGCGCTGCTGCTTTCCGGTGGGCAGGCCGTGCTGATCGATGCAGGTACTGTGGAAAGCGGCGCGGCAGTTGTCCGCTATCTGCAGGATCTGGGCGTGTCCCGCCTGTACGCGGCGGTTGCCACCCATCCGCATGCCGACCACATTGGCGGCATGGCGCAGGTCATCGAGTCGTTTCCGGTTGAGCATTTCTACATGGGGCCGGAAACACAGAATACCACTTCTTTTTCCGATCTGCTGGACGCGCTGCAAGCGCAGGGCGTTTCCCCTACCATTCCCACACCGGGCGATACGCTGGCGTTTGATTCCGGCGCTTCGCTCACCTTTCTCGGCCCCGCAGAGGATGTGCCGGACGGCAACCTGAACGACCGTTCGCTCATCACGCTGTTTCAGGCCGACGAGCAGAAAGTACTGTTGATGGGCGACGCGGAAGCTGCCGCCGAGCAGTCGCTCCTTGCGCATGAGCCAGACTTACGCTGCGATGTGCTCAAGGTCGGACACCACGGCGGGGCGACTTCGTCCTCCCTGACCTTTCTGCAAACCGTTCAACCATCCGTTGCCGTGATCTCCTGCGGCGTAGACAACGACTACGGCCACCCCGACCCGCAAACGCTGCAAAATCTGTCCCTTGCGGGAGTAACCGACGTCCGCATTACAGCGGAATGCGGCACCGTGATCCTCCCGCTTCACCCACCGTCATCAAGCAAGGAGAATGCTGCATGAAACAAACCGGTATTGTCGATCGCTTTGAAGGCGATGATGTGGTTGTTGAAATCGGCGGAAAAATGGTCAATTTTCCCCGCGCCGACGCTCCCGCTATGCTGGGTGAAGGCATGGTCGTCATCATACGCGACGGCCGCATCGCGGAGATCGACCAAATTGAAACCCAACGTCTCGAGGACGATATGCGCCGCCGTTTCGAGCGCATCCTCGGCAAACAAACCGATGAATAAATCCTAAAAGGAAAGGCGAACAAAACCAATGGAAAAGAAACCCTTTTTGACACTCGAACAGGTACAGGAGATCACAAAGACCTATCCCACCCCGTTCCACATCTATGACGAGAAAGCAATCCGCGAAAACGCGCGCAAGGTGAAGGCCGCATTCGCATGGAATCCGGGCTTTAAAGAGTACTTTGCGGTCAAGGCTACCCCCAATCCGCGTCTAATCCAGTTGCTCCACGAGGAAGGCTTCGGCTGCGACTGCTCGAGCTACACCGAGCTGCTGATGAGCAAGGCTTGCGGCATCACCGGCCACGACATCATGTTCTCTTCCAACGTCACCCCGAACGAGGATTTCAAGCTGGCCAGCGATCTGGATGCAATCGTCAACTTTGACGATATCACCCACCTTGATTACTATGACAAGGTCGGCGAGTGGAAGGAGACCATGTCCTGCCGCTTCAATCCCGGCGGCGATTTCGTGCTGGAAAACGAGATCATGGACACCCCGCAGGAAGCCAAGTACGGCATGACCCGCGAGCAGCTGATCGAGGCATTCAAGTATATGAAGGCCAAGGGCGTCAAGCACTTCGGCATTCATGCGTTCCTCGCGTCCAACACGGTAGCCAACGAGTATTACCCTGCCCTTGCCCGCATTCTGTTCAAACTGGCGGTTGAGGTGCGCAAGGAAACCGGCGTGCACATCGCGTTTATCAACCTGTCCGGCGGCGTCGGCATCCCCTACAAGCCGTGGCAGGAGCCGAACGACATCATGGCGATCGGCGAAGGCGTGCGCCGCGCGTATGAAGAAGTCCTGTGCCCGGCAGGTATGGACGACGTTTCCATTTACACCGAAATGGGCCGCTTCATCCTTGGGCCGTATGGTGCGCTGGTTGCCAAGTGCATCCACCACAAGCATACCTACAAGGAATATGCCGGTCTGGACGCATGCGCGGCGAACCTGATGCGTCCGGCGATGTACGGCGCATATCACCACATCACCGTGCTGGGCAAGGAAAACGCCCTGCACGACCGCACCTACGATGTGACCGGCGGCCTGTGCGAAAACAACGACAAGTTTGCCATCGACCGCAACCTGCCCCGCATTGATATCGGAGATTATATCTACATCCACGATACGGGTGCGCACGGCTTCTCGATGGGCTATAACTACAACGGCAAGCTGCGCTCGGCAGAACTGCTGCTGCACGAGGACGGCTCGGTAGAACTGATCCGCCGTGCGGAAACTCCGAAGGATTACTTCGCAACGCTGGACTTCACCGGCTTGTTTGACGGAATCCTGTAACAAGCAAACAAAAAAGCGTGTACTCATTGAAGTACACGCTTTTTTTATCGATTTTGCAGCAACAGCGCCGCCGCAAGCGCCAGCAGCACAACAGTCAGTGCGCGCAAGATACGCAGCATGCGCTGTTTTTTCGGGCTTTCCCGCTCCCAGCCTTCGGGCGGCTCGGGCAATTCCTCGATCGTCTCCGTGCCGTCCGGCTTATGGTCGATCAGCCGGACATGGCAGGTATTGCAGGCGGTAAACCCCTTGCGAAACTCCGCCCCGCATTTGGGACACCACGGCATGCCTCTCGCCTCCTTCAGTTTGCTACGAAATACAGCAGCACAAGTGCTACCACGATGACCCCTGCCACCACAGGCAGCAGCTTAAACGACGCATTATCCTCCATCGGCTGCGGGGGCATCTCCATCGCCTGCTCCTCAGCCAGACGCGCAAGTGCTTCCTCGTCCACCGGCTGCTCCGCCAGATCGTGGTTCATTTCGTCGATCAAGGCGCGCGCCTGCGCCGTCTGGCTGGCATCCACCATAATCTCCACTCCGAAGCGCGCGTCCGCACCAGCATACGCCTGAATCTGCCGAAAGGCCGCCGGTCGGTCAAACACGGCGATGTTATGCTCGCGCAGCAGGTCGCAGATTGTCTCCGCTTCCAGACGGTTTTGCGCGGTGTAAACCGCGATCGGCTTTTCCATACCGTCCGGCAGGACAAATTTCTCCCGTTCCGGCGCTTCCTTTTCTTCGGGCAAGGTATCCACCAGCGGCACATGGCAGGTGCTGCACTCTGTGAATCCCTCCCGGTATTCTGCTTTACACTTGGGGCACCCAGGCATGATGCATCCCTCCTTACCTGCCGATTATAGCATATCCGGACTATTCTTTCCAGATAAAAATCGGCAGCGGCGGATCATGCTTCCGATTGAGCCAATCGCAGGCCAGAACAGTGAACAGTCGGTCATTTAACGACTTTAAGTGCGCTAAAATTGCATTTTTCTCGTCATATCCGTTTTCTTTTCCGTAATAGAGCGCAAGCACCATCACGCCACCCGACCGCAGCAAGTTCAGCCCCGCGTCGATTGCGGGGAGTGAGGACGCCGCCGTAGTGAAGATTTTCGGGTCGCCGCCCGGCAGCCGACCGAAGTTAAACACGATGCAGTCCACGCTTTCCGGCGCGGCATACCGCGCCATATTCGCATGGCTGTCCAGCACGACCTCGGCGGTCAGTCCCTCCGCGTCCAGCAGCGCGCACGTCTGCGCGACCGCCTCTTCCTGCACATCAAACGCCAGCACACGGCCCTCCGGCCCTGCCAAGCGGCACAGCAGCGCGGTGTCGCGCCCCTTGCCCGCGGTCGCATCGATGCAAAACGCCCCCGGCTTCACCTGTCGCCGCAGAAAATCATGCACCACATCCAGTGTATTCATACATAATCCCTCCGTTTGTGTTACCCATTGTACCACAAACAGAGGGGTTTGCCTATTGTTTACTGCTCAAGGATACGGCCGTCAGTCGAGACAACGACCACCTGCCACGGCAGGAACTTGCCGCTCGCCTGCAAGGCGGTGCGCACCGCATGTTCGATGCCGCCGCAGCACGGTACTTCCATGCGCACAACGGTAACACTTTTGATGTTATTATTGCGGATGATCTCGGTCAGCTTTTCGCTGTAATCGCCCTCGTCCAGCTTGGGGCAGCCGATCAGCGTAATCTTATTGCGGATAAAGTCCTGATGGAAGCCTGCATAGGCATAGGCCGTGCAGTCCGCCGCGACAAGCAGATTCGCGCCATCAAAGTACGGCGCATTCACCGGCACCAGCTTAATCTGCACCGGCCACTGACGCAGTTCGGATGCCGCCGGCACTGCCGAAGCGACCGGTGCGGATGCCGTGCGCTCGATGGCGCGTGCCTGACTGCCCGGACAGCCACAGGCCAGCGGCTGCTGCGCCTGCTGCTTGGCACGCATGTTAGCCTGTACCGCCGCTTCGTCATAGGCTGCGGCCTCGCGCTCGACAAAGGTGATCGCACCGGTCGGGCAAACCGGTAGGCAGTTGCCCAAACCGTCACAGTAGTCGTCACGCAGCAGCTTGGCCTTGCCGTCCACCATGCCGATCGCGCCCTCGTGGCACGCATTGGCGCACAGGCCACAGCCATTACACTTCGCTTCATCAATCTCAATAATTTTACGCATCATTGCGGTTATCCTCCCATGTATTTCGATTGTCCTTAGTATAGCGCAATCCTTTTCCTCTGTATGTTGTTTTAACAACAATAAAAAAACAATTTTTGCAACATAAAAAGCGACTGCCTCTCTATGAGAGACAGCCGCTTTTCCCCTGAACCGTCTCACGCAAACAATCGCATGATGTTCGCTGTGAGAATACCGCCGCCGGTACCGATGATGTAGCCCATCAACGCCATCAGCACGCCAACCGGAACCAGCGCGCCCGAATAGGACGCTGCAAGCACCGGCGCGGATGCCGTACCACCGATGTTCGCCAGCGACGCGACGCCGCAGGTGAACATATCGAGCTTGAAAATCTTTGCAATGATAACCAGAATAATGCCGTGAATCGCCAGAATCATAAAACCGGAAATGATCCACACTGGAGCATCGGTCATCTCGAGCAGGCTTGCACGGGAAGCAAGCAGCGCAATGACGATATACAGCATGACGTTAGACAGCTCTGCCGCACCGGCAATCTTGCCGATCGGCGTAACCGCTACCACTAGCGCAACCACCGTGACCACCAGAACCGTCCACGTCGCGGAATCAATCCACGGGGTATTTCCGCCGATCAGCGTTTTAGTCCATTCAAAAATCGCATTGCCCGCATTCTGCGACAGGGCGGAAACCAGCAGCGCACCGCCAACCAGGAACAGCAGGCCGGGGAAGGTCATGTGCTTGTCTTCCTCCTGCATCTCCTTCTCCAGACGGGCGCAGACCTCGTCCAGCGTAGTCGTAGACGCCTTGGCCCACTTGTTGAACTGCGGCGCAAAAGTAATCGCCCACAGCAGGAACATAACCCAAACCGAATAGTCGATCGAGTCGATCACAAGTGCATAGCCCATATCCGCTTCCGAAATGTGAAGCGCCTGCTGCACCGCAACCATGTTGCCCGAGCCACCCATCCAGCTGCCGCACAGCGCGCCAAGCGCCTTCCATGCCTCCGAGCCGAGCACACCATGCATAATCGCATAGGTTGCGATAAAGCCGATCGCAATCGAAATGCTCGCCGCAAAGAAGCCGCCCAGCATACGCGGGCCGAGTTTGAGTACCTTGCGAATGTCACAACGCAGCAGCATCAAACACAGCATCGCATACAGAATATTATTCTTCAGCGCACTGTATGCGCCCTTGGTGGCTTCCATATCCCATGCGCCCACGGTGCAGAGCAGCATGGTCAGCAGATACAGCAGAACAACCGGCGGTATAAATTTAAAAAATTTCCACTTGGTGATCTTTTCCGCGCCTACCAGAATACCGGCCAAGAATACCAGCACCGCAATATAGGTAAAGCCGTTGGTAATCATCTGTTTTCATCCCTCACTTTTTCATTCTCTTTTCCTCTGTCCCGGCCCCCGTCTGCCGCAACATCGGACTTTTTTTCAGTATACAGGAAAACCGACCTCTTTGCAAGGTCTTACAAGCAATTTGCACAGAATGGTTTGCAAATCAGTCGTGCATCCTGTACAATATGATATGGGAATGTTTAGAGCCCGTTAAGGAGGGACTATGATGGAATTGCAAACCTATATCCGTGCACACGCGGATGACCTGCTGAAAGATTTGGCAACGCTGATTCAGATTCCAAGCGTCGAGGGCGAACCCGCACCGGATGCACCTTACGGCAGCGAGGTCGCACGCTGTCTGCACGAAACGCTTGCGCTGTGCGAAAAGCTCGGTTTCCGCACAGTCAATATGGATAACCGGGTCGGCTGGTGTGAATATGGCGAGGGCGACGAGATGATCGCCGTGCTCGGCCATCTGGATGTTGTGCCCGCAGGAGATGGCTGGCAGGCCGCTGAGCCGTTTTCCGGAGAAGTGAAGGACGGCCGCATCTATGGACGCGGCACGATGGATGACAAAGGCCCGACCGTCGCGGCGCTGTACGCGCTGGCTGCGCTCAAGGACGCCGGCTTTGTCCCGTCCCGCCGCATCCGCATCCTGTTCGGCACGAATGAAGAAACCGGCTGTCAGGATATGGTGTGGTATCTCGAGCACGGCGGCGAAGTTCCGGTCATGGGCTTTACCCCGGACGGCGAATATCCGATCATCAACGGCGAAAAGGGCATCATGAACTGCGTATATGCCCGCAAACTCAATCAAACAGGCGCGTACCGCCTGACCCGCTTTGAGGGCGGCACGGCATCCAATGTCTCCCCCGCTTACGCGGTGGCGGAACTGGCCTGCCCCGCAGAGGCTGCGGGTCGCATCACACTGGACAAGGTCACGGCCACGCCGATCGACGGCGGCATCCGTGTGGAGGCCGAAGGAATATCCGCGCACGGCTCTACCCCTGAACAGGGCGAAAACGCGATCGGCCGTCTGGCGCTCGCACTGACCCAGCTCCCGCTGGAAGGCGAGCTTGCCGACTGCATGGCGTTCCTCGCGGATCGCATCGGACTGGAAACGCGCGGCGAATCGCTGGGACTTGCCATGCGCGATGATTTGTCTGGAGATTTGACGGTTAACCTCGGTGTTGCGGCGTTTGCAGAGGACACGCTTTCGCTCACGCTGTCCGTGCGGTATCCGGTCACCAAGACCTATAACGAGGCGCATCCGCGTCTCGAGCGCGCGTTCTCGCTCGGCGGCTTCCACGAAACCCAGATGAAGCACAAGGCCGCCATCTATATGCCGCCCGAGAGCGAACTGATCCGCAAGCTGGCCAAGGTCTATGAGGAGCAGACCGGAGACAAGGCGGAGCTCAAGTCGATCGGCGGCGGCACCTATGCCAAGTCCATCCCCAATCTGGTCGCATTCGGCCCGGTCTTTCCGGGCGACGAAATCCGCGAGCACAAGCCGGACGAATATATGGAAGTGGAGCGGCTGCTGCAAAACGCAGAAATTCTCGCGGCGGCTATGCACGAACTGGCAAAATAAGCGAAGCGTATTTTACAGCAAGGAGCTGACATCTGATGAAAATTACCAAAATCCGGCTCGGCCGTATTTCCGTGCCGCTGCGCGTACCATTTAAGACGGCGGTGCGCTCGGTTTCGTCCGTGGAAGATGTGATCGTCGAAATCCATACCGACACCGGCGCGATCGGTTACGGCGAAGCGCCCCCGACCGGTGCGGTCACGGGCGACACCGCGGGCGCAATCATCGGCGCGATTCAGGACCATATCGCCCCGACCATCCTCGGTCGCGAGGTGGATGACTTTGAAAACCTGATGCTTGCCCTGCAAGGCTGCATCCTCAAGAACACCAGCGCCAAAGCGGCGGTCGATATGGCGCTGTGGGATCTGTACGGCCAACTGTACCACATCCCGGTTTACAAAATGCTTGGCGGCAGCCGCAGCAAAATCGTGACTGATATCACAATCAGCGTCAACGACCCGGAGGAGATGGCGCGCGATGCACGCAACGCCATCGATCGCGGCTACGACTGCCTCAAGTGCAAGGTCGGCAAGGACGCGCCGCTCGATCTGCGCCGCCTGCAAGCCATCCGCGCAGAGGTTGGCAAGGATGTCAAAATTCGTATTGACGCCAATCAGGGCTGGAAACCCAAGGAAGCCGTGCGCATCCTCGGCCAGATGGAGGACGCGGGACTGGATATTGAATTTGTCGAGCAGCCGGTCGCGCAGCACGATCTGACCGGCTTGAAATACGTCACCGACAACGTCACCATTCCGGTCATGGCGGACGAGAGTGTGCAGAACGCAGCGGACGCACTGACCATCATGCAGATGCGCGCAGCCGATCTGGTCAACATCAAACTGATGAAGGCAGGCGGCCTGTACAACGCGCTCAAGATCGCCTCCGCGGCCGAAGTCTACGGTGTTGAGTGCATGCTTGGCTGTATGCTGGAAGCCAAGATCAGCGTCAACGCTGCAATCCACCTCGCATGCGCCAAGCAGATCATCACCAAAATCGATCTGGACGGACCGGTGCTGTGCACCGAGGACCCGATCCTTGGCGGCGCAGTGTTCAACGAGAAGGATATCACCGTGTCGGACGAGCCGGGACTTGGCATCAAGGGCATCGAAAAGCTCACTTATCTGGATTGACCTATACTCCCATATACCAACAAAAAACGGCGAAAGCAGATTGCTTTCGCCGTTTTTTGTCACTCAATCTCCATAAATGCCCGCACGGTCATTTATGACCAGTACACGCAGCACCTCTTCGGGAAGGTTCAGTCCCCCGCTGCCACCTTCGCCCTTAAGCCAACCCTTGCGCGTCAGCTTTTCCACTGTCGCACGGCCCCACTCGGGCACCGATGCTGTAGTATTGTATACCGTTTTGCTCTGCGCAATCAGATTCTTGATCTCGTCTGCCGTCATATCGTCCACCTCCTCCGTCAATCTGCGTTTGAAATCCTGCCACGCTGCTGCGTTTTCCACAAACGGCGCCGGACAGTTCTTGTGCGTCACATCATAGTGCCGCACCACATGGTCGGGTGCAATGCCATATTTCTGCATCAGGCTGCGCACAAGCTGCACCGCATTTTCCACTGTGCCCGCCTGAAAATAATATTTACCATTTTTGATGCGGCTGCACAGTTCAATGCCGATGCTGTTTGCATTGCGGCAATACGGATGAAAATATGTACCCTTGGTGCCGCAATGCCATGCAATGTCCGCATCCCGCACGGACTGCCAAACCTCCTTTTCGTCCACAAAATAATGTGCCGAAGTCGAGATATTGGAATTTGTGAAGTAATCTGCATTGTTTTTTGCAGTATCACCGTCATTTGCCGTGAAATGGATCACCAGATAACAGATTTCCTTCTTTCCACGGGCCGCAGACAAATAGTTTCCCGCATTGGCCTGCTGAAAATGAATGTTCATCACATCTCACCTCCTCCCTGCATAAACTCCAAAAAAAGAAGGGTTGATTGACACAATTTGGTCAATCTGTTCTATCCTTATGCAAGAAGTTGTGCTATAATGTATGTTAGACCTGTTTGAGAGGAAGATTTTCTGATGATATGCAGCAACATCCTGGAAGCAGTCGGCCATACGCCGATGGTACGTCTGAACCGCATGGTTCCCGCAGACTGCGCCGAGGTGCTCGTCAAATTCGAGGGCTTGAACGTCGGTGGCTCGATTAAAACGCGCACGGCGCTCAATATGGTAGAGGACGCGGAGCGCCGCGGCCTGATCGGACCGGATACCATTATCGTGGAACCCACCAGCGGCAATCAGGGCATTGGCCTTGCACTTTGCGGTGCGGTCAAGGGCTACACGGTCAAAATCATCATGCCGGACTCGGTTTCTGAAGAGCGCCGCAAGCTGGTGCAGCACTATGGCGCCGAAGTGATCTTGGTACATGACGCTGGCAATATCGGTGATTGTATTGCAGAATGCCAGCGAATTGCAGACGAAATGGCGAAAAATGACCCGAAGGTCTTTGTTCCCGGCCAGTTCGACAACCCGGCCAATCCCGCTGTGCACCGCCATCACACCGCCACCGAAATTCTGGAACAGGTTGGCGGCCCGATCGACGGTTTCTGCTCCGGCTTCGGCACCGGCGGCACGATCAGCGGCATCGGTGAAGTGCTCAAGGCTCAGAATCCTCAGCTGGAAATCTGGGCGGTTGAACCGGAGAATGCTGCCATTCTTTCGGGCGGCTCGATCGGTACCCACCTGCAAATGGGCATCGGTGACGGTGTTATCCCCAAAAACCTGAACACCAAGATTTACGACCACCTTTACATTGTCACGGACGATGAAGCCATCCAGACCGCAAAGGATCTGGCACGCTACGAAGGGTTAATGTGCGGTATTTCGAGCGGCACCAATGTTGCAGCCGCTATCCAGCTCGCCAAAAAACTTGGTCCCGGCAAAACCGTTGTTACTGTCCTGCCCGATACAGCCGAGCGTTATTTCTCTACGCCGCTGTTTCAGGATTGATTTTCCCACATAATAAAAAAGGCTTCGGAACGAATGTTCCGAAGCCTTTTTATTAGCCAGACAACATCAATGTCTTGGCATCGCCAAAAATTTCTCTTTGATCTGTGCCGCTGCCGCACACGGGTCCTCTGCCTTCATAACGGCAGAAACCACCGCAACACCGGCAATCGGGCTGTACGCCAACACATCCATATTCTCGGCATTCAAACCGCCGATTGCAACCACTGGAATCGGCACCGCGCGGCAAATTTCATCCAGCGTGGAGACCGGTGTGAGCTTGGTCGTGACATGCGTTGTGGTTGGATAAATCGCACCTGTGCCCAGATAATCCGCGCCATCGGCATAGGCTGCCTGCGCGACCTCGACTGTCTTGGCCGTCGCACCGACGATCTTATCCGGTCCCAGCAGCTTGCGGCAAACCGCAACCGGCAAGTCGCTTGCGCCGACATGTACCCCCGCCGCATCGCAGGCAATGGCAACATCCACGCGGTCGTCAATGATGAGCGGCACATTCCAGCGGTCGGTCACCGCCTTGACCTGCTGCGCGAGAGCCAGATAATCACGGCCGCTGGTGTCCTTTTCGCGCAGCTGAATCAGTGTTGCGCCGCCCGCGCACGCCTGATCAACCGCGTGCAGCAAGGTTTCCGTCGTATGATAAGTGCTATCCGTGATAACATATAACGTGGGATCAAATTGCATAATCGTTCTCCTTTAAATCGTGATGGTCAGCAGACCGTTCCCTTCTTCCAGTGCGCCCAGCGTGCAGCCATTTGCTGCGAAAGCTGCGCTGTATCCAACAAAGCACCCGGGCGCATACTGGTCCACACCGAGCACCGTCATATTGTTTTCGATCGCGCGTGCGCAAAGCAGCGTGCGCCAGTGCAGCACCTTATTGTCACCGACCGCCCAACCCGCCGGAACCAGCAGCACTTCTGCTCCGGCCTGCTTTTGCGCCGCAGCCAGCGCTGGAAAACGCAGCTCAAAACAAGTAATTACGCCCAGCCGCCCGACAGGCGTATCCACCGGCTGGAACGGGTTTTCTCCCGCTCGGCACTCGTCGGACTCCCGGTAGCCGAAGGCGTCATACAGCCGCTGCTTGCGATGTACACCGCACAGCACGCCATCCGCGTCCACGATCACGACCGTGTTATACGGCAACGCATCTGACTGCTCATACATGCCTGCGGCAAGCCACAGACCGTACTGCCGGGCCATCTGTGACAGCGCAGAAACAAACGGGCCATCGAGTGGCTCCGCCGCCTGTTTGATTCGTGACTGCCTGTTCATTTTTGCATAAAACATGCTGTATTCCGGCAAGAATAACATAGATACGCCAAATTCTTTCGATTTTCGCGCATAGCCCTGTATCCTGCGCAGATTAGCCAGCTTGTCCTCGCAGGCGCCGAACTGCGCCAGCGAAACGGTTATTCCCGCCATCCCTTGCATACGTCTACCCAAGCCTTGTACCCGGAGAATTTCTCCAGCTCGGGAATCGTCAGCTCGATTGCGGAATTGGAGGAACCGCAGGCGGGAAACACGGTCTCGAAACGGTGCAGCGATTCATCCAGAAAAACCGTCACGCCCGGGTTGATGCCGAAAGGGCAAACCCCGCCGACCGCATGGCCGATTTCCGGCTCGACTTCCTCAAAGGCCAGCATTTTTGCCTTACAGCCAAAACGGGCCTTATACTTGGGATTGTCGATTTTGGTATCGCCCGCAGCGACGATCAGGATTACACCGTCCCCGGTGCGAAAGGACAGCGTTTTGGCAATCCGCGCAGGCGCACAGCCAACCGCCTGCGCCGCCAACTCGACCGTGGCCGAAGAGGTGTCGAATTCCAGCACGCGGTCCTCCACCCCAAACTGCCGCAGCCAATTTTTTGCTTTTTCAATGGACATGTTTATTTCCCTCCGGTTTGTTCGTCAATTGCGTCAATCACGCTTTCGCATAACCGACGCAAATAGGAAGCAATTTCACTGAGCGCAAGACACAGCATCAGCCGTCCATTGGGATCGTCCGAATCATACGGCAGAAACGCATCCAGCATCGGCGGAACGCTTTCGCGGATCTTGGTCTTGTCCTCCAGCAGATGCGCATAACAGGCTCCAAAATCGACATCATCGCGTCCGGTCAGCGCCTTGACATCGCTCAGACGCAGGTTTTGCTTCAAATGATATACGCACAGCAGCTGCATGATTTGCTGTCGGGTATATTTTTTGCCGCGAACCGGGGTCATCAACCCCTCTTTCACGTAATTGTTCACCATGGTTTTGGTCAGCAGCTTATCCGACGGATTCCGCTTATCCGCAGACAGGTGTTGATCGAACAGCGATAAAACCTGATCCATATATAAATCCAGCTGCGGCACATCCGCGGGCAAAATATCCTGATCGGAAAAAACCCGATCAATGATATCGCCAAAATCAGGCATATTTTTCACCTCATTTCTTCCCCATTATAATCCTTTTCCCCCGGGGCATGCAAGGGCGGAAAAGTGGACAGGATGAAAAAAACACGATATAATATAAAAAAGGATAGGAGGATAGCATGAAAATGGGGTTGATCAAAAAAATTTCGGCAATGATGGTTGCCATTTCCTTAGTGACGTTATCCACGTTGGGTTCCGCATGCGCGGCCTCAACAAATTCAAATTTAACTATTCTAATGTATCATGATTTGACAAATGATCCAAGCCGCACCAACAGCATGACTATCACAGCAGACCGTTTCCGGCTTGATATGGAATTCCTGCAGGAATTCGGGTTTACGCCGTTGCTGCCAGCAGATTTGGTTGCGATTACGCAAAGCAAGCAGTCGCTTCCGGAAAAGCCAATCATGATTACTTTTGACGACGGTTATCACTCAAACTATGCGTATGCCTTTCCGGTTTTGCAAAGCACCGGCATGAAAGCGACCATTGCCGTCGTTGCCCATAACATTCGTTCGGCCGCCACGCTCCAGCAGCCGTCCAATATGCTGACCTGGGAAGAAATTCAGGAAATGGTCTCCAGCGGCATCGTGGAAATCGGCTCACACACCTATAATCTGCACAATCCACAATACAGCGGCATGAGTGCTCCGAATGGCATCAACGGCGTCATGCGCCTGCCCGGCGAATCACAAAGCGCTTACCGCACGCGCGTGGGCGGAGATCTGCAAACCAGCATTCAACTGATCACGCAGAATTCCGGGCAGCAGAAAGTGCTTTATTTCTCTTATCCCTTCGGGGCATATGACCGGTGGATGCAAACGCTTTTGAACGAAAAGGGCATACTTGTCAGCACGCTGACCGAGCCCGGACGAGCAAAGCCGTCGGTTTCGCTGCACCAAATGCCGCGCTATCGCATCACCATGCAGCAATCGGTATCCTCGCTGCTGCGGCAAACATCTGCCGCCTATCCTGCGCTTGCCAACACATCGGTCAACGGACATGCCGTTGTGCTTCCGGCGTACCGGATTGGGGGCAACAACTATGTGCGGGTCCGCGATGTGGCAATGCTTCTCAAGGATACGCCCAGCAGCTTTGATGTGCAATGGAATAAGAGCTTGAACCAAGTGGAACTACGGTCTTTTTCTCCTTATACGCCAAACGGGACGGAAAACAAACCAATGTCCAGCGAGATCCGCACGGTGAAATCCCTGACGGAGCCTACCGTCGCAGACGGCGTACAGCATATGATTGCAGCATACAATGTAGATGGATACACCTACTACAAACTCAGGAGTCTGGGCGATTTGTGCGGCTTTCAGGTCGATTGGGACGACGCATCCCAAACCGTCTTGATTACTGCATAAGGTTTCTCTCAAATACACCTGCCGAATGGCAGGTGTATTTTTTTTGCTCCGGGGACACAATAAATTCACATAATCCCTATTGCATTTTTCTCTTTATGTAGTATTATATTAAATACAAAGTAGTTATCAATACTATATTATAAAAAGGAGGAACCTATATGCCGCGTGTTTTCCTCAAAGCACGGGAACCATTTTCCAGCTATTCGCACTTCGTCGGAGCGGTGCTGAGCGGAGTAGGACTGTTCGCCATGCTGATTCGTATGCTGAACATTGATACTGCCAACGGTCAGATGGCAGCTTCGGTCATTATTTTTTGCCTGTCCCTGATTGGATTGTATTCTGCCAGCAGTGTCTATCATTATTCCTGCCGGGATGAAAAAACACTGCGCCGCCTCAAAAAGCTCGACCACAGCATGATCTATGTGCTGATTGCAGGCAGCTACACCCCGATTGTACTCTGCTACATGCGCCCGCCGCATAACTACGGGTTCCTCGCCTTGATTTGGTTAATTGCTGCCGCCGGTATCGCCGTGAAGCTGGTCTGGATCGATGCGCCGCGCTTTTTGGGCACCGCCCTGTATCTGGCATTGGGTTGGGCGATCGTATTGGATTTTGATGTTGTCCTCTCCATGCCCGCACCCGCCATCGCCCTGCTGGCCGCAGGTGGGATTTTCTATACGATTGGCGGCGTGATCTATATTGCCAAACGACCGAATCTCTCCCCCCTGTTCGGGTTTCACGAAATCTTTCATTTGTTTGTCATTGCAGGCAGCATCTGTCACTATCTGATGGTTTTTCTCTATGTTCTGTGATGCATTCCTGTAAGATTTTCCTCTTTCTGCTTGACAAGCCTACAAAATAAGTATATACTCTAAATAAGAATTTATACTATTAGGGAGTAGGTGACAGCATGCAGACCAGAAATACGGTGCAGCGTCAAATTGTTTTGCAGACCGTTCTGCACATGCACGATCATCCCACTGCGGACAACGTGTATGCTGCCGTCGCGGCGGAACAGCCTTCCATCAGTAAGGCTACCGTATACCGCAATCTGAACCAACTGGCTTCGCAAGGAGAAATTCGCCGTGTACCTGTACCGAACGGCGCGGATCGATTTGATTTCAATACCAGCGAACATTATCATGTGCGCTGCGAAAAATGCGGTGCGGTATTTGATGTGCATATGCCGCATATCAATAACCTGATTGAGCAGGTCGAGGACGCTTCCGGCGTGGAAGTGCAGCGGTATGACATCCTGTTTGAGGGCATTTGCCGGGATTGTCGAACAGAATCAGCGTGATTTCCGGCAGCAACAGCTGTCTGAAAAATATCAAAATGTGAGGAGTATGTAATTATGGCAAATTTGAAGGGAAGCAAAACCGAAGCAAACCTCCAGACCGCATTTGCGGGCGAATCCATGGCGCGCAACAAGTATACCTATTACGCCTCCAAGGCCAAGAAAGATGGCTATGTGCAGATCTCCAAGATTTTCGAGGAGACCGCGAATAACGAAAAGGAACACGCAAAAATCTGGTTTAAACTGCTCGAGGGCATCGGCAGCACGGCGGAAAACCTCAAGGCAGCAGCAGCCGGTGAGAATTATGAATGGACCGATATGTACGCGACCTTCGCCAAGGAAGCGCACGAGGAAGGCTTTGAGGACATCGCATTCCTCTTTGAAAAGGTCGGCGCAATCGAGAAGGAGCATGAGGCCCGTTACCTCAAGCTGCTCTCCAACGTAGAAGGCAACCTTGTCTTCTCCCGCGACGGCGACTGCATCTGGCAGTGCTCCAACTGCGGCCACATTGTAGTCGGCAAGCAAGCTCCCGAGGTTTGCCCGGTATGCGCGCATCCGCAGGCCTACTTTGAAATCAAGGCTGAAAATTATTAAGCATTCCACCCCTCACGCAAAAAGGCTTCGGAACGAAAGTTCCGAAGCCTTTTGCTTTGCTCTCAGTTGGTAGCTTCCAGCGGATAATCGTAAATCTCATGCCCGCTTTCCAGCGGCGCACCATCCACCGTAATCAGAACGCTGTTCACGCCGCGTGCCTGCACAAAGGTGTTGACCAGTGAGTAGATCAGCAGGCTCTCCCCGGTGGTACCCGAGGAGCGCACCGCATCGCCATACACCGCGTTCATATCCAGCGTGAGCACGCCGTCCGCCGTTGAAGAGGACTGCACCGCTGCCCCCTCGGGCAGCGAGCCCGCTGCAATCAGCGCATCGACCAGCGACTGATCCGAATCATCCGCCACATCGGTACCGACCGGCGTGAGCGTTTCACCCTGCTCATCCGGCACATAGACAACCGCCGAATCCCCGCCTGACGGGTTGGGGTTCTCCGGCTGCACCGGATTCTCCGTCGTATCATCCGGGGTCTGCTGGTCATCCGTCGTATCCTGTCCGCTCGGCGTATCCGGTTCAACCGTCTGATTGGGCTGATCGGTTTGCTCCGGCGCCTGCCGTCCGGAAACATATCCGAAAATACATGCAGCAACAATCAACACAATAATGACAACGACTGCCACCACAACCGTTTTTGTCCGTTTGCTCATGGAATATTCTCCTTTCTACCACCGCAGCTTGATATCAGATGCGGCTGGTTTGCCGTCATTATACCACACCAAGCCGCCAGTGGGAATACCCCCACGGCTGCAAGTTCATTCCTTCGGGCCTTGTTTTTTCCGGCGGCGCACCGCCTCGGTCAGCAGATACTCAATTTGTCCATTGACCGAGCGGAATTCATCCTCTGCCCAGCGGGCAATCTCATCATAAAGCGAGGCAGACAGCCGCAACGGTACCTGTTTTTTTGCTTTTTCCTTGTCTGCCACGGCTGTACCTCCTTTTCTCCCGATTTATTACCGCATGGCACGCCATACGCCACGAATGAAAAACACCAGATAGCTCAAACACAATGCAGCGAGTCCCCCACAGACCAGCCGCACCGCAATACCACCGTTGATCGCTATCGCACAGAGCAGCATGAACCCGCCGAGCGTCATCAAAAATAACACAATCAGCGCCGCCAGTGCGATCCGCAACGGCTTTGGCACGCACCGAGACTGTGCGCCCGTCACCGCACCGCCTGCCATCAGGCTGAGCAGAAAATCGAGCAGCATCGTACAGCCTCCCTTCCTACCTCTTATTTTAATAGATCGAGCCCGAATTTACAACCGGCTGCGCGTCCTTGCCTGCGCACAAAACCACCATCAGATTGGAAACCATCTGCGCCTTGCGCTCGTCATCCAGTTCGACCACCTGCTTGCGGCTGAGTTCATCCAGCGCCATCTCCACCATGCCGACTGCGCCCTCAACGATCATCTTGCGCGCGTCCACGACCGCGCTGGCCTGCTGACGCTGGAGCATTGCCGCCGCGATTTCCGGCGCATAGGCAAGCGTTGTGATGCGGGCTTCTTCGACCTTCAGGCCAGCGCAGGCGACGCGCTTCTGAATCTCTTCCGCCAATACACCTGCGATCTCCTGCGACGAACCGCGCAGGCTCTTCTCATCGCCGCCCTCGGATACGTCATACGGATACAGACGCACGGTGTTGCGCAGCGCCGCGTCCGACTGGATGAACAGGAACTCTTGATAATTGTCCACCGCGAATACGGCCTTCGCAGTGTCCTCAATATGCCAGATGACCGCAATGCCGATCACGATCGGGTTGCCGAGCAGGTCGTTGATCTTCTGCTTATCGTTGTTGAGCGTCATGGTCTTGAGCGAAAGCCGCTTGCCGCGGCCCGAACCGGTCGAAATACGGCCGGATGACAGCTTGCTGCCCGACTTGGCCGAGTCTGCTGCCTCCTCAGCAGCTTTAGCGAACGCGAACTCAGCCGCCGGATTGACTGCCGAGCAGAACGGGTTGACAAAGAAGATACCCTCCCCTTTGAGTGTGCCGATGTACTGACCGAACAGCGTCAGCACAAGTGCTTCATTCGGGCGCAACACCTTCACACCCGCGAACAGCAACCAGCACGGCAGGCACCAGTAGAAAATGCACACGACCAGCAACGCGATCATCGCACCACCGGCGCCATTATCCAGCTGAACCGCGCTGTATACAATACCTGCCACAGCCGCCAGCATCAGCACAATGTTAAGCAGCAAAATCGCCAGCCCGTTCGGCGCGCGCAGCACCTTTTCCTGATACTCCACTTGATTTGTATTCATATCCTATCCCTCACAATCATATCAATTTGATATTACTATAATACAACTGACCTACCATGCTGTCAAGATCATTTTAAACAAAAAGAAAAGCGCCCATTTGGGCGCTTTATCTGAATATGTCTGGCAAATGCAGGTCATGCCGTGGAACTTTACTCCAGTCGAAGGTGGAAACCAACTCACGCGCCGCCACCGGCTCCGGGCGGTCGATCAGTCCGGCGGCACAGGCCAGCGCACCGATCACCTGCTCGGGGGTAAACCGCTCACGCAGCAGACCGAGGTCGAGATCTTCGTCCCGCTTGGACAGGCGGCGACCGTCATGGTCGCACAGCAACGGAATATGCGCAAACCGCGGCGGCTCAAAGCCGAACAGCCGGTGCAGCCAGATCTGCTGCGGTGTGCTGGAAATCAAATCCGCGCCGCGCACGACCTCGTTGACGCCGGTCAACGCATCATCCACCACCACGGCAAGCTGATAGGCGAACACGCCGTCCGAGCGGCGAATGATGAAATCCCCGCATTCATCCGCCAGATTTTCCGCATACTCGCCCCAAACCGCGTCGGTGAAGCACACGACTTCATCCGGTACACGCACGCGCGTAGCCGGTGCGCGCGTTTTGCGCTTTTCCGCAATCTGTTCAGGCGTTAGATCGCGGCAAGTGCCCGCATACAGCACGCGCCCATCCGACAAATGCGGTGCAGACGCGGCATGCAGCGCCGCACGCGAGCAAAAGCAGGGATACAGCAGCCCTTTGTCGCGCAAAACAGCCTCATACTGCGCATAAATATCCGACCGTTCGGACTGGTAGGGCACCTCGCCGTCCCAGTCCAGCCCCAACCAGCGCAGATCGTCCAGAATCAGATTCGCAAAGCTGCGCGGACAGCGCATTGCGTCCAAATCCTCAATACGCAGCAAAAACTGCCCGTTTTGCCGACGCGCACTCAAATAGGCCAGCAATGCGCACAGCACATTGCCCAAGTGCATGCGTCCGCTCGGGCTGGGCGCAAAGCGTCCGATGGTCTGCATCCCGGTCTCCCCTTTCCATCCTCTTCGTCCTCTTATCTTACCACAAACACAATAGGCTTTGCAACGACCCGCACTCTCCTGTATAATAAAGCCAAAGAAGGAAGGTGCTGATATGAGAAAACGATTGCTCTGTCTGCTGCTTGCCCTCGCCCTGCCATTTGGGCTGACCGCTTGCAACGAAGAGCCTGCCGCAGATTCCAACGCTGCGCAAACAGAACCCGAACCCACGCCCGAACCGCCGCAGCCCGATCCCGCCGAGGTATATGTGGATTCGCTCACGCTGGAGCAACAGGTCGCGCAGCTGTTCTTTGCGCGCTGTCCGGATTTGAATGCTGTGGAACTTGCTGCGCAGTACGACATCGGCGGATATATCCTGTTTGGCCGCGATTTTGAAAACCAGACGCCGGACAGCCTGCGTGAAACCCTTGCATCCTATCAGCAGGCCGCCGCAACGCCCATGCTGATCGGCGTGGACGAGGAGGGCGGCACGGTGGTGCGCGTCAGCGCCTACCCTGCGTTCCGCGCAAGCCGCTTCCAGTCCCCACAGGCGCTTTTCGCCGAGGGCGGTCTGGAACGCATTCAAAGCGACACGGAGGAAAAGGATACCCTGCTGGCTTCGCTTGGCATCAACGTCAATCTCGCGCCCGTATGCGATGTATCGACGAGCCCGGCCGACTTCATCAACGCCCGCGCATTCGGGCAGGATGCGCAATCCACCAGCAACTATGTCCGCACGGTAGTCGAGCAAATGAACGCCGACGGTATGGGCATGGTGCTCAAGCACTTCCCCGGCTACGGCAGCAATGTAGATACGCACACCGGCATCGCACAGGATGACCGTCCGTTGGAACAGTTCCGCTCGTCGGATTTTCTGCCCTTTGCTGCGGGCATCGAAGCAGGGGCGCAGGCAATCCTCGTTTGTCACAACATCGTTTCCTGCATGGACGACACCCTGCCTGCGTCGCTCTCCCCTGCGGTGCACAAGGTGCTGCGCGAGGAACTGGGCTTTGACGGCGTGGTGATGACCGACGACCTTGTCATGCAGGCAATTACAGACTACACCGGCGACGCAGATGCGGCGGTGCTCGCCGTGCAGGCAGGCAACGATATGCTGATCTCCTCGGACTTCATCACACAATACAATGCCGTGCTGACCGCCGTTCAGGACGGCACGATCAGCGAAAATACCATCCGCGATGCCGCTGTGCGGGTTTTGCGATGGAAAATCCAACTTGGGCTGATCGAATCATAAACAGCACAGAGTGCCACACAAAAAAATCTCCCTCACGGGAGATTTTTTCACATCTTTCAAATTTCACTTGACAAATTCGATTTTTCCTTGTATGCTTAATTCATATAAAACACCTATGAATTAAGGGAATATGAAAGGTGGTACACCACATGGCAGATATCAAGCACAGCTTCGCCGATTTGATCGGCAACACCCCGCTGTACGCGGCAGATAAATTTGCAGAAAAGTCCGGTGCGCAGGCGCAAATTCTCGCAAAGCTGGAGTATTTCAATCCGGCAGGCTCGGTCAAGGACCGCGTTGCCAACGCGATGATTACCAAGGCTGAGGAGAGCGGCGCGCTCAAGCCGGGCGCTACCATCATCGAGCCGACCAGCGGCAATACCGGCATCGGTCTGGCGGCGGTTGCGGCAGCCAAGGGCTACCGCATCATCCTGACCATGCCCGAGACCATGAGTGTCGAGCGTCGCAATATGCTCAAGGCATACGGCGCAGAGCTAGTGCTGACCGACGGCTCTAAGGGCATGTCCGGTGCAATTGCGAAGGCGGACGAGTTGGCTGCTGAGATCGAGAACAACTTCATCCCGGGACAGTTTGTCAATCCGGCTAACCCGGCTGCACATTATGCGTCCACCGGCCCCGAGCTCTGGTCGCAGACCGATGGTAAGATCGACATTTTTGTTGCGGGTGTCGGCACGGGTGGCACGATTACCGGCGTTGGCTCCTATTTGAAGGAACGCAACCCGAATGTCAAGATTGTCGCCGTGGAACCGGACGAATCGCCGGTACTGTCTACCGGCAAGGGCGGCCCGCATAAGATCCAAGGCATTGGCGCCGGTTTTGTGCCGGAGGTGCTCAATACCGGTGTATACGACGAAGTCATCCGTGTAAAGGGAGAAGATGCCTTTTCTACCGCGCGCACTTTCACGCACAGCGAAGGACTGTTTATCGGTATTTCGTCCGGTGCCGCGCTGCATGCTGCTGTTGCCTTGTCGCAGCGCCCGGAAAACAAGGGCAAAACCATTGTGGCATTGTTACCCGATACCGGCGACCGGTATTTGTCCACACCGCTTGTCAGCGATTAAAAAGATAAGAAGAAGGGCGCGTTGCAGAAATGAAATCTGCAGCGCGCCCTTTTATGCGCCGTCCAA
>ERZ1643246.472-NODE-472-length-51796-cov-9.467502_pt1 | contig 51796 bp, 47 predicted proteins | sample MGYA00579265_ERZ1643246 | MGnify/ENA primary metagenome ERZ1643246 (study PRJEB29033, sample SAMEA4952261) | chicken gut metagenome | biome: Broiler Chicken; feature: Gastrointestinal Tract; material: Caecum | place: Ireland | collected 2018 | study: Broiler... | reverse complement strand
ACGAATTGGCCGCAGGAAATATCAATGGTGTAAAAATCGTACACTTGGCGGATTTCTTGCTGAGTCACGAATACTGAATAACAAATGATGATGTGAAAGGAAAAGATCCCTTTGCTGCATGTCTTATATCTGTTGATTGTACGACTACAAGCAACATGACACATAGCGTTTCAGAGGATAATGGACATAGCGCTTTTCTGCTTCAATATATGGAAAATGCCTATTTGATTGCATCGTTAAAAATAGAAATCTCTCAATCACTTTACCTACAGACTGCAAAAACTTAGAAAGACAATCTGCTGAAGTTTTCTTGTATGCTCGTTGATCAAAAAAGGTAAGTGATATATAAGGGACAAATGAGATGTAAACTTCTTGCTATATCAGATCACGATTGCCTGTTCACGATGCTGATCAGTACGTGATATCCTCTAATTTTGCCGCCTTTTTATAATTATGTTGGCAAAGAATGGCAAGATATCAGTATGATATAGATGAAAAAAGATATATTGATATTACTGGAGGTGATCTGATGAAAAAAGTTTTGCCGCACAAAGAATTCTTTTATGCCTTATCTTTGCTTTTTATGTTATTCACCTTTGGCTGCTCCAGTTCAGATAAGATCGATCCAGATGAATGGATCAAGGAATCTTATCAAAATAGTCAGCAGTTAGCCATGATCGATACAGAGGATCGACAGCTGCGATTAATGACATATGATGATCAATATGAACTTGTGGAATTTCGCAAAGAAGGGGATTCTTATCGATATGATGGCGGATATATCACACAAAAACCTTATATTCAACGCTGTGAGACCAATGATGATGGCTGTTATGTCACTGTCGTGATAGACAATACAATTGTTGAGGCTGATGCGTATGCATTAGAAATGAGGGCTTCGGAAACAGACAGCATGCTGTTAAAAGCAGAAAATTTGCTGGAGAATGAACCGTATCTGATCAAGGTCTATCATTTGCCTGACGAATATGATACGATGGCGCCAATTACATTTTATGACGCAGACGGTGAAGCTATGCCGATCGAAGATATAGTGGGCGATATCGATGACAACAGCATAGGCAACTTTCATCAGTGATGAGCAAAAGGCGGTTATGCTGAATCGCGCAATGACATGGCATGTATCTGAACAAAAGGGCAAATGCCCATTGCAATGATCTAAAAATCAGGGTGTCAAGGAAAATGGTTCCTTTGACACCCTGATTTGATTTAATGATCTGTTGCAGTTTCTTTTCTGGTCACATGACGCAAAGGATGAAAGCTTTCGCATAAGTTTTACTTATCGATTGGCGTTGAAACCAGAATTGCTGATTCTGGGATCTTCGCTAAAATAAAAGTAACGAGCAAGGGAGGCATGAAGATGAGCAAGACACTGATCGTATACTATTCTCGCAAGGGAGAAAACTACTGGAATGGAAGCATCAAGACGCTGTCGAAAGGCAACACTGAGATCGTTGCGGAGATGATCGCTGACCTCACAGGCGGCGATCTGTTCGAAGTCGATACGGTAAAGGCTTATCCGGCCGATTACTATGCATGCATCGATGCAGTGAAAAAGGAACTTCGTGAAGGCGCAAGGCCCGAACTGAAAAACACGCTGGATGATCTGGATGGCTACGATTTCATCTTTGTCGGCTATCCTAACTGGTGGGGAACGATGCCGATGGCCATGTTCACTTTCCTGGAACAAGCGGATCTTTCTGGCAAACGCATCCTTCCGTTCTGCACGAATGAAGGCAGCGGAATGGGCAGCAGTGAGCGCGATCTGAAGAAGATCTGCAAAGGCGCGGACGTGGCGCGCGGGCTTTCGATCCATGGCGCGGAAGCGGCAAGCTCTCGCAGCAAAGTAGAGTCATGGGTCAGCGAGAATATCAAGAGTTGAAGATGCGTTTTTTGGTGATCGTATGATGTTTCATGCCCGTATCGAAGATACGCTGGCAGCAAAGCGCCTTGCGGAGCTTTGTCCATTTGAGATCAAGCATGCGGCAACGCGGCAGACATGAATGTTACGCCAGCCTTTCTGACTCGCTGCTCCTGAGGAACTGCCGGGAGCTTTCTGATGCGCGGAAGAATCAGATCACTTATTTTGGTGACTGGCATGCGCTCTCCTTATGTGGTCACTTATCTAGGAGAATTTGAAGAAGATGACGCAGCTTTTTTGAAAAGAGCGGGGCCTTCCATACAAGTGTAGATAGCGTTGGATACAGGGAAAAGCGGTGAGGAAAATGACGGAAAAAGCACAGATCGAGCAGTGTTATCGACGAATGTATGAAGGCATGATAAAGAAGGATGGAACGATCCTGCGAGAAGTTCTCGCTCCTGCTTTTGTTCTGATCCACATGAGCGGCATGCGTCAGCCGCTGGATGAATTTATCCGCGCGCTCTTGGATGGGACACTGAATTACAGCTCAGCCCAGCATCAAGAGATGATCGTGCAAGTGCAGGACAGACATGCAGAATTAGTGGGAAAAAGCCTGGTCGAGGCAGCGGTCTTTGGCGGAGGCTGGCATACATGGCGGCATTGTCTGAACTGCCAGTTGATCGCAAATGCTGGCAAATGGCAGATCACCTTGGCAAGCGCATCTGTTTATTAAGAAAGGAAGCAGATGAATAAGACGAAATCATGTATTTATTCATGAAAGGTGAGACCATTGCCCCGGGCATGAAGATCATAGAGCTGGCGAAGGACCATACCGCGGCGGTTCTCGCATAAGAAACGGAGGAAATAATATGGAAAAAGCAAAAATATATTTTACGAAAGAGATCACACCAGCAAGCCTGATCCGCATTTATCAGGCATTGGGCGTGAGACTGAAGGGCAAGGTCGGCGTCAAGATCTCTACCGGAGAACCGGGCGGACACAACTATCTGCATCCGGAGCTGATCGGCGATCTGGTGCATGCGTTGAATGGAACCATCATCGAGTGCTGCACCGCTTATGAAGGCAGACGCATGGATCCAAAAGAGCACTGGAAAGCGATCGAGGAACATGGATTCAAGGCAATAGCGCCTTGTGACATCATGGATGAGTTCGACGAGATCGAGATCCCAGTGGAACATGGCTTTCACCTGGACAAAGATATCGTGGGCGAGCATCTGGCCAATTATGATTCCATCCTTGTGCTTTCTCATTTCAAGGGACATGCGATGGGCGGCTTTGGCGGCGCACTGAAAAACATCAGTATCGGCATTGGTTCCACCCATGGAAAGACGTATATCCATACCGCGGGTATGACCACCGATGCGGCAGAGCTGTTTCAGAAACTGCCGCCGCAGGATCATTTCCTGGAATCCATGGCAGATGCCTGCAAAGCGGTCATCGCGTACAAAGGCCAGGAGAACATGGCATATATCAATGTAGCCAACCGGCTGAGCGTGGATTGTGACTGCGATTCTCATCCTGCCGAGCCAGAGATGGCCGATCTGGGCATCTTCGCTTCGCTCGATCCGGTCGCGGTGGATCAGGCTTGTTATGATGCCGTCGTTCATGCCGAAGATCCAGGCAAGAAAGCGCTGATCGAACGCATGGATTCCCGTCATGGCATTCATACCGTTGAGGCAGCGGCGCAGCATCAGCTGGGCAGCCGTGAGTATGAGATCATTTCACTGGACTGAGGCAGTTGGATGAGCATTACAGAGGCGTCTAAACGCTGTCACGAACGCATGTTCCCCGGATATCATTCTGCCTTTTTGCAGACTGATCCTGAGTTTGTCGAGAGATTTGATCATTTTGCCTTTGATGAAGTGGTCAACAGTGATGATCTGGATGATCGCAGCCGCATGATGGCCATGTAGGCTGTGCTGAGCGCTGGCAAAAGATGATCACTTTCTGCTTTCTTGCTGTTCAGGACGGCCGCTCTCTCATTCCGCCGTCAAAATGCAGATAGGGAACGATAAGGTCTTTTGATCAAAGTGATCTTCTAGTGCCTTTCTTTCATATCGGCTATCTCAGCAGTCAGGATATGTTGAGTGAGGCACAAGACTATATGACAATGAAATGAAGATAGAAAAGAGGTAATGCAGATGAAAAACGTCATGATCTTAACAGGAGCAGGACAGATCGGCATGGCGATCGCCAGAAGAATGGGATATGGGATGAAGATCATCATCGGCGATAAAGACCCGGTACACGCGAAAGCCATCTCGGATACGATGAATCAGGCAGGATTTGATACGGAGCCCGTGGAAATGGATCTTTCTTCCCGTGCCTCGATCCAGGTGATCATCGCCAAGGCACAGCAATACGGAGAGATCAAGATGCTGGTCAACGCCGCCGGCGTCTCTCCCAGTCAGGCGCCGATCGAAGCGATCCTCAAGGTGGATCTGTATGGCACTGCGATGTTGCTGGAGGAAGTAGGAAAAGTGATCGCGCCCAATGGCACAGGCGTGACGATCTCCAGTCAGTCTGGTCACCGCATGCCTGCACTGACTCCGCAGGAAGATGAACTGCTGGCCTGTACGCCAAGCGAGGAATTGCTGAAGCTGGATATCCTGCAGCCGGAAAACATCAGGGATACGCTCCATGCGTATCAGCTGGCCAAACGCTGCAATGAAAAGCGCGTCATGGCAGAATCGGTCAAGTGGGGCGAAAAAGGAGCAAGGATCAATTCGATCTCTCCCGGCATCATCGTCACGCCGCTGGCGCTGGATGAATTCAATGGCCCGCGCGGCGACTTTTACAAGAACATGTTCGCCAAGTGTCCGGCAGGACGGCCCGGCACCGCTGATGAAGTGGCGAATGTCGCAGAACTGCTGATGAGCGAAAAAGGCGCGTTTATCACTGGCGCTGACTTCCTGATCGACGGCGGCGCCACGGCATCTTATTTCTATGGACCGCTGAAGCCAAAGGAATGATCTCTTCAGAGACAAAACACCGCTGGTTGATCATCTGATTGTGATCAGCCAGCGGTGTTTATTTATCGTTCATCCTCTGCTGTGGGGATCAGATTGCTGACATAAGGGATCTTCCCGGCACGCACATCGCGATAAAAGTCTTGCTTGAAGTCAATGTATGTGATGCTGTCTTCCAGTTCTCGGATCGATGCCCGCAGCTCTTCTTGTTTTTTGGCCAGCAGTTCCTGACGCCGGGGGATCGTGGCCTCGCCCTGAAGGCACAGCTGCAGATATTCTTTCATTTCCTGAATGCTCATGCCGCACTTCTTCAGGCACACCAGATCCTTGATCCATTTGACGTCGTGTTCATCAAAGACACGGCGGTTATTTTTATCCCGTTTGACATTGGGGATCAGCCCTTCGTTGCAATAGTATTTCAGTGTCTGATAGGTCATGTCTGTCTCGCGGCAGACTTGCATCATGGTGTACATGAAAAACATCCTCTCTTGTTCATTTTTTGCGCAGAACCTCTTTACCGATAGTAACAATCGGAAATTATAATCGGTTGTATAAACCGAAAGCTTCGATCGGATTATAGCATGAACCAACAGCGGATGCAAACGCTTGAACACAGTGGGCATCGGCAATTTGCAGAAGGAGGAAACAAGATGCAGAAAGTTTGGATCGTGACCGGAAGTTCTTCCGGATTAGGAAAGAGCTTCGTCAAAGCACTTGCCGACCAGGGCGATATCGTGGTCGCTGCCGCCAGAAAGAAAACGGCTTTGTCAGAGCTGGAAGCACAGTATCCCGGACAGATCATGACCATGGGGCTTGATGTGACCAATGACGAGCAGATCCGCAGTGTGGTGCGTGAGGTCATTCATGCCCAAGGACGCATCGATGGACTGATCAATAATGCGGGATATGGCTATCGCGCAGCTGTGGAGGAAGGCGTCAGACAAGACGTGGATCTTTTGTTCCAGACCAACTTTTTCGGACCGGTCGCTTTGATCAAGGCGGTGCTTCCGTATATGCGCAGCCAGAGGCGCGGCATGATCATCAATATTTCTTCGATCGCCGCCGTCGAGACCTTTCCAGGCTCCGGCTACTATGGCGCGTCAAAATGCGCGTTAGAAGGAATGTCGAGCGCCTTGCAGAAAGAAACGGCGCCATTGGGCATCAAGGTCATGGTCGTAGAGCCAGGCGCGTTCCGCACCGATTTCAGCGGACGTTCGTTAAAGCAGACCCAGATCCGGATCGATGATTATGAAGCGACAGCCGGACAGAGAAGGATCGAAAATGACCATACCCATGGCACCCAGTGCGGCGACCCGGATAAGGGCGCACGGCTGGTGCTTGAGGCAATACAGTCACCGCAGCCGCCATTTAAGCTGATCCTTGGCCAAGATGCCTGGGAAGTTTATCAGCAGCGGGCAGAAAAGCAGCGCGAAGAGATGCAGCCATGGCTCGAAAAGAGCAGCAATACCCATTTTTGATCATCAGAGAAAGGAGATAAACGATCATGAATCAATTTACATACACTTATCCGACCAAAGTCTATTTTGGCGAAGGCACCGCGGCAGCATCACTGCAGCAGGAGCTGGCACAGATGGGCAAGACCGTCATGCTGGCTTATGGCAGCGGGTCATTGAAAAAGAGCGGCGTCTATGACGAACTGAAAGGACTGCTCACACAGGCAGGCAAAGAAGTGGTCGATTTCTCTGGCATCATGCCGAATCCCACATATGCCAAGGTGCAGGAAGGTGCAAGGCTGGCCAAAGAACGAAATGTCGACTTCATCCTTGCCGCAGGCGGCGGCAGCGTGATCGACTGCTGCAAAGTGATCGCTGTGCAGGCCAAGAGCGAGGAAGATATCTGGCGCATGGAGTATGAGAACGGCAAATTTCCTGCGGAAGGGATCCCCATGGGCGCAGTGGTGACCGCGTCAGGAACCGGCGCAGAGATGAATGCCGGCGCGGTGATCACCTATGAGGAAAAACTGTGGAAAGGCCCGATCGTCGGCACATCTGCGCGTTTTGCGATCCTTGATCCTGCTTATACCGCTACGGTTCCGCGGATGCAAGTGATCTCCGGTGCTTTTGACACCTTGAGCCATGCGATGGAGACATACTTCGGTCGTTCTGATGAAGATAATGTATCTGATGATGTGGCCCTGGCCATCATGCGCAACACCGTGGTCAATATGCGCCGTCTGCTCGTGAAGATCGATGATATGCAGGCCCGGGGCAATCTCATGTGGGATTCTGCCATGGCCGAAAATGGCATCCTGAAGGTCGGACGGCTGACGGATTTCCAGGCTCATCAGATCGAACATCAGCTGGGCGCATATACGGATTGCAACCATGGCCAGGGCCTGGCAGTCATCCATCCGGCATATTACCGTCATATCCTGAAGGACGCAGAAGCAAAATTCACCCGTTTTGCCAATATGGTATTCGGCAAGGATACGGCACAGGAAGGCCTGGACGCATTGACAGCCTTTATTCAGGAATGTGGGCTGCCCACCCGACTGCGCCAGCTGAAATCCAAGGTGGAGATCACCGAAACAGTGCTGCGCAATGTGGCCGATACGTGCAGCCTGATCAAATCTGCTCCCCGTGCCTTGAGGCGCGACGAGATCTATGAGATCCTCTGTGAATGCTTGTGATGCTGGCGACACTAAGGTGAAACGGTTCTTTCATCTTTTCTCATGCGTCATGCTGAGCCTTGCTGTTGCGGCCGTGGCAGGGTGCTCCGCTTCCTCACTGCAGCCTTTTGCCGATGCTCATGCGGCAGATGAAACAGAACTGAGCCATGATCATGACTATGAGACCCATACGCTTTATGTGCAGCGTGATGAACATCAGATCTACGGCGTGATCTATGTTCCGCAGGGAGCCAGCTCCCCGATGCCGGCAGTCATCTTCTCTCATGGCTTTGGCGGGACCCACGCGGTCGGCGCGCAATATGCGCAGGCACTGGCGCGGGCCGGCTATGTGGTCTATTGCTTTGATTTCTGCGGAGGCAGCCCGGACAGCCGCAGCGACGGCTCCACCTTGGAGATGTCCCTGTTTACCGAACGCAAAGATCTGGAAGCAGTGATCACCATGATGCAGGGGCTTGACTTCGTGGACAGCGACAATCTGTTTTTGAACGGCAGCAGCCAGGGCGGCGCGGTATCTGCCATCACTGCCGCGGCACATCCCGAAGCGATACGCGGCATGGTGCTGCTTTATCCCGCGTTCGTCCTTGTGCAGCGTGCCAATGACATGTATCAGCACGCTGAACAGATTCCTGACCGTCAGTTTTTCATGTGGATGGATGTCGGGCGCGTCTATTTTGAGGATCTGCTCGGATATGATATTTACGCGGAGATCCCTGCTTACAAAAATGATGTGATGCTGATCCATGGCGATGCCGATACGATCGTGCCGCTGTCTGGCTCACAGCGTGCCGGCTGAATTGAAGGTGATCCCGGATGCCGGACATGGCTTTTCCGGGACCGCCGCGCAGACAGCCATCGATGCCATGCTTTCCTATCTGCAGGCCCATCAGACATGACCTTGCCGCAGCCGCTGCCACTGCAAGAAGAGATGACCAGGACGTACGAAATCGGCGATTTTTGCTGCCGGGCCTCGGACCAGATCTGACCATCTTTTATGATGACTTTTATGCGCAGACCATCGTGCCGATCGTCCTGATCGCAAAGCAGAAAGCGGCACTGCTGGTCGCGTGCGGCTGGATTTGCTGCCGGATTAAATGACAAAACTGTTACTTGTTCTTCCTTCGTAATTTGTTAAGATAAAGCAAGGATCAAGCTTTTTAGAATGGAGGGGCAGCGATGATCGGGGAGATTTTGATTGAGTTTTTGATAACTGTTGCAGAGATGATCATTGATGGCAAAGGCAATCGGATCGCCACACTGCTTGTATGTCTGTTTTGCGGAAGTCTGCTGATCTTGACTTTGATCATTATGGTGACTTCTTGGGAAGCCGATCCGGAGCAAGCTTGGAGGATGGGAATCGTTTCGCTCATTTTGGGCGTTGCGATCGGTTTATGTATGTACAGCGTGATCCAGAAACGAAGAAAGGAATAAAAAACACAGCCTGCGAGCTTGATGCGCAGGCCATGTTTATTTTATGGAGGATCCCGCAGGAATGCCGACATATATGCAGATGTATAAAAGTCGTCTGCCTCATTTCTCCGATGGGATGACGCACTCCCAAGGCAGCTTATCTTCACGAAGTCCCTTGAATACCGGCTGACGCATCTGACCGGACCTTGTATAGTGCATGAACCGCACTGTGCCGACGAGCGGCGGGTCAAACCAGACTGCGCCTTCATTTCCTGGCGGAAGCGCGGAAAAGGGGCAGCGGGCAGCTTTGGCGCCTCTTTCGCTCAGCCATGCAGGCACGCCCAGTGTTACATGCCCGCGGTAAATGAGCGTACCATCCTTGTCATATTGCGCGAGGATCAGGCTTGTCATTCCACTGTCTTTAGGGATCATGCCGACAATGACAAAATCATCATCCATCAGGTTCTTGCATTTGATCCAGTCTTTGCTGCGGCGCCCGGGATGATAGCGGCTGCTGCATCGCTTAGCGACGATGCCTTCCAGCTTGGTTTCTTTTGTCAGCGCAAACAGATGCACGCCATGTTCCTGCACGAACCGGGAAACGTTGATCCGCTCATCTTCCGCGATATGCTCATTCAAGATCTGTTTGCGCGCCATCAGCGGCATGGCAGTCAGATCCTGTCCTTCGCTGTTCAGGATATCGAACGCGGTGAACGTGGCTGGTTGCTCCTGGGAGAGCATGTCGATCCGGAATGGATCGCTGAGCGTTACCCGCTTCTGGATCGCGAAGAAATCGGTGATGCCTTCACGAAAGACATACAATTCGCCATCAAGCACACAGTCCTTTTTGATCCTTTCGCCGATCTTGTCCAGTTCAGGAAAGTGTTGTGACAGCAGGTGGCCGCGCTTATTGTACAGCTGTGTCTTTCCTTCGTTCTTGCAGACGATGCAGCGGATGCCATCCAGCTTGAGCTCAAAGATGAAGTCTGGATCATCGAAGGCCGGCTGCTGTGCCCCGATCAGCATCGGTGCGATCCAGCCGCTCAATGCCGGATCCTCCGTTTGCGGACAGGCGCTTTGCTTGCGGCGACGGATTGTTGCAGCGCGTCCATCAGGTCAAGGACAGAAGCGGGGGCATGTGTCTCGCTGGCGCGTATGATCTGCTGACCCTTGATCTTCTGTGCAATGGCTTCCCGCAGCCGTTCCTGATATTCATCATGAAATCGTTCAGGGGCAAATGGCGCTGTCATGGCATGGATGAGCTGCCTGGCCATATCGCTTTCTGCCTTGGTGATCCGCGGATGAGCGATTTCTTGCGGGCACGCCGTCAGCTCATCTTGATAAAACAGCGTGCGGCATAAGATGTCGTCTTCGCGGGGAAACAAAGCCATCAGCGTTTCTCTGGCGCCCATGACCGTCTTGGCGATGGCCGCTGTCTTCGATGCCTGCATACTTTTTCTGAGCAGCTCATAAGCTTTTTCCGCATGTGGCTGCGGGATGACATAGAAGTTCTTTCCGATATACAGTTCACCGATCTCTTCCGGATGGACAAATTGCAAGATATGGATATTGCGATCCTGCTCGCTTTTGAGCGCCTCTAATTCTTCATCGTCCAGCACGATATACCGGTCTTTCTCAAATTGATAGCCTCTGACGATCTCATCTGGCTTCAGTTCCCGTTTGCATCCCGGACAGAACTTGCGGTAACGTACCCGCTGATGTGTTTCCTTACATAGCTGATTGAACGAGACGGCGGTATCTCTCGTCGTCCGGAAAAGCTGTACCGGGATATGTACCAGACCAAAAGAAATGGCGCCGCTGTGTACTGCCGGCATCATGATCACCTCTCTGCAGACAGTATGCCCCATTCTGCCTTTGCTTATGAGCGCAGGATGGCGGGAAGCAGTTCCTTTGGAATGCGCAGATATGCGCCTGCCGGGCCGCAGTCGCCATCGCCAAAGCTCCAGTCTCTATGCGGTCGGCGCTGAAACATGAAATACCAGTCTTCATCCTGCTTATCCTCAAATTGGACAAGAAACAACATCCATTCGCTTTCGGTTTCTGTCTGGGCGTCTTCTGTTCCGATATAGAATGATGCCTCATCTCCGGTATAGATGACGTTGCGGATATCGCGGCTGCCGGTCGCGTGTGCTGCTTCTTGCCGCAGCAGCTCCATCACTTGCGTAAAATCCTCTTGTTCATAACGCGCTGAAACAAAATTTTCGGTAGTAAACACATCCGGCGCGCGCTGGCAGGCGCAAAGCAGGATCATGGCGGATATCAGCGCTGCTATGGTCTTTTTGTTCATGATATCACTTCCTGTCGCGGCTATTTTAACATCTCATGCGCTGTGCTGCCATGACATCAAATAACAGTATGGTGACAGTTTTGTGATATGCTAAAATGGAAGGGAAAGGAGCATGGATATGTCTGTCAATGTGCGCATCATGCAGGACCCGGCCCATCGCCGCGGCCTCGATCTTGCCTTTATCCGTCAGCTGGCCGCAGCGGAAACACTGTATATCGGCGTCATGAATGACATCTGCTGTCTGGAAACATTTACAGGAGAAGACGCGCATGAAGTATGGTTCGTGCTGTTCAGCCGCCAGCTGTATTGCCGGGGCATGCAGCTGAGGATCGATGCGCACGATGATCTGGAGCTCATCCTCAATTTGCCTTGCGGCCCCACGGATATCCGCGGCTTTTACCGGCTGATCATGCGCTGCGCGCAAGAACTGGGCGTTGATTCCTTCGTGCAGGAAGAAGAGACCTGTGCGCTTGCGGACACGGAAGCCTTGTGTCAGACGCTTTTGCGCACGAACCGTCAGCTCATCTTGGAGATGCAGAAGGAGCAGCTGACCATCTTTGGCTGCATCTATCCGATCGCCCCGGATGATGCCCTGACCCAGCTGATCGAAAAAGCCGGCCCGGATCAGGCTGACCGCGCTTTTGAGCTTTATATGGATCACCGGCAGAAAAAGGACTGTTATTATGCCAGACCGCTGTTGTATCGTGACCAGGAAGGGCTGATCCACGCACGTTATGCCCTGACAGAAGGCGTGCCGACCATCTTTCCGACAGTACCCTTTCTGCCTTTCGGCTATGATCAGGAACTCAAAGAACGGATCCAGAGCTGGCATGTCTCCATCATCACGAAGCATCAAGATTCCTACCGGGAATTTGTCTCGATCCCGTTTCCGCTCTTTCAGGAGATGATGGGCCGTGTGCACCGTGCGCGTTTTGACGCGTACCATGTCGTGCTCACCCTGAATGAAGAACTGCTGTGGTTCGTCCGCCCCTATGAGATCGAACAAGCCGTACAGCGGCTGAGCATCTGGCTCAGCGATCCCAGGGAACTGGGCCGCAAGCCATACAGTGTCACGCATACCAAGACCTTTGACAGCGAGGCCGGCATTCGCTGTCACATCTTCCGCTATAAGGCGAGCATGTTTTCTTCGTGGCTGCTTGGTATCGTCAGTGATATCGGCGTATACAGCGAGATGAACGAATACCATAAGAAAAGCGAACAGACAGATGCCAATGCGCTGTTGGCCATATTACACGATTTCCGGCAGAAAAAAAGGAGCGAATGATTCACTCCTGATAACGTTGGGGATAATAATTGCGTAAGAACGTTTCTTTATATTCGGCGAAGGTCCCGTCGATGATCGCGGCCCGGGCTTCTTCGGTCAGTCGGATGATGAAACGCAGATTGTGCATGGACGCGAGGTTGAAATACTTGCAGCGCTCTTCAGGGTCCTGAGATTTCAGCAGTGCGCGCAGCTGTCCTCTGGTCCAGCCGGCTCGGCATGTCGGGCAGTCACATTCATCATCGATCAACAGATCACTGTCACGGAACTTGGTCACATTGATGTGGCCATGTTTTGTGTACAGTCGGCCATGTCTTGCCTCACGGGTCGGGGCCACGCAGTCAAAGGTATCGGCACCCATCTCTGTGCCGATCAGGATGTCGTCTGGGCGGGAAAGCCCGAGCAGATGGCGCGGCTTGTCTTCTGGCAGTTCTTCGCAGCACCAGCGCAGGATCTCGCCGAGATTCTCCTTCAGGAAAGCTCCGCCCAGACCGTAGCCGTCAAAGCCCATCTTGGCAAATTTGCGGGCAGTGGAGCGGCGCAGATCTTCCCAGCGTCCGCCTTGCAGCACGCCATACAGCGCCTGATGATAACCGAGATCATCACAATGGCGGCGATGCTCACGCAGGCTGCGCTTGGCCCAGCGTTCAGTACGCGCCAATGCTTCGACATTGTATTCATAAGAATCAGCCAGGGAGGTCAGCTCATCAAAGGCCATGTGGATATCTGCGCCGATCCGGCATTGGATCTGCATCGATTCTTCCGGCCCGATGAAATCCATCTGATCCGTGAAGGGATCACGGAAATGCACACCGTCCTCAGTCACCTTGGTCAGTCTTTCCTTAGGATCCGCGTTGGTCACTTCCTGCTCACGCTCCATACTGACGACCTTGCCGATGCCGGAGCCAAGCGACATGACCTGGAAGCCGCCGGAATCGGTGATGGTCGGCCCATCCCATCCGGACCAGCTGGCCAGTCCGCCTTTTTCGGCAATTTCCGGGGAAATGTTGCGCAAGTGATAGCCATTGCTGAGCATGGCCTGTGCGCCGATCTGCTTGAGATCCTCCATCGAGACGAAACGAACTTCGCCCTTGGTACCGACGGACATGAACGCCGGGGTCTTGATGTCACCATGCGGCGTATGGATGATGCCGGCACGTCCCAGCTTGCCCGGGATCCGCTTCACGACCTCAAAGCTGAAGCGATTGTCATTCTGATATGCGCTGAGCCTGCCGCGCAGCTTGCTGGCGATCCATGCTTCCAGCGGGGAAAGGATGAGCTCCAGTCCGATGCCCAGCACATAGGCGAAGAGCGCCTGAGCCAGAAACTCTGGGAACGAGAGCACGCCGAGGAAGGCGACCGTTTCAAAGACGGCAGAATCGAGCAGATGCGCAAAGGCCGATGAGCCCAGCGCGCGGGCGATGAAGCTGCGGGCAAAGAAGCCTTGGCCGTTCTTCATCCTGGTGAAGATGAAGTTGTTGAACAGATTGGCGGATACGTAGCCAGCCAGAGAGCCGGCGATGACCCGAGGTGCAAAGCCCAGCACGGACGCATAGGCGCCTTGCATGCCCCAGCCGCGGTATGCTGGCAAAGCGATGACGATGCCAAAGACAAGCACGGCGATGAGGTTGACCAGCAGCCCGGCCAGCACGACATTTTTGGCAATCTTCTTTCCATAGAATTCCACTGTCAGATCCCCTATAATATAGGTAAGCGGAAAAACGATCACACCTCCGTCCACGGCGATGCCAAAAAGGTTCCAAAGCTTGACCGCTGCCAGATTGGAGATCAGCAGCGCACCTGCGGATACCGCAGTCAGATAGATCAGGAATCGGTTTCGAAATTTCAGCATGCCGCTATTATAGCATAAACAAAAGGGATGAAGAAGAGGCAGATGAAAGGAATGAGAGATATGGAAAAAATCGAGAGGATCAGCGCATTGTTCGAAGCAAACAAAGACGCGCAGCAGGCATCCTCTATGTCGCGCTATATGCGTGATCAGTTTCCCTTTTACGGCATTCCTGCGCCATTGCGCCGGAAGCTGTATCGCCCTTTTCTAAGAGAAGAGAAAAAAGGCAGACAGATCGACTGGGCGTTTCTGGATGCCTGCATGGCAGCGGAATGCCGGGAATTTCAATATCTCGTGTATGATTATCTGCTGGCGCTCAATGACTTTGTGATCTTTGCGGATATGCCGAAGCTCAAGTGTTATGCCCAGACAAAGCCATGGTGGGATACCATCGATTTTCTTGACCAGGTCATCGGCAATCTGTCCCTTCGTGATGAGCGGGCAAAGGCAGTGATGCGGGAGCGGGCGCATGCGGATGACATATGGCTGCGCCGCATCGCCATCGACCATCAGCTTGGCCATAAAGAAAAGACTGATACCGCCTTGCTGGAAGAGATCATCGCAGCTAATCTGGGCAGCGACGAGTTTTTCATCAACAAGGCCATAGGCTGGAGCCTGCGCGACTATGCCCGTCATGATCCGGACTGGGTGCGCGCCTTTTTGCGGCGCTATAGCGGACAGATGAGCGCATTGAGCATACGCGAAGCTTCCCGGCATCTGAAAGAGGACACATGATCCGGATCTGGTAAATCTTTTCAATCCGGATGGAACATGTTAAAATCATGACATATGTAAAGAAAGAAGGGGATCACATGGCTTTTTTACCGACGAGCAGAGAAGAGATGCTTGAACAAGGCTTTGAACAAGTGGATTTTGTCTATGTGCTGGGAGATGCGTATGTGGATCATCCTTCATTCGGCTGTGCCATCATCACCCGCACGCTGCAGGCGTTCGGTTATAGCTGCGCCATCCTCGCTCAGCCGGATTGGCATCGGGATGAGGAGTTTTTGCAGTTTGGCGAGCCGCGCCTGGGCTTCCTCGTCTCGGCCGGCAACATCGATTCGATGGTCAACCATTATTCGGTGAACAAGCGCCGCAGAGACAAAGACGCGTATTCGGATGAAGGCATCATGGGAAAAAGGCCGGATCGGCCGACCATCGTCTATACGCAGATCCTCAAGCGGCTGTTTCCGCATGTGCCGATCATGATCGGCGGCATTGAGGCCAGCCTGCGGCGGCTCGCGCATTATGATTACTGGGATGACCGGGTGCGCCGCTCGATCCTGATGGATTCCCAGGCCGATCTGCTCATGTTCGGCATGGGTGAGAATACCATCATCGAAGTGGCCGATGCCCTCAACAGCGGGATGAAGATCAGCGACATCTGCTATATCCGCGGTACGGTGTGGAAGACGAAACGGATCGACTGGATCGTCGATGACTACATCGTCCTGCCTTCTTATGAACAAGTGAAGAACGATAAGCGCGCCTATGCCAAAAGCTTCATGATCCAATATGAAAACCAGGATGCCATCAATTCCCGCATCCTGATCGAACCATATGAGGGATGGTATGTGGTTTGCAATCAGCCGCCGCTGCCGCTCACCCAGGAACAGATGGACTTTACTTACTCACTGCCTTATGAACGGACGTATCATCCAAAATACAAATATGTGCCTGCTATCGAAGAGGTGCAGTTTTCGATCACGAGCAACCGCGGCTGTTTTGGCTCTTGCGCCTTCTGCGCCATCACTTCGCATCAGGGCCGGGTCATCTCTTCCCGCAGCGTGGACAGCGTGGTGGAAGAAGCGAAGAAGATCATTGCGATGCCTTCATTCAAGGGCTATATCCACGATGTCGGCGGACCGAGCGCCAACTTTTCCCGCCCGGCCTGTGACAAGCAGGCGGAACATGGTGCCTGTGCGAAACGGCAGTGTCTGTGGCCAAAGCCCTGTGCGAACCTGAAGGTCGATCATACGCATTATGTGGAGATGCTCGATGCGCTGCGCGCCTTGCCTGGCGTGAAGAAAGTGTTCATCCGTTCCGGCATTCGTTATGATTATCTGATGTATGATAAAGATGAGACGTTTTTTGATCGTTTGGTGCAATACCACATCAGCGGCCAGCTGAAAGTGGCGCCGGAACACATCAGCGCTGCCGTGCTGGATAAGATGGGCAAGCCGCGCAAAGAACTGTATTTGAGATTTGTGGAGAAATACCACGAAAAGAACCGGGAATTCGGAAAGAAACAATATCTGGTCCCGTATCTGATGAGCTCACATCCGGGCTGTACGCTCAACGACGCGATCGAGCTGGCCTGTTATCTGAAGAAGATCCGCCATACGCCGCAGCAGGTTCAGGACTTCTATCCGACTCCGGGCACGCTGGCTACCTGCATGTACCATACGGGTCTGGATCCGCGCACGATGAAGCCGGTCTATGTCGCCAAAACGTATGAGGAGAAGCTGGAACAGCGCGCGCTGATGCAGTACAGCTATCCGAAGAACCATGATATCGTGCTGCGCGCCTTACGCAAGGCGCATCGGGAGGATCTGATCGGCAATGGGCCAAAATGCCTGATTCCCTGGAAAAAGCCGGCCGATGTGAAACGGCGCCGATGAAGACGAGAGAGCTGACCCGCATCGCGCTGATGGGCACCATCCTCTATGTGGTGTTCCAGGCTTTTTCCGACATCCTCTATCTGGAGATGATCACCTTTACGATCCTGGCTTTTTCGCAAGTGTTCACACGGCGGGAGACCGTGCTCTCCTGTTTGTTGTTCGCCGCCGTGCATCTGCTTTTGCATGGGATCATGTTCTGGAACATCGCTTATTTGATCATCTTTCCGACCTATGGACTGTTGTTTTCAGCGAGCCGCGGTCTGCTTGACCGCCATCCCGGCTTCGTACCCTTTTATGGCGCGTTCTTCTCGTTCCTCACCGGACAGCTGGTGGATCTGCCATTCTTGCTGCTGAGTGACACGGTGACGGTGCTGTATATGCTCATGGGCCTGAAGACCTCGCTGATCCAGGGGTGTCTGACCTTTCTCGTCCTGCTGTTCTTGTTTGAACCGGTGAGGAAGGCGTTGCTTCAGATCGAGAGACGGATGATGAGATGAAAGAAAGGAAAAATGAAGATGAAGAAAAAACTGATCTTTGCGGCCGCGGCCATCGTCGTGATCGCCGCAGTCATTATCGGCGCAGCGCTGCTTGCGCCATCTGGCACTCAGGGAGCTAAGGAAGTCACGGTGACCGTGATCGACCAGACCCAGGACCCGGAAAAAGAAGTGTTGAATGAGACTTTCCATACGGATGCGCAGACGCTGAGCGAGTTTCTGCAAGAGACCGAAGCCCTGGATGCCGAGCTTTCTCAGAGCGAATATGGCTCACTGCTCGAATCGATCGCCGGTCTGACCCAAGATATGGACAACGGGCCATGGCTGACTTACAGTTCTGAAAACAACGCATCTTGCCTGGCTGCCGGCTATTGCCCGGCTGCGGATGATGTGATGATCGAGGACGGCGATGCCTTTGTCTTTACGCTGATCGCTTCGTTTTGAGCATGGATGAGCTGGAACGTTTTGTCAGGGCCCAGCAGCACAGCTATGCTCAGGCGCTCGATGAGATCCGCGCGGGCCGCAAGCGGGGACATTGGATCTGGTTTGTGTTCCCGCAGCTGAAAGGGCTGGGATACAGTGATATGTCGATGTTTTATGGCATCGCGGATGCGGATGAGGCAAGGCACTATCTGGCGCATCCTTTACTGGGAGCGCGTCTGCGTGAGATCACTGCGGCATTGCTGGAAACAGGCATGGATGACCCCATCGCCCTTATGGGCCGCCCGGATGATCTGAAACTGTGTTCCTGCATGACATTGTTTGAGGCAGTCAGCCATGAACCGCTGTTTACGCAGGTGCTGGAACGCTTCTATCATGGCAAGCGGGATGGACGTACGCTGCAGATGCTAGGGTTCAATGAAAAATGATGAAAATTGTGTAAATGATATTGAAAAAAACATGCAAATAGCATATAATGCTTCCAAAGCAATGAAGAGGAGTAGTACGGAGAGCGTTCTTCTAAAGAGAGAGGGCGGCCGGTGAAAGCCTGAGGAGAAGCATCCGGAACGTGTCTTGGAGCTTTGATGTCGAAATGCAAATGAGGCAGTCAACGTGGTTCGCGTTACGAACGAGGTGTCATCCATCATACAGGATGGGTGGAAGTAAGGTGGTACCGCGCAATGTCGTCCTTTGAAGGACGGCATTTTTTTATTGAGGAGGAACAGAAAATGAAGAAAACGTACAACAAGATCGTGCTTGCTTATTCCGGAGGACTGGATACCTCCGTGCTCATTCCATGGCTGAAGGAAAACTATGGCTGTGAGGTCATTGCCGTCAGCGGCAACGTCGGCCAGGGAACTGAACTGGACGGCCTGGAAGAAAAAGCGCTCAAGACCGGAGCGTCCAAGCTGTATATCGAAGATCTGACCGAAGAATTCGTCAATGACTATATCATCCCGACCATGCAGGCCGGCGCGGCATATGAGCATTATCTGCTGGGCACCAGCTTCGCGCGTCCGCTGATCGCCAAGCGCATCGTGGAGATCGCGAAGAAAGAAGGCGCCGACGCCATCTGCCATGGCTGCACCGGCAAAGGCAATGATCAGGTGCGCTTTGAGCTGGCCATCCAGGCATTTGCGCCGGAGATCGACATCATCGCGCCGTGGCGCTTCTGGGAGCTGAATTCCCGCGAAAAGGAGATCGAATACGCAAAGGCTCATCACATCCCGCTGAAGATCACGGCAGAGACCAATTATTCCAAAGACAAGAACCTGTGGCATCTTTCGCATGAAGGACTGGATCTGGAAGATCCGGCCAATGAGGCGCCGCTGGAAAAAGAAGGCTTTTTGGAAATGGGCGTATCTCCGCTGCAGGCCCCGGATGAACCGACCAATGTGACCATTCATTTTGAAAAAGGTGTGCCGACGATGGTCGATGGCGTGGAAATGAACTGTGTGCAAGTCATTGAAAAGCTCAATGTGCTGGGCGGAGCCAATGGCTGCGGCATCCTGGATATCGTGGAGAACCGTCTGGTCGGCATGAAGTCCCGCGGCGTATATGAGACTCCGGGAGGAACCGTGCTGTACAAGGCGCATGAAAAGCTGGAAGAGATCACGCTGGATAAGGAGACCCAGCATTATAAGGCACAGATGGCGCTGAAGTTCGCTGAGCTTGTCTATAACGGGCAGTGGTATACGCCGCTGCGCAAGGCGATGAGCGCTTTCGTCGAAAGCACGCAGGAAGCTGTGACCGGGGATGTGACGCTGAAGCTGTACAAAGGCAATATCATGCCGGTATCTGTCACTTCACCCTTCTCACTGTATTCCGCAGGCATGGCGACCTTTGATGAGGACGACTGCTATGATCAGTCTGATTCAGCCGGCTTCATCCATCTGTATGGCCTGCCGCTGAAGGTGCGCGCGATCAAGGCAAAAGAAGAACCGGACATGCCGGGCGTGGAGTAAGCTATGGCAAAGCTGTGGACCGGAAGATTTGCCAAGGAGACCGACCATAGCCTCGATGTGCTGAATGCGTCGCTGCCTTTTGATCAGCGGCTGTATCGGCAGGACATCACGGGCTCCATGGCACACGCGAAGATGCTCGCCCGTCAGGGCATCATCAGCGCGGCGGACGGCGAAGCCATCGTGCACGGGCTGCAGACGATCCTGGACGATATCGAGGCCGGCAAGCTCATCATGGAAGGTGCGGAAGATATCCATACTTTCGTGGAGCAGGAGCTGACCGCGCGGATCGGTTACGCAGGGAAACGGCTGCATACGGCCCGTTCTCGCAACGATCAGGTTGCGCTGGACATGCGCATGTATGTCAAGGAAGAGATCAAGACCATCCGTGCCCTCATTCTTGAGATGATGAAGGCATTGTGCGAGAAGGCATCGGCACATCTGACTGCGGTGATGCCGGGCTATACGCATCTGCAGCGGGCCCAGCCAGTGACGCTGGCCCATGTGTGCATGGCTTATGGCAATATGCTGAGAAGAGACTGTGTGCGGCTGCAGAACACCCTGGAGCTGATGGATGAGATGCCCCTTGGTTCAGGGGCGCTGGCCGCTACGACCTATCCGATCGACCGTCAGTTCGTCTGTGAGGAACTGGGCTTTGCCAAGATCACCGATAATTCTATGGATGGTGTCTCTGACCGGGATTACTGCATGGAGACGGCATCAGACTGTTCCATTTTGATGGTGCATCTTTCCCGCCTCTGTGAAGAGATCATCCTGTGGTGCACATGGGAATTTCGTTTTGCGGAGCTGGATGACGCCTTCTCCACCGGATCGAGCATCATGCCGCAGAAAAAGAATCCCGATGTATGCGAGCTCATCCGCGGCAAGAGCGGCCGCGTATTCGGTGATCTGATGACGCTGCTGAGCATGCAGAAGGGGCTCAGCCTCGCTTACAATAAAGATATGCAAGAAGACAAAGAAGCGCTGTTCGATGTGCTGGACACGGTCAAGCACAGCCTGCAAGTGCTCATCCCGATGTTTGAGACCATGAGGTTCAACACAGAAAACATGAAGCAGGCTGCGCTGGGCGGCTTCATCAACGCGACCGACTGTGCCGATTATCTGACCAAGAAGGGCGTGCCTTTCCGGGACGCATACCGCACGATCGGCGAATTGGTCGCCTGGTGCATCGCCCATCATTGTGCCCTCAATGACGTGGATCTGGATACGCTGAAGCAGTTCCATCCGCTGTTCGAAGAAGATGTGTATGCGGCCATCGATCTGCAGACGTGCATCGCGCAGCGCAAGGTGCCGGGCGGTCCGGCGCCGGAGGCCGTGCAGGCGCAGATCGACGCCTTGACACGGTTTATCGGAAAAGAGGAAGAACAGAATGCCTGAAATATACATCGACGGCCAGGCCGGAACGACCGGTCTGGAAATCGTCAGCCGCCTGTCCGCACGCAAGGACATCCATCTTATCCTGATCGATGAGGATAAGCGCAAGGACGAGGCAGAGCGCCGTAAATGCATGAACGCCGCGGATCTGGTGTTTCTGTGCCTGCCGGATGCGGCAGCTATTGAAGCGGTCACGCTGATCGAAAATCCCCATACGAAGGTCATCGACGCGTCGACCGCACACCGCTGTGATTCGCAGTGGGCCTATGGGTTCAGCGAGCTGGGAGAAGCCTTCCTGAACGCGATCCGCACCAGCATGCGCGTCGCCAATCCGGGCTGTCACGCGACCGGTTTCATCTCCATCGTCTATCCGCTCATTCAGCTGGGCATCCTTTCCCCGGCGGACACGATCACGGCGTATTCGCTGACCGGCTACTCCGGCGGCGGCAAGAAGATGATCGCGCAGTATGAAGCGGGTCACGATGAAGCGCTGCTTGCGCCCCGGCTGTATGGCCTGTCTTTGACCCATAAGCATCTGCCGGAGATGAAGAAGGTCTGCCATCTGCAAAAAGACCCGCTGTTCTGTCCGGTGGTGGATGATTATTATCGCGGCATGGCGACCAGCGTCATGCTGGAGGCAGATGCCGCACAAGTGCATGCGGCATTGACGAAGTTTTATCAGAAAGGGCTCGTGCATGTGCACCCGTTTGGCGATGAGAGCAACATCAGCGCCAATGCCATGGCGGGCAGAGATGATCTGGAACTGGTCGTCTGCGGCCGTAAGGAACAGACGATCGTGACCGCGCTGTTTGACAACCTTGGCAAAGGAGCCTGCGGCGCTGCCATCCAGAACATGAACATCATGCTGGGGCTCGATCCATATGCGGGGCTCAGCCTTACAGAGAGGTGAATGAAATGAAAGTGATACAGGGAGGTGTCTGTGCCGCCGCCGGCTTTATGGCCGGCGCTGTGCACAGCGGGATCAGAAAAGCCAAGACAAAGGAAGATCTGGCGCTCATCGTCTCTTCTTCCCCGTGTCAGGCGGCAGCGGTCTATACGCGCAATAAGGTAAAGGCTGATCCGCTGCAAGTGACCAAAGCCCATCTGGGCGATCATATGGCAAGGGCCATCATCGCTAACTCCGGCAATGCCAATGCCTGTGCGGTGAACGGACATGCCAATGCTGTGCGCCAATGTGAAGCGGCTGCTCGCTATCTGGGCATGGACGTCAATGATGTGCTGGTGGCTTCTACCGGCGTCATCGGCCAGGAGCTGCCGATCGAGCTTATCGAACAGGCCGTAGATCAGATCGAGCTGTCAGCGGACAACGAAATGCTGTGCGCCCGCGCGATCCTGACGACCGACACGAAAGAAAAGATGGCTGCCGTTTCCTTTGAGGTCGGGGGCGTAACGTGTCATCTGGGCGGCATCGCCAAAGGATCAGGCATGATCCATCCCAACATGGGCACGATGCTTGCGTTCATCACGACTGACTGTGCCATCAGCGCACAGCTGCTGCAGCAGTTCTTGTACCGCAATACGCAGACCACCTTTAACCGGGTCAGCGTCGATGGCGATACTTCGACCAACGATATGTGCATCGTGATGGCCAATGGCCAGGCCGGCAATGTCGTGCTTGAAACTGAAGACGAACAAAGCGCGGTATTCGAAGAAGCACTGCACTATGTCATGGAAGAGCTGGCCAAGAAGATCGCGGCAGACGGAGAAGGCGCAGACCGCCTGATGACATGTACGGTCACGCATGCCGCTGATGAGCAGAGCGCGGAGACGCTGGCGATGTCCATCTGTTCTTCTTCGCTGGTCAAGGCGGCGATGTTTGGCGCTGATGCCAACTGGGGCAGAGTGCTCTGCGCGATGGGCTATTCCGGCGCTGACTTTGACCCGGAAGCGGTCAGCGTGACCTTTGCCTCCGCGGCCGGAGAGATCACCGTATGTGAAAACGGAAAAGGACTGTTGTTTGACGAGGAGCTGGCCAAGAAGATCCTTTCCGAAGACCATGTGGAGATCTGTGCCGATGTGCATCAGGGTGATGCGCAGGCGACCTGCTGGGGCTGTGATCTCACTTACGACTATGTGAAGATCAACGGAGATTACCGCACATGACCAGGATCGATGCCAAGATCAAGGCCCAGATCCTCGTCGAGGCGCTCCCTTATATCCAGCAATATGCGGGAGAGATCGTCGTCATCAAATATGGCGGCAATGCCATGATCAATGAAGAGCTCAAAGAGGCGGTCATCAAGGATGTCGTGCTGCTCAACCTGATCGGCATCAAGGTCGTGCTCGTCCATGGCGGCGGGCCAGAGATCAGCGAGATGCTCGACAAGGTCGGCAAGCAGAGCCAGTTTGTCAACGGTCTGCGCTGCACCGATGATGAGACGATGGATATCGTGCAGATGGTCCTGTGCGGAAAAGTGAACAAGAACCTGGTCTCGCTACTGCGCAAGGCCGGCGGCCGCGGCGTAGGGCTGGCCGGCGTAGATGGCAGCTTGTTTGAGGCAGTGCGCCGCGATGAGGAACATGGCAATGTGGGAAATATCGTGCGTGTAAACCCGGACATCGTTTTCGATGTGCTGGAAAAAGGGTATATCCCGGTCGTTTCCAGCATTGCGGCAGGAATCGACCAGACCATGAATTACAATATCAATGCGGATTTCGCGGCAGAAAAGCTGGCCATCGCGCTGCATGCCAAAAAATTCATCCTGCTTACGGATGTCAAAGGACTGATGCGGGACTTCAACGATGAAGATTCGCTCATCCGGGAAGTCAAGGTATCACAGGTGCCGGGACTCATGAAGGAAGGCGTGATCTCTGGCGGAATGATCCCCAAGGTGCAGTGCTGCGTCGAGGCGATCCGCCAGGGCGTGCACACGGTGAATATTCAGGATGGGCGCATCCCGCACTCCATCTTGATCGAGATCCTCAGCAATGAGGGCATCGGCACGGTATTCTATTAGGAAAAGGAGGGACCGGTATGCATTTTGAAGAAATACGCGCATTGGAAAAACGATATGTGATGCAGACATACGGACGCAATGAGATCGCTTTGGTCAGCGGGGAAGGCGCTCGTCTGCGCGACAGCGAAGGCAAGGAGTACATCGACCTGACATCTGGCATCGGCGTGAGCTGCCTTGGCTATCATCATCCTGCGCTCAGCGCGGCAATCAGCGATCAGGCACAGAAGCTCATGCATTGCTCGAACCTGTTTTACAGCGAGCCGATGGCAAAAACAGCCGAAGAGCTGGTGAAGGCCACCGGTCTAGCCCGTGTCTTCTTTGCCAACTCGGGCGCAGAGGCCAATGAAGCGATGATCAAGACCGCGCGCAAGTACTCTTCTGATCATTATGGCAAGGACCGCTATAAGATCATCACGCTGCGGCAGTCTTTTCATGGCCGGACCATGACGACGCTGATGGCGACCGGTCAGGATAAGTTTCATCAGTATTTTTATCCGCTGCCGGAAGGGTTCGACTATGTCGATGCCGGCAATGCGGAGGAATTCAAGGCCCATGCGGATGATCATGTATGTGCCGTGATCATGGAGATGATCCAGGGCGAGGGCGGCGTGCTGCCATTGGATAAGACATTCGTGCAGCAGGTGAGTGCTTATTGCAAGGCACATGATATCCTGGTCTGTGTGGATGAGGTGCAGACCGGCATCGGCCGCACCGGTACGCTGTTTTGTTATGAACAGTACGGCATCGAGCCAGATATCGTCAGCATGGCCAAGGGACTGGGCGGCGGTGTCCCGATCGGCGCCATCTTGTGCGGCGAAAAGTGCGCGGATACGCTGCAAGCTGGCCAGCATGGCTCGACTTTCGGCGGCAACTTGCTCGCCTGCCGTGCGGCGCAGACGGTGCTCTCCATCGTCAATGACCCGCAGTTCCTCGCGTCGGTCAAGGAAAAAGGGGAATATATCCGAGAACAGCTGCTCGCGATGGATTCTCCTGCCATCCATGATGTGCGAGGCCTGGGCCTGATGCTGGGCATCGGCGTCGATCCGCAGCAGCGTGCCGGCTATGTCAGCGCCTTGCAGGAAAAAGGCGTGCTCGTGCTGACAGCAGGGGCCGATACGATCCGGCTGCTGCCGCCGCTGGTCATTACGAAAGAAGATATCGATCAGGCGCTTGCCTGCATGAAAGAGGTATTCAAATGAAACATTTACTGAAGATGATGGATCTGTCCAAGGCCGAGATCATCGCTATCCTCGATCTGGCAGATCAGCTCAAATATGAAAAGAAACATGGCATCCCGCATCGTCTGCTGGAAGGCAAGGCCATTGGCTTGATCTTCCAGAAATCAAGCACACGTACGCGTGTCTCCTTTGAGACCGGCGCGTTCCAGCTGGGCATGCAGCCGCTGTTCCTCTCCAGCCGTGACTTGCAGATCGGCAGAGGCGAGCCAGTGCAGGATACGGCACGAGTGCTGTCCCGTTATCTGGACTGCATCATGATCCGTACCTTCGATCAGAAAGAAGTAGAGGATCTGGCCAAATACGGTTCTGTCCCGATCATCAATGGGCTGACCGATTTCAGTCATCCTTGCCAGGTGCTTGCGGATCTGATGACCATTCGGGAAAAATACAGTGTATTGGAAGGACTGAAGATGTGTTATATCGGTGATGGCGACAATATGGCAAATTCGCTGATCGTCGGCGGTCTGAAAGTCGGTATGCAAGTGAGCGTAGCTACACCAAAAGGCTATGAGCCGGATGAAAGCGTCATGGCGTTTGCCAGCGAACATGAGGCTTTCCATTTTACCAATGACCCGAAGGAAGCGATACAGGACGCTGATGTCGTGATCACCGATACATGGGCGAGCATGGGCGTGGAAAGTGAGAAAGAAGTGCGCCAGAAGGCGTTCGCCGGCTATCAGGTCAATGATGAGCTCATGAAGCTGGCCAAGCCGAACGCGATGGTACAGCATTGCCTGCCGGCTTACCGTGGCCAGGAAATCACCGAGGAGCTCTTTGAGGCACATGCCGATGAGATCTTCGAAGAAGCGGAAAACCGTCTGCACGCGCAGAAGGCCGTCATGGTCAAGCTGCTGCAAGACTGAGATGGAGCGCTGTCAGCTCCATCTGGAACTGCTTCCGGAAACCTTTGCCGTATGCAAAGTGAACGATCTGGCGCAAGTGGACTGGCACCAGCCATACTGCTTTGCCGGGCATACTGATACGGAATGTTCGCTGGTCTGCCGCGAGCAAGATGTGCCGGAAAACGCGATAAAGATCGAGCGCGACTGGCGCTGCTTCCGCATCCAGGGCATGCTCGAGTTCAGCCTGGTGGGCATCCTTGCGGACCTCAGCGCAGTGCTTGCCGATGCCGGGATCGCGATCTTTGCGATTTCCACTTATGATACCGATCATATCCTAGTCAGTGCCGAACAGTGTGATCAGGCGCAGCAGGCGCTGCGTGCGGCAGGATATGCTATAAAATGAAAAAAACAGGGACGTGTACGTGCACGTCTCTGTTTTTTAGGAATTACTGCTGCTGCTAGGGAAGAACGGACGCAGAGCGTCAGCGAGATTATGGACATTTCTGGTCTGGATGTAGACCTTGCCGTTTCCGGTGAATTCATTGACCAGCCCTTCGCCAGAGGTGAAGCCGAAGGTGCCGGAAGCGACCCGGATAGCATAATCGAGCGAAGCATCCCAGGCGACCACATGCTCGTTGTCGATCGTGATCGGGCTGCCTTGTGCAACTTCCAGTTCCAGGATGTCGCCAAACGCAGCGATGAGCACGTCGCCTTCGCCCTGGGTCTCCATGACGAACAGGCCGCCGGTGCCGCCGAAGAATGCCTTGCCGATATCCTGCCGTTTCATGACATACTGTACTGAGTGGTCACAGGCCAGAAAGGCACCAGTATTCAGCCGGTATTGACGCGTGTCATTTACGCTGAGGCAGACGATCTTGCCAGGCACTGCGGGCGCGATGCCCAGTCGTCCGTGGTCGCTCGTTCCGCTCGCTTCTGTGATGAACACGGATTCGCCGCTGGTCAGCGATCTGCCGATCGCGCTGAACATGCCGCCGATCCCTTTCTTGCTTGAATTCATCTTGCCTTCCAGCTTGACATCTGACATATAGGCCATGCATCCGCGCTCGATGCGCACGGTCTCACCGGCCTGAAGCTGGATCTGGACAAGCGGACAGTCGTTGTCGCCTGCAATATTGTATTTCATTCTCTCTCCTCCTTGGCTTCATCATAGCAGAAAACGCGGTCATGGTAAATAAATATCAGTTCAGCCTGCTCAGCTTGAGGAAGGCGTCGATGCCGCGCATCAGGATGTGCTCATCAAAGTCAAAATGGTCATTGTGCAGCGGAATGCCGGTGCCGGTCCCCAGCAGCATGAACATGCCTGGCACATGCTGCAGATACCAGGAAAAATCTTCGGTGATCAGCTGCGGCTCATCGAGCAATATCATGTCCGGAAGGGCCTGCAGCGCCTGATCGACAAGCAGAGGGCTGTTGATGAGCGCCGGATAGCCTTCGCTGAAGGAAAAGGAAAACTGTGCCGGCGCATATCGTTTGGCGATCACGCTGAGCTGAGCGCGCATATGGTCGTAGACTTCATCCCGGCATGCGCGCATCGTCCCTTCCATGCGCGCATGGTCGCTCACCACGTTGCGGATCGTGCCAGAGCGCAATACGCCGAAGCGCAGCAGGCGGTATTCCTTCGGATCGATCTGTCGCTCCATCGCGTACAGATCGCAAAGATAGCGGCAGGCGGTCTCCAGCGCATCGCAGCCTTCCTGATAACTGGCGGCATGCGCGCTTTTGCCGATGATGTCGATGTTCACTTCGCTGGAACGGGCCATCATCTCTTCGCGCCGGGTACCGATCACGCCGGCGGGCAGCTGCGGCCATAGATGCATGCCATAGATGCGCTTGACATGGTAGCGTTCCAGGATGCCGGCTTCGCAGAGCAGCCGAGCCCCGCCGGGGTTTTCCTCGCCGGGCTGAAAGATGAGCAGAACATTGTGGGGCAGCTCATGATAAAGATTGCGCAGGCGGAAAGCCAGTCCCAGCAACATGGCCATATGGCCGTCATGGCCGCAGGCATGCATCTTTCCCTCGTGGCGGCTGCGGTAAGGCACATCGTTTTGTTCTGTGACCGGCAAGGCATCCATGTCGCTGCGGAAAGCGATGGTCGTCGCTTTGCCATTGTCAAAAAAAGCGGTGACGGCACTTTCAAGGGGAAAGTCCAGCTGACAGGGCAATCCTTGCAGCTGGGAAACAAGATAAGCTTTGGTCTTGGGCAAAGCGAGCTCCAGCTCAGGGATCTGATGCAGTTCCCGGCGGATCTGCTGAATGCGTTCGAACATGAGATCACTCCTTTGGAGATATTCTAACGAAAAAAAGCAGAGCATACAATGAAAAACAGTTACAAGTTTGAAAAGAATTGAAAAAATGGTTGAAAACAGATGAAAATGGTGTATAATACAGTCAATAAATGATAGAGGCGCGGATGCGAAGAAGAAACGGAGAGCCGGCAGGCATCTGATCCGTTTCGGCGGCAAGTCCGCCGAACTGTTTCATCAGGCATGATGGGATGGTGGGCCGGTGCAGAAGATGCATCGGACTGTCTACTTGATGTAGGAGTGCTATCTTATTTCAGCGCATAGAGAAGGCCGGTAAGATATGTATTCTTACCGGTCTTTTTACAGGAGGAAGCGCAATGGAAAACATGCTGAAGATACAGGGCGTGCCGGTCGGCGAACTGGCCAGGATCTATGGCACCCCGCTATATATATATGATCAAGACCGCATGGAAGAACAGATGGACACATACCAGAAAAGCTTTCAAAGCGATGTGCTCGAAACTGAGGTGCTGTATGCCTCCAAGGCGTTTTGCATCCAGGAGATGCTCAGGCTGGTGCAGGCTCACGGGCTGAGCCTCGATGTCGTCTCCGGCGGAGAGCTGTATACAGCGCTGGCAGCCGGCTTTGATCCGGCGCGCATCCATTTCCATGGCAACAACAAATCGCCGCAGGAGATCGAAGAGGCGCTGCAAGCTAAAGTGGGCACCTTCATCGTAGACAATGTGATGGAAGGGGAATATCTGTGCGCGCAGATGGAGCGTTTCGATCATGATGTGCATGTGATGATCCGGGTCAATCCGGGCGTGGAGGCGCATACGCATGAATACATCGTCACGGCGCATATCGACAGCAAATTCGGCATCTCCATCCATGAGCAGGACACACTGGAAGCGCTGATCCGTCATTTTGAACAGACGGAGCATATCGTCTTTGACGGATTTCACGCGCATATCGGTTCGCAGATCTTTGACGCGCAGGCGTTTGCGGCAGAGATCGATGTGATGGGACGGTTCATGGCAGAGATGCAGCAGCGCGGCATCATGGCGCGCTGTCTCGATGTCGGCGGCGGCTTTGCGGTGCATTACACTGATGCGGATCGCCCGATCCCGATTCCTGAAGTATGTCGGACGATCGTGACGGAATGTGAGCGCCAGAAAAAGGAACATGGGCTGGCGCTGGAGAAGATCATGATCGAGCCGGGACGCAGCATCGTCGCTGAAGCCGGGCTGACGCTGTATACGGCCGGTTTTGGCAAACACACGCCGAACCGCACCTATTTATTCGTCGACGGCGGCATGAGCGATAACATCCGCCCGGCGCTGTATCAGGCGGCATACAGCTGTGATGTGGCAAACCGGATGGATGAAGAAAAATGTATCCCGACGTGTGTGGCAGGCAAATGCTGTGAGTCCGGCGATGTGCTCATTGAGGAAGCCATGCTTCCTCCTTGCGAGCCCGGTGACCTGCTGGCGGTGTACAGCACCGGCGCCTATGGCTTCAGCATGGCGAGCCATTACAACCGGTTGTGCCGCCCGGCTGTCGTCTTCGTGAAGGGAGGCAAGGCACGCTGTGTGGTCAAACGGGAAACCTATGCGGATCTGTTGAGAGGAGAGTGCGCAGGATGAAATTATCTGTAAGCAAATACCATGGCTGCGGCAATGACTTCATCATTGCCAGAGCCAGTGAGCTTTCCGGCATCAATCTGCCAGATCTGGCTCAGCGGGCGTGTGACCGGCACACCGGTATCGGCGCAGATGGATTCATCGCGGTGGGCGAAGGACCGTTGGAGATGATCTATTACAATCAGGATGGCAGCCGCGCGCCGATGTGCGGCAATGGCATCCGCTGTTTCGCAGCCTTTTGCCGCGATGAGCAGATCACGCGCACAGCGGCCTATGATGTGCAGACCCTGGCCGGCGTGCAGAAAGTGCGGATATTGCAGGAAGCGCCTTTCCGCGTCCAGATCGACATGGGAATGCCGGATGATGATCCAAGGCGCATCGGCATCAGCGAGCCGATATGGGGAAAGCAGCTGACGCTGGCAGATGGCACAGCAGTGACACTGTACAGTCTGTTCATGGGCACGGTACACACGGTGGTGTTCGTCGATGACTTTGACGCGGATATCGCTGAAGCGGGCCGGCAGATCTGCACGCATCCGCTGTATGCGGAGCAGACCAATGTCAATTTCGTGCAGGTCGTAGATGATCAGACGATGCGGGTGCGCACATATGAGCGCGGCTGCGGCATGACATTGGCATGCGGCACCGGAGCGTGCGCCGCGCTGATCTGTGCCGTGCGTGAAGGAAAGATGAATGAGAAAGCACACGTGCTCCTGGAAAAAGGCGAGCTTCTGGTCGAGCTGAACGAACAGGGACATGTGATGATGAGCGGGCCGGCGGTCCGCGTGATGAAAGGAGTTTATGAATATGAAACCGATCAAGGGAAGCATCGTTGCGCTGGTCACACCGTTTCATGAAGACGGCAGTGTCAATTTTGAGAAGCTGAAGGAGCTGCTGGACTGGCATATTGCCAATTCAACAGACGGTATCCTTGTGCTGGGCACTACTGGTGAAAGCAGCACGATGACGCATGAGGAAGATGATGAAGTGGCCCGAGTGACCATCGCGCATGTCGCACACCGGGTGCCGGTCATTGTCGGTGCCGGCAGCAACTGCACGCAGACAGCGGTGGAAAAGGGCAAGCGCTACGCGGACATGGGCGCTGATGCGCTGCTCATGATCTCTCCGTATTACAATAAGGCCAACCGCCGCGGCATGATCGAGCATTTCCGCCAGGTGGCTGATGTGACAAGCTGCCCGATCATCCTGTATAATGTGCCGGGACGCACCGGCTGCAGCATCAGCGAGGATGTCGTGGCGGAGCTGAGCAAGCATCCTAATGTCTGCGGCATCAAGGAAGCCAGCGGAAGCATCACTTATGCGGCCCGCATCGCCCGTTATGTAAATGATGACTTTGCCATGTACAGCGGCAATGATGACATGATCACCAGCATGCTTGCGCTGGGGGCCAGCGGCGTCATCAGCGTCCTTGCCAATGTCGTGCCGAAGCAGACGCATGACATCGTTGCTTCCTGGCATGCCGGCGATGTGAAGGCCAGCCGCGATGGCCAGCTGAAATATCTGGATCTGGTGCAGGCACTGTTCAGTGAGGTCAATCCGATCCCGGTCAAGGCGGCCTTAAACCTTATGGGCAAGCAGGTCGGCGGCTATCGCTATCCGCTTTGTGAGATGATGCCGGATACGCATGAGAAGCTGCGCAAGGTCATGGAGGAATATGGCTTATGCGCGTGATCATCATCGGCCGCGGCAAGATGGGCACATTGCTCAAGGACAGCGCAAGTGCGCATGGGCATGAGGTGATCGCCATGGCAGATGTGGCCAATCAGGATGAGGTGAAGCCGCTGGAGTGCGATGCCGTCATTGACTTTTCACATCCGGACAATCTGGGCTGGGTATGTGACTATGTACAGACACATGGCTGTATATATATCTGCGGCACGACCGGCCTAAACGAGGAACAGAAGCAGCTGCTGCGGCGGACAGCACGGTCTTGCCCAGTGTTCTATTCGGCTAATTTCTCTTATGGCATCGCCATGCTGGAGAAGATGCTGGAACAGGTCACGCCGCTGTTAAAGGAAGACTTTGACATGGAAGTGGTGGAGACGCACCACGATCAGAAGCAGGATGCGCCCAGCGGTACGGCAGCCATGCTCGTCGAGGCGATGGATCCTGACCATGCCTTCAAGCGGGTCTATGGACGCGAAGGCTTTGTCGGCAAACGCGGCAAGGAGATCGGCATCCATGCCATCCGCGGCGGCACGGTGGCCGGAGAGCATACTGTGCTGTATCTGGGACAGGACGAGTCGCTGAAGATCACGCATACGGCAAGCAGCCGCATGATCTTTGTGAACGGTGCATGGAAAGCGCTGGCATTCATGGCCAAACGGCCTAATGGCTATTACACGATGAAAGATCTGACAGGAGAAGAGCAATGAACGCACAAGATATCATCAATTTCATACACAACGCGGAGAAGAAGACGCCGGTAAAGGTCTACTATCGGGCAAAGACGCCCGTGGATTTTCCAAACTGTCATCAGTTTGGCGATGTCGTGTTCGGCGACTGGAAAGACATCGAACCAGTGCTGAAGGAAAATCAGGAGAATTTCCTGGATGTGATCATAGAGAATGATTGCCGCAACAGTGCTGTACCGTTGTTGGACATGAAAAATGTCCATGCGCGCATTGAGCCAGGCGCGATCATCCGCGATCAGGTGGAGATCGGAGATAATGCCGTCATCATGATGGGTGCTATCATCAATATCGGCGCGATCATCGGCGAAGGCACCATGATCGATATGGGCGCGGTATTGGGCGGCCGCGCGACGGTCGGCAAAAACTGCCATATCGGTGCTGGCGCGGTGCTTGCGGGCGTGGTCGAACCAGCCAGTGCGACCCCGGTCATCATCGAGGACAATGTGCTGGTCGGTGCCAATGCAGTCATCATCGAAGGTGTGCATGTCGGTGAAGGCGCGGTCGTCGCGGCCGGCGCCATCGTTATCGAAGATGTGCCTGCCAATACCGTCGTAGCGGGAACACCGGCTCGTGTCATCAAGGCAAAGGATGAAAAAGCGACGCAGAAGACCGCGTTGGTTTCTGCGCTTCGCTCGCTGTAGGAGCTGTCATGAAACAGGAACGATTTGAACGTATCTACCAGCAAGGCCGTCTTACAGTAATGGAGATCTGGGTCGACAAGGAGACCGGTGTGAATTATCTGTGGCATGAGGATGGCTACAGCGGCGGCCTCACCCCGCTGCTTGACGCGCGAGGCAATGTGGTCGTGACGCCATTTCAAGACCGAGAGAAAGAATGAATCAGCTTTGTCGTAAAGCTCATTTCATGATGTAAGCTTGCAAATCACTATATATGATCAATAGCGGCGTTGTTTCTGACAAGGAAACAACGCTTTTGACGTTTGCCACTTTTTGATGTCATAATTGTATAAAAATGCAATATTTGCGTTGTAATATTGCCAACGCTGTGCGAAAATATAAACAGGAGAAAGCGGTTTCTCGTTTGTGAGCAAGGAGGTGAAGAGACCGAGAAGGCCTGCTTTCCGGGAGGAGGATGAAAATGGCAGTGAAAGACTGTATGAAAAAAGTTCTGATGTCCGGGCTCTCCGTGCTGATGGCAGTCTCTATGTTCAATATTCCCGCGCGTGCGCAGGAAAACAGAGCGGCTGATGGCGTAACCACACTGGGAACGATCGAAAGCATGGATGATATCCAGGTCAGTGACAATGTGGTCGATATCTCTACTTCGAATGCCGGAGAAAAGATCAAGATCACCTTTGTCAGTGATACGATATTCCGCCTGAATGTCGAACCTGAAGGAAAATTTGTGGAAGAGCCAGAAACGGCCCGTGATGATTATGTGGCCAAGATGCTGGTTAAGCCGATTTCTGAGTATGAAGGCGTTGTGCCTAATGTCAGTGAGACAGATACAGATTATGTGATCGGCACTGATAAAGTAGAGCTCGCGATCAGTAAGGCAGATTCCCGTATGCGCATGATCAATGCGCAGACTGACGAGGTGGTCTGGTCCGAAAAAGCACCATTGCAGTATGGCAATGGCAAGACGACCCAGACCTTGAATGAAGGAGAAGATGAGTATTTCTTTGGCGGAGGATTCCAAAATGGTTATTTCTCTCATAAGAATCAGAAGCTCCAGATCAATATCGTAGCCACAAGCGGAAACTGGGGAGACGGAATGGTTTCTTCACCGACTCCATTCTATATGTCGACCAATGGTTATGGTGTCATGCGTTATACGTGGAGAAACGGTGTCTATGACTTCGGTTATGATGATCCGACCACGACGACCACGATGCATAACGAAGAGCGCTTCGATGGCATCTATTTCCTCGGAGATATTCCTTCTGTGCTCGATCAGTACACGGATCTGACGGGCAAGCCAGTCATGCTTCCGGAATATTCTTATTATCTTGGTCACGCAAACTGCTATAATCGTGACTATTGGGTAGAAGATCCTAATGGAAAGTATGAGATCAACGGTGTCCGTTATACAGAGAAGGGTTCCTCTAATCCAGGCGGAAACGCGTTCCTGGAAACGCTGAATGATACACCGGTCAGCGCAAGAACGGTATTGGATTGGTATCAGCAGGAGGATATGCCGCTGGGCTGGTTCCTGCCTAATGATGGCTATGGCTGCGGATATGGCCAGGATGACACAGACTCCACACCAGATACCGCAGATGCGGAAGCTATCGACATCAATGTGAACAACCTGAAGCGGTTTACGGACTATGCGAATTCCAAGGGCGTTGAAGTCGGATTGTGGACCCAGTCAGATCTGAAGCCAACGCTGTACGACAATGAAGGAAAAGTCATCGCGCCTCATTTGCGCCGTGATGTAGAAAAAGAAGTCAATATCGGCGGTGTCCGTGCCATCAAGACGGACGTTGCATGGGTAGGCAGTGGTTTCTCCATGGCGCTGAACTCAGTAAAGACCGCGGCAGATACGATCGAAGAAGCACAGTATCGCCCGTTTGTCGTTTCTTTGTTTGGCTGGAATGGTACGCAGCGCTATGCCACGATCTGGTCTGGTGATCAGAAGGGCGGCCTGTGGGAGTACATCCGTTTCCATATTCCTTCTTATATCGGCGCCGGCCTGAGCGGTATCCCGTATGTCGGCAGCGATATGGATGGTATCTATGGCGGTGACGCACCGATCATCCAGACTCGTGATTATCAGTGGAAAGCATTTACTCCGGTCATGATCGATATGGACGGCTGGGGCAGCACGGTAAAGAACCCGGCAGCTAACGGCGGTATCTATGCGTCGATCAACCGCATGTATCTGAAGCTGAAGGCACAGATGCTTCCATATAATTATTCTAATACGTATGAGGCAAATCAGACCGGCATGCCGCTGATTCGTGCCATGTTGCTGGAGTATCCAGAAGATCCGAATGCATACACGACCATGACGCAGTATCAGTATATGTGGGGCGAGAATCTGCTCATCGCGCCGATCTACCAGGATACGGCATCTGATGATCAGGGAAATGATATCCGTAACGATATCTATCTGCCGGATGAAGATCAGGTATGGATCGATTATTTCACTGGTGAGCAGTATCAGGGCGGAAGAGTGATCAACGGCTTTGATGCGCCAGTATGGAAGACCCCGGTATTCGTCAAGAATGGCGCGATCATTCCGATGGCAGAAGAAAACAATTCTCCTGCAGGAGTCAAGGGCGCTTCTCCGCGTATCTTTGAGGTATGGCCTTCTGGTGAAACGGACTTCACGCTGTTTGAAGATGATGGATATTCTACCGATTATTATAACGACGCATATGCGCTGACGAATATCACGTCAAACGCGCCGAAGAGCGGCAGCGGAACGGCAACGATCCATGTCGATGCGGCCGATACCAATGGACAGGATTATGCTGAAGTAACTAAGTTTGACAAGGAACGTGAGACACAGTTCGTGGTCAACGTTCAGGAAAGACCTGAAAGCATCAGCGCTGAAGTAGGCGGCAAAGCAGTAGAATTCAAGGAAGTTGGTTCTGAGGCAGAATTCAACGAAGCTGAAGGCAATGTATATTTCTACAATGAAGCACCGAACCTGAATAAGTATAACCTGGAAGGTGAAGCGTTTGCGGATACGAAGATCATCACGACGCCGAAATTGTATGTGAAGATCGCCGCGAATGATGTTTCTGCCAACGCGATCGACCTGACCATCGAAGGCTTTAACAATACGATGGCACCGAAGGATGATGGATCTACTGCAGCACCGGCTGTTCCGGAAGGACTGCACGCGGTAGAAGAAGGCATCCAGGATACTTCCCTGCAGCTGCAGTGGGATCCGGTCGAAGGTGAAAATGGAGCGTCTTACTATGAGCTGCGCGTCAATGGTGAAAATGGATATGTACTGAGCAATCTGGAAGATACTACATTTGTTCACGGAAATCTGACGCAGGCCACGGAATATACTTATGAGGTACGTGCTGTAAATACAGCTGGCAAGTCTGCTTGGTCTGAACCGATCAGCGTATCGACGCAGCTTGACCGTTATCGCAATGTCGTTCCGGATTTCTCATTGACGTCACCGAGCGCTAATGATGGAACCACGACCAATCTGACAAACAGAGATATGAACGATATGTGGTTCTCTAAATTTGATAACAACAATGCGGAAGTGGCAAAGGGCGAAAAGTATTTCTATTTTGACCTGAAAGAAGTTTATCAGATGGATAAGCTTGAGCTGTATGGCGTAACAGGCTACACCTCTGGCAATATCACGAATGCGACGATCGAAACAAGCATCGATGGCATTCATTACACCACGCTTCTGGATCATGCCAATGTAACTTGGACAGATAAGAACCTGAGAGCTGAGATCGACCTGAAGGGGGCATCGATGCGTTATATGCGCATGACCGTGCATCAGCCATACGACAGCTGGCTGGCATTGTCTGAAGTCATGCCGTATAAGGTAGATGGCTCTAAGCCAGCGCCGATGGGCGATGTCAATGGTGATCGTCAGATCGATGAGGGTGATATGACCTTCATGTCCAATTATGTCGGTGTCAACAGCGCGTCTACGACCTGGGTACAGGTATCTCAGGCTGATTTCAATGGTAATGGATTGATCGATGGATTTGACCTTGCGTTTGTTGCAGCCAATGTCTATGGTCAGGGATCTTCCAGCCAGGATGTGGCAGGAAGCATCGTTGCGATCCCGTCTAAGAACCATCTTAAGGCCGGAGAGGAATTCACCATCGACATTTATGGAAATGGCTTTAACGATGTCAATTCCTTGAGCTTCCAGCTTGAAGATGTAAACAATCATTTCACGATCAATAACCGCGCAGAAAGTGCAGACGCATTGGATGGCATGATCGTCTATCCGATGAACTATGGTTCACGTGTCACGCTGGCAGCGACAAATCGCGGCGGCAGCGGAGCGAAACTGAATGGCAATATGAAGATCGCTACGATAAAGGCAGCCGCAAAAGTGGATACTGTCTTTGACATGGAACTGACCAATGCGATCATTGTCGGCCCTGGGCTCTCTGAAGCTTCCGCGATCGCCGCTGTAGTCGATCCGGATACAGAAATGCCGGCAGTAGATGATCAGACACGTCTGCTCGTCAATCGCAAAGACTTCACGCTGAGTTCCAGCACGCCAGACAAGTTCCAGAGCGGTTATGGACTGGAGAACATCGCAGATGGCAGCCTGGCTACTGTTTCTGAGCTGAAGTGGAATGCTGGAGCGGAATGCCCGCTGAACTGGACATTCAATCTGTCTGGAGAGAAAGAGATTTCTTCCATGATCGTTTATAAGCGTCCGAATGGAAATGGTTCACTGAAGAAGATCGAGATGATCGCTTACCATAATGGTGAGGAAGTTGCTCGTGAACTGAAGGACAATATCGAAAACGGCGCTGAATCGGTTGAATTCACCCTGCCGGAAAATACGATGGTAGATAAGGTCGAATTCAATGCCTTGGATTCTCATCAGGCATCTGACAGCACGAAGTATATGACGTTGAGAGAGATCGAACTGTATGGACGGAATAACTCTGTCGTGACCGGAATCGAAGCAGACGACTCTAACGTTTATACGATGGATTATGATACGAGCATGATCTATCGCGCGAATGTCTTGCCTGCAACGGCACTGAATCGTCAGTATACGGTGACTTCTTCTGATCCGGATCTGATCCGTGTCAGCCGAATTCAGGATGAAAGCGGCAATATCTCTTATCTGCTCACAGCAGCTGAAAGCGGAGAAGAAGGCGCTAAGGTGACGATCACCGCTAAGACAGTGGCCGGAGATTTCTCTGTAAGCAAAGAGATCACGCTGGGCGGCGGAAGCACACAGCCGGAATATGGAAAGCTTCCGGAAAGCATGATGAGCGCGTCAGCGTCCAGTGAATGCCCGGATGGTTATGAGAATCATGGCAAGGCATATGACGTATTGGATAATGATGCTTCCACATATTGGCATTCTGACTGGACCGTAGATGGCCATACACTTCCGCAGTGGGTAATGATCACACTTGATCAGCCGTCTACGATCTCACAGATGGATGTTCTCCCGAGAGACAGCGGTAATGGCAGCATCACTGATTATGAGATCTATGTAAGCGAAACAGGAGAAGATGATTCCTTTGTCCTGGCTGCTAAGGGCACATGGGATGGCGGAACTGACCTGGAAACGGTCAAGTTTGATGAGCCGTTCAAGAATATCACAGCGGTCAAGCTCGTGGCTTTGGGATCCAGACATTCTTCTGATGCCAACAATGTCGCTGCTGTTGCGGAAATCGATCTGTATGGCAAGGTTGGAGCAAGCGAGATCACTAAGGATGCGCTGAATGAAGCCATTGCTGCAGCAGAAAAGATCAGCGCTGATGAGTATACGACATCAAGCTGGAATACCCTGCAGCAGGCGCTGACTGCTGCAAAGGATGTCGCTGCCGATGATTCCGCTGATCAGGAGACGATCGATGCGGCTGCCGCGGCGCTGAATAGCGCGGTAGAAGCTCTGCAGGTCAAGGCGAGCCAGCCATCTCTCGATGCGCTGCAGAACATGGTAGAAAAAGCAGAAGAGCTTGAAGGTTATACTGAAGAAGAACTGAAAGATGTGAATGCGGCCGTTGCGGCTGCCAAGGCACTGATCGAGGATCCTGATGATGCGTCCTCTGCGGCAGTCGTTGCAGTAACGCTGCAGCTGAGTGAGGCCATCAGTGATCTCAGCGCATTGCCGAGCATTGACGCGCTGCGTAAGGATCTGCAGGATTCTATCGACTTTGTCAAGGAAAATATCCTGAATGATACTGAAGGTCTGCGTCCTGGAAAGGTACAGGCACTGAAGGATGCTGTGAAAGCGGCAGAGGATGTGCTCAAAGATGCGGACGCGTCAAGAGAAGAGCTCATCGCGGCAAGCAAAGCGATCACTAAGGCAGCGCATGAGCTTTGGGAGATCGTATCCAAAGCTGAGCTTAATGCGTTGATCGAAGCAGCTAAAGGATATGCTGAAGAAGAGTATACCGAGGAAAGCTTCGCGGCGCTGAGCAAAGCGCTTGAAGTCGCAAAGGCTACTGCGATCGATGAAGATGCAAGCGTTGATGAAGTGACACAGGCCATCACTGGTCTTGCCACGGCAATTGCTGGACTTGAAAAGGTCACGCTGGATACGAGCGCGCTCGAATACGAGATCGATCTGGCGGAAGAAATGCTTGCGGATATCGACTCTTACATTCCGTCTACAGTAGAAGGCTTGAAGGAAAAGCTGGACGATGCGAAAAATGCACTGAAGACAGCAACAGATCAGACACAGATCGATGAAGCTACGCGGATCCTGCGTGAGGCTCGTCTGAGCGCAAGAACGAAAGCGGATAAATCTGCGCTTGAAGCTGCGATCGATGCTGCAAACAGCTTTGATCTGAGTTTGTACACCGCGGACAGCGCAAAGGATGTAAAAACTGCGCTGAAAAAAGCGGAAGCAATGATGAGCAAAGAGGATGCTACACAGGAAGAAGTAAATGCAACTGTGGCGGCACTGAATGCGGCAGTGAACAAACTGGTCAAGGAAGAGGTCAACGCTCCGGATGTCCAGGATCCGTCGATCAAGGATCCTGCTCAGGGCGCAGACCAGTCTGTCAACGCGGTGCCGGATAAGACGAATACCGCTGCACAGAGCGGCATGAGCGCAATGTTCGCTGTCATGCTGGCAGCAGGTGCGGGCGCAGCATTGCTTGCACTGCGTAAGAAAAGAAGCTGATCGCTGAGACACGACAGGGATGATCAGATCCCAGTGTTGAAGAGATAGCAGAAAGGGTCCTGCGAGATGGTCGTGCCATTGCGCAGGGCCTTTTTTGCGATCTGCTCATGTTTGGCATAGTATGGTTTTATTTGACGTAACAGCCGTTTCATGATAGATTATTACTTGTAAAAGGGAGTAGTTGGCATCTGCGATGTTATATAGATCGACAGCACGCTGTGAAACGCAGCCGGTTTATATAGGAAGTAACGAGACTTTTATTCCGCATGCGGGATGAAAGTCTCTTTTGCTCATATTCCCTTTAGAAGAGTTCAGAAAAAAAGGGAGTGATGGTTTGTGGACTCGATACCCCAGCAACTTCTGGTACAGGTCATATTGATCTTGTTGAACGCATTGTTTGCGGCAACAGAAATTGCGGTGCTTTCCCTGAATGGGACAAAACTGAAAAAACTGAAGGAAAAAGGTGACAAGACGGCAGACAAGCTGTTAAAGCTTGTAGAAGAGCCATCCGGCTTTCTGTCCACGATTCAGATCGGCATCACGCTTGCTGGTTTCCTGGGCAGTGCCTTCGCGGCAGAGGGATTCTCTGATCCGCTGGTGCATTGGCTTTATGACGATCTGGGATTTACGACATTCTCACTGGGCACGCTGAACACGCTTGCGGTCATTGTCATTACGATCATATTGTCATATTTTACATTGATCTTCGGTGAGCTTGTGCCTAAGCGGATCGCGATGCAGAAATCGTATGAAGTAGCAAAGCTCTCCTGCGGCATCGTGCGCGCTGTCGCTTTTGTCATGCGGCCGGTCGTCGCGTTTCTTTCGTTCTCTACCAACGCGATCTTGCGTTTGCTGCATCTGAAGACCGAAGCGGAAGAAGAACAAGTCAGTGAAGAGGAGATCCGGATGATGGTCGATCTCGGCGAAGAGACCGGGGTGTTGGATGAAGATGAAAAAGAATGGATCACCAATGTCTTCGAATTTGATGATACGCCGGTCAGGGACATCATGGTCCGTGCCGGTGAAGTGATCGCGGTGAGCATCGATGCGACCAAAGAAGAGATCCTTAAGCTGATCAGCGAGGAGGGCATTTCCCGCCTTCCGGTCTATGGAGAGAACCTCAATGATATCATCGGAATCCTGCACGCAAAGGACTTTCTGATCGAACTGCAGAAAAAGCAGCCGTTCAATCTGAAGGAAATGCTGCACAGCGCTTATTTCGTGCCGGAACAAGTGACGGCAGATGTGCTGTTCAAAGATATGCAGACACGCCGCCTGCACTTTGCGGTCGTGATCAATGAGTTCGGCGAAGTGAGCGGTATCGTGACCATGGAAGATCTGCTGGAAGAGATCGTAGGCAACATCTATGATGAATATGACGATCAGGAACAGCCGGAGATCCGCAAGCTGTCAGAGAACAAATGGAAAGTCAGCGGCAATATCGATATCGAGGATCTGCTGGAGGAGATCCCGCTTCCGGTGGAGCCTAATGACGCATACGATACGCTGGGCGGTCTTGTGCTGTATATGTTGGGCAGTGTCCCAAAAGATGGCACCCGCTTCCGTCTGGAACTGGAGGGGTATTCACTGCTGGTGATCAATGTCGATCATCATCGCATCCAGGAAGTCATCATTGAAAAAAATGAAGGACATAAAGAGCAAGATGAAGCTGCAGAGCAATGATCTGCGGCTTTTCTTTTTAGGGCATTGATTGCGCGGCAGGAAAGCGTATAATAGACGGCGGAAAAAGGGGATATGAAATGAAAAGAAATTATGAACTAGACATGTGCAATGGCCCGCTGTTAAGTCACATCATCATCTTTGCACTGCCGCTGATGCTTTCAGGTATCCTGCAGCTGCTCTTCAATGCGGCGGACATCATCGTGGTCGGCCGGTTTACCGGCAGTGAGGCACTGGCGGCCGTTGGTTCCACCAGTTCGCTGATCAATCTGCTCGTCAATCTGTTTTTGGGCATCTCGGTCGGCGGCAATGTGTTGATGGCGCGCTATTGCGGGGCAAGGGATGAAAAGAACGCGCGGGAGACGGTCCACACCGCCATCTGCATCTCGATCATCGGCGGGGTCTTCATGATCTTCATCGGAAATCTGCTGGCACGTCCGCTGCTGGAATGGATGGGAACGCCGGCAGATGTGATCGATCTGTCGGTCATCTATATGCGCATCTATTTTCTCGGCATGCCGGCTTTTATCACATATGACTTCGGCGCGGCGCTGCTGAGGGCCGTCGGTGATACACGCCGTCCGCTCTATTTTCTGCTTGCGGCCGGCATCATCAACGTGATCTTCAATCTTGTCTTTGTCATCGTGTTCCGCCTTGGTGTGGCGGGCGTGGCGCTGGCCACCATCATTGCGCAAAGCATATCTGCTGTCTTGGTCCTCATCTGTCTCATCCGTTCAGATGGCGTGCTGCATCTGTGCAAAGGAGAACTGCGCATTCATCCGGACAAGGTCAAAGGAATGCTGCGGATCGGACTGCCTGCGGGCATTCAGGGCTGTATCTTCAATATTTCCAATGTGCTGATCCAGTCTTCAGTGAACTCGTTCGGATCGCTGGTGATGGCAGGCAATACCGCCGCCAGCAACATCGAAGGCTTTGTCTATACTTCCATGAACGCGGTGTATCAGACTTCGCTGAGCTTTACCGGACAGAACATGGGCGCACGCAATTATCAGCGAGTGGATCGGATTTTGTTTATGTGTCTGGGCGTGGTCGCTGTCGTTGGCATCGTATTGGGCGGGGGCGCGGTGTTGTTCGGCACACCATTGCTTGGCATCTATACCAATGATCCGCAGGTCATTGCCTATGGGCTGCAGCGGCTGCACGTCGTCGCGCTTACTTACTTCTTGTGCGGCATCATGGATACGCTGGTCGGCAGCCTGCGAGGCATCGGCTATTCACTCATGCCAATGATCGTCTCCTTGAGCGGAGCCTGCCTGTTCAGGGTCTTCTGGATCTTTACGATCTTTCAGGCGCAGCATACACAGTTTTCGCTTTACGTGTCTTATCCGATCTCCTGGATCTTGACGGCTGGCATTCATGCCATATGTTATCTGGCAGTGCGCCGGCGCGCTTTTGCCAAGCGAGAAGCAGAATGCGCTGCGCTGGACAGGTGAGAATTACGCTCATGAATTGCCTGGGTATGATATAATTAATATTAAGGGCTTCATGACAGAAGCGGGGAAGGTGATGAGATGAAGATCCTCAGTACAGACATCAATGATCTTTCGCATAACAAACGCAACATTCAGGCGGCCAACCGCATGAATATCCAGGCGATGCTGCGCTCTCTCGATATCGAACAAAGAGGAGAGATCTTGTATATTGAAGGTTCTTTGAATCATGCTGGCCACGTCAATGAGTTTGAGCTGGAGATCTCATCGCACGGGGAGATCTTCTCGCATTACTGCACTTGTTCTTTTCATCGGCCCAATGATGCCTGCGGCCATATCATTGCGCTGTGCCGTTATCTGGCACAACGGGAGTATAAGCTGCCATATCATTTCAGCAGAGAGGAGAATGACGGCGGTCCGGTGCGCGCGTCGGCGATGATGGATTATGAACGCATGCTTCAGCGTCAGGCCATGCGGGAAACGCACAACTGGCTGCGTGATGTCACTCGCAGCAATCTTGATCTGCATCTCTCTTTTGATCATGATGAACCGATCCGGCTGTATATGATCTTCGAGATGAACCGGACGATGTTCTATGATCATCTGAGCCTGTCACTGAAGATCGGTCACGCCGGAAAGAAGATGTATGTCGTCAAAGATATCCTGCAGCTGCTTGCCATGGTGGATGAAGGCACATGGCATCAGTATGGAAAAGGGCTGGAATTTTATCATGACCTGGAAGCATTCGATGAGGAAAGCAGGGATATCCTCAGCATGCTGCGCACGCTTTGCAGCAACGATGATCTGGGAAACTGTGACAAGCGTTATATCTACCTCAGCATGGAGGGAGTGGAACGCATGCTCGACTTGCTTACGCGGCTGCCGCAGGCATATTACAACATCCATCTGGAACCGCGCCCGCTGCACCTCAGCATTCAGATCGGCCGGGAAAAGGAAGCGATCACCATCCAGCTGCTCGACATCGACAGTGAGGGCGAAGTCATCGAACGCGGCACCATCGGCAATAAAGCGCTGTATGATTTTGATGACGCGCACCAGCGCCTGGTCTGTTATGAGGCAGATGATGATGGACGGATATGCGGTCTGCTGCAGCGCTTGAACAGCTCACGGCTGTTGATGAGCGAAGACGATTTTTCGTTGTTCAATCAAGTATATCTGATCGGGTGCCGAGAATTCATCAGCTGGGAAGGCAGCCTGGATGGCGTAAAGATCGAAGAGATGGAACACCAGATCAGAGTGTTCCTCGATGTGGACGAAAGCGGACAAGAGCTGCTGATGAAGCTGGAATTTTGCTATGACCAGAAAAGCGCCTACGGCTTTGAGCGTCACGCTGACTCTCTGCTTTCACCGAATGCCGATGCGATCGAGCAGTTTCTTTCCCGCTGGGTCGTCTATGTGGATGAGCGGCATTTTGCGCATCTTCAGCCTAATCTGGACTGGGGACAGATGACAGAAGAATTGCCGCGCTTGCTCAGCCCTTATTGTGAGATCTATGTCAGTGAACAGCTGCGCAAAGCGGCTCGTCCGAAACAGCTGAGCATGAACATCGGCGTCCATATGGATAATGATCTGCTCACTCTGGATTTTGATCTGGAAGGCATGGACATGAAAGAACTGCAAAATGTGCTGAAGAGCTATCGCCGCAAGAAGAAATTTCATCGGCTGAAAAATGGCGAGATGATCGATCTGGATGGTCAGGCGGTCAAAGAAGCCAGTGATCTCTTTGAGCAGCTGCAGCTGAATGGAAAGGATCTCGAAAAGGGCAGTGTGACGCTTCCGGGATACCGCCTTTATAATGTGGATGTGCTCAGCGGCGAACAAGAAGCCATCGGCTATGACCGCTCATCGATCCTGAAAGAAGAAGAGCTCTTTCTGGCGCAGCCGCAGGAATATGAGATCCCTGCCAATTACGCGAGCCGGCTGCGTGATTATCAGAAAGAAGGCTATCAATGGCTGCGTACGCTTTCTGCCTGCAATCTGAGCGGTCTGCTCGCGGATGATATGGGATTAGGAAAGACGATCCAGATCCTGGCATATCTGGAAAGCCAGCGCGAAGCAGGGAAGCTGAATCTGGTCGTCTGCCCGGCCTCGCTCGTGCTCAACTGGCATGATGAAGTGAATAAATTCCAGGGCAAGCTGAAGGCGCTGGCGGTCTATGGCAGCCGCAGCGAGCGCGAAAAGCTGTTGAAAGACGCGCAAGACTATGATCTGCTGATCACTTCTTATGATTATCTCAAGCGCGATCCGGATCTGTATCATGAAATGCGCTTCGATACGGTCATCCTGGATGAGGCGCAGTACATCAGCAATCCCCGCACGAAGAACGCGCAATGTGTGAAGCAGCTCAACTGCCGGCAGCGTTTTGCGCTGAGCGGCACGCCGATCGAGAATACGCTGACAGAGCTGTGGTCGATCTATGATTTCCTGCTGCCGGGATATCTGTATACGCACGGCGTGTTCAGCGATCTGTTTGAAAAGCCGATCATCAAGGATAAGGATGAGAAGGCCACCAAACGTCTGCAGCGTCTCGTGCGTCCTTTCTTGCTGCGGCGCACGAAGCAGGAAGTGCTGCAGGAGCTGCCGGATAAAGAGGAGCATGTGCTGCAGTTCCACTTTGAGCCCAAAGAGCGAGAGCTGTATCTGGCCAATGCGGCAGGCATCCGCAAGGAGATCGAAAGCGGGCTGGACACCAGCCGGGACAGCATCGCCATCCTGGCTCTGATCACCAGACTGCGGCAGCTTTGTCAGGACGCGCGTCTTGTCTATGAGAATGTCGACTGGGTATCCAGCAAGCTGCAAGGATGCATGGAACTGGTGCGCAGCTGCATTCAGGCAGGACATAAGATCCTGCTGTTCTCCTCCTTTACTTCCATGCTTGACCTGATCCATCAGGAAATGGAGAAAGAAGGCATTTCCTGCTATGTGCTGACCGGATCGCTGCCAAAGGAAAAACGCCGCGAATATGTGGAGGCCTTTCAGCATGACGATACGCCGGTCTTCATGATCTCGCTGAAAGCGGGCGGCACCGGCCTGAATCTGACCGCGGCCGATGTCGTCATCCATTTTGACCCATGGTGGAACCTTTCGGCGCAAAATCAGGCAACAGACCGGGCACATCGGATCGGCCAGCATAATAATGTGCAGGTATACAGCCTCATCATGAAAGGTACCATCGAAGAGAAGATCCAGGATCTGCAGCAGAAAAAGAGCGATCTGGCGCAGCTGTTCGTCAATACGCAGAATACCAATCTGCTTCGTGACATGAGCAGGGAAGAACTGCTGGATCTGTTCTCTGGGGACGTATAAAAGGCGGAAATGCATCGATTCCGTCTTTTTTTCATATACTGAGGATGGTGAAGCGATGAAGAAGATGAAATGGATCATATCGTCATGTTGTCTGCTGGCAGCTATGACCGGGATACACGTATTCAGTGCGCAAAGCGTCATGCCACTGGCTGGAAAGACCATCCTGGTCGACAGCGGACACGGCGGCAAGGATGACGGCGCGCAGCGCGGGGAAGTAAAAGAAGATGAGATCAATCTGATCATTGCGCAGGAAGTCAAGGCACAGCTGATCTCACAAGGCGCCAATGTGCTGATGACTCGCGAAGATGACCGTGATCTGGCCGATGCAGACAGCGAGAACCGCAAGCGTGACGATATGAAAAAACGTGTGGAATTCATCGAATGCGGCTTCTGTGATCTATTTGTCTCCATTCATCTCAACGCGTATCCGGATGCTTCGGTACAAGGCGCGCAAGTATTTTATCGGGAGCAGGACGGACAGAGCGAGCGGCTGGCACAGCTCACACAGGAAGCGTTGTCACGCTGCAGCGGGCAAAAGCGGCGAGAGAAACCTGGCGACTACTATATCCTGGAGCGGACCACGGTGCCCGGCGTGCTGGTGGAATGCGGCTTTTTATCTAATGCGGAGGAACGAGAAAAGCTGCAAAGCAAAGCATATCAGAAGCAGGTTGCCGCTGCCATCGTGCAAGGGTTGATCCGCTATGTCAGGGAGAATGGCTGATCAGGCAAAGCTGAGCATGCAAGTCCCTCCTGCTCTGAACATGCCTCACAATAAGGGAAAGCGATGACATAATAGAAAAGGATATGGCTTTTTCAGGTCAATAAGAAACTGGATCTCAGACCCAAGCGCTTTATTGACAGGCTCTTTTCCTTCATTGGCATGGCGGCAAAGAGCCTCCATATCCATTGATCCATCAAGAGAATGAGACAGACGGATCAGCTGTCTTTTGGAGCAGCCGGTCTTCTCAGAAATCAGTGGAAAGGTCAATGAAGGATCATGGATCTTCTGCTTCAAAAGCTTTAGAGCAAGAAGTTTATTTTTCATCAAAAACACCTCCTGTAAATCACAATACAGGAAGTCAATTTGTTCAGAAATAAGATGGTGACATTTTTCCTTAACGAGAGGTGACAAAATCGCTTAACGGCGACACAAAAATGAATTTTTTATTGACAGACGGCAGACAAGATGGTATCATGAATGAGCAATTCAAGGAACGGGCCTGTAGCTCAGTTGGTTAGAGCGCACCCCTGATAAGGGTGAGGTCGCTGGTTCAAATCCATTCAGGCCCACCATTGAATTTAAATGTGGGGTGTTAGCTCAGCTGGGAGAGCACCTGTTTTGCACGCAGGGGGTCAGGAGTTCGATCCTCCTACGCTCCACCATAAGAAAACAACGGATCTTCGGATTCGTTTTTTTCATAAATGTCGAATTTTCTGTTGACAGAAAAACAGCAAGATGGTATCATGAATGAGCAATTCAAGGAACGGGCCTGTAGCTCAGTTGGTTAGAGCGCACCCCTGATAAGGGTGAGGTCGCTGGTTCAAATCCATTCAGGCCCACCATTGAATTTAAATGTGGGGTGTTAGCTCAGCTGGGAGAGCACCTGTTTTGCACGCAGGGGGTCAGGAGTTCGATCCTCCTACGCTCCACCATGAGAAAACAACGGATCTTCGGATCCGTTTTTTCATATTCTGACATCTTTTTTTCGTTTATCCGATTATGATCATCTAGGAGGGCAAAAATGGAGAAAAGAGAAGCACTGCTGTATTATATCGGCATGCGAGAGGATCGTCAGGAAGAAGGACATTTGTTCATTCATGCGCCATTGAACAGTGTCTATCTGCAGGAGATCATGGAGGAGCTCATGCGAACACATCATTATCGACGGATCGTCATCCGTAATCTCGTCTATCTGTGAGTTCAGCTCATCGCCCGCAACTGTGCTATAATAAGGACTGAACTGGAAAGGATGATCAGATATGACAAAGGTTACGATCATTTCCGGCTTTCTGGGAGCCGGAAAGACAACGCTGATTCAAAAACTGCTCAAAGAAGCATGGCAGGGCGAACAGGTCGTGCTGATCGAGAATGAATTTGGAGAGATCGGCATTGACGGCGGCTTTTTGAAAGAAGCCGGCATAGAGATCACGGAGATGAACAGTGGCTGCATCTGCTGTTCATTGTCCGGAGATTTTAAGGCGGCGCTGCAGAAGGTGGTGGATCAATATCATCCAGGCAGGATCGTCATCGAGCCCAGCGGCGTAGGCAAGCTTTCTGATGTGCAAAGAGCAGTATTGGCCGTTGGAGAAGAGCTGCAGCTCGTCAGCAACTGTACCGTCGTCGATGTCAATAAATGCGCGATGTATCAGAAAAACTTCGGCGAATTCTTCAATGATCAGATCGAATACGCAGACGCGCTGATCCTCAGCCGTACGCAAGGAAAAGCGCCTGAGGAAGTGGAAGCATGCATGACATTGCTCCGCTCGCTGAACCCTGAAGCATCTCTGGTCAGCACACCGTGGGATCAGCTGGATGGAAAGGTGATCATGGAGGCGATGGAGCATAAGGGCGGACTGCGTCATGCACTCATGGAAGAAGAAGAGATCTGCGAAGTCTGCGGCCATCATCATGACCACGGCCATAGGCACGATCATCATCATGATCATGAGGTCTGCGGCCATCATCATCACCACCATGCCGATGAGGTGTTCAGCAGCTGGGGCGCAGAGACTGCTCAGATCTATACTGAGGCAGAACTGCAGAAGATCGTGAAGGCCCTTGCCTCTGATCCGGCGCTGGGGCAAGTGCTGCGTGCGAAAGGCATGCTGCAGGCACCGGACGGCTGGTATTATTTTGATGTCACACCAGGCGAGTACGATGTGCGCAAGGGTGCGCCTGACTACAGCGGACGATATTGTGTCATCGGCGCAAAGCTTGATGAGCAAGCACTGAAGCAGCTGTTTGAAAAAGCGGGCGCAGAGCCTGCGGGATCAGATTGGACGATCGAGGTGGAATGAGATGCAGGAATGCCTCGTTTACTTATTTACTGGCTTTCTGGAAAGCGGCAAGACGACACTGATCCAGGAGACACTGCAAGATCCTGGTTTCAACACCGGCGAAGAAAAGACGCTCATCCTGCTCTGTGAGGAAGGCAGCGTGCGCTATACCAAGGATCTGGCACAGCGTGTCCATGCGGATATCGTTTCGGTGAACGCGCCGGAAAAGCTGACCGCCGCATTCATGGAAAAATGCGAAAAGCTCTTTCATCCTGACCGCGTGATGATCGAGTTCAATGGCATGTGGAGCGTGGACCGTTTTCTTGATGTGGAGATGCCGCTGCGCTGGATCCTTGTGCAGATCCTTTCTACGGTGGATGCCTCCACATTCGAGATGTATCTGGCTAATATGCGAAGCATCCTCTACGAGCAGCTGCGCCACAGCGAGACGATCATCTTCAACCGCTGTGATGAGGATACCCGGATGCGTTATCTGCGTAATAATATCAAAGCAATGAACAAACGCGCGCAGTTGATCTATGAACATAAAGACGGAAGCATCATGGCTTCTGCGGATGAGCAGCTGCCTTTTGATGAGCATGCCGATCCGCTCGTGCTGGAAGATTATGACTATGGCATCTGGTATATGGATGCGCTCGAGCATCCGCACAAATATGAAGGAAGGACCGTTACCTTTGCGGCAAAGGTCTATCCCATCAATGAGAATCGCACCCATGCCTATGTGGCCGGCCGGGAGGCCATGGTCTGCTGCAGCGACGACACTTCTTTGATCGGCATGTGGGTATATACCGATGAGAAGAAGCCCAGGCCGCTATCCTGGCTGCGCCTGACCGGCAAGATCCGCGTGGAATACGACGAGGATTTCGGCGGCGACGTATGCGCGCTGCAAGAGATCAGCCGGGAAGTGCTGGAAGATCACGATGACGATTACGTCTACTTCACATAGGCCGCTCATCATCGGCTCTCTGGTCGCTGACGTATTGCTTCAGGTCCCGCATCTTCCCCAACGCCAACAGGATATCAATATCGCTGTCCAGCAGATACGAAGCGGCGGCTACGCGTATAATGTGTATGAAGCGGTTTGCTGCTGCGGCGGGCAGCCGCATTTTGCCGGCGTGATCGGCACCGGGGCATTTGCGGCCGCCCTTCGCCAATTGGTCGGCCATGATCCCAACATGACCTTGTTTGCCAGCGATGAGGAAAACGGCTGCTGCTACTGCCTGGTCGAACCCGATGGAGAGCGCACGTTCCTCTGCGTGCGCGGCGGGGAATACCGCTTTCAGGCACAGTGGCTGAGCAGGCTCGATCTTGATCCTTTTGGCTGGCTGTATCTATGCGGCATCGATCTGGAAGAAGCACAGAATGAATGCCTGGTCCGATTTGCCAGCGCGAGCGGATTGCGCCTGATGCTTGCGCCAGGGCCGCGGCTCGATCACATTCAAGATCAGATCGAACAGCTGATGCGCCTGCATCCGATCCTGCATCTGAATGAACAAGAGGCGCTGGCCATGAGCCGGCAGAATGATCCCCAAAAAGCTGCCATTGCTCTCTGCGCGCAAGGCGCTGAAAAAGTGATCATTACGCTGGGCAGCCGGGGAAGCCTGGCTTGTGATGGCAATACGCTGATCGCCCATGCCGCGCGTACAGTAAAAGTGACAGACACCATCGGTGCCGGAGATGCCCATGCCGGTGCCTGCCTGCACGCGCTGAGCCAGCGGCTGCCGCTGGATAAGATGCTGGAACTGGCAGATCACACAGCCGAAAAAGCCCTGCGCTGTGCAGGGGCATTGCGGCATGAACGATAAATCGAGTAGGAGGAAATTCCTCTGATTGAGGGATTTCCGACCTCTCACACCAC
>ERZ1643246.470-NODE-470-length-51914-cov-13.374728_pt1 | contig 51914 bp, 42 predicted proteins | sample MGYA00579265_ERZ1643246 | MGnify/ENA primary metagenome ERZ1643246 (study PRJEB29033, sample SAMEA4952261) | chicken gut metagenome | biome: Broiler Chicken; feature: Gastrointestinal Tract; material: Caecum | place: Ireland | collected 2018 | study: Broiler... | reverse complement strand
CTCTTTGGTATGGCAGTGCATATCAAACTTCATCATGATACCTCCTTTCGATTTGGGGTGTTTTCTCATCAGTTTGTACTAACTATATCATACCACTTTTTCCTTAATTTCAAAAGCAATATTTAAAGCAGAAGATTGAAGAATTCCGTCAAACCGACCGGAGCAAGCAGTTTTTCCAGATAAATCAGATTAGGGTCAGAATGTTCAATTTCTTTTGACAGACGGTGAGCCGTCCAGATGTAAGTTTCCAGATCCATGGGCCGGCCGCTGTTTTCCCATCGGGCGGCGGTGAGTTCATCGGTCAGAAATGTAAGTGCTGCGGCAAGTTTCATCTTGTCATAGGCACGGGTATCGTAGACGGCGCCCGCAAAGTAAGTATACGTGTAATAGACCATCATCTGTTCCCGCAGAATTTCCGGATTCACATGATTTTCCAGGCAATTCTGCTTCCATTCCCTTTTTATGCTGCGGTAAGCCGATTCACCCTTTCCATACAATATGTGCCTGGCCATCCGTACCTCTTCCGGCCAGTCTTCCTGAAGGATTTCCATTTTTTCCAACATCCGGAAGACTTTGACAGCTGTCTCCATTTTTTCTCCTTCCCGGTAATGTTCCATATTCTTCCGGAAACGCCGGTCAGCGCCCCGGGTCCGGTAACGGGTCAGCAGATCCTGCGTCTCCCCGAGCCGCCGTCCACAGATCCTTCCCTGAAAGTCATGAGCCAGAGACAGCGCCATACAGCTTCTCGTCCCCGCGTCCAAAGACCTGTTCTGGAGGATTTCAAACAGGACATCCCGCACATCCAGGAGATTGGTAAACAGAAAATAGTCAAACTCTCTGTAATCTTCTTCGTGCTTTACGGGAATCTCCCGATGCAGAAAGCGTACCTTTTCATCGGTTCCGAGTATGATCTCCGCAGCCGCCATACAGGACAGAGACAGAGAGATCTCGCGGCAGTCCTCAAACTCTTCGATATGTCTCGGATAGAGACGGCAGGTTCTGCAGAAATAACCGCTGCCTCCTTCCAGGCAGAGATCACAGAGATGCTCTTTATTAAGGAATACACATCTCCGTTTTTTCTGCCGGAAGGTTTTCTTTTTCCAGTCGACGCCGGACCGCAGACGTTTTCCGAACGCTCCTCTGGTTTTCCGGTATTTTTTCAATGTTTTATCGTCAATCACAATCTCCCAGCCGGCACAGCAGGTATCCGGGCATGCCGACGCAGTACACTGAAACCGCCGGTAATAGTGTGGGATCGTCAGTTCCATAGGATTCCTCTTTCGTACTTTTTTATTTTTACTTTTCTTTCAGCCGTTTCTCCAGCGCATCCACAACGGTCTGCAGAACTTTGATCCTGGCATAGTATTTGCAGTTGCCCTCGACGATGATCCAGGGAGCATAGGAAGTGGATGTCCGGATCAGCATTTCATTGACTGCCTCCTCGTACTGGTCCCACTTGGCCCTGTTGCGCCAGTCTTCCTCTGTGATCTTCCACTGTTTGTCCGGGTCTTCCTGGCGGGCTTTAAAGCGGCGGGCCTGCTCCTCCTTATCGATCTGCATCCAGAATTTCAGAACCACGGCTCCCTCTCTCGCCAGATCTCTCTCCATCTCATTGATCTCGCGGTAAGCCCGCTGCCATTCCCTGGTGGTACAGAACCCTTCGATCCGCTCGACCATCACCCGTCCGTACCAGGTCCTGTCAAAGACTGCAATATGACCGGCCTTTGGCATCGCCCGCCAGAACCGCCAGAGATAATGATGTGCACGCTCGATGTCATTGGGAGAAGCGGTGGGATTTACCATATATCCTCTCGGATCCATTTTTTCGGTCAGACGCTTGATGGCTCCGCCTTTTCCTCCCGCATCCCAGCCTTCAAATCCGAGAACAACGGGAATCCGTTTCCGATACAGCTGTCCGTGAAGTTCCTCCATGCGGTCCTGAAGCTTTTTCAGCTTCTTTTTATAAGTCTCTTTGTCAATAGAAAGCGTGAGATCTACTTTAGACAGCGTAGATTCCTGCAGTCCCGCATCGGACGGCGTATGGAGCGGTACCGGTTCCGGCTGTTTCACAGGCGCATCGGATCTTTGAATCGCCAGTTCCAGAGCCTCCGTCACCAATGTATAAATCTTCACCGTCGCAAATCTACGGTCGACCGCCTCAATAATATTCCAGGGCGCATAATCGGTATCCGTCCGGAGGATCATCTCCTCGTTCATCTTCTGATAACGGTCGAATTCCTCGTTGCGCTTCAGATCCTGCCGGGTAACCCTCCATGCAGTGTCTTCCGATTCCAGAAGTCTTTTAAAACGTTTTTTCTGCTCTTTTTTATCGATATCCAGGAAAAATTTCAGCAGGACGATTCCGCCGTCCGTCAGCTGCCGCTCAAAGGCCAGGATCGAATCAAACGCCTCCGTAACCTTCGATTCACCGATTTTCTGGTCGAAACGGTCGTTCAACACACGGCGATACCAGCTGCTGTCATATAGCGCGATCCTTCCCTGTTCCGGAAGCTTGGTCCAGAAGCGCCACAGATAGGGATGCAGTTTTTCCTCCTCTGTCTCATTTTTCACCGGATAAACCGTAAATCCTCTCGGATCCAGTGCATGGATCAATGCCCCGATCTGCGCGCCTTTTCCGGAAGCCCCGTAGCCTTCAAAGACGATCATCACCGGCAGTTTCCGCTCCCGGCACTCTCTTTGAAGTCTTCCAAGCCTGGGCTCCAGTTCTTTCATCCGTTTTTCATATTCCTCTTTCTCGAGTTTCTTCGTCAAATCGATCTTCTCCAGCATCCGTTTTCCCTCCTTTTCCCCTCTGCCATATTTTTACCGGAAGATGCAAAAACATGTATCTGCCAACGACAAAACTGCACTGCGAGATCCGCCGTCATGCCGCAGGGATCCCTGTCCGGCCGTTCTCAGCGATGCGGAAGAACCTCCCTCAGGATCCGCTCTCCGTTTCCGTGCCACATACCCTCCAGTTCTGTCTCAGACAGCCCTGCCTTACGCAGTGCTTCCCAAAGAAGGACAAATTTGTCCGGTCCGTCGATCTCCAGTTTTCCCCGGATCCCGTCAAAGTCACTGCCCAGGGCAAGTACTTCCGATCCGCCTTTTTCGCGCAGATGCAGCACATGACGGACCATATCGCTGACACGGCTCTGCTCATCTTCACCGAGAAATCCCGGCGCAAAATTCAGGCCGATAATCCCTCCTGCCTCACCGATCGCCCGGATCATCTCGTCCGTAAGATTTCTCTGATGCCCGGTCACTGCGCGGGCATTGGAATGAGACGCCAGGAACGGACGCTTACTGTATTTCCGGACATCCCAGAACCCATCGTCCGACAAATGAGAAACATCCACAAGAATCCCCAGACGGTTCATCTCCTCCACCGCCTGAATCCCCAACGGTTTCAGGCCGCCTTGGCTCCCATTCGGATAGGCAAAGGCATTCTCGTAGTTCCAGGTCAGTGTGATCAGCCGCACGCCCAGATCAAACACTTTCTGTACATTGGACAGTTCCGCGCCGCAGACCCCTCCATCCTCAATGGTCAGCAAAAGCCCTGTCTTCTTTTCACGGAAACACTGTTCCATATCCTCCACATACTGTACCGGCAGCACACGGTCCGGATATTGCTTCAGCACAGAATCCCAGACGCTCCGGATCCTCAGAAACTCCTCCATGCTCTTCTGATCTCTCTCCTCCTGCGAGAATCTGCCGGTCGGCACAAACGCCGCGCAGCACTGAACTCTGACTTCCGCCTTCTCCAGCCGCTCCAGATCTACCATATGTGTATTCTTTTCAAAACTTTCCTGTTCCGGTTTCAGCATTGTGAGCGTGTCACAATGAAAATCCATTGTATTCATCCTGTTCACCCTTTCTCCGTAAAAATTCCTGTTGCTTTTTCTATTTTAACACATACACTGTGAAAAGAACAGCCGGATCACGCAAAGACCCCGCAGCGAACTGCGGGGTCTCTGTCTTCTTATTGAATTTATGTCATTGCATCGATTCTCAGGAATGATACAAACCGGTGAGAATGTCCACACATCTGTCCGTTCCCAGCTGTCCACTGTCCAGAGTAATATGATAATTATGAACGTCTCCCCATTTCAGATTCGTATAAAACTGATAGTAAGTAATTCGGCGCTTATCCTTATCCCGGATCCGCTTTTCCGGTGAATCGCTCCGCTCTCCGTAATGTTCCACGATCCGTTTTGCCCTCAGAGCAGGATCTGCATGGACGAATACTCTCAGGCAGTCCTCTCTGTCCCTGAGGATATAATCCGCGCATCTCCCGACAATCACGCAAGGTTCCTTTTCGGCAAGTTCAAGAATGATCTTTCTCTGAACCGCCCAGAGATCATCCTGATAGGAATGCCCCTGGTAATCTCTGGCAGAAAACACCTGGGAGATCCAGCCTTTTCCTACAGATTCCTCTCCATGCTCCTCTACATATTCCTTGACAAATCCGCTTTCTTCCGCAATTTTTTCCAACAGTTCCGCATCATAACAGGACACGCCGAGTCTGGCCGCAAGATCTCTGCCGACGGTTCTGCCTCCGCTGCCGAATTCACGGCTGATGGCCACGATTCTGTATTTCATTTCGCTGCACCTCCTACTACTTTTCCGGTACTTTCGTTATCCGGGCGAAGCTGCTTATATGTCCAGCGGATCATAACCACAGCAATGACAAATGTGATAATATCTGCCGCCGGGAACGAATACAGAACTCCGTTCAGTCCGAAGAAGATCGGCAGAATGATCGGAAGCGCCACACCGAAGACAACCTCACGCGCCAGAGAGATCACTGTGGAAGCAATCGCTTTGCCCAGCGCCTGCAGATAAATAAAGGTTCCTTTGTTGACCATTGCGAGGATCATCATACACAGATAGATCCGGAAACTCTTCACTGCAAACTCTGTATAATAAGCGCTCTCATTGCTTGCACCGAAAATACCGATCAGCTGGCCAGGGAAGAACTCAACGATGATCGTTGCAACCGCACCGACCGCTGCTTCCGTCAAAAGCAGATAAGTAAACAGTTTCCGCGCTCTGTCTTTTCGCCCTGCACCGATATTGTATCCGACAACCGGGATACATCCGGCTGCCATACCGACTGCGATGGAAATAGCGATCTGGAAGAATTTCATGACAATACCCAGTACCGCAAGCGGAATCTGCGTATACTCCGGCTGGCCGAAGATCTCATCCAGCGCGCCGTACTTGGTACACATATTCTGTACCGCCGCCATGGAGATTACCAGGGAAATCTGGGACAGGAAACTGGTGATGCCCAGAGCAAGAAATCTCTTCATCAGTCTTCCCCACAGGCCGAAACTTCCTTTCTCCAGTTTTACCGCCTTCATGTGAAGCAGATACCAGATAGAAAGGATCGCCGTCAGGATCTGCCCGATCACGGTTGCGATCGCAGCTCCTTTCATACCCATCTTCATCGGGAAAATGAAGATCGGGTCAAGGATAATATTCGCAACAGCACCGACCACCGTCGCAAACATAGCGAATCTCGGACTTCCGTCAGAACGGATGATCGGGTTTACCGCCTGCCCGAACATATAGAAAGGAACTCCAAGCGCGATCCAGAAAAAGTACTCCTGCGCGCATTGATAGGTCTCCTCATTAACCTTTCCACCGAACATCGTCAGCAGCGGTTCCATAAAAATCAGATAAATCGCAGTCAGAATGATACTGCAGATCACACACAGCAAAATGGCATTTCCAATGCTTCGATGGGCATCTTCCTTTTTTCCTGCTCCAAGGCTGATACTCACAAAAGCACAGCAGCCGTCACCGATCATAACAGCAATCGCCAGAGCGACAACCGTCAGCGGGAATACGACTGTATTTGCAGCGTTACCATAGGATCCAAGGTAATCTGCATTTGCGATAAAGATCTGGTCCACGATGTTATACAGAGCCGCCACCACCAGTGAAATGATGCATGGCACAGAATACTTTCGCATCAGCCTCCCGATCTTTTCGGTTTCAAGAAAATTATTCGCTTTCTCTTCCAAAATCTTTACCTCCTGATTCCAAATCATCGGAACACGCCCGGAAACTGCAGGAATGAATTTCCGAACACGCCCCAACTGACTCCGCCTGCGGACTTCCTGCCCTATACGCCAGTGCGGAGGGTTTCCCGCATTGGCATATAATCCGCGCGGAGTTTGTTCTTTTCGGAGAACTCACGTTTTTCTCCAAAAGAAAAACAGCGTGCAGAGATGGGCTGGTTTTACGCTCATCGCTACACGCTGTCTTGTTTATAAATTAACACAATTTTTCAAAAATGTCAAGGTGCCTTGAGTTTTTGTTTTTTAAAACAAAAAAGACGCCTGCAAAACAGGCGTCCAGCAACAGTCAATAGGGGAATCGAACCCCTGTTTCCGCCGTGAGAGGGCGGCGTCTTAACCGCTTGACCAATTGACCGCATCGACATGTATTATAATACACGATCGCAGGCCAAAATGCAAGTACTTTTTTAATTTTTTGAATTTTTTTGAAAATAGCATTTTTCAGGCAATTACCAGGTTTCCAGGATCTCGATCATTTCTTTTTCATAATCGCCCGTCAGATCTTCAGATCGTCCGCTGGTACGCAGATTTGTCTCCACGCCGCTGATATCGCCGTCCTGAAACTCCCAGATATGGTACTTCAGACCGCGATGGTCAAAATCAATACTTCCCATACCATCCTCTTCCGTATAAGTATAAGAATAACCTTTGTCCTTCAGATACCGCTGTGTTTTTTCCAATCTCATTTCCGTCTCCTCCGCTACTGTTCTTCAGCCAGAATATTTTACTCGTATTATCCTATACCTTTGATCTTAAGTCAAGAGATTCCATTTTAACCTGTTTGGGGTAGTTACAGTTCAACCGTTGAACTGTAGCTTGGGGTTTAACCGTTCAGCCGGGTCTTGTGCTTCCCCTTGCGGAAAGGTATAATGGAAACATGAATTTTTGAGAAATAAGCAGGAGGTTATTTGAAATGAAATATGTTGTGATCGGCGCCGGCGGAACAGGCGGGTGCCTGGGAGGTTTTCTTGCGGAACATGGCCATGATGTAACCTTGATCGCCAGAAACAGACATCTGGAGGCCATCCGTGAAAACGGACTGATCTTGAAAAGCTGCAGCCTCGGAAAGCGGCAGATCCGCTCTGTAAAAGCGTGTACAATGGATGAATATTCCGATTCCCCGGACGTTATTTTTGTCTGTGTGAAATTTTACTCGCTGGAGGAAACCGTTCCGTTTCTTCGCCGTGCTGCCACGGAAAACACACTGGTGATCCCGATCCTGAACGTCTTCGGCACCGGAGGAATTCTGGAAAAATCCTGTCCGGTACCGGTCATCCTTGATGGATGCATCTACATCTACAGTATGATCGAGGCGCCGGGCATCGTCGTACAGCCACGTCCGATTTTCCGGGTATTTTTCGGTTACCGCAAAGGACAGCCCCGCCGTCTGGAAACACTGGCCGCTCAGGTAGAACGGGATCTCTGTGATGCGGGAATCGACGCCGCATTCACAGATGAGATTCAAAAGGAAGCTCTGACAAAATTCAGCTATGTCTCTCCGATCGGAGCAGCCGGCATTTATCTGAATGAAACCGGCGGCGCATTCAAGCATTCCGGTGAAGCGCAGGATCTTTTTCTTACATTAGTTCATGAAATAGAAGAACTGGGACACGCCATGGGGATTACTTTCGATGAGGATCTTGGGGAGCGGAATCTGAAGATCCTCGACGGCCTGGATGACGACTCCACGACTTCCATGCAGCGGGATGTTCAGCACGGCGGTCCCAGTGAGATGGACGGCCTGGTTCACCGGATCGTCCGTCTGGCGGACGAGTATGGGCTGGAACTTCCCGCCTACCGGAAGATCAGCAGCTGGGCAAAGGAGCGTGGATTGCTGTAAGTCCTGAAAAAGAAAGGAGATGTGTCCTGTGCGGATTTTAATTGCCGAAGATGAAAAAGATCTGAACCGCCTGCTGAAAAAGCGGCTGGAAGAACATTCCTACAGTGTCGATGCCTGTCTGGACGGGGAAGAAGCGCTGTCCTGTCTGGAAATGGCGGAATATGACGCTGTGATCCTTGATATCATGATGCCGAAAAAAGACGGACTCGCCGTCCTGCGCGAACTTCGCGCTGGCGGAAACCGGGTGCCCGTGCTGCTGCTGACTGCCCGCGATACCATCGAAGACCGGGTTACGGGACTGGACGCCGGCGCGGACGACTATCTGGTAAAGCCTTTTGCCTTCGAGGAACTGCTGGCGCGGATCCGTGTCATGCTCAGAAAAAACACGGCGGCCAGCGATAATATCTGCCGGGCCGCCAATCTGACCGTCTATCTGGATTCCCACAGAGTCTTCCGCGATGACACGGAGATTCTCCTGTCCAGCAAGGAATTCGCCGTACTGCGCTATCTGATCCTGAACCAGGGGATCGTGCTGTCCAGAGAAAAAATCGAACAGCACATCTGGAACTATGATTATTACGGCGGCTCCAATGTCGTCGACGTTTATATCCGTTATCTGCGCAAAAAACTGGACCAGAATTTCGAACCGAAACTGATCCACACCGTGCGCGGAGCGGGATATGTCCTGAAAGCGGAGGTGTAGATTGCATTCAGTCAAATGGAAATTAACCCTGCTTTACACATTTTTCATGACACTGCTTGTCTGCCTTCTTCTGGCGATCCTTCTGTCCCTCAGCAGCAGTGAACTCCTCTCCTCTGTCCAGCAGCAGATCAAAGAACATGTCTACGACAGCCTAGAGGATATTCGCTACGATGGTCAGGAACTTTACATTGATTCCAATATCATGGATGTGAATAACGGTATCTATATGTCCGTCTATGATTCCAACGGAAAATTTATTTACGGGCGTCTGCCTTACTCTTTTTCCGCCCGTCCGGCTTTTCAGGATGGAAACCTCCAGACCATCGACGACGGCAGTACCCGATGGTATATCTTCGATGTCGTTCAAACCATCAACGGATACGGTTCTCTGTTTGTGCGTGGGATCGTCTCAGTTTCGGAAGCGGAGCAGAGTATGCGTATCCTGCTCCGCACCTCCCTGATCATTCTTCCCGCGCTGGTGATTCTGGCTGCGATTTTCGGATACCTGTTCATCGGCAGAACCCTGCGCCCGGTCAATACGATGATCAAGACGGTTCAGGAAATCCAGGAAGGCTCTGACCTGTCAAAACGGATCCCTCTGACCAGAGGGGGCGATGAGTTTCACCGGTTGGCAGAATGTTTTAACCAGATGCTTTCCAGCCTGGAAAGCGCCTTTCAGCGGGAGCGGCAGTTTACTTCCGACGTATCCCATGAACTGCGCACACCGGTAGCAGTCATCCTATCCCACTGTGAGTACCTGCTGGAACAGAAAACACTTCCTTCGGAGATCCGGCAGGAACTGGAGATCATTCAGACAAGAGCAAAAGGGATGGCACAGATGAACGCGCAGCTGCTCCTTCTCTCCCGCGCCGACCAGAATCGTCAGCCGCTCCACTTCGAACAGGTAAACCTGACGGATCTTCTTGAAATCATTCTCGAAGAGCAGCAGGAAGCCGCCGGTGAAAAGCAGATAGAACTGCAGTCCCGCCTTGCTCCGGACGTCACCATGACCGCCGACGAAACGATGATGATCCGCCTGTTTGAAAACCTGTTGACCAATGCCATCCGTTACGGCCGGGAGCACGGATGGGTGCAGGTAACCATGAACACCGACGGAGAAGCTGCCGAAGTCTCAGTAAAAGACAACGGCATCGGGATCTCGAAAGAACATCTTCCCCATATCTGGGAACGTTTCTATCAGGCGGATCCATCCCGCTCCGACAGCCGTCAGGGCGCAGGCCTGGGGCTGCCCATGGTCCAATGGATCGTCCGCGCCCACCATGGAACGATCCAGGTGCAAAGCCTGGAAGGCGTCGGAACAGAATTCATCCTTCGTCTGCCCCTCCGACAGCCGACGGACAAAGTTCCGGATGCGTTCCCGCCTTCACAAAGACAGGGAGTTCCGCCAGCGGAGCCGCCACAGTAATCCGGCGGCCTCCGTCGTACTTCTGTCCGTCATTGATATTGCTCCAGACTCCCTGCGGCAGATACAGCTCCCGCTCTCTCATATTTTCATACAAAACAGGCGCGACCATCAGATCCGGTCCGAACATATACTGATCCTCAATCTCCCATGCCGCCGGATCCTGCGGAAAATCGTAGAACAGCGGGCGCATCGGCGGCGTCCCCTTCTCATGGGCCTCCCGCATCAATTCCCGGACATAAGGGCGGAGCTTTTCCCGGAGCAGCAGATACTTCCGGCAGATCTCATAGATCTTCTCTCCATAACTCCATACTTCGTTGGCCGCTCCGCTGTTCGTTTTTCCTCCGCCGGTTGTCCCCAGCGGCTCCTGAAACGGTTCCCGGTACCCGTGCAGCCGCATGACCGGACAGAAGGTCCCGAATTCAAACCAGCGGACAAGAATTTCATGAAACTTTTCATCGTATATATTTCCGCCATGAAAACCGCCGATATCCGTTGTCCACCAGACGATGCCTGCAATTCCCATATTCAGTCCCGCAGCAAGCTGGTTCCGCAGAGACCGGAAGGAAGAATCAATATCTCCGGACCAGACAAGAGCGCCGTATCTCTGGCTGCCCGCCCACGCGCACCGGAGCAGATTGACAATCTGTTTCTGTCCCTGAGCTTCCATTCCCTCATACACCATCCGTGCATACTCTTTCGGATAGATGTTGCCAACCTCCATATCCGCTCCCCGGAAGAAACGATAATTCTGGAACTCATATCCGGTAAACTCCGGTTCTGCCTCGTCCAGCCAGAAGATCCGGATCCCTTTCTCATAATAATTTTTCCTGATTTTTTCCCAGACGTACGCTCTGCCGTCCGGATTGGTCACGTCGATCAGGCATGCCTCATCTCCCAGCTGTCCGATCCTTTTACCGCATTCTGATCGAGTCAGAAATCCAAGTTCCACCATCTCTTCGTAGTTCTCACTGTCTCTGTCCACCGTGGGCCAGACCGAAACCATCAGGTGAATCCCCATATTCTTCAGCTCCCGTACCATAGCCGCAGGATCCGGCCAATACTCCGGATCAAACTTCCAGTCTCCCTGATGAGGCCAGTGAAAATAATCCACAACGATCACGTCCACCGGAAGTTCACGCCGCTTGTATTCTCTCGCCACCTCCAGAAGTTCCTCCTGTGTCTGATAACGCAGCTTACACTGCCAGAAGCCAAGACCGTACTCCGGCATCATCGGCGCTCTTCCTACGGCCTGCGCATAGGCTTCCTCAATTTCCGCCGGCGTATCTCCGGCTGTGATCCAGTAATCCATCTGCTTCGTAGAATATGCCGTCCACTCTGTTACATTCTTTCCGAACGTCACCTTCCCGATCGCGGGATTATTCCACAGAAAACCGTACCCGTTGCTGGACAGCGCAAAGGGAACACTGGCCTGAGAATTTCTTTGCGCAAGTTCCAGGGTGCATCCCTTCAGGTCAAGATAAGGCTGCTGATACTGTCCCATTCCATAGATCTTCTCTCCGTCTACCGGTTCAAACCGAACTGTCAGGCGGTAATTGTCCATACACGCATGCGGTTCAAATGTCCTTGGCACAAGTTCCAGGGCGCTGTTGAACTCTTTTCTCCCTTCCTCCTGCATTCCGCGGATCCTCTCATACTCTTCCAGCAAAAGTTTTCCACTCTGATTCAGAAAACGGAGTTTTCCTGTCCGTGTGATTTCACATCGCAACTTTCCGTTTTCTATCACTGTATCTGTTCCTTCCCGGAAGATCCGGACCTCACAGGATTCGGGCGGCAGCAACGCCGACAGGTCCTCCCCGGTAAATTCATGGCGCTGTGTCGCCCGAACCCGAAAACTGTTTTCTCCCCACGGTTCAATACACAGCAGTTCTTCGTCCATCCGCCGATATACTTTGTTTCCATCCTGTCTGATCATAAGCCCTGTTCTCCTTCTATCTTATTTCATTTACTCTCATTATAAATCCGACCGGATACACATACCAGTCAGAACATACCATTTTTTCATTTACTCTTCAGAAATCCTTTATTCTTCCGACACACTCTGAACACATTTTTCTTCTATACTGTTCTTATCAACAGAGGAACGGCAGATAGTTTTACAGCCAGGCGCAAGTCGGAAAAGCGCCGGAAAAAATTTTGTGTTTCCTGGATTGCCGTCCCCACCCATGTTATTAAAGTTTACATATATCACTTTCTTTTTCACAAATGCCGGAGCCCGACAGGACTCCGGCACCTCCATGTCCGGAAAAAATGCAAAAAATCTTCACAAAACCTTCAGTATTCGGACACACTCTGAACATATTTTCCAAGTATACTGAACTTGTAAACAGAAAGGGAACAACAGAAAAGCCAAGCTGTTGTTACTCAAAAGCCATTACACCATTTTATATAACATTTTTTCTTTTTCATAACTGCCGGGGCGCAAGCCCCGGCCCTCCTTTTTTTACGGCGCCTCCCGGAATTTTGTTCCTATCTTTCATAACATATCCCCGGAAGTCTGATCTTTGAAAAAAATCTGTGTTTTTAATCTTGTTTTAATTTTTCTCCCGTATGATAAAGGCAAAGAAGAGAAGAATAACAAAATAACAGGCAAAGACAGAAAGGAGAATATATTATGAAGAAAAAAGTTTTATCAACTCTCACCACCGCGGCAATCCTGGCAATTTCCATCACCGCATGCGGTGCCTCAAACTCCGGTTCCACAGGTACCCAGTCCACCTCCGGTCTGGTGGTCACACAGTCCGCTTCCGGAAATACAGGAGACAGCACACTGTCCGCCTCCCCCATCATCACACCGGATGTTCCATCTCAGTCATCCGGAACGGGAACCACCGGAACCACAGAATCCACCGAAATCACTGAAGAGCAGGCAAAACAAATCGCCTTCGAACATGCGCAGATTCAGGAGTCCGACGTCACCTACCAGAAAATCAAAAAAGACTATGACGACGGTATCTCTGTCTATGAAATCGAATTCCGGGCAGGAAATAAAGAATATGAATACGATATCAAGGCAGACGACGGACAGATCCTGAAAACCGACTATGAGATTGATGAGGATTACGTTGATCCCTCCACCCAGGTAAGTGTGTCGGAAGCGGACGCCAGAGCCGCCGCCCTCGCCAGAGTAGAAGGTGCTGCCGACAGCGATATTCGAAAAATGGAACTTGAAAAGGACGATGGACGTCTGGTCTATGAGGGAAAAATCATCTACAACAATACCGAATATGAATTCAAAATCGACGCGACCACCGGTGATTTTCTGAAATGGGAACAGGAATCCGTTCACAGCTGACCCATCGGGATCCTTCCCCGCCCAACCGGATCTCTCCAAAGTAGAATATGAACAACTTGAGGGTATCGCTCCGTCTTCGCAGATGACGGAGCGATACCCTCGCTTAGGCAAGAAAACAGAAAACACTTTCATGTCCTCTGTAAACGGATACAACTCTCTGAAACGCCACCGTCAATTTCAGCCTGTCTTTTTTTCTTCTTTTTCTCTGTGAAGCTGTTCCAGACGTTTTTCCGCTTTCATCAGCCCCTTTTCATATTTTTCGATCTTCTGGTCCAGCCGCCCGATCGACTGCTGGATCTGATCACGTTTTTCGATCAGCTGATTTCTCTGTTCGATCAGAAGCTCTTTCCTGGCATCCAGCGTCTCATCTCCCTGATAAAACAGAGCCACATACTCGATCAGCGCCTCGATTTGAACACCGGCGCTGCGCATACATTTCATCAGTTCGATCCATCCGCAGGATTCTTCATCGTAGTTTCTGATCCCGCTCTTGTTGCGCGGCACCGGAGGAATCAGTCCGATCCGCTCGTAGTAGCGGAGCGTGTCGGGAGAAATATCATATTTCCTGCTCACTTCGGCTATTGTCATTTCTATACAGCCTCCCTTTCCAAATATCATTCTCAGATCGCTTCATCCTTCTGAACCGTCATAAATTTTCAAAATTCATCGACCGGCACTTATCATCCCGTTTCCCTGGCCGAGCCCATGTTCTCCAGGCTTTCCTTCAACCAGTCAAATCCCTCTTTCAGACAGAGAAACGGATCTCCGTTCCACCGTTCCTGTTCAACAAATCCATAGGGAACTTCTGTCTCCACACAGGCGCGCAGCGCACCGGACCAGTCTGTCTCTCCCTGGCCCGCAGGCACCAGAACCTCCCGGCCCTCATCCTTTCGGTAATCTTTAAAGTGAACCATACAGATTTTCCCGCGATATTTTCGGATCGTCTCCTCCATGGACATCCCCGCATGATTGACATGGTAAAGATCCAGACAGAGCTCCGCTTCCGGCAGGTTTTCCATCAGATATTCCACCGGATCCGTCTGTCCGACAGGGCGAAAGTCAAAATGCCGTGGATGAAAACAAAGTTTCAATCCCTGCTCCTTCAGCTCCTCTGCAAATACAGAAAGCTCTCTCACATACATCTCCAGTCCCTCCGGACACAAACAGCGGTCCGGAATTCCGCTGACACAGACCCACTGGCTTTTGCAAAGCTGATTCAGACGGATAAAATATTCCCGATGTTCCAGAACTGTATCATAAAAATCCTGGGTGGAAACAGACCGGATTTTCTCCGCCTCCATCGCCTGTACGATCACTTCCGGCGCGATGGAAAAATCAATCCACTGAAGCTGTACCGTATCGCATCCCATTTCCCGCATCTTTCGAAATGCGATGCGCACCTCTTCCTCCGTCGTCAGTACCGGCTTAAAACTTGAAACCTGTATTCCTGCAATCATCTCAAAACCCTCCCGATCACCTGATCCGTTTTTCCTCAATCCTCTCTGTCATTGGTCAGCTTCAGCTTGTCCAGAACATAGAAGATCAGGCTCAGCGGCACCAGCAGTTTTACCGGAACTTTCTCTTCCACCTGAATCATTTTCTTTTTCACTTTTCTCTCCTTCCGTACTTTTCGCCTGTTATCCACAAACAGGTCTTTTCAAAGTTCTTGGCATGAAACACGGATCGCTCCGCACGGGACCTTTTGCCGCCCGTCTCATGTTAAATGGTACCATTTTTTCACTGTCATTTCAATCTTTTTGAACTCGTGCAAACACAGCAAACGCTTTCCAGGTGTGCCGCACAATAGCAAAAGGCAGGCAAAGTGTGATCCGCTCACACTTCTGCCTGCCTTCGGCAAGGTTCACGCAGCAGTTCCGATTAAAATCTCTTGATCTTTCTGGATGCTGTCTTTTCAAATTCTGTCTCACGCACTTTCAGGCTGTAAATCCTCTTGTAAACCGGCGCGCTCTGGTTGTAATCATCGATGACCTTCTGCAGTCTCTCACGGATATCATGAATATGTTTCTTTTTTGCGTATTCATAATCCGGATAGATCTCCGCCTCGATCACACCCTGGTTTTCCCGTACCAGGACCTCCTGGACCAGACGCTCCTGGCTGAGGCGGTTTTCCAGTTCCTCCGGAGAAACATTTTCCCCGTTCTTTGTGATGATCAGATTTTTCTTTCTTCCAGTGAGGTAGACGAAACCTTCCTCATCCACATAGCCCAGATCTCCGGTCCGCAGCCATCCGTCCGCCAGCGTCTCGGCAGTCTCCTCCGGCATTTTATAGTATCCCTGCATGACGCTGCTGCCGCGCACCCACAGTTCGTTGTCCACAACCTTCGCCTCGCAGTTGGGCAGGAGCTGTCCGACGGATTCTCTGCGGATATTCCAGCTTACCGTCGTACTGATCACCGGAGAACATTCCGTCATCCCATATCCCTGCAGGATCGTGATCCCATAGCGGTTAAAAAGATCGATGTACGCAGGATCCAGATAAGCGCCGCCGCTGCAGATGGTATGAAACTGCTTTCCAAACACCTGCGTCTTTACGATCGCCGCCGGGAGCATCGAAACTTCCTCCAGTTTTTTTGCAAAAGTCTCGATCATCAGCGGAACCATCAGAATCATGTTCGGCTGAAACAATTTGATATTTTTCGCTACACGCATCAAGGAATCATTGATACAGATTACACTTCCAAGGGATATGGCTTTCAGGATATCCATGCTCAGACAATAGGCGTGATGGATCGGAAGTACCGACAGGATCACCGTCCTCGGCGGGATCTTCATATCCAGACATGTCGCATTCTCCGCCAGGTTGCGGTGTGTCAGCATGACTCCCTTGCTTTTTCCAGTGGTCCCTGAGGTAAACATGATCGTACAGAGCTGATCCGGATCCGGTTCTTCATGAGAGGCGCCGGCATTCTCTCGGAGCAGCTGTTCCATGGACAGCCAGCCTTCTCCGTGTTCTTTTTTCTGCATGGATATCAGATGTTTCAATTTCGGGCATTTCTCACGCGCCGCCTCCGCCACATCCAGGCGGCCCTCGTCCAATACCAGCGCTGTGACGTCTGCCCGGTCCAGCAGATCGCAGAGCTCCTCTGCGGGCAGCGAAGCATCCAGAGGGACTGCCACGCTTTTGGAGTTTACAACTCCAAGGTATGCGGTCAGCCAGGCGTAGGACGTGCTGCCGATCACCGCGATATGGCTGCCCTGTTCCCGGAGGGCGCAGACCGCACGGGAAAAGCTTTCGCTGTCTTCCCGAAGCTGCTTGTAAGTTTTTGCCTCTATCTTTTTGGGGCCGACTTTATAGCGCACAGCATCTTCATCCCCGAACTGTTCCTGGGAATGTACCAGAATCTCACGAATTGTACTGCAGACCATGATCTCCCTCCTTTTGCTTTATGACGTCAGCTTTTCCAGATAATCGACCGCTTCCTGAACCGTGCGGATATTCGCCGCCTTGTTCTCGTCGATTTCAATCTCGAATTCATCCTCGATCTCACCGAGCATACTCATAAAATCAAAGGAAGTAAATCCCAGGTCTTCCATAAATCTGGACTCCGGCTTTACCTGCTCCGGCTCCACTTCCACATAATTGCAGATGACTTCCACCAGTTTTTCAAACATTTCTTTTTCCTCCTATACAAGCCTGATAATATCCCCGATCGTCAGATCCGGATTCTCTATACCCTTGAACATAATCTTGCAGAGATAGTAATAGAGGTATTCCAGATCATCTCTGGAAACCGCTTTGACCTGATGCTCAAAGTTAAAGTCGAGACCATTGTCCTCCGGACGATGCATAACCGTCAGATACATTCCCTGGGTCGTCGCTCCGTTGGGATACCATTTCGTCTTATAGCGGATATCACCCAGCTGATCCAGCCCCTTCTCCTGCAGTGTCATCGGCTGATAAGTCAGAGACATGGGCTCATACGTCAGTCCCTGCGGATGCGGATACGTCTTGGCACGGTGCGCGAAGTATTCCACCGGATTGTAGTTGGCGTGGCGGAACATCTCATTCTGTTTTTCTCTGATCTTATAGACACCTTCCAGGAAGGTCATGCTTTCCGGAAAGATCGTTCGGAACGGGAAAGAGTGGATCCTGGTTCCACCGCTCTTTTTCTCCTTCAATGTCGCCCTTCTGGCGATCGTTGTGTGGATACTCACATCCTCATTCCCGTTCATCTTCTGGAAATATGTACGCAGTCCCATCATCAGCAGGCACACCAGCGACACATGATACTTCTCACAGAAATCCATCAATCTCTTTGTGGGCTCCGCCTCCAGATGGAAAATATCCAGCGCGGAATCCACCGAATCAGAAACGTCAAAAGCTGCCCGCAGCGTCGGATCTCCGAACTGCTTTCTCGCCGCTTCCAGCTTCTGCGGCCCGCGGATTCCGTTGTAGATCGGCTCGGATTCCTCGATCAGCTTTGCGAAATACTCCCGGTCTTTCTGCTGGGCTTTGGATCCGTTTTCATAAGCCAGATCCTTCTGCACCTGTTCTATGTAAGAAGCCATATCTTTCGGATAGGGCACACCTTCATATTTTGCATTACAGTACAGTTCAATGACATCTTTCAGGAAACAGATCAGAGACTGTGCGTCCACCAGACGATGATCCCCCAGAAAATAGATTCCATTAAATCCGTCCGGCATATGGATCATAACGACCCGGTTCATCGGAGAATCCTCCGGCTTGAACGGCTGTGTGGTCCACTGCTGCATGGTCGCTTCCGCTTCCTCCATCGTCTTTCCCGAGAAATCCACAAACTCGATTTCCCGATCCTCTTTGTCGACCACATACTGATACCAGGTTCCTTCTTTATCTTTCGCAAAGCGTACCCGCATAGATTCACAGCGCTGGTATGCTTTGTAAATGGACTGGCGGAGTACCTCCCAGTCGATCTCCGTCTCAATGGTCAGACTGGTGCCGATGTTCAGCACTTCTTTTTTCGGACAGGTGTCCTGATAGAAGAAATGAAATTTCTGAGCTGCAGTCAGCGGGTATACCGGATGTCCTTTTCTTTTTCTCATCATTTTATGATCCCTCCAGTAAATTCGTCCAGAGCCGCCTCATAGGCCTCCGGGTCTTTATAATAACTTTCTGCATGTCCGGCTCCGGAAACGATCATCTTCCGTTTCGGGCCGGCATAGTTTCTGTAGATCTCCTCACACATGGAACACGGCACAAAGGTGTCGTTGCTTCCGTGGATCAGCAGAGCAGGAACTTTTGCCTTGCGCACTTCCCGCGCTGCATTGCACTCATCCAGTCCGTAACCTGCCTTCTTCCGGTTGACGAAATCGGCGATTGTCAGCATCGGAAACGCCGGCAGATGGTACATGGAATGAAGCACATGAGTGAACACTTCCTTCGGGGAAGTAAACGCGCAGTCGGAGACGATTCCCTTCACCTGCTCCGGGAGTTTCAGCCCGCTGGCCATCAGCACGGTGGACGCTCCCATCGAAGTTCCGTGAAGAAGAATCTGCACCGGCATATGTTCCTCCTTTTCCACTTTCCGGATCATCCAGTCGATCCAGCGCAGCGCATCCAGGCGGTCCTTGCATCCGAATCCGACATATTCCCCTTCGCTCTTTCCGTGGGCACGCTCATCGACCAGCAGCATCCGGTATCCTCTGCTCAGATAATATCCGGACAGGCCGATATAGTCGCTCATCCCCTCGCTGGTATATCCATGGAAACAGATCACAGCGCGGTCTCCTCTCTCCCCGGCAAAATATGTGCCGTGAAGCTTCAGACCGTCCGCCGATGTGATCCAGACGTCCTCTCTCGGCTGAGCGAGCATCTGCTCCTTTTTCTTTTCCATCATCGGCATGTATTTGGACCAGTCTGTCCCCGACATTTTCATCGTACGTTCCGTCTTTACCTTGGAACGTTTCATCGTACGCCTGTAAAAGTAAAAGGATGCGCCCAGTTCCGCCACAGTACAGGCTCCAAGCAGGGCCGCCGCTCCTCTCAGTAAATGTTTCATTCCTTCCTCATCCCTTTTTGCTGTCAATCAGAGTCTTTAACTTCAATGCTTTGTCAATATTTCCTTCCACCTTCAGCTGTCCCAGGGTAAACGCCAGGATCGGATCCTTTTTGCCCTCGGCGATTTTCATCAGGGTATCCGCCGAGCAGATAAAAACCGCGTCCCTGTCGTAATACTCGTAAGGTTCCACGGAAAGCTTTCCGTCTTTTACTTCCGCGTAAAAGATTCCCTCCGCTTCTCCGGTTATGTTGAACTGAAATGCAAGGTGTTCGTTGATGCCACTGACGTCCGCTTCCATAAACATTGCCTTAACTTTTGAAAACATCTGCGCGTATGTCATATTTCCTCCTTTTTCGACCGTTGGTCAACTGTTTCTAAAGTTACAGTACCATTTTTCCGACCACCGGTCAATAGTGAAGCCGCGAAAAAAATCGCCAAAAGCGGAAGAAATTTCTGTGTGATATTTCCGTTGTACGCGCAGCAGAATCTGTGATATACTATATTATAATTGCCTGAAAAGTTGAAATCTGTTGCTCTTAACAGTTGTGATTGGTAACTAATCGGAACTATTATCTATATGAGGCCGGGACGCATCCGGATCTTGAAGATCCGTTGTTGTTCATGCATCCTGAAACGCCGTCAGAAAAGCAAAGAGGGACAAAAGAAGAAACATGCCAAGACAAGATAAATATGAAAAAATCCTGGACGCGCTACAGACACTCCTGGAGGATAAGAACCTACAGACAATCTCGGTCAGTGAAATCGCCCAGGCGGCAGGAATCGGAAAAGGAAGTATTTACTATTATTTTCCGTCCAAGGAGGCCATCCTGGAAGCCCTGGTGGCACGCAGTTATGAAAAGCCGCTGGAGACGGCCAAAAAGCTCTCCGGACAGCGGGACATCTCTCCATTTACGAGAATGGCAATGATTTTTCAGGCCTGCCGGAATATTTCCACAGAATTTCTGAAATCAGAGACAAAATCGGAGGCAGGTTCCTCGGAAAAAGCTTTTCTCCATCAGAAATATATGAGTCATATTATCCAGGAATTGAAGCCCGTGCTTGCCGAAATCATACGGCAGGGAATCGCCGAGGGTACGATCCGCTTCGACCGGCCGGAGGCACTGGCGGAGATCGTGCTGATCGTTCTGGCTGTAAAGATGGACAACACTCTGACTGAGTCCTCGTTAGAAGAGAGCCGCGATACGATCGCCGGCCTGGTGACCCTTCTGGAAAAGGGGACAGAAAATCCTCCCGGTTCTCTGAATTTTTTAAATGCACTCTGACAGGAAAACAGAAAGCTGCCATTGATCGCTTGTTTCAATGGCAGCTTTCTGTTTTGCGGATATCCAGATCCGTGGATTAATTCTCTTTTGGCTCAGTAACAATGACAACATCATACGGAGCCAACACAGTCCCGGACTCCAGCGTCTTCTGCGTCAGAAGATCGGTCTTTCCTGCAAACTGCGGGGGCAGAGACAGGGAATCAGACTTGAAGTTGATCAGGAACGTAATCTTCTCTGTCTCCGACTCCCGGACAGTGACTTCCAGATCGGTAGGTTCCTGTACAGCAGGGGCTACACCCGATTCTCTCAGCATCTGATCCATGACTTTGTCAAGAGCCTTTTCGTCAAGATTGGCTCCAATATAGTAGACAGCTCCCTTTCCGAAGGAATTTCTGGTGACCGCCGGCATGCCCGCATAGAAATTGCTGGTGTACTCTGCCAGGGACTCCGCCCCTTCCAGATGCATCAGATCGCACAGCAGACGGCAGGATGCCTCGGTTCCGTCACTGAAGCGGACGGTATTGCTCTGTTCCGGAGCCAGAGCGTCAATCTCTTCCACCCACACACCGGCCATTTTGCGCAGCGGCCCCGGGTATCCTCCGAGATATACATTGTCGGACGGTCCGACGATGCCGCTCATAAAGGTAGTGAGCAGGATCCCGCCCTGAGCAACGAAGTTTTCCAATGCTTCCGCCATTCCCTCTTTTATCATATAGAGGACCGGCGCGATGATCACACGGTAGCGGCTGAAATCTGCGTCCACCGGGATCATGTCTACGGAATAATTTTTGCGGTACAGACTGCTGTAATACTGGTGAATCTGGTCGACATACTTCAGATCACAGTTCGGTCCGCTGGTGTATTCCAGAGCCCAATAGTTGTCCCAGTCGAAGATCACACCGATCTTTGCGTCCGGCATGGAACCGATCACAGTCTCTCCCAGGCGTTCCAGTTCTTCGCCAAGCACAGCCACCTCCCGAAATACTCTTGTATTCTCGGTCCCTGCATGTGAGATCACCGCTCCATGAAATTTCTCGCAGGCGCCCACAGAACGGCGCAGCTGGAAGAACTGGATCGTGTCGGCGCCGTGCGCCACAGTCTGATAGCTCTGGGCGCGCATCTGGCCCGGTTTTTTCAGGGAATTGTAGGGCTGCCAGTTCTGCTGGCTCGGGGTCTGCTCCATCAGCATGAACGGTTCGTTTTTCAGGCCGCGCATCAGATCGTGGCACATAGCAGTCTGGCTCCACGGAGTATTATAACTCGGGTAATTGTCCCAGGAAACGACATCCATCTCTTTCGCCCATTTGAAATAATCCAGACCCGGATAAGTTCCCATCAGGTTGGTGGTCACCGGCGTGTCAGGATCATAACGGTGGATAATGTCCCGTTCCATCTTGAAATTTTCCAGAATGCTGTCGGAGTTGAAACGGCGGTAATCGATCGAGATCCCGGCAAACGCAGTCTTGTCCGGGCCGATTCCATCTCCGAGCGCGTTGGGAAGTACGATCTCGTCCCAGTCATAAAGGGTGTGTCCCCAGAATTCCATGTTCCATGCCTTGTTCACAGCCTCGATGGTGCCGTATTTTTTCCTCAGCCAGACGCGGAAAGCCTTCTCACAGTTTTCACAGTAGCATTCTCCGCCGTACTCGTTGTTCACATGCCAGCAGGCAACTTTTCCGGTCTTTCCATAGCGTTTCGCCAGCTGCTCCGTCAGTGCGGCGGCATATTTCTGGTATACCGGACTGTTGGGGCAGGCGTTGTGTCTCTGTCCGAACTTATGATGGCGTCCCTCGTAGTCGGTGCGGGCAACCTCGGGATACCGTTTCACCATCCATGCGGGAAGCGCCGCCGTGGAAGTTGCCATCACAATATCGTACCCTTCCTTCTCCAGCATATCCACAATATCGTCCAGCTCGTCAAACTTGTACGTCTCCTCGGAAGGCTGAAGCTTCGCCCAGGAAAACACGTTGATCGTCGCACTGTTGATATGGGCGTCCCGGAACATCCTCATATCTTCCTTCCAGACTTCTCTCGGCCACTGGTTCGGATTGTAATCTCCGCCGTACAAAATTCTTTTAAATGGTTTCTTCATATATTATATCCTCCTCTTCTCCTCGAAATCCACTCCTCCCGCAGCACACTGCACCGCTAAATGGACATGCAGACATGTCCGCCCGGCTGCTGCCCGCGGAAGTCAACGATTCCCTTCCTGCTGCATTCCATTATAAAGAGTGTAGACAGAGAAAAGTATAATATGTTAAACTCTATCATATAAGATTCTGAAACATTTTCCGAAAGCGAGGTACCCTTATGCCTATCTATTTTGCGCTTTCCCCCTTTGACCTTCCTCTGACTCTCGAGAGCATCGGAAATCACTGGAGCCAGGAACCGATCCGCCGACCAAAAGGATATCCACTCTACCACTGGCTGCAGACCGAACAGGGACGGGGCGTCGTGGAGATCAACGGCAAACAATTCCTGCTGAAAGCCAACGAAGGAATTCTGATTGCTCCTGACATACCCCATTTTTACAGACCGGACGGCGACCATCTGTGGCTGACTTCCTTCGCCACTTTTACCGGCACCCTGCGCACCGAGATCCCAAAGATCGCAGGAGAGACGCCTTTTACACTGGTATCCGCTGCCGACGGCCGCCCCTGCCGCCAGTTTGTCAACCGGCTGGTCGCCGCACACGAATCCCGCAGTCTGGATCCCGTCGCTCTGTCGGGGGAGTGTTATTCATTTCTCCTCCGCTTTTCCTGTGACAGGCGCAGCCATGACCTGGCGGACCATCCCCGGTATCGGAAATACATCCTGCCAGTGATACAAAAAATCGAAACAGATTATAACCGCGCCCTGACGGTACCCGAACTGGCCGCTCTGGTCTACATAACTCCACAGTATCTTACTCGGCTGTTTCACCGGTTCCTCGGGTGCTCCGTCTATACTTATCTGCTGAACTTTCGAATTTCCATGGCAAAGGAACTTTTGCTGAACGAGCCAGAGACAGAGATCCAGCACATCGCGCACCGGGTCGGTTTCCAGGACGCCAGCCATTTTATCAGTGTTTTCGGCGCTTCTACCGGCTATACGCCTCTGGAGTTCCGAAGGCTCCACGGTTTTCCGGTGTCATAAGTTCTTATTCATTTTACGGCGCAGACACATCACATTGGCAGACGGACAATCGCTCCTATCTGTTCCGCCTCCTCCCGGCTGTGAGTCACGAGGACGACCGTCTTTCCCAGGCATTTTTCCCGGGCGTAGGCAATCGTCCGCTCCCTGCTCTCCTGGTCCAGCCCCTGAAACGGCTCGTCCAGGAACAGGACGTCCCATTGGGCATACAACGCACGCAGAAGCGCGACTCTCTGGCGCATACCGCCGGACATTTCCCGTACCGGCTGGCGCTCGCAGCCGCCCAGTCCCAGTTCTTCCATCGCACGGCTAATCTCCTCCCAGCCTTCCCGGTCTCTTCTCCACATTTTTTTCTCCCGGACCATCCGGATATTTGCAAAAGCGCTGAGATTTTCACACAGCCTCGGCTCCTGAAACACAGCGCTGATTTTCCTGTGGTCCATTCCCGTGACGGTTCCTTGGTCCGCCTCTTCCAATCCCATCAGGATCCGCAGAAGCGTCGTCTTTCCCGCACCGGACGGCGCCATCAGGCAGGTAGTAGTTCCCATCGGAATGTCCAGTGAAAAATCATGAAAAACCACATGACTGCCGTAAGCTTTAGACAAATTCCTGATCCGGATCGCCTGATCCGCAGATCCCTCATTCTTTTCCCGTGTCATTCTGTCACCTCTCTGCATTCCCGCATCGTCATCTTTGTTATCGCAACAGTTCAGCCGGCCGGACTGTTACTTTTTATTTCATCCTCTCCAGCCGTTTTACCGTACAGTCGATAAAATACAGAAACAAGCGCTCAAAAACAAAGCTGAGCGCAACGATCACGACCGTCCACGCAAACAGATCCGGTGTATTCAGATATACTTTTGCGTTGTACAACTGTTCCCCGATGGAATTGTCCGGAATTCCGATGACCTCCGCAGCCACCCCTGCCTTCCAGCAAAGTCCCAGCGCCACGGAACATCCCGTCCGAAAATAAGGAAGGATCTGCGGCAGATACAGATACCTCAGCCGGACCGGCCGTGATAGCTCGAACACTCGGGCCATCTCCAGCAGCTTCTGATCCATCTGTTTCTCTCCGTCCAGTACATTTGTGTACAGGATCGGAAACACCATCAGAAAAGAAATTACCACCGAGAGATTCCTGGAAGGAACCCAGATCAGCACAAGGATCACAAAAGAGGCCACCGGGATCGCCTTGACTGTGAGCACAAACGGGTGCAGAAATTCTTCGACTCTCCGGAATTTCACCGCGAGTCCGGCCGCTGTTACTCCGGCTACGGCCGCCAGCAGAAAGCCGCCTGTGATGCGAACCACAGAAAACAGTACACTGCTCCAGAATTCTCCCGTGGGGATCAGTTCCAATAAACGCCGAAAAACAGCGGCAGGAGATACCAGCAGTATCTCCTGTCCGATCCACATGCTGACCAGCTGCCAGATCACAAGCCAGACAGCCACAGCCCATACTTTCATTTTATTCCGTTTCTTCCGTGTAGTAGAAGTCATCTCCCGGCAACGTCCCTCCTATGGATTCCGGATTCTGCTCATTGAGCACCGACAGATAACCGGAAAGCTTCTCCTTCATTTCATCGCCAGCAAGATAAACGATGTTGCACTCCGGCAGCGCAGTCTTCGCCACTTCCTCCGTGACAATGTCGTAATTTCCCACCAGTTTCGCCGCTTCCTCCGTATTTCCGTTGACGTATTCCACAGATTCTTTGTAATGTTTCAGGAAGTTTTCCACGGCCTCCGGATGTTCCTGAGCGAACTCCGTGCGCACGACCGTCGCTCCTGTGATCAGGGTACTCGCCGCGCTGTCATCCGTCTGTACTTTTTCCCACTCCTCCGTCAGGTCAAGCGCAACCCGAAGGGAAGGATTCTGTGTGAGCGCTGTAGTCACAAACGGCTGCGGCAGCATCGCGATCCCTGCCGCATCTGCCGTGATCGCCGCCACACACTCCGAATGTTCGCTCTTCCATTCGATCGTCACATCTGTCCCCGGGACCAGTCCATTCTGCTCCAGCACATAATTCAGCGCATATTCCGGTGTGGAACCTTTGCCGCTGGCGTAGATCGTCTTTCCCTTCAGATCCGCAACCGACTGTATGGTATCCCCGTTTTCGACAATGTACAGAACTCCCAGTGTGTTGACCGTCAGGACCTGAACGGCTCCATCCGTATTGTTGTAAAGAATACTCGCAAGATTCGCCGGAACCGCTGCGATATCCAGATTTCCCTGGGCAATCTGCGGCGTCACCTCATCCGGAGACGCAACGATACTGAACGTATAGTTCTCGTCAGTGATCGTCTGCTGATCCACATCATTCATGAACTTCACCATTCCCATCGCCGTCGGACCCTTCAGAGCCGCGATCCGCACATCCACCGGTTCCGACGAACCGTCATCACTTTCCGATACCGCCGGCTCCCCGTCCTGCTCTTCGTTGTCCGAAGCATCCTGAACCTCCGATCCGGACGCCGAAGCCGTCTGACTTCTGTCGTTCACCGACGAATCTGAGGATGCTGCGTCCGAACAGCCCGCCAGCACAGACAACGCCAGCAAAACTGCCAGTAAAACCGCGGGCAGCTTCCTTGTTTTGTTCCATCTTTTCATTTTTTCAACCTCCTGCTTCTTATATCATTCCGGGAAAATATCCCGGAAAATCGGGCACATCAGAACCCGAAATCCGGCGCCCGCCGGCTTCGGCGTGTCCGGGATGCTGTAATCCGAACCTTCTCAATCCGGGTCACCGATATCAGTCTACCAGCTTATCCAGTTCCTTTACATGCTCCGTCTGGCTGGAAACCTTGTGATTCGCCTGAGCCGCATATTTATTGACAGCGGCCTGGGATTTCTTGATCGGCTGCATCGTTCCGGCTCCCGCGACACATCCGCCCGGACAGGCCATGCCTTCCAGCAGATAACCATTATATTTTCCGGCTTTCGCCATAGTCAACAGTTTCCGGCACTCCCGAAGTCCCTCTGCATTGGCGATCTTGATCTCCCTCTCCGGATATTTTTCATGAATCACATCCTCCACAGACTTCGCGACGCCTCCCGCGACGGCAAAATTCCGCCCGTCCACAGACGCGTCATTGACGCCGTCCGGATCTTCCTCAATGTTTTCCAGATCCAGCTGGCGGGCATCAAAAATCCCCGTCATCTCCTCAAAAGTCAGAACGAAATCCACTTCGCTGCGAACGTCCTCACGCATAGCCTCCAACTTTTTCGCCGCACATGGCCCGATAAACACAACCTTCGCATTGGGGTTATGCCGCTTGATCAGGCGCGCTGTCAGAGTCATCGGAGTCAGCGCCATCGAAATACAGTTGGCATAATCCGGGAACAGTTTCTTCGCCATGGACGACCAGGCCGGACAGCAGGAGGTCGCCATGAATGGAAGATGCTCCGGCACCTCCCCCACAAAATCCTCCGCCTCCTGGGTCGCACAGAGATCCGCGCCGATCGCCACCTCGAAAACGTCGGCAAATCCCAGTTCTCTCATGGCCGCACGAAGCTTTCCGGGTGTTACTTTCGGTCCGAACTGGCCGACGAACGCCGGAGCAAGCGCCGCATAGACACGCTCACCGGAGCGGATCGCACGGATCACCTGGAAAATCTGAGACTTGTCCGAGATCGCTCCGAACGGACAATTCACCAGGCACTGTCCGCAGGACACACAGCGGTCGTAATCGATATCCGCTTTCCCGTTTTTATCCGAATGGATCGCATCCATGCCGCATGCGGCAGCGCAGGGGCGTTCCTGGACAATGATCGCATGGTAACTGCACACCTCCGCACATTTTCCACATTTGATACATTTTTCCGGGTCAATATAGGAACGCCCGTTGGTACGGTCCAAAGTCACTGCTTTCTTTGGACAGACTTCCACACATGGGTGCGCCAGACACCCCTGGCATCCGTCCGTCACTAACACCCTCTTTTCCGCACAGGCATTGCATGCAAATTTGATCACATTGATCAGCGGCGGCGTGTAGTAAGTCTCCGGCTGATCCGCTAGTTCTATATTGTCTGACACCGGTGCATGCTCCCCGGCGCCGCGGCACGGCAATCCCATCGCCAGGCGAAGACGTTCCCCGACGATCGCACGTTCCAGGAATACATCATTTCTGAAATTTCCGATCTCCCCCGGGATGATCTCATAGGGAAGTTCCTCGATCCTTTTCCCCACATATCCGTCCGTCTCATAAGCCATACGGGCAATCTCCGTAAAAATCGAATGGCGGATTCCCTGAATTCTTGTCTCTACTCCTCTCACTTACATACCTCCTGTTTTTCATAAGTTTCCGAAAAGAACAGCTGCAGCTTTCTGCCCGGCAGATTTTTGTAACCGCTCAGCCGGCTGAATGATTACAGATATTCTTCGCTCCATCAGCATTATCTTTTTTCATTATACACAGTTTGCCCGTAAATTACAATACAAGGGAAACGGACCGAAGAGTTCCCGGTTACCGCATATATTCACTGGACCAATTTTTTTATTGACAACTCATAGTCCCGGTGGTATTCTTACTGTAATTCAGGAGGTGCTGTTTATGTGTCAGACAATATCTTTACAGAAAATAAACAGGGACGACGATAGATAGCGCTTGTATCTTTCCGCAGGTACAAGCGCTTCTTGTGGTTGTGCCTGTGTGAGTGAAGAACTGACGGCAGATGATCTGGTCTGCCGTTGATAAGCAGAACCGCACAGGAATTTATTTGCCTGTGCGGTTCTTTTTTTGTCCGTATTTTCCTGAAGGTTTGTGCTTCGGACCGGATCCCACAGGCATGGAAAGGTTGTGATATTATGGGACATGCAGACGATGCCCTGATGGATGAAACTGTGACATCATAAAAATTCTAAACGTCGGTAACAGTTCGGAAGACGGATCTGTTGCAGAAATTCATCAGAGAGAAAGGGAGATTTAAACATGACTACAATAACAAAAACCGGGACTGTAAACAGGAAATATTCTCCGGAAGACGTGCAGATATGGGAACTGAAAAAACTGATCGGACAGACCGTAACGATCCACGGCACCATCTATAAAATACGCAGAATGAGCAGCTTTGCTTTTGTCCTCCTCAGATCCTGCGGGCAGATCGTCCAATGCGTGTACTCGGAAGAACAGGCCGCTTTTCCTCTGGAGGAGCTAACGGACGAATGCTGCGTGAGGGCGGCCGTCTACGTCAAGGAAGAAAGCCGTTCCAGAAGCGGGTTTGATCTGCAGCTGCTTGAAGTACAGATTCTCTCCGCGCCGGAAGAACACTGTCCGGTTGTGATCAACCGGCGGAGTGTGGACACTTCTCTGGAGACACTGCTGGATTTTCGTCCGATCACCCTGCGGAATCAACGGGAAATGGCAATTTTCAAAATCCAGGAAGCATTGACCGACGGGATGCGAAGCTTTCTCAAAGCAAACCATTTCACGGAGATCCATACACCAAAGATCGTATCGGAGGGAGCCGAAGGAGGAGCAAACATTTTCCGGATGAATTATTTCAACCGGGAAGCATACCTTGCCCAGAGCCCCCAGTTTTATAAGCAGATGATGGTCGGCGTCTACGAGCGTGTCTTCGAGATCGGTCCGGTGTTCCGTGCCGAGAAGCACGATACTTCCCGGCATCTCAATGAATATACCGGAATTGATTTTGAGATGGGATTTATCAAATCCTTCCGGGATCTGATGGCAATGGAGACAGAGATGCTTAAGAAGGCCATGGGAACGGTGAGCGAACAATGTCCGGAGGCTGTCTCTCTTCTCCGCGTCCGGATCCCTGAGATCACAGAGATCCCCTGCCTAAAGTTTGGAGAAGCAAAAGCACTGCTGCGGGAAGAATCCGGCAGAATCTCTGCTCCCAAAGCAGAACGCATCCGACAAAACGGTACTATCCGGGACTGCACACAGCCCCCGGAGGGCGGAGACAGCGCTCTGGATTTCTCTCCGGAGGAGGAAAAGCTGCTCTGCCGGCTGATCCGGGAGAAAACCGGAAGCGAATTTGTCTTTGTAACCCATTACCCTTCGGCAAAACGTCCGTTTTACGCAATGGAAGATCCGGAGCATCCGAAAGAAACTCTGAGTTTTGACCTGCTGTTCCGCGGAATGGAGATCACAACCGGCGGCCAGCGGATCCACAGCTATCAGGAGCAGATTGAAAAAATGCTCCGGAGACATATGAATCCGGAACATTTTCAAAGTTATCTGATGATCCACCGCTACGGCATGCCGCCCCACGGCGGTCTCGGCATGGGACTGGAACGGCTGACCAGCCGTCTGCTGGAACAGGATAACGTGCGGAGAGCTTCCCTCTTTCCAAGAGACATTCACAGACTTACACCGTAACCGGATCTTTTCCCAAACTATCGGACATCTGATCTTGTATCGAATCTGGTTGCAAGCATACGGATCACATACGGGATCAGAATCACCGGGATCGCCAGATATGCGATCGCACTATACGCTTTCTGGATCAGTGTCAGAAGTCCGAACTGGGCGATCCCGAAATCAACAAGACAGCAGACAAGCGCTGCGGCAGCCTCTTTTCCGGAGATCCGATATCGTTTTTTCTCCGCCTCTTTTCGGAGACCTCCTGCCGTCTGTTCCGTACCGTTCTCTTTGCAGATTCGTTTTACCATTGCCGCAACCATGTTAACCGCTGTGGAAACCGCACCGAGAATGATCAGAATGGAAATCAGCGGCGTCATAAATGCCGCTCCTACGCCGTTCTGAACCATGAACAGGGTGGGAATACTCTGTCCCGCCGCGCCGGGATCCGTGTAGACGGTCATCAGTCCGATTACTACCATAAGCATCATCAGAGCGTTGACCACAAATCCTACGCTCATACTCTTCACTGCATCTCCGGGTTTTTCGAAAGATCTGGCGTGCTGAACAAAAACAGCGATATTCGACAGTTGAAAAGTGCCGTACAGAAATGCGGAGTACAATGCATCTCCCAGTGAAAGATCCGCCGCAGTCATACTCTTCACCGCGACTTCCACTCCGGAAAAATTAGCGATAATATTGGGCAGATATACTACCAGCAGACCTGCGATAATACAGACGGACAGGAGCGTCGCCACCTTGCGTACCAGATCTGTTCCGAATACAGCCACAAGAAAAATGAACACACCGATCAGAAACGTACACATAAGATAGGGCAGACCGGTCAATTCACTCAGCGTGGCACCGCCAGTGGCAAACGCCACTGCCGGAGCCACACACATTACACAGAGATACAGAATTTCAAACAGATTCGAAAATACCGGCGCAAATTTCCCGTAAAAGGCATTGTTGTAAGAACGGTAATCGTAAACCTCATATTTTCTTGCAAACCGCAGACTGTAAGCGAAAAATACGGTATTGTACAGCATCGCCAGCACCGGCATCACAAGGCACCAGATCCCGTACCGGACAAAATAGCTGTATATCTGCGCGCCGGATGCAAAACCGCCGCCGAAATGTGTCGTAAACCATACGAACGCCACGCCGAGGATGATTCCTGTCGATTTACTATTTTTCGTCATCGTTTCTCACCCTCTCTTTCAGTCTGTCCATCGCTTCTTCCAACATACCTCTCGTTACCCGGTACGGGTAATGAGAGATATCCGACATATCAGGAATGCGGTTCATACATTCTTCCCACTCCTTCTCCGTGATCTCAATCTCCTCCAACGAAACCGGAAGACCGACTGCCTTATTCAGTTCATATATTTTTTCAAATTCTTCATACTGCCGGTCCACAAGAAGAGCCAGCAGAACACCGAATCCTACCACCTCTCCATGAAGATGGCGTTCTTCGATGATCGGGCAGGAAGTCAACGCGTAAAAAATTGCATGCGCCAGACCACTGTTATAGTCGGGCGTAAAGTCCTTCGTAAGAAAAATCGAGGCGATCCCCGTGGTCACAATGATCGCCAGAACTACCTGTTCTGCTTCATATGTACACAATCCGTTTTTGTGATCTTCATAAGCTTTTGGTCCATACTCCAGCAGCGGGTCGCGGCACATCCGGCTGACAGCAACGCCAAGAGCCGTAAAATGTTCCAGACGTTCCCCTCTGGATGAGATGACCGCCTCATAATATTTCGCATATGTGTCTCCGATTCCCGCCCATATATACCTGCTCGGCGCCTTTGCGATGATTTCCGTGTCGATAAACGAATGCATGACCGGCCGGACAAAGAAATGAGGTTTCAGAAATGTACCGTCCTCATGATACATAATGGAAACAGACGTGCAGGCGGCACAGTTGGACGCAATCGTCGGAAACGCAAACACCGGTTTGTCATCTGTGATGCACAGACACTTCACGGTATCCAGCGCCTTGCCTCCGCCTACTCCGAATACCATGTCCGCTTCCTGATAGGAAGGCAGCGCACGAAGTTTCTCCACTGTGGCATAGGTACAATTCTCTCCGTAAAGTTCCTTTCCGATAATCTCCAGGTCCGTCTGATCCACATACCGTCTGATCTTACCATAGGCTGCATCCAGCGCTTTTTTCCCTCCGATCACAAGAACCTTCTTTCCATAAGATTCACACACCGGCCCGATCTTGTCATAAATTTTATCTCCGATGGAATAGTTCGGCAGATGGACTTCATAATTTTCAAGTTTCATATCCCAGATCTCCTTTCCTCACAACCCCAAAACTTCCGCCACAGAAATTCTGCGGCAATGACGAAGGGTACAAAAAAACTCCTGTCCCTTACAGTCATTTCTGCAGGGACAAGAGTCGATCTTTTTTCAAACTCCTGCGGTGCCACCCGGCTTGATGCAATATTCTTACATCCACTCATGCATACTGTCATATGCTTTTTTTGATAACGGAGTAAATTCTCCGGCTCGCCTACTGTCTTTTTCAACTCGCCCTCGAAAGCCCATTCCCTTCAGATCCGACCTGCCGCACTCCCACCATCTGCGGCTCTCTGCGAAGCTTTTCTGAAGCTACTTGCTCTTTCTCATCAGTTTAGTAAAACTTTATCACTCAAAACAGAAAAAGTCAATATTTTTTTGAATCATTACACGAAAATCGGGTAACCACCGCTCATCCGATATCCCACCACTAAAAATCGCTTCGCAACGTACAGAATGCCCTGTCTCCAGTCAGGCCAGAGACAAGGCATTCTTACATTTGAATACTATTTCATCGCTGTAAAGCGATTGATTATTTATTGTTGATAGCAGCCTGCGCAGCAGCCAGACGTGCGATCGGCACGCGGAACGGTGAGCAGGATACATAGTTCAGGCCTACTTTGTGGCAGAACTCTACAGAAGACGGATCTCCGCCGTGCTCTCCACAGATTCCCATCTTCAGGTTCGGGTTGGTCTTGCGGCCCTTCTCAGCTGCCATCTTAACCAGCTGGCCGACACCTTCCTGATCCAGTTTTGCGAACGGATCAGACTCGTAAATCTTGTTCTCATAGTAGGAGCCCAGGAATTTACCAGCATCGTCACGGGAGAAGCCGAAGGTCATCTGAGTCAGGTCATTGGTTCCGAAGGAGAAGAACTCAGCTTCCTCTGCGATCTGATCAGCGGTCAGTGCAGCACGCGGAATCTCGATCATAGTACCAACATGGTAATTGATGTACTCGTCTTTTTCCTTCATAACTTCCTCTGCGGTAGCTACGACAACGTCTTTGACGAATTTCAGCTCTTTCTTCTCGCCTACCAGCGGGATCATGATTTCCGGAACAATGTCGTATCCCATCTCATCTTTCACTTCGATCGCAGCCTCGATGATTGCTCTTGTCTGCATCTTTGCGATTTCCGGATAGGTAACTGCCAGACGGCATCCACGATGACCCATCATCGGGTTGAACTCATGCAGTTCGTCACATCTTGCCTGTACTTCTTCCGGTGTCAGACCCATATCTTCAGCCAGAGCCTTGATATCTTCCGGATCTGTCGGAACGAACTCATGCAGCGGCGGATCCAGATAACGTACAGTCATCGGACGGCCTTTCAGAGCTTTGTACATAGCCTTGAAGTCCTCTTTCTGATACGGGATCAGCTCGTTCAGAGCTGCTTCTCTCTCTTCTACTGTGTCGGACAGGATCATCTTACGGATCTTCGGAATACGTTCCGGATCGAAGAACATATGCTCGGTACGGCAAAGGCCGATTCCCTCTGCGCCCAGTTTTACTGCGTTCTCGGTATCTGCCGGTGTATCCGCATTGGTACGAACCTGCAGCTTACGGAACTGATCTGCCCAGCGCATGATACGTCCGAAGTTTCCGCCAACGGAAGCTTCTACGGTCTTGATGTCGCCTTTGTAGATCTTACCTGTGGTTCCATCCAGAGAAATGTAATCTCCCTCATGGAAAGTATATCCGCCAAGCTCGAAATATTTTGCTTCCTCGTCGATCTTGATCTCGCCGCATCCGGATACACAGCAGGTTCCCATACCACGTGCAACAACGGCTGCGTGGGAGGTCATACCGCCGCGAACGGTCAGGATACCTTCGGATGCATGCATTCCCTCGATATCTTCCGGAGAGGTCTCAAGACGAACCAGGACAACTCTCTCACCTTTTTCATGAGCAGCTTTTGCATCGTCTGCGTTGAAGTAAACCTTACCAGCAGCAGCTCCCGGGGATGCCGGCAGAGCGGAGCCGATCACTTCTCCTGCCTTCAGAGCGTCTGCATCGAAGGTCGGATGCAGCAGCTGATCCAGGGATTTTGCATCGATACGGCAAACAGCCTCTTCCGGAGTGATCATTCCTTCGTCTACCAGGTCGCAGGCGATCTGGATCGCAGCCGGAGCGGTTCTCTTTCCGTTACGTGTCTGCAGGAAGAACAGTTTACCTTCCTGAATGGTGAACTCCATATCCTGCATATCGCGGTAATGGTTCTCCAGTTTCATAGCCAGGCTCATGAACTGTTTGTAGCACTGCGGCAGATCCTCAGCCAGTTTTGTGATCGGCTGCGGAGTACGAACGCCGGCAACAACGTCCTCGCCCTGTGCGTTGATCAGGTACTCGCCAAAGATACCTTTCTCACCGGTGGACGGGTTACGGGTAAATGCAACGCCTGTTCCGGAAGTATCTCCCATGTTACCGAATACCATAGTCTGTACGTTTACAGCGGTTCCCCAATCGCCCGGGATATCGTTCATACGACGATAAACGATTGCACGCGGGTTGTCCCAGGAACGGAATACGGCTTTTACAGCCTCCATCAGCTGTTCCTTCGGATCCTGCGGGAATTCAGCACCGTTCATGTTTTCAGAATAAACAGCTTTAAATCTCTTAACCAGTTCTTTCAGATCGTCTGTGGTCAGCTCGGTGTCGTAGTGAACGCCTTTCGCTTCCTTCACTTCGTCGATGATCTTCTCGAAGTAGGACTTCGGAACTTCCATAACAACGTCTGAGAACATCTGGATAAATCTTCTGTAAGAGTCATAAGCGAATCTCGGATTTCCGGTTTTCTTTGCGAAGCCTTCCACAGATACGTCGTTCAGACCCAGATTCAGGATAGTATCCATCATACCAGGCATAGATGCTCTTGCTCCGGAACGAACGGATACCAGAAGCGGATTCTCTGTGTCTCCGAATGTTTTTCCGTTTTCCTGCTCCAGCCATGTCATCGCCTCGAAAATCTGATTCTGAATTTCCTCAGAGATTTTCTTTCCGCTCTCATAATAATTGGTGCAGGCCTCTGTTGTAACTGTGAAGCCCTGCGGAATCGGCATACCAAGATTCGTCATCTCAGCCAGGTTGGCACCTTTACCACCAAGAAGGTTTCTCATGTTAGCGTTACCTTCATTGAATAAGTAAACCCATTTTGCCATAGTTACTTTTCCTCCTAAATATGATTTGATTATAGTAGAGTATTCCCTCTTTTGCTCTGCCCATACCGCACCCGGAAGCGCGGCACCGGAAAGAGATTCCGGCAGTTGAACGAGAGGAACTGCTCTCCCCGGACAGCCGGCAGCGCCGCCGTCCTGTTTATGTACAGCCCGTCTGGCGGCATTTTGACGGGAAAGGTCTGCCAGCCTGTCCCATGCCGGTCGAGCCGTCCAGCATGCCAAAAACCACTCCGTCTGGTCAGAATCCGCAGCCGAAATGATCTCACAGCATACTCCAGGGCTCACGAAATCGTAAGCCCTGATGGCGCACACATTTATTTTACCATAAGAACGACTTTAGTCAACAAAAAATATGCCAATTTTTTATTTATTTCTTGTGCTTTGTGTCCAATACAAGGTGTCTCGGAAGGCCGTTTACCATGATCGGCTGGTAGTCTCCCTGGATCAACGGCTTCACATAATCAATAAAATCTTTCGTCACATAGTCGCCTTCCCGGTTCATCCATTCCCTCGGAACAAGTTTCTCCTCATTGGCAATCCGGTGAACATCGTAAATTCCGGCGGAACTCATATACGGATCATCCGCGATCCGGTCAATGACCACCATCTTTCCGGTATCCCCCTCATCAGCCGCTTTGACCGCGGCTCCGCCTACCATAAACGCCTCGTCGATATCCACACGGGACGCAATGTGGGACGCACTTCTCTGGAGCGTGGAAAACTCCACACTTCTCGTCTTGCATCCGATCTCCGCTGCCAGGAAATTTGCCAGATACGCTGCTGTTCCCTGCAGCTGCTTGTGGCCGAACGCATCCACATAATCACCGCCGCCAGAGAGTTCGCATACATATTTTCCGTCTGCAAGATGAATTCCCTCGGACACAGCCACAACAATGGAATTTTTCTTTTTCAGGAGATCTTTGATCTTTTTCAGGAATTTCTGAATATCGAAATCCACTTCCGGAAGATAGATCAGATCCGGACCCTCGCACTCTTCCGTCTTTGCCAGCGCGGTGGCTCCTGTCAGCCATCCGGCGTTTCGTCCCATCACCTCGATAACCGTGATCATCGGTTTGTTGTAAGTCAGCCCCAGCGCATCCCGGATGATCTCTTTGGTGGAAGCGCCGATATATTTGGCCGCGCTGCCGAAGCCGGGCGTATGATCGGTCAGCGCCAGATCGTTGTCGATCGTCTTCGGAACTCCGAGGAATTTCTGCGGCTGGCCGGTGATGATTCCGTAATCGCTCAGTTTTTTAATGGTATCCATCGAATCATTTCCGCCGATGTAGATAAATGCTTCGATATCAAGACGGTTGAGGATCTCAAAGATTTTTTCGAAGATCTCCCGGTTCTCATGAATCTCCGGAAGTTTGTAACGGCAGGAGCCGAGAAATGCGGACGGCGTCCGTTTCAGCAGTTCGATGTCCAGTTCCGAGTGGATCTGGGTAGAAAGATCTACGTATTTTTCATCTAGCAGTCCCTGGATTCCGTGAAGCATCCCGTACACTTTATGAAAACCACGTTCTTTTGCATTTTTATAGACGCCCGCCAGAGAAGAATTGATCACAGATGTCGGGCCCCCGGACTGTCCTACGATAATATTTCTCTTTTTTCTCATAATAACACCCTCCTACTGTTATTTCCGATCACTGTCCACAGCCGCCGTCGATGCCGTTCCCAAAACTGCCACTTTCACAACTGCAGGCAATGATCATTTCATACAATCAACTGTTCCTATTATAACAGATGATATACATATCTTACAATGGTTTTTTGCATTTTTCATTTACTCATGCGTATTTCGCACAAATACAGAGATAAAAAGCGCGCAAGATTATTTCAGCGCTCCTGTTCTCGACTCTGAACGATTCCAATGTACCTCCTTGTGAAAAATTTTCATAGGACAGTCCGGAGAGCTTTCTGCAAAAGCAAAAAAAAGCATTCCTGCCGACAGTCTTCTCTGTCAGGCGGAATGCTTCCTTTCTCTTTCTTTCCGCGGGCAGCGGCCCCGGCGGTCATACCATGTTCATTTAACTTCTTTCATCAGGCAGCAAGCATCGTCCTGATCCCAAAGTACAGCAGCACGATCGCTCCGAGAATGATCCGGTACCATCCAAACACTTTGAAATCGTGCTTTTTGATATACTTCATCAGGAACTTGATCGCAAAAATGGAGACCACGAAAGCCACAGCCATGCCTACCAGAAGGACAGCCACTTCAACCCCCGTAAACGAAAAACCGTGACTTAGGATCTTCAGAAGGCTGGCACCGAACATAACCGGTATCGCCAGGAAAAAGGTATACTCCGCGGCAAGTTCCCGGGAGGTTCCGAGCAGAATCCCGCCGATGATCGTAGCGCCGGACCGGGAAGTACCCGGAATGATCGACAGCAGCTGAAAGACTCCGATCAGGAGCGCCGTCTTCCAGTCGATGTCGCGGATTCTATGCATCTTCGGTTTTCTGGTCTTATTATAATTTTCGATCACGATAAAGAGTACGCCGTAGATGATCAGCATCAGGGCAACGATCACATAATTCATCAGGTGTGCTTCGATCCAATCATTGAAGGCAAGCCCGATGATGGCCGCCGGCAGACAGGAGACCGCGATCTTCAGCCACATGACGATCTTGTTCATATAGAAATGATTATCCACGAAATTCTGGAACTTTGCGAGAACCGGAACGTCGCTCGGGTTTGCAAAATAACTTTTTTCCCGTCTCTTTGCCTTTGTGTGGAACGGCCACAGATCCCAGAAATAAATAACTACCACCGCCAGGATCGCCCCCAGCTGGATCACTACTTCAAAAACATTCATGAAATCCGTATCCACATTCAGTGGAAAGATCTCATCCACCAGTATCATGTGACCGGTGCTGCTGATCGGGAGCCATTCGGTGATGCCCTCCACAATCCCAAGCAGAACGACTTTCAGCCATTCAATCAAATCCATTTTTTTTACCTCGTTTCTTACATGTTTCCCGCAACAGTCCGTCCGCCGGATCGTTACGTTTTCTTTTGCATTTCTTCTTATATTTCCACTTTGTGCCAATAAAAACTTACCATATCTGTCCGGAAAACACAAGAAGTATATGTAACCGTTCAGCTGACTGAACTGTTACAAGTATATTAAGGGAAATCACTGCCGCATTCGTGCAGAATACGGCAGTGATTCGATATTCGACGTATTGATTTTTAAATATTTGAGAATATATAAATTTAGATATCTTTCATTTTTGTGTAGATTGCATGGATCACAAATGGAAGAAATACTGTGATCAGAGACGCGTAACCGAGGTATGCGTAACCCTTCTGCACGACTGCCATCAGACCAAACTGAGCGATTCCGAAAGCAAGGGCGGTAAACAGAGCGGTGAACAGAGCCATGCGCCCTCTGTGTCCCTTGTTCTGGGTGGAGGGCTGCATCCGGCGTTCCACGGCGTTTACACACCGAACGACGATACCGGATACCATGTTCACACCGGTGGAAACCGCGCCGAGGATGATCAAAATAGAAATCACCGGCGTCAATATGATGGAACCGACGCCCTGCTGCACCAGTACCAGCATCGGTACGGAGGCGTCTGCCAGTTCCGATACATAACCGACCGCCAGAAGTCCGACGATGCTCAGCATCATGGCAAAGGTATTTACCACAAACATCCAGATCGCGGAATGATTGATCTGTTTCTCGCTGGTCACAGGTTCCATATGCTGATACATCACAGATACGGAAGCAAGCTGGAACAGGAAGTACAGGACTGCGCTCCACAGGGCCGGAAGGAAAGATCCATCCTTGTTCGAGCAGACAACCATCTCTCCCGCCGCCATTCTGGCAATACTCGTCTGGATATCTCCGAACTGGGCGATGATATTCGGCACAAGAACAGCGACCAGACCGACGATGATCAGCACAGACAGAGTGGCTGCGGCTTTTCGCACAACATTCGTTCCATACATGGCCACAAAGAAGATAAACGCCGCCACTACCAGCGTGCAAAGCCAGTATGGCAGATTCAGAAGCTGATTCAGCGTGGATCCGCCGGTGGCAAATGCCGCCGCAGAAGCTGTCCCGATCATGATCAGGTACGTGATCTCAAAAAGATTGGACATCACATAACGGGTCTTTCCGTAGAATTTATCGGAAAAGCTGCGGTAATCATAAGTTTTATGGCGATAGGCATAGCGCATCCCATACCAGAAAAACAGCGCATACAGTCCCTGGGTCAGGAATGGCAGTACCAGACACCAGATACCATAATTAATAAAATAAGAATAAATCTGTGCGCCGGAGGCAAACCCGCCTCCGAACTGTGTGGTGAACGCCACAAATGCGATGCCCATGGTCAGCGGCATCTTGCTTTTATCTACAAGAAGAGATTTTTTCCCTGCCATCTCATTGTTCCTCCTGTGGGTATTCTACTATTTTCCCCGGATTCAGGATCAGTCTGTCGTCAAAAGCCAGCTTCACCGCCTTGTGCAGCTGATACAGTCTCGGGCTGATAAAGTCCCTGAAATATTCCAGGCGCCCGTTTCCGATTCCATGCTCTCCGGAAAGCTGGCCGCCGAACCGCTTGGATACCGCGTACAGTTCTTTCAGACACGCGTGCGTACCGGTCTCCCACTCCTCGTCAGACATTCCTGCCGGGCGGAGCATCTCCGTGTGGATATTTCCGTCACCGCAGTGGCCGCAGGGTTCCACCGTGATCCCGTGGCGCAGGCCGATCTCTTTCGCCAGACGGACATACTCGGCAATCCTTGCCCTGGGAACCACAACGTCGCACTCTTCCTGCGCCACAGATTCGGCTTTCATCGCTTCCAGGATTCCGCCGCGGACACTCCACACAGAATCGGCCCGCTCCGGCGTATCCGCGATAGCCACATCGATAGCCCCGTGGTCAAGGGCGGCCTCGCTGGCTGCCTCCACGGCCGCATCCAGTTCGCTTTTGCTGGACGCATCGTACATGACGATCAGCACGGCGTTTCCCTCTGTGACCGGCAGCGGTTTCTTGAGATTCCGTTCCACCATGTCGATCAGTTCCCGTTCCAGAAATTCGATCGCCGTCGGGACAAAGGGAAGCTCCAGGATCACCGGAACCATATCGGCACACTCTTCCAGCGACGCGAAAGGAATCACCAGCGTACAGGTTTCCTCCGGCATCGGCAGAAGTTTCAGCGTAACCTGCGTCAGAACACAGAGCGTTCCCTCGCTGCCGATCACCAGATCCTTGAAATCGTAGCCTGTCGTATTCTTCACCACATTCGAGGAAAATTCCACAATACTTCCGTCTGGAAGTACCGCCTCAATACAGCGGACAAAATCCCTGGTCAGTCCATAGCGGACCGCCTTCATCCCGCCGGCGTTGGTGATCACATTTCCTCCGATGGATGCGGTCTTTTCACCGGGATCCGGCGGGTAGAACAGTCCCTCTGCTTTTGCCGCCGCCTGCACATCTGTCAACAGAGCGCCGGGCTCCACGGTGATCGTCTGATTTTTGTGATCCACCGGAAAAATACGGTTCATCCGCATTACCGACAGCATGATCCCGCCGAATTTACAGCTTGCGCCTCCGGCAAGCCCCGTTCCGGCTCCGCGGCAGACCACCGGGATGTTGTGTTCATACGCGTATGCCAGGATCGCCGACACTTCCTCTTTGTTTTCCACTTCCACATACAGTTCCGGCGGATAGGTGCCGTAGTTTGGCATCTCATCGTGATAATATTCTCTTGCGATCTCTTCGCCAACCCATACCCGGCTGCTGTCTGTAAACCGGCGGATGGCTTCGAAATCGGCCTCGTCCATTTTCTTGTACGGATATGCCATGTCTTTACTCCTCCTTACGGTTCTTCAGGCATTCCAGCAGTCTGGGTACTACCTGGTATAGATCATCTACGATACAGTAATGGGCGATCTGAAAGATCGGCGCATCCGGATCCGTGTTCACCGCAACGATACAGCCCGACTGGTTCATGCAGGCGGTAAACTGGATCGCTCCGGAAACCCCCAGAGTGATGATCAGCTTAGGCCGTACGGTTCTCCCGGACAGCCCGATCTGATGCTTCTGATCGCCGTATCCGTCTTCGACCATCGGACGGGTAAACGCCAGCTGGCCTCCGAGCGCCTCCGCCAGCTGACGGCACATCTCCACATCCCGCTCCGACTTCACACCGCGGCCGGCCACCACCAGCACATCTTCTTCCTCGATGGATTTCTGATGCACCAGCACCTCCGACGACAGAATTCTGATCCCCGACTGTATCATTTCTTCATCGATCTTCTGCAGTTCCACGGTCCCGCTGGGATGCTCCACACGCTTTGCCCGATCCATGACACGATAACGGACCGTCGCAAACTGCGGTCTGGAATCTGTAATCAGGATCTGCGCCATGATATTTCCGCCGAATGCCGGACGGATCTGCACCATATCCGTATTCTCCCGGATATCCAGCGCAGTACAGTCTGCCGTCAGACCTGTGTGAAAACGCGTGGCAAGTCTCGGCGCCAGACTTCTGCCAAGAGCCGTCGCCCCGATCAGCACGGAGGAAGGTTTGATCTTCGAAATACATTCCGCGACAGCATCTGTATAGAGATCCGCACGGAATCCCTCGAAACAGGGATGTTCAAAGACATACACATGCTGCACGCCATACTCCAGAAGCATTTCCGCATTTTCAGAAGTTCCCTCGCTGCCGACGATCACGCAGTTTACCTCGAAACCGACTTTCTCCGCCAGCTTCCGGGCTGCTCCGATCAGTTCCAGGACCACCGGGTGGATCTTCCCCTGTTCCTGCTCCGCAAAGACCAGAAATCCTTTCCAGTCTTTTTTATCCTGCGAGCGTGCTTTCTGCTCGAACCGGATCGCACGCTGCGGACAGACCTTGACGCAGACCCCGCACATCCGGCATTTTTCATTGACCTCAATGCCCTTCTCTCCCATGCTCAGTGCGCCGAAAGGACATTTCTGTATACATTTATTGCAGAGCGTACATAGCTCCGCATGAAATCTCAGTAAATCCATTGTCTGCCTCCTGTCAAATGATCTTCTGTTCCGTCAGCAGCTGCACCAGACGCTCTGCTTTTTCCGCCGCCGTTCCCTCGATATGTACCTGACGTTCCATACTCTCCGGCGCAAACATCCGGTTTACGGCTGTCGGCGAACCGATGGAACCGTATCTGGACAGATCCTGGTCCGGCAGATCCGAGAGATGCAGAAATTTTATTTCCCGTTCACCGGTAGCTTTTTTCAGCCGATAGGAAGGCAGCCTCGGCACATAGATATCTTTATCCACTGTGATCAGACAGGGGTACTGCATCTCCGATACCTGAGTGACTTCCCCCAGTTCCTGTCTGACACAGATATGTTCTTCCGTCACCTGGACAATTCCGCCCACCCATGCACAGTGGGGAATATGCAGGTGTTCCGCCAGAGCAGGCCCTACCTGCGAAGTGTCTCCGTCCGTGGTCTGTTTCCCGCAGATGATCAGATCTGCACCGCCGAGCGCCCGGATGCCCTGGGACAGGGTAAACGAGGTGGCGAGCACGTCCGATCCGGCAAATTTTCGGTCGGAGAGAATCACCGCATCGTCGGCTCCCATCGCGTACGCGTCCCTCATCATACTCTCCGCCTGGTCCGGTCCCATGGTCAGCGCAGTCACAGTGCCTCCCACCTGCTCCCGGATCCTGAGCGCAGTCTCAAGCGCATACAGATCGTACGGATTCGTCCTGGTCTTGGAACCGGCACGCTTCATGGAGCCGGTCTCCGGATCGATCTCCACCTGAGTCGTCGCCGGCACCTGTTTCATGCATACAATGATTTTCATAAACCTGTTTCCTCCGTTTATATTTCCGGTTTTCTTTACAACATTAAAGTTATACTTCTCAACACTTTAAATTGCAAAAGTAAAAATACGTTGTTATTATACCACAATATTTTTTCTGTGTCGACATGATTTTCGGCAAAAATCACCAATACCGTAACAGTTCAGCCGGGTCTGCGCAGCAAATACACAGACCCGGCTGAATGTTACACCTGTTTTCTGTTATCTTTCAGAACTTTCCGTTTTATAAAGAATTTCCTCTCTTGTCGATCGTCGCGATATCGATCAGCGTCAGTTTCTTGACGTCCGTGTTCTCCAGACTGGTCACCAGCGCAGTCGCCGTATCCAGAGAAGTCAGAACGTTGACGCCTGTCTCGATGGCATTCCGACGGATGATAAATCCGTCTTTGGAATGTTCGATCCCCTGAGACGGAGTATCGATGACAAGGTCGATCTTGTGGCCCAGGATCAGATCCATCAGGTTCGGGGACGGCTGTTCCAGCTTGTTGGTGCGGATCGCATCCACACCATTTTCCTGCAGGACTTTTGCCGTACTTCTGGTCGCATAGATGCGATAGCCAAGTTTCTGGAACCGCTGTGCGATCGGGATGATATCCTGTTTGTCTTCATCCTTTACGGTGATGATCATATTCTTATGCTTCGGCAGATTGATGCCGGCACCAAGGAACGCTTTGTACAGGGCCTCGTTGAAGGTCTTCGCGATTCCAAGGCACTCGCCGGTGGATTTCATTTCCGGCCCGAGGGTGATGTCTGCGCCGCGGATCTTCTCAAAGGAGAATACCGGCATCTTGATCGCGATATAATCCGCCTCTTTCTGCAGACCCGGCTCGTATCCCAGCTCACGGATGGTCTTGCCGAGAATCACCTGTGTCGCCAGCGGAACGATCGGAATTCCGGTCACTTTGCTGATGTAAGGCACGGTTCTGGAAGAACGCGGATTAACCTCGATGACGTACACATCTTCTCCGCATACGATAAACTGGATATTGATCATTCCGATGACATGCAGCGATTTCGCAAGTCTTCTCGTATACTCCACGATCGTCTCTTTCGCCTTCTGGCTGATAGACTGAGCCGGATATACGGAAATACTGTCTCCGGAATGAACGCCTGCGCGTTCGATATGCTCCATGATTCCAGGAATCAGGATATCTGTGCCGTCGCATACCGCATCGACCTCGATCTCCTTGCCCTGCAGATATTTGTCTACCAGGATCGGATGCTCCTGCGCGATCCGGTTGATGATCCCGATAAATTCATCGATATCCTCATCGCTGATCGCGATCTGCATTCCCTGGCCACCCAAAACGTAAGACGGGCGTACAAGAACCGGATAGCCCAGTTCATTGGCCGCTTTCTTCGCCTCCTCGGCGGTAAATACCGTATGGCCGGCCGGACGCGGGATCTCACATTTCTCCAGGATCTCGTCAAACAGCTCACGGTCTTCCGCAGCGTCAACATTTTCCGCGGAGGTTCCGAGGATCGGAACACCCATCTTGATCAGCGCCTGTGTCAGCTTGATCGCTGTCTGTCCGCCGAACTGAACGACTGCTCCGTCTGGTTTTTCGATGTTTACAACGTTTTCTACGTCTTCCGGCGTCAGCGGCTCGAAATACAGTTTGTCTGCAATGTCGAAGTCGGTGCTGACAGTCTCCGGGTTGTTGTTGATGATAATGGTCTCATATCCGGCTTTCTTAAACGCCCAAGTACAGTGAACAGAACAGAAATCGAACTCGATTCCCTGTCCGATACGGATCGGGCCGGAACCCAGAACCAGGACTTTCTTTTTGCCGTGAGTTTCCGACGCTTCGTTCTCCCCACCGTATACGGAATAATAATACGGTGTCGCCGCCTCAAACTCAGCCGCACAGGTATCTACCATCTTATAGGCTGCGGTAATTCCGTACTCCCTGCGAAGCTCTTTGATCTCTTCCTCAGACTTTCCGGTCAGATCGGCGATCACGTAATCCGGGAATTCCATACGTTTCGCCTCACGGAGAAGATCCTCCGTCAGTTCTTTTGTCTTCAGATCCTGCTCCATCTCCACCAGGATCGCGATCTTATCGATAAACCAGTTGTCGATTTTTGTGATCTCATGGATCTGCTCGTAGGAAATGCCCCTGCGGATCGCCTCAGCGATTCTCCAGATCCTCATGTCGTCGACAATCGCCAGCTCTTTAACCAGCTCTTCCTCTGTCAGCCCGGTGAAATCGTAGGACATCAAAGAATCCACATGCTGCTCCAGGGAGCGGATCGCTTTCATCAGGGCGCCCTCGAAGTTATTGCAGATACTCATCACCTCTCCGGTCGCCTTCATCTGTGTCGTCAGCGTACGTTTCGCACTGATAAATTTATCAAACGGCAGACGCGGCAGTTTTACCACGCAGTAGTCCAGCATCGGCTCGAAGCTTGCATAAGTCTTTCCTGTGATCGCATTTGGAATTTCGTCCAGTGTATAGCCCAGAGCGATCTTCGCGGACACTTTCGCGATCGGATATCCGGTTGCCTTGGACGCCAGCGCGGAAGAACGGCTGACACGCGGATTTACCTCGATGACACAGTACTCAAAACTCTCCGGATTCAACGCATACTGTACGTTACAGCCTCCGGTAATCCCCAGCTCGTTGATAATGTTCAGCGCGGAGGTACGCAGCATCTGGTATTCCTTGTCTCCCAGCGTCTGGGACGGAGCCACAACGATACTGTCTCCTGTGTGAACGCCTACCGGGTCGATATTTTCCATATTACATACGGTGATGCAGTTTCCGGCGCTGTCGCGCATCACTTCATACTCGATTTCCTTCCATCCTGCAATGCAGCGCTCCACCAGAACCTCGCCGACACGGGAAAGACGCAGACCGTTGGACAGGATCTCGATCAGCTGTTCCTCATCATAAGCGATTCCGCCGCCGCTTCCGCCCAGAGTATATGCCGGGCGCAGAACGACAGGGTAACCGATCTTATTGGTAAACGCGACTCCAGTCTCCACGTCATGCACGACCATGGAAGCCGCAACAGGCTCGCCGATCTTCTCCATCGTATCTTTAAATTCCTGACGGTCCTCCGCCTTCTTGATCGTCATGGAAGTGGTACCGATCAGGCGCACATTGTGCTCCCGCAGGAAACCGCACTCCTCCAGTTCCATCGCCAGGTTCAGTCCGGCCTGTCCTCCAAGCGTCGGGAGTACACTATCCGGCTGCTCCTTGATGATCAGCTGCTCCACAACCTCAACAGTCAGAGGCTCAATGTAGACCCGGTCCGCGATATCCTTGTCCGTCATGATCGTCGCAGGGTTGGAGTTCAAAAGGACAACCTCGATCCCCTCTTCCTTCAGGGCACGGCAGGCCTGTGTTCCCGCATAGTCAAACTCCGCAGCCTGTCCGATGACGATCGGCCCGGAACCGATCACCAATACTTTTTTAATATCAGGATTCTTTGGCATTACTGATTACCTCCCATCATCTGTAAGAAACGGTCAAACAGGTATCCGGAATCCTGTGGTCCAGGGCACGCCTCCGGATGGAACTGCACAGTAAAGATATTTTTCCCTGTGTACTTCAGTCCCTCATTGGTACCGTCGTTGACATTGATAAACGCAGGCACGGCAACCTTCGGATCCAGATTGTCCGTATCTACGACATAACCGTGGTTCTGAGAAGAAATGTAGACACGTCCGGTCTCCAGATCCTTCACCGGATGGTTTCCGCCGCGGTGTCCGTATTTCATCTTATGGGTATCCGCGCCGTTGGCCAGCGCCATCAGCTGATGTCCCAGACAGATCGCAAAGATCGGCACATCGGACTGATACAGCTTCTTGATCTCTTCGATCACAGAAGTGCATTCCTTCGGATCCCCGGGGCCGTTGGAAAGCATGATACCGTCCGGATGATCCGCGAGAATCTCCTCCGCGCTGGTCAGCGCCGGATAGATCGTTACCTGGCAGCCTCTCTGGTTCAGGGAACGGGCGATATTGTTCTTCGCGCCCAGATCCAGCAGGGCAACCTTATAGCCGTCGCCTTTCAGCACACTCTTCTCACTGCAGGTCACTTTTTCAACAACTTTTCCCGTATTATATGCTTTTAACTTTGGAATGATTTCATCGAGATTATAGTTTTCGTTGGTGGTAATCATACCGTTCATGGTGCCCTTCTCGCGAAGAATCTTCGTCAAAGCTCTGGTATCAATTCCGGCGATCCCTGGAATGTCGAATTTTTTCAGGAAATTCTGAATCGTATCCTGAGAACGGAAGTTGCTTGGCATTCTTGACAGTTCCCTTACAATATATCCGTCCGGCCAGGGACGAAGGGACTCCTGATCCTCATAACAGATTCCATAATTACCGATGAGCGGATACGTCATGCAGACCGCCTGTCCCGCGTAGGAGGGGTCAGTGAGCACTTCCAGATATCCGGTCATGGACGTATTAAATACGATTTCACTGATAATTTCCTTCTGTGAACCAATGCTGGTCCCTGTAAAGACGTGTCCATCTTCCAATATTAGAAAAGCTTTCATCATTCCACCGTTTTCCTTTCTTTTTCTCTTTGTGTGGGTATCTGTTTCTCTCCCGGGCAGAGCGGTGACTTCATTCCTGCAAACTGTGAATGGAACGCAGTCCGTTCAGAGCCGGTCGGGAAATTTATACTCTAATCTTCAAGATTTTATCACAGACCCTACCCCATTTCAACCTTTTTCTTCTTTTTTTAGTATACCCTATATTTGCAGGCGATGCAATAAAAAGGGAGCGGGCTGTCGCGGCATCCGGCCATTGAAAATCGCTTTGCGATGAACCGGATATCCTCAGGCACTATGCTTTCACACGGTCTGCGTAGTGAATGTGCAGACCCGGATGAACTGTAACCAATTTTTTTCAAAAATCTGAAAAAAGGTGTTGACTTTTGAGGGAATTGCTGGTATCATACATTTTGTTGAGCGGCACGGCCCGCAAGAAACTGAGAAAACAGAATATGCAGGAGTGGCGGAATTGGCAGACGCGCAGGCTTCAGGTGCCTGTGGTCGCAAGATCGTGTGGGTTCAAGTCCCATCTCCTGCATTCTCTTTTTGTTCTTCCTGGTTGAATCGTGATACAAATGTATGCAGGAGTGGCGGAATTGGCAGACGCGCAGGCTTCAGGTGCCTGTGGTCGCAAGATCGTGTGGGTTCAAGTCCCATCTCCTGCATCTTTTTTTGTCTGCAGACAGGAAAACGCCGGCCGGATATATCGCATCCAGCTCACAGCATAGCTGTTCTCTGTCCGTTCCCCGGAAAATATCTGCTCGTGCTGGCACGGCAGCTGCTTGCCGGGTATATCGCACAAAAAAAGACAGAGGAAAGGTTGTCAGCGATCTTTCCTCTGTCTTTTCTATTTTTTCTGTTTTCCTTTTCTTTTTTCCGTCTGTTCACGGACCGTTCATCGGATGTGTTATCCGGACGTTTTATTTTTTTCTCCTGCCCGGCAGCAGTGAACCGACCGCCATCAGCAGAGTTCCGATAAAGATGAAGAAATCGGAAAAATTAAACACCAGATTTCTGATCTCTTCTTTTTTACAGTTGATGCTGAAATAATCGGTCACGTATCCCTGATGCATCCGGTCAAACCAATTACAGCAGCCGCCTGCCAGCAGCAGGGCGGCTCCGATTTTCTCAACTTTCTTTCCGCCGCTTCGCAGGAACATCAGCACATAGCCGAATACGGTACCCAGCATTCCCAATGTGCTTTTCAGCAGAACATCCGGCTGGTCGGACAGAAATCCGCCGGCCGCTCCGCGGTTGTGAAGTTTCCGGATCCAGATCCTGTCTCCCAGGATGGAAATACGTTTTCCCATGGGCAGCTGTGCTTCCACATATTTCTTAACCAGCAGGTCGCCAAGAAAAGCGCTCAGAAAAAGATTCAGGTATCCCATACCAGTTTCCTCTTATTCCTGTCCGCTTGTCTGTGCGGATCCGGAACCTTCCTCTGATGTTTCCTGAGACGCTGTTTTCTCTGTGTGAACCGTTTCCCCGGCGGATGCTTCCCTCTCCGCAGGTTCTTTCTCTTCTGTCTCCGCTTTCTGTCCGGCAGGCTCATCCTCCGGCTCAAACGCGTCTTCCGGTACTTCTGTGAAATCCGCATCCTCTGTTTTCTCTTCTTTTCTCTCTGGAAGCGGAGCTCCGCAATACATACAGAAAGAAGCTTCCTTCGGCACACCGGCTCCGCAGGACGGACAGATCGTCTGGCCTTTCTTCTCCGCTACCTGCTCTTTGCACGCCTCCACTTCCTTCTCCATGCGCATGATCTCCCGGCACAGTTCAGCGAGCTGTTCGTCAAACGCCTCTCCGTTTCTGAACCGGCAGTAGATCTTACGCCCGATCTCCTGGTAATTATTCTCGATTCTGCTCTCCAGCTGTCCCTGTCTGTTACGGATTTTCTGGATCTCCACAAATTCATCGGTCTTCTTTCCCACCGTTCCCATGGTCTCACGGAACGTTTTACTGATGTTCTTTAAAAAATCGTCGGACATATTCATGTTATTTTCCTCCTATATGTTATATCTCTTGACAGATCCCTGTCAGCTGCCGGAACCGATCTTCGGAACCTCCTGGCCGCGGAGCAGGATTTTCGGTCCACCGGTGTGTTCCACATAATCCTTAGTGATCACAACCTCACCGATGCTGTCATCTTTCGGAATCTCATACATGATATCCAGCATAAAATCCTCGATGATCGCCCGCAGCGCACGGGCTCCGGTATCTTTTTCCAGCGCCTTCTTCGCGATCACGCGGAGCGCATCATCCTCAAACTCCAGCTTCACCTCATCCAGTTCCAACAGTCTCTTATACTGTTTCAGGATCGCGTTTTTCGGCTCTTTCAGGATCTGAACCAGCATATCCTCCGTCAGCGGCTGGAGTGTAAAAACAATCGGAAGACGTCCCAGGAACTCCGGAACCATTCCGAAAACTCTCAGATCTTCCAACGTCACCTTTGACAGGATATCCTTATCCTGGTCATATTTATCTTTCAGATCCGCCTGGAATCCGATGGACGCCTGTTTGTTCAGCCGTTCCTTGATAATATCGGGAAGATCCGGGAACGCGCCTCCGCAGATAAAAAGAATATTTCTGGTGTTCACAGTGGTCAGAGGCACCATCGCATTTTTGCTGTTGGCTCCCACCGGTACCTCGATATCGCTTCCTTCCAGCAGTTTCAGCATTCCCTGCTGCACCGCTTCCCCGCTGACATCCCGCTGGTTTGTATTCTTTTTCTTCGCGATCTTATCGATCTCATCTATAAAAATGATCCCGTGCTCTGCCCGCTCCACATCATTGTCGGCTGCGGCGAGCAGCTTGGACACAACGCTCTCGATATCGTCGCCGATATACCCCGCCTCCGTTAGCGAGGTAGCGTCTGTGATCGCCAGAGGTACGTCCAGCAGGCGCGCCAATGTCTGTACAAGGTATGTTTTTCCGGAACCGGTCGGCCCGATCATCAGCATATTGGATTTCTGGATCTCCACATCGTCGCTGGACGGTGCAAAGACTCTTTTATAGTGATTGTATACTGCGACCGCCATCACTTTTTTCGCATGCTCCTGGCCGATCACATATTCATCCAGACGGGACTTGATAATATGCGGCGGCGGGATATCTTTCACGGAAAACTCTTTTTTCGTCTCCTTCTTCTCCTCTTTCTTTTTCACACGCTGCCTCTTTGGAACCTGATTCTGCAGATTAGACAAGTCGACCATGCTGATGTTCGGCATATTATTGAGCATGTCGCTGTAATTCATATTGCTGTTATTCATCGTGTCGAAGCTTTTCTGCATACATTCGGTGCAGATATTGATCCCGCCGGGAAGGCTGATCATTTTTCCTGTCTTGCTCTCCGGACGTCTGCACATAAAACAGACTTTTTCGTATCCGTCGTCCTTTCCGGAACCGTCAGGATTTTCTGTCACAGGCTTGTTTTGTTCTGTGTCTCCGTTTTTTTCTCTATCTTCTGACATTCATCTGTTTCCTTTCTGTTGTGTGTCACGATGCCGGGACAAACGGTCATGCGTTTGCGGGATCCGCATGTTTTCAGGATTGCAGAAGTAATCCCCGGCATCATCAGCGCAAAATATATTTTGGCCTTAACATCATGTCACTATTATAGCTTAATACGGGGGCGGGGACAAGTGAAGTTTTTATAAAGATGGGGGACGGAGAGGAAATGGCACGGCGGCGGAGGGCAGGCGGGGCGGGGCTGAGACGGGGAGGCTGCGGGAGGCGCGGAGGGGAGCGGTGCGGCGGGCTGTTTCGGAACCGCGAAGTTCTAAAGGCTGCGGCTGTTTTGCTAAAACCGCTCGAAAAAAGCACAAACTCGCGCGGAACGCGCTCAGACAGTGTGCTTTTTTCGAGCAACGCAAATCAGCCGCGGCCTAAGAACTTCTGCGATTCCTGCAAATACCCGCCGCACCGCTCCCCTCCGCGCCTCCCGCAGCCTCCCCGTCTCAGCCCCGCC
>ERZ1643246.469-NODE-469-length-51965-cov-6.672048_pt1 | contig 51965 bp, 63 predicted proteins | sample MGYA00579265_ERZ1643246 | MGnify/ENA primary metagenome ERZ1643246 (study PRJEB29033, sample SAMEA4952261) | chicken gut metagenome | biome: Broiler Chicken; feature: Gastrointestinal Tract; material: Caecum | place: Ireland | collected 2018 | study: Broiler... | reverse complement strand
CTCTCTGTCAAAAAATTTATATAATTCCTTTACGGAAATACTTCCGATTTCTTTTCGAAAGACGTCAAAATATTCAAAAGTCGGCGTCTGTATATCATGATAGCCGTAAAGATGCAGAACATGATGCAGCTTCTCCTGCAGCGCCAGCTTTTTCCGGCATTCTACTTTGTAAATGTCCCGCACACCCTCAGGTGTATGTAAAATCTTTTGTCTCATTTCCTATCCACTCTTTCTCTTTTTCTCTTTATTCACTTTACCATGCTACCATGTTAAACTGAAATTACAACGAATATTATAAAAATCTTACTCTCTTTTGTCAAGATCTTTCTGTATCTCTTCCAGATATGGAACCAGATATCCATTTTTCAGTGGAAAGAAAAACTCCGGATCCAGTTCCTCATAGCGGATACTCTTTCTCCCGCCCGCTTCCATGCGTGACCAAAATTCCTTCAATTCCCGGAACCTCATATAGTAAAGGTTCTCTGAACCGGTATAGAGGATCAGAAGGAATGCAATTCCGCCCTGGCGTTCAAACTCTTCCATAAATTCTACCTGATGCTGATGCACATTCTGGAGAGGAAAGGTTCTGGCCGCACATTCCTTTGCGTCAAAGCAAACCGGGATTCCCTGTACAGCGCCGATATAATCAACAGTACTGCGCTGATCAAAATACGCAAGGGTGATATGGCGCTGCTCTTTGTCAATTCGTACCGGCGTAATCGGTGTCGGAATCTTCTGAATCAACGCCAGTCCTTTGGTTCGATAGTATTCGTTTGTATGATTGATATAGTCCTCCAGGGCGGAACCCCGCAGGCCTCTTGATGTCCAGGTTCCCATGTTCCGATTTTTTCTCCTTTTTGTCTAGATACAGGCATTTTGGATCTTCTGAAACTGCCAGGGTAAGGGTGCTGTCACGACTAGTCCTGACAGATTTTCCAGTTTCGTGCTGTCCGGGAACTCCATCCTGCAGGCATGCAGGAGCTGGTTTTTCAGTCCGAACTCTTTTTTCATCCGGTCATTTTCTTTCCGGTTTCCATATTTGTAATCGCCAAGCACTGGATATCCAAGAGATGCCAGATGTGCCCGGATCTGATGCGTCCGTCCCGTAATCAGATGCACTTCCAAAAGCGTATACTTTCTTCCGGTCCGGATCGGCTTGTATTCTGTTTCAATAGGCATACTGCCCTCTTTTGGATGACTGGTTACAGTTACTTTGTTTTTCTTTTCATCTTTCCACAGATATCCGCAGGCACGGATCGTCTCTTTTATCTGTCCGCATACAATCGTCCGGTAATATTTTCTGACTGTGCGGTCTTTCAGCATTTCACTGAGCACCTGAAGCCCCCTTAAGCTCTTGCCGGCTGTGACAATGCCGCTTGTATTACGATCCAGACGGTTGCAGACAGAAGGCCGAAACCGCCGGAGCTCTTCCGGAGTAACGGCTCCTTCTTCCAGAAGATACGCAGTCAGATATTCCACCAGAGAAATGTCCTGGGGAGAAGCCTTCTGAGAAAGCATTCCGCATGGCTTATTGATAAACAGCACATCCTCATCTTCATAGAGGATCGAAAGCCTGCAGGATGGAAGCTTTTCCTTCCGAAACGCCGTCTCCTGTCTTTTGCTGAACTTTTCAATTGTCTCATCGGCGAGAAACAGTTCGATCTGATCGCCTTCCGACAGGGATTCGCTTCCGGTCATCTTTTTCCTGTTCAATGTTATGTTTTTCTTCCGCATCATTTTGTACAGAAAACTTTTCGGGGCCTCAGACAGATATTTTGCCAAAAATTTGTCCGCCCTCTGTCCGGCATCATTTTTTTCAATTCTGATTGTCTGCATTGAACTCTCCTATACCGCAGCCGTCAGAATCAGACGGCGCATCTCTTCCGCCGCTCTGTCCGGCTGTGTTTCTGATTTTTGTTTCTTCTCCCCCATACTCTCTGCCCGTTTCAGAAAGGAAGAATAATCGGGGAATATTTTGACCGTCACTTTATCGTAGTGATTTTCTTTTAATATCCTGACAATGTACTGTTCCGTCTCTTTTAAAGGCACTTTCGTCCTGGATGCATATCCGCAGATCAGATTTCTGGAGATTAAAAGAGCCTCCACAGGCATTACTTTCTCCGAGCTGGTCAGTACCATATCGTAGGCGGATAATGTTCCGGCAGCCGCCTGTTCGACCTCTGTCACCTTTTCCGCTTCCAAGGAACGGTACGGCAGCAGCATGATCATGCCTACAGCAGATCTGGCTGCCGGGAGGCATCCCAGAATAGCTACAATGGTAAGCAGGTTGTTTCTCGTGTGTGTCGTCAGATATCCGGCCAGAAAAATGGCAAAACTGATTCCAAAGAGCAGAACGGTAGTCAGAATTCGTTTCTTTTTCTGATTCTGTATATATCCAGGCATTCCTTTTGTAATCTTCATAACAGCTCCTTTATCTCATCCATTTGTCCAGGGCATAGAAAATGGCATCCTCCGGCATCAGTTTGCCGGCAATCCGAGCTCCTTTCATCAGAGTTCCATGAACCGAAACAGGTTTTTTTCTCCGTGCATCTAAAAGTGCAGTGCGGACAACCTCTTTTGCGGTAACCATCGCCGCTGCTTTCGCCTTGCTGTTATTGGTTCCGGAGACTTCGAAGAATTCCGTATCCACCGGACCCGGACAGACCGCCGTGACAACAATGCCGTTCTTTTTTACTTCTTCAGAAAGCCCTCTCGAAAAACTGGTTACATAAGCTTTTGTCGCAGCATACACGCAAAATCCGGGCTGCGGACAAAAGCTTGCCCCGCTTGAAACATTCAGTATCCTGCTTCCCGTCTTCATATAGGGAAGAATAAGAAGCGTCATCTTAGTCAGGGCACGGCAGTTGACATCGATCATCCGGAGCTGAGCAGAAAAATCATGCTCCGCAATCGCTTTGGCTTCACCAATTTTACCGAAACCTGCCGCATTTACCAGCATCCGGACGTCCGGATTTTGGTTTTCCAGCCGGTTCAGAATCTGCTTATAGACCAGATCTTTCTCCAGATCGCCGGCAAATACGCGTACATAAATGCCTGTTCTTTCTTCCACATCTTTTTTAACTTCTTCCAGACGTTCGGCTCTTCTGGCCGTGATCCAGATTTCATCCAGATGTCTGTAAAATGCGGGAATCTGTGAAACAAACTCCCTTCCGATCCCGGAAGATGCTCCTGTTACAACTGCAATTCTCATATGCATTCCTCCCTGCGTTACTTTTTCTTCTTCTGATGAGTATGTCGAATGGTTTTCTTCTTTTTCCGTGTCCCTGCCTCTTTGGACTCCTGACGCTTTCTGGCGAAATAGCGGTCTTCCCTGGTCTGCCTTGGACGGATCAGACAGTGTTTTCCAAAACCAATCAGATCCTCTCTTCCAGCCTTTTTCAGCGCTTCCATGACCAGCTCATAGTTTTTTGGATTCCGGTACTGAATCAGTGCTCTTTGCATTGCCTTTTCATGTGGCGACTTCGGCACATAAACCGGCTTCATGGTACGCGGATCCACACCGGTATAGTACATACAGGTGGAGATTGTGGACGGTGTCGGATAGAAATCCTGAACCTGTTCCGGCATATACCCCAAATCTCTCAGATATTCTGCCAGGGCAACGGCCTCTTTTAAGGTGGATCCCGGATGGGAGGACATCAGGTATGGAACCAGGTACTGCTTTTTCCCCAGCTCTTCATTGATCTTCTTATATTTCTCTGCAAATGCACGATAAACAGAATTTTCCGGTTTTCCCATCATTTGCAGAACCGGATCCGCAATGTGCTCCGGAGCAACTTTCAACTGTCCGCTTACATGGTACTCACAGAGCTCCCTCATAAAAGTATCGTCCGGATCCGCCATCACATAGTCAAACCGGATTCCAGAACGGATAAAGACTTTTTTAACCTTTGGAATCTCCCGGAGACTTCTCAGCAGTTTCAGATAATCTTTATGATCCACATTCAGATTCCTGCATGGCTTTGGAAACAGGCACTGTCTGTTTTTGCATGCTCCGTATGTCAGCTGTTTTTCACATGCCGGATGACGGAAATTGGCCGTCGGTCCGCCCACATCATGAATATATCCTTTAAAATCCGGTTCCTCGGTCAGAAGTTTCGCTTCTTCAATGAGGGATTCGTGACTCCGCGTCTGTATGATTCTTCCCTGATGAAAGGTCAGGGCACAAAAGCTGCATGCTCCAAAGCATCCCCGGTTGCTGATCAGGCTGAATTTTACTTCCGAGATTGCCGGAATACCGCCGTCTTTTTCATACATCGGGTGATAGGTTCTCATATACGGCAGGGCATATACATCATCCATTTCTGTCTGGGACAGTGGTCTGGCCGGAGGATTCTGTACTACGTAGAGATGCTCCGAATAAGGCTCGATCAGGCGCTTTGCCGTAAATGGATCCGTATTGCAGTACTGTGTATAAAAGCTTTCCGCATAACGGAGCCTGTCCTTTTGCAGTTCGGAGAAGGAAGGAAGCTCCTCGGCATCATACACACTTTCTCTGCTTTTGACTTTGCAGACGGTGCCGTCAATATAGGTGAGATCTGATACCTGAATACCGGCATTCAGCGCATCTGCAATTTCCACGATGGAACGTTCGCCCATCCCATAGGAAATCAGATCCGCTCCGGAATCCAGAAGCACGGAACGCTTCAGCCGGTCAGACCAGTAATCATAATGGGCCAGCCGCCGGAGGCTGGCTTCAATTCCTCCCAGAATGACCGGAGTGTGTTTATAGGTCTGGCGGATCAGATTGCCATAGACCACACATGCGTAATCCGGCCGTTTCCCCATTACGCCGCCCGGCGTATAGGCATCATGGCTTCTTCTTTTTTTGGAAACACTGTAGTGATTGACCATGGAGTCCATATTTCCCGCCGAAACCAGGAAGGCCAGCCTTGGCTCGCCAAACACCGTGACACTTTCCCTGTCCTTCCAGTCCGGCTGGGCAATGATACCAACTTTATATCCGTGGGCTTCCAGCAGTCTCGTAATAATAGCATGTCCAAAGGAAGGGTGGTCCACATAGGCGTCTCCGCTGATGTAGACAAAGTCCACCTGATCCCATCCACGGTCCTCCATGTCCCTTCTGGAAACCGGTAAAAATTTATTTTCCATCTGTAATCCTCTCTTTTATTCCCTTCATTACATCCCGAAAATCGTGGACATAGTAATCGGCAAGTTTCTTCTTTTCCAAATCCAGCGGCCGGGAAAACTCGTCATACACGGCACAGACCTGCATTCCGGCACGTTTCCCGGCCAGAATTCCCATGGGCACATCTTCAAAGACTAGACAGTGCTCCGGCGAAACCTTCATATCTTCCGCAACTTTCAGATAAATATCCGGAGATGGTTTCCCGGCGCCGACTTCTCCGGAGGTTCTGACAGAGGTAAAATACTGATCGATCCCCAGTGACCTGAGCGCTGCCTCCGCAAGAGTCCGCCCGTTACTGGTGGCAATTCCGAAGAGGATTCCCTTCTGCTTCCCGTATTTCAGGAATTCCGCTGCTCCTGGTTTCAGCGCAACCTCCTGGGTGTATCGCTGATAGGCCAGACTGGTCCATTCGTCCATAATCTCCTCGGTAGAAAGAGACATGTCAAACGTATCCCGAAAATACTGAGCTGTCTCGTGATAGGATTTTCCTTCAATAGCTCTGTGAAAGTCATCCGGAAGTTCCAGATGATATTTCTTTACATAGTAATTATCGATATCCGGCCAGATCCACATGGAATCAATCAGAGTCCCATCCATATCAAATATGACCGCTTTCTTTTTTTCAGTGATATCTGTCTGCATTTTATTCTCCTTTATCCGCTTTGTCGGTTAATGCCCGGATTTCCTCCTCTGTCAGCCGGCGTGCCTGTCCTTTCGGCAGGGATGGGTCCAGTTCCAGAGGACCCATACGAATCCGTTTCAGGTACAGAACCTTCTTTCCGACCGCTTCAAACATCCGCTTGATCTGATGATAACGTCCTTCCTGGATGGTAATGGAGACCCTTGACCGCTTCTGTTCCGGATCTGTATGTAAAATGGAGAGTACTGCCGGAAGTGTCGGCGTATCATCCCCAATATCCATTCCGCTGGAAAACTGCTTCACATCCTGATCATTTACCATTCCGTCGATCACTGCTTCATATGTTTTATCGACATGTTTTCTGGGCGACAGCAGACGATGTGCCAGCTCTCCGTCATTTGTCAGAAGCAGCAGTCCTTCTGTATCTTTGTCCAGACGTCCCACCGGAAATAAACCGGTTCTTGCAGGGCTCTCCAGAAGATCCAGGACGGTCCGTTCCCTTGCGTCTTCCGTAGCCGATACGACACCGGAGGGCTTATGGAGCATATAGTAGACAAACGGTTCATACCGGTACAAGGTGCCCATACACCAGATTTCCGCCGACGTTTCTTCAACCTTGGTCTCCGGTTTTCTGACAGTCTGACCGTTTACACGGACCTGCCCTGTCCGGATCTGTTTTTTCACTTCCTGACGGCTGCCTGCTCCCATTTCCGTCAGAATTCGATCCAGCCGCATCATGATGACATCCATCTCCATCCCGGCAAATATTTATTCTTTAACGTTCCACCGGAAAGCTTGCCAAATCCAAGAGGATATCCATCCACACAGACCAGATACCATCCTTTTTCCTTCGGTCCGGTCATATCATCTGTCAGGATCGTTTCCCCTTTCAGATATTTTATGACCCGTTCATCCGAAAGAGGAAAATCCAGTACGTTCGCATATTCCTCTTTTTTCAGATTCATAGCCAGAGCCTGACTCGGCTCAAACCGTCCTTTTTTTAGTTCCCCGACCAGCAGGCCGCTGCGCAGGAAGCGCACTCCGGTCAGATCCGGCAGATCCTCCGGCATATAGTACACACGGTCTTTTCGGATATCAAACCGCTCTGCATCGAACGGTCGGCGGACAAGCTTTAAAAAGGATCTCAAATCTTCCGGAAGCTTCTCCTGGGAACCCGTACGTCTGTTTCCTCTCTTTTCCGTCTTCCGGATCACCGTCTGTTCCGCATGTCCCTTTCGCAGAAGGGCCAGATAATGTCCTTCCCCCTTCATGTGATGTGGAAAGATCCGGACCGTTTTTCTGAACTCCTCCTGACGGATGGAAGCATATTCCGGACGTCCTTCACTGAAGCCCTCATACGGACGAATATCCATAATTTCAAATTCCGGAAACTGCTCTAAAAGCCAGGAAATGCTCCCCTCATTTTCCAGAGGGTCAAAGGTACAGGTAGAATACAGCAGCATGCCTCCCATCTTCAGCATGGACGCCGCCTGAGTCAGAATACTTCTCTGGAGCTTTGAAAAGAATTCCGGCCCATGTTCTTCCCAGGCTTTCATCATCTTTTTGTCCTTTCGGAACATCCCTTCTCCGGAGCAAGGTGCATCGATCAAAATCTTATCAAAATATTCCGGAAAATATCCGGTCAGTTTTCCGGGTTCTTCACTCAATACAAGTACGTTCCCGATTCCGAACAGTTCCAGATTTTTCAGGAGTCCTTTGGCGCGGGAATTGCTGATATCATTTGCAATCAGAACGCCTTCTCCCTGAAGCTTTGCCCCCAGTTCCGTTGCCTTTCCTCCCGGAGCAGCACAGACATCCAGTACCTTGTCTCCAGGCGTTATGTCCAGACGATCCGCAGGCGTCATGGCGCTTGGCTCCTGTAAATAGTAAAGTCCGGCAAAATAATAAGGATGTCTGGCCGGACTTTCCTTTTCCCCATCATAATAAAATCCGTTTTCTATCCACGGGACCGGGGTAATGGAAAACGGACAGATTTTTTTGAATTCTTCCACGCTGATCTTGGAAGTATTGACACGAAGTCCGTAGTAGCGCGGCTCTTCATAACATGCCGTATATGCATCAAATTCTTCACCCAGAAGGGTCTTCATTTTTTCTTCAAATGCCTTTGGTAAATCCATATTTTCTCCTTTCGCATACAGAGTCAGTATAGCATACCTCGTAAAAATTCTCCATGCTTCAACTGTTTTTTCTACAGAAAAGTTTGGAATCTTCCGCATATCGCAGGATCCAGTATGGATTGATACTGATTTCCTTTGGCTCTTCCAAGTAGACACCAAGATGCAGATGGACCGGGAAGTTTCCGACCGTCCCTTCTTCCCCGTATCCGCTGTCCCCCATATATCCAAGGATCTCTCCGGCTGCCACCTCATCTCCGATTTCCACATCCGCATAGGAATCCAGATGGGCATAATAAAAATATCCCCCGTGGGGAGCCGTAATGCCGATTCTCCATCCTCCCTTTGGGAGCCATCCTTTGCTTGTAACGGTGCCATCCGTCATGCTGACAACTGGAAAAATTCCTCTCTTGTTTTCATATGCCATCAGATCGGTCCCCTCATGGCCTCGTTTTCCTCCGTAAGTCCTCTCATTCATCCAGGAGTCCTCGTATGTGACCTTCAGATCCGGCTCTTCTTTCCAGAACATGACAGGAAAGTACTCAACGTCTGACCAGATCTTTTCGCACGCTTCCATACAAAGCGAAAAAGAAGGACTGGACTGCCATTGGGTCTCCAGGCTTCGGAAGATCTGGTCCGAATAGGCTGGAAACTCATATTCAGAATGATAGTTCTGCTCCAGAAGATAAATACCGGCTGCTCTTCCCGGTTCTTTTGCGTTTCGCATATACAAAATCAGATCTTCTGTCAATTCGTGACTTCGAAAAAAATCTTTTGAAAGAATCGAAGCATCCAGGGAAAAATAAGATGCGTCATACTGAAGTTTGGGAATGGCCGCCCCTTCAAAAATCAGAAGCAGGACCAGGATCAGAAACTGCATGTATCCTCTGCGTCGTACCATCTTCCAGGAATGACTCCTTTTTGACTAGTACTATGTCAAATGTGTCTGTAGTATGACAAAACTGCCGGACATTTTACAATCCGGCAGTTTTGTCTATGATAGGATTTAATAGAACTTCGCAATTTCATCTACGCTTTTCCGCTTTGGCATCTCCGGATCAATATCCGGATATCCGACGCCGATTACACTGACCACCGTTTCTTCTTCCGGTATGTCAAAGGCCTCTTTTAACTTTCCGGCATCCCGGATACCCATGACCAGAGTGCCAAGTCCGAGTTCAGCTGCTTTTAAAAGCAGATTCATATTCTGCATACCGCAGTCGTAACATCCCCAGCCGTCTTCCAGTTCATTGGATGCAGTGCCGTCTGCGTTATACCCGGAGCGTCCTCTGACAATTGTAGATACAATGAGAACCGGGGCATCTTTGGTATTGTTGCAGTTGAACTCCGGAAGTGCCTCCCGGACTTTCTGGAGCGCCTCCTGGGACTGGGCGACATAATACCTTGTAACCTGTGAATTTTTCCAGGACGGAGCAAGAATGGCAGCCTCGATCAGACTGCGGATAGTATCTGTCTCCACTGGTTTTTGCTGATATTTCCGAATGCTTCTTCTTTTTTCCAGTACAGTTTGTAATTCCATAGGATCCTCCTTTTCCATTTCCATGAATGAGACGGCGCCGTACCGATAAGCATCAGCGCGGCGTCCGTGTAACTTTATTTCAGTTTTGCAAGTACGTTTTTGATCATCTCCCAGACACGTTCTGTAGACGCAATGTCAAGCCTTTCGTTGACAGAGTGCACATCCGGAATATCCGGTCCAAATGAGACGCAGTCAAGCCCCGGCTTTTTGGCTGAGAGAAGGCCGCATTCCAGTCCGGCATGTACTGTAGAGATTTCCGCCTCTTTTCCGGTTACTTCTTTGTATGCTTCTGCCATCAGAGGACGGATTTTGGAGTCTTTCTGATACATCCATGCCGGGTACTCTCCGCTCTCCTCGTGAGTACCGCCCAGCATTTCCGCCCAGGTGCGGAAGATGGATTTCAGCTCCTGCATCTGAGAATTCACACTGCTTCTCAGGTAGTACATAAGGGCAATGCTGTCTTCCTCCGTCTTTACAATTCCAAGATTCAGGGAAGTCTCTACGACACCTGGAAGATCTCTGCTGAGTCCCTGTACCCCGTAAGGCGTGCAGACAAGGGCAAAAATCACTTTCTTCGTACATTCCTTGGTGAGTGCCTGCTCCGTACCTTCCTCCTGGGTAACCGGGATCTGAAGATCCGGTTCATCTGAAGAGAATTCCGCCTTGATATCGGCCGCCAGATTCCTGACAATCCCCTGTGTCTTCTCCGGATCCGCCGCCATAATCACTGCTTCCGAAGATCCGGCGATGACATTATCCTTAGAACCGCCCTTGAATGATACAAGTGCAATGTCTGTTTCCTGATCCAGATGATTTAAAATCCGTCCAAGAATCTTGTTGGCATTTCCACGCTGCTCATGAATCTGTGATCCAGAATGTCCTCCGCGGAGTCCTTTGACTTGGACTGTCATCACTGTACCACTTTTTTCTTCTCTCTGTGCCGGAATCTTTAATGTCTCCAGGACTCCGCCCGCACATCCGGCCAGGATGACTCCTTCTACTTCTCCGTCAATATTCAGCAAAATGTTTCCTTTGATCTGGGACATATCAATGGCGTTTGCTCCGCCCATACCGATCTCTTCGTCCGTTGTCACAATCACTTCCAGAGGCGGATGCGGAATATCATCGCTGTCAAGAAGGGCAAATGCGTAGGCGATAGCGATTCCATCGTCCCCTCCCAGTGTTGTCCCTTTTGCTTTTACATATCCGTCTTCGATGTAAAGCTCCAGGGGATCGTTCTCAAAATCATGATCCGAGCCTTCTACCTTCTCGCAGACCATATCCATGTGCCCCTGAATGATCACGGGATCCGAATTTTCATACCCCAGTGTTCCCGGCTTTTTGATAATCACATTCCCGGCTTCATCCTGTATGTATTCCAGGTTCCGTTTTCTTGCAAATTCCGCACACCAGTTGCTGACCTTTTCGTCATAGAAAGTGCCTCTTGGAACAGAAGAAAGCTCCTCGAAAATCTGAAATACTTTTTTTGGTTCTAACTCTTCCAGTACTGCCATAGTTTCTCTCCCTTTCTCTCTTTTTTTACCAAATCTGAGAATATTATAGCACAACACTTCTAAAATCACCAGAATCCCAATACAATTTATTGAATATTTTTACCAAAGGATTTCTCTTGAAACGTTATTTTTTTGCCATTTTCACGATTTTTCTTTTTTTGATTATGCTGATCTTTCCAGAAGAAGTTTTTCAAGGGGCAAGCCGTGGACTGCTGCTCTGGTTTGACACGGTCCTCCCAACACTGCTCCCCTTTTTGATCATTGTCAATGTCATGCTGCGTACCAATCTGATCATTCACATATCGCGCATATTCTATCCGGTCCTGGGACGGTTCCTTCAAATCAGTCCTAATGGATGCTTTGCGGTACTGGCCGGATTTTTGTGCGGATATCCGATGGGAGCAAAAGTAACTGCGGACCTGGTACGGGACAACCGGATTTCTCCGGAGGAAGGGGCGTACCTGCTTTCCTTCTGCAATAATACCAGTCCCGGCTTCACAGCAGGATATGTTGTATGCCGGACACTGGGAGATCCCTCCCTTGTTTTCTGCTCCCTGTCCATCCTTTTCCTCGTCCCTTTGCTTCTCAGCTTTGGATTTCGAAAACTTTACAATGGAAGATGCATCCAGCGGAACTCCACGATCCGCTCCTCAAAAAGCGGACGCCTCTCTTTGGATGTTCTGGATCTCTCCATTATGGACGGCTTTGAGACAATAACGAAAATCGGCGGTTATATCATTGTTTTTTCCGTGCTGACTGAACTGCTGTTGCATCTTCCTTGTTCCAGAACGCTTCCCGGAATGCTGCTCCTGTCCTTCCTGGAAATAACAAATGGAACCAAAATGCTGGAATCCCTTCCGTGTTCCTTTCAGACACGTTATACTCTGATTATGGGCCTTTGTGCCTTTGGCGGCTTCTGTGCTTCCGCCCAGACAAACAGTATGCTTTCCGGAAGCGGACTTCGAATTGGTCCATACATAACAGAAAAACTGGCTGCCGCTGCGGCAGCCAGTCTGCTAGCTTTTCTCTATATTCAAATTACATAATTACTCGTCCATGGCCTGAGCGAACTCTGTCTCCGTCTCATCCTGAATCCGGAGTTCCTCACGGTCACCGCGTACCATATCATAGGATTCCTGAAGGGAATTCACAAGGCTGTCGTATTTTGTCGTATAATTGTCCAGGGCATGTCCGATCATTGTTTCCACTTTGCCCATCAGGTCGTCTGCATATCTGACAGCACCTGTACGGAGCTGATTTGCATCTTCTGTTGCATTGTCAATAATCTGCTGTGCCTGCTCTGTGGCAGCCGCCACAATCTCATTTGCCTGCGCATATGCCTGCTGCATAATTTCGTGATCGCTGACAAGCTCGTCTGTCTTTGTCTTTGCTTCCTGAATCATCGTGTCTGCCTTTGTCTGCGCGTCTGCAAGGATTGCGTCTTTATTATCGATGATCTTCTGATAACGCTTGATCTCTTCCGGCGTCTTCATTCTGAGTTCTCTTAACAACTCATCGATCTGATCCTTGTTTACGATAATTTTCGTTGTGGATAATGGCTGGAACTTACAATTATCTATGTATTCCTCAATTTCATCAATAATCTGCTCAATTCGGCTGCTCATAGTTACACTCTCCTTCTTCACTTCGACAAATCCTGTCATTTACTTTGTTATTCTATCACGTTCCACGAAAGAACTCAATGTCTTTCGACAAAAATATGCCTGTTTGTTTTATATTTTTTCTCTTTTATAATATCGTATCCAAGCTCCTCCAGATAAGAAAAATCTGTGTTTAAAGCCGCCTCCACAATGATGAGCGTCCGTTCATCTGCCAAGGTGGAATTCCGCAGATAATCAAATACGGCATACTCCGCTCCTGCCTGGTAAGGAGGATCCATAAAGATGAAATCAAAGGCCGGCTGCCCCTCCAGTTTTTTCAGGGCGGTAAGCACATCCGTCTTCATCAGAACCGCCCGGTCCGCCAGTCTGGTATGCCTCAGATTCTCCTGGATGCAGGATGCCGCCTTCGGATTCTTTTCTACAAAATAAGCCACTTCTGCTCCTCTGCTCAGTGCCTCAATCCCTATTCCGCCGCTTCCGCTGAACAGATCCAGAAACCGGCAATCCGCAAGTTCCATAGAGATCATATTAAACAAGGTCTCCTTGATCCGGTCTGTGGTGGGTCTCGTTTCCAGTCCTTCTATCGTCTTTAGTTGCAAACGTTTTGCTGTACCTGCTATTACACGCATTGTTTTGATTCCTTTCTTCTGTCCAACGGACAGTTTGATCTGACTATCATTATATCGGATGCAGGCTTTCCCTGTCAAATCACCTGAATGCAGAGCTTGAGTATTTTCAGGGACTGTGATACACTTTGAAAAAAGGAGGAATAGACATATGAAATATTTTATCGCATCCGATATCCACGGCTCTGCTTTTTATTGTAAAAAAATGTTGGAGGCATTTGAACGGGAAGGCGCTGACCGGCTCGTTCTTCTCGGAGATATCCTCTATCATGGTCCACGCAATGACCTTCCGAAAGATTATGCTCCAAAGGAAGTGATCGAACTCATCAATCCACTTTCCTCACGCATCTTCTGTGTGCGGGGAAACTGCGACAGCGAAGTGGATCAGATGGTTCTGACGTTTCCAATCCTTGCAGACTACTGTCTGATTTCCGAGCAGAACCGGATGGTTTTTGTCACTCACGGTCACCAGTATAATCTGCAGACTCCGCCTCTTCTCCAGGCAGGAGATGTCCTTCTTCATGGACATACACACGTTCCGGCATGTACAAAGACAGATACCTTTACCTACCTCAATCCAGGATCCATCTCCCTGCCAAAGGAAGGCAGTCATCACAGCTACATGACTCTGGAAAACGGCATCTTCCGCTGGAAAACACTGGAAGGAGAGGAATACCAGACATTTTCTCTGTAAAAAGGACGGCAGGCACATCCCGATCCTGTTGAGGCGGATGCGCCTGCCGTTTTTTATTCATTTCGATTTTCTTTCATGACAATTTCCATCTTCTGTCCCGCAAAGCGGATGCCTGCCTGATCCAGTGCCAGTTTGGTCTTCTCCATAATATCGGCACGGATATCCCAGTATACATCCGATTTCAGCCAGAGACGCACACATAAGGTAACGTAGCTCTCCGCCAGGTCATCCACGAAAACAGTGTGCTCTTTGTCTTTCATCACTTCCGGCTCCTCTTCCATCACATCCCGGATGATCTTCTGTGCGGCCCTCAGATCTTCATCGTACCCGATTCTCACATAGAAGTCCAGACGCCGGAGATCCATGGCGGTTACGTTTGTCAGACTGCTGTTAGACAGATTTCCGTTCGGAATGACGATGGTCTTATTATCTACCGTGGAAAGCTTCGTATAAAATACCTGGATTTCCTTTACGGTACCTTCCAGATTGTTGGAATGCTCTATAATATAGTCCCCCACAGTAAATGGTTTCAGCAGAAGGATCAATACCCCTCCTGCAAAATTGGAAAGACTCCCTTGAAGTGCCAGACCTATCGCAACACCACCGGAAGCAAGAAGTGCGGCAACAGAGGATGTGTCCACGCCGAAACGAACAACAATCGATAAAATCAGAACGGCATACAGACCTGTCTTCAGACAGGAATCCACGAACTGTTCCACGCCCTTGTCCGCATTGGACCGCTCTATGGATGCACGGACAATTTTCCGCACCCAGTTGATCAGCACTCTTCCAACAGCGAATATAATCAACGCAAAAACAACCCCGATTCCAAAGTCAATCGCTTTTGGGATACTCTCATTTAGGAAATTCACTGCAAAACTGGTCTGATTTTCTACTTCCTGCTGCAAATTTTCCGTGACCGCCTGTGTCACATTTTCTGTCAGAAGTGTATACATGGTGTTCCCCTTTCTTCTTTGAGTGCAAGAAATGCTGCAAGACTTCCCCGCTGTCCTTTGGAGGCCCTGTGTGAATAAAGGAGCTCCGGATTGCAGTTTGTGCAGATATTCGTTACTGCAATGTGTTCCGGCAGAATTCCCGCTTCCAGGAATACGGATTCATTGGCCTTCCACAGATTGAGCTGATACTTGCCATCCGGTTTTTGATAAAATAGTTCATCCCAGAGCTCTTTGTCGTACGCTTCACGGAACGCGTCAATCACGTCTTCACTTACTTCGTAGCAGGACTGACAGATGGACGGCCCAACGCACGCCAGAATGTCAGAAGGACGGCTTCCGTATGTTTCCCGCATCCGGTTTACGGTTTCAAGACCGATTTTCGCAACCGTTCCACGCCATCCGGAATGGGACAGCCCTACTGCCCTTTTTACCGGATCTACAAAAAAGAGCGGGACACAGTCTGCAAAAAAAGTGACAAGACATAACCCCGGCACATCTGTAATCAGTCCGTCCACATGATCATAATCTACCGGACGTGTGATACCCTTTCCACGGTCCTCTGCTGTAACGACCCGTACGTTTGCCGTATGAGTCTGTTTTGAAAATACCATATCCTGAGGTTTCACTCCGATGGCCGCCCCAAAGCGACTGAAATTCTCCAGGACCCGGCTCTCTTCATCTCCCCTTGAAAAGCTCAGATTCATACTTTCAAAAATACCCGTGCTCACGCCTCCCATGCGGGTTGAAAATCCATGATGGACGATCCCGCACTGTTCAAGAAGCGGAAATGACAGATACGGAACATTTCCCTTTCCCGTACGACAGATAATGTCCCTTCTATGATTTGTTGTTTTCCATTCTTTCATAATCGATTTCCTTTATCCATGAAATTCAAACGCATGTTCAAAATGAGTAATGTCTTCTCCCAGGATGGCAATGACATCGAATCGGACAGAACAATTCTCCAGATGCCGGCTGGACAGATAGTAAAGAGCTGCCCGGCAGATCCTTCTCTGCTTTCTGAAATCCACCGCTTCTTCCGGTCTTCCCATGGAAACGCTGCTGCGGTATTTGACCTCCACAAAAACGATACAGCCACCCTCTCTTCCGATCAGATCAATTTCACCAAAACGGCACCGGAAGTTTCGTTCCAATATCTGGATTCCTTTTGCCTCCAGATATGAGGCTGCTCGTTTCTCTCCGGTACATCCTGTTTCTCTTGTATTCATCCGTATCTCCCATTACACAAAATGCGTGATAAATGATTTCCTGTGAATCGGGCTCGGCCCGTTCTGTTTCAATGCCTCAATGTGATCCCTGGATCCGTACCCTTTGTTGGACGCAAATCCATATTCCGGGAGGATCTTGTCGTATTCCAGCATCAGACGGTCCCTGGTTACCTTGGCAATGATGCTTGCGCATGCAATGGAAATGCTTTTGGCGTCTCCCTTGATAATCGGAACCTGCGGAATCAGAACATCCGGAATCGTAACCGCATCGTTTAACAACAGATCCGGCTCCACGCTAAGACCTCCGACAGCCTCCCGCATGGCCTCGTAAGTTGCCTGAAGAATATTGATTTCATCAATTCTCTGTGGACTCGCCATTCCAACACCGACACTGACTGCCTTCTCCATGATTTCATCATAAAGCTCTTCCCGTCTTTTGGCAGAAAGCTTTTTGGAATCATTCAGATACAAAATAGTACAGTCTTTTGGAAGGATAACCGCCGCAGCAACAACCGGTCCCGCAAGAGGGCCTCTCCCTGCCTCATCGATTCCGCAGATCTGGTCATAGGACTGATACTTCTTTTCATATTGTTTCATTCCATCTAAGCGGATCAGTTCCTGCTCCCATGCAGCCTTCTGCTTTTTCATGGAAAGAATCAGCTTTTGAACGCCGGCACGCGGATCCTTATCATAGTCCGGATACAATGCCTCCCAGCCAGTTATGGGAGTACCCGCAAATAGTTCTTTGATCTCTTTGATTGTTTTACTCATGTACGACAAACCCCATTTCGTCAAACGGATAAATCCGAATCCAGGCTCTTCCCACCAGATCATCCCGCTTCAGCACCCCAACACTTGGATCTCTGCTGTCCGAACTGTGATTTCGGTTGTCTCCCAGAACAAAATACTCATCTTCTCCAAGCTGGATCGGTTCTGCGGCGATACCCGGATCTTCCATTGGCTCTGCACCATAGTCTTCTCCCAGCGGCGCCCCATCAATATAGACTTCTCCGTCCATGACCTGGACTGTTTCCCCCGGAAGGCCGATAATCCGCTTGATATAATAGGTATTTTCCTCATATTTATACGGAAATACAATAATCTCATAGCGTTTTGGATCCCGGAAGCGATAGGAAAGTTTATCCACGATCAGATTGTTTCCGTCCTGAAGTGTTGGCTCCATGGACTGTCCATCCACCACAGTACGAACTCCCACAAACGTCACAATCAGCCAGGAAAGCAGAAGAACAATGCCGATATAAATGACCCAGTCCAGTACCTCTCTTGCTGTTGATTTCTTTTTTTCCGTTTCCTCAAGTCCTTCTTGTTTCATCTTTCTGTCTCCCCTTATTGATAATCCTCCGGAAATTCCAGAGTCAGTCTGCCAAGCTTGCCGCTTCGAAAATCATCCAGAAATAATACGGCTGCCTTTTCCAGGTCAAGCTCCCCGCCTTTGGTCAGACAATGTTTCTTTTCTGCGATCTCCTGCAGCATCTGATATGGATCCTGACTCTCCTCTATGTCATAATATGTTCCTGTCAGATGCGGATAACTGATTTCAAGAGACCGGATCAGCTCTGCTGCAAGCTCCTCTGTATTCAGGATCTCATCTTTGATGGAACCTATAAATGCCAGCTTCTTTCCAACTTCCTGATCTTCAAATTTCGGCCAGAGTATTCCAGGCGTGTCTAAAAGCTCCACCTGCTTATTCAGACGGATCCACTGCTTTCCTTTCGTTACTCCCGGCTTGTTTCCGGTCTTTGCACAGGCTTTCCCGGCAAGTGAATTGATAAAGGTGGATTTTCCTACATTAGGGATTCCTACCACCATCGCCCGGACCGGACGGTTCAGAATGCCCCGCCGCCTGTCGCGCTCGATCTTTTCCCTGCAGGCTTCCTGGATCACGCCATTGATGGATTTGATCCCGGATCCGCTTCTGGAATTTACCCGCACAACGGAAAATCCTTTTTCTTTAAAATACTGTTCCCATTTCTCATTCCATCCTTCTGATGCAAGATCCGCTTTATTCAGAAGAATCAGTCTTGCTTTCTGTTTTCCCAGTTCATCGATATCCGGATTACGGCTGCTGACGGGAATTCTTGCATCCACCAGCTCGATGATCAAGTCGATTAGTTTGATGTTTTCCTGCATCATTCTTTTTGCTTTGGTCATATGACCAGGGTACCACTGAAAATGCATAGGTGCCTCCTTTTATCTATATAAATCCAAAATTCCCTTTTGTCGAGAGGACAAACCACGCTTTCCCCTCTATTTCGGAACGCTTCACATTTCCTATATCCGCCATTCTGCTGTCTTCACTGTTCCGCCGGTTATCTCCCAGGACAAAGTATTCATCGCCGTCCAGGGTAATTTCCTCCGCAGCAGTTCCGGCCTCCTCAATCGCTGTTGTCTCATAATCTTCTTCCAGCTTTTCTCCATTGATATAGATCTCTTGGTCCTTGATCTGAACCGTCTCGCCAGGAAGTCCGATGATCCGTTTGATATAAGAACGGGCATTTTCATTGCCGTTTGGTTTAAATACGATGATATCGCCGCGTTTTGGCTTGCTTGCGTCGTAGATCATCCGGTTCACCAGCACGATATCGCCATCCAGGACTGCCGGGCGCATGGAGTCACCGGAATTTTTGACCTGGCGCCCAAAATAGAAAACAATGACAAGCGCCAGCAGACAGACCAGAATAACTTTAAAAGCCCAGATGCCGATGCTTCGGATCAGATCATAATCAATCTGCTTTTTTTCTTTTCCAAACTGTAATCTTTTTTTCATGTAACATACCTGTTTATTGAACACAAAAGGGGCAGTCATACATGAATGTATCTTGCCCCTTCCCATGTCTTATTTAACTAATTCTTTGACTTTAGCTCTCTTACCTACACGGCCTCTTAAGTAGTTCAGTTTTGCTCTTCTGACTTTACCTCTTCTTACTACCTCTACCTTTTCTACATTCGGAGAGTGCAGCGGCCATGTCTTTTCAACGCCAACACCGTTGGAGAATTTTCTTACTGTGAAAGTTTCTCTTGTGCTTCCGCCCTGTTTCTTTAATACAGTTCCTTCAAAAACCTGGATTCTTTCACGGTTTCCTTCTTTGATCTTACCGTAAACCTTTACAGTGTCTCCCACGTTAAACTGTGGTGCGTTTTCTTTGAGCTGTTCTGCTTCAATCTTTCTGATGATTTCGTTCATTGTGTGACCTCCTTGATTATTTTGACGTTCTTAATACATGCGATTTCGTATCAGAGGACCATCTCTTTCTTCTCACAACAGTACCAAGTGTATCATAAAGCCCTTAGGATTGCAAGTTGTTTTTTCTATATTCTTCGAGAAATTTCTGCTCTTTCTCTGTAAGCACAGCCTGCTCCAGAAGGTCCGGCCTGTTCTGCGCAGTCCGGATAATCGACTGTTCCCTTCTCCACTTTTCAATGTTCGCATGGTGGCCGGACATCAGAACCGGCGGAACCTGTTTCCCGTGCCAGATTTCCGGCCTGGAATACTGCGGGTATTCCAGAAGGTGATCCTGAAAACTCTCAAACTCTGCGGAAACATCATTATGCAGGACTCCCGGCACCAGCCTGGATATGGCGTCCACCATGACCATGGCCGCCAGCTCTCCGCCGGTCAGTACATAGTCTCCGATGGAAACATAGTCTGTCACAATCTCCTCCAGGACCCGTTCATCGATTCCTTCGTAGTGGCCGCACAGAAGGATCAACTCCTCCTCCTGGGCAAACTCCTCTGCCATCTCCTGGCTGAACGTGCGGCCCTGAGGAGACAGATAGACAAGTCTTGGCTTCTCCCCTTTTGCTGACGCCATCGTCTTCTGGCAGACGGCCTGATAACACTGAAAGACCGGCTCCGCCTGCATCAGCATTCCGGCTCCGCCGCCGTAAGGGTAATCATCCACGCTTTGATGTTTATTAAATGCATAATCCCGGATATTAACGGCATCAATGGACAGAAGCCCTTTTGCCTCAGCTCTCCCGATAATACTTGTTTTTAATCCCTGCTCCACCATATCCGGAAATAATGTCATAATATGAAAATTCATCTGCTTTTCCTTCCCATCACTGGATCAGTCCTTTCATCAGATGAATCGTCATCTGTCTGTTTTCCGGATCCACGCCCAGAATACACTCCCGTATGGCCGGAATCAGAACTTCTCCATACTTTTCTGTCTGAATGATATAGACATCATTTGCCCCTGTCTCCATGACGTCAGAGAGACGTCCAAAACAGGTACCGTCCTCTGTCACGACATCCATGCCGATCAGATCCGCAATATAATACTCATCCTCGTCTAGCGGTACTGCATGTTCCCTTGCAACCAGCAGAGGACGTCCTTTATAACGCTCGATGTCATTTATATTATCAATGCCCTTGAATTTCAGAATCACCATCTGCTTAAAGAAACGGACATTCTGAATTTCCAGCGGCATCTGTTCTTTTCCTGTATCCAGTATCACTTCTTTCAGCTCCTGAAAGCGCTCCTTTTCATCTGTGGTCGGGAAGACCTTGACCTCTCCCTTGATCCCGTGTGTGCTGGAGATCACTCCCACCTGCAGAAACTGTTCCATGTTTTTCTCCTTCTTTATAAAAATGAAGAACAGTCCCGCACATGCCCGGCATGGCAGCCTGTTCTTATTTTTGCGGTCCGCAGACATCACCAATCAGGCGATATCTACGACTACCTTTTTGTCTTCTTTTGCGGCGGCGGCCTTTACGACAGAACGGATTGCTTTTGCAATACGTCCCTGTTTTCCGATTACCTTCCCCATATCGCCTTCGGCCACATGAACTTCGATAATCGTCGTCTTGCCTTCCGTCTTTTCCGTAACCACAACCTGATCCGGTTCATCCACCAGAGCTTTTGCAATTACTTCTACCAATTCTTTCATATGCAGGCACCTCCGACGTCTGGATTATTTTTCGATACCAGCTGCTTTAAAAATCTTGCTTACAACATCTGTCGGCTGTGCTCCATTGTTTAACCATTTCTTTGCTGCTTCTTCATCTACTTTGAATACGCTCGGATCCTTTGTCGGATCGTAAGTACCGATTTCTTCGATGAATTTACCGTCTCTTGGGGAACGGGAATCAGCTACGATGATTCTATAGAAAGGAGCTTTTTTCTGTCCCATTCTTCTTAATCTGATCTTTACTGCCATTTGTTTCACCTCCACTTTAATTCATTGATTTATGTTAAAAAGGAAATTTGAATTTTCCCTTTTTACCACCTTTGCCGCCCATCATTCCGGGCATCTGTTTCATCATCTTTTTCATTTGTTCAAACTGTTTGCAAAGCTTGTTGACTTCCGAGATATCAACCCCGGCGCCTTTTGCGATACGATGTTTTCTGGACGGAGTCAGGATGTCAGGATTCCTTCGTTCCTTGACCGTCATGGAGTAGATGATGGCCTCCATACGCTCCATCTTCCGCTGGGCATCATCCGAATCAATATCCGGCATTTTGCCTTTCTTTCCCATCATGCCTCCGATTCCCGGAAGCATGCCCAGGATACTTCCCAGACCGCCCATATTTCTCATCTGCTTCATGGACTCCAGATAATCTTCAAAATCGAACTGGGCTTTCCGAAGTTTCTGAGACATTTCTTTTGCCTTGTCCTCATCAATATCAGCCTCCGCTTTCTCGATCAGAGTGAGAATATCACCCATGCCGAGGATTCGGGATGCCATTCTGTCCGGATAAAACTGTTCCAGATCAGAGAGCTTTTCACCCATGCCGACATACAGAATCGGACATCCGGTTACGGCTTTGATGGACAGAGCCGCACCACCTCTTGTATCACCGTCCAGCTTTGTAACGATGACACCGTCTATACCAATCTTATCGTTAAATTCTTTTGCCACATTGACCGCGTCCTGACCTGTCATGGCATCCACCACTAGGATCGTCTGATGCACGGTCACCGCTTCTTTGATTTCCTGGAGCTCTTCCATCATATCTTCATCAATGTGAAGACGTCCGGCCGTATCCAGGATGACAATGTTATTTCCGTTTTTTGCCGCATGTTCCATTGCTGCTTTGGCGATATTGGCAGGCTTGTGTTTCTCTCCCATAGAGAATACTTCCACGCCCTGCTTTTCTCCATTGATCTGAAGCTGCTGAATCGCTGCCGGACGGTAAACATCACAGGCAACCAGAAGCGGCTTTTTGCCTTTCAGCTTGAATTTCCCTGCAAGCTTGGCGGTGGTCGTCGTCTTACCGGCTCCCTGCAGACCCGCCATCATGATGACGGTCGTTGCCTTTCCGGGCTCCAGTTTGATTTCGGTCGTCTCAGACCCCATCAAAGAGACCAGCTCTTCATTTACGATCTTAATGACCATCTGACCCGGATTCAGTCCGTTCATTACGTCCTGGCCTACCGCACGCTCCTGCACATTTTTAATGAAACTCTTTACAACCTTGAAGTTTACATCGGCCTCCAAAAGCGCCATCTTGACTTCCTTGAGTGCCGCCTTGACATCGTCCTCCGTCAGCCGTCCCTTGCTGCGCAGATTCCGGAACACATTTTGAAGTTTCTCAGTTAAACTGTCAAATGCCATTCTATAACTCCTCTATGATCTCATCTGAAATCTGCCGGATCTCCCGGATCAGGATTCCCTTCTCCTTCTCCTGCCATGTATCCAGCAGACGGTCGATTTGATGTACCTTTTCTTTTACTGTAAGAAACTTCTGGACCAGATGAAGCTTTTCCTCATAACCTTCCAGCGTCTTTTCACAGCGCCGGATCGTATCGTGGACTCCCTGTCTGCTGATGCCCCGCTCCTGGGCAATCTCTCCAAGGGAAAGATCTTCCAGTACAAATTGTTCATATATCTCTTTCTGATTTGCTGTCAGCAGTTCACCGTAAAAATCATACAGCAAAGCATGTTTTACAATTTCATCCATGTCTCTCACCTGTGACATCATACTATAAATAAAAAGAGGTGTCAAGTATTTTCTCTTGACACCATTGATTTTTTTTTACAGTTTTGGATTCAGCAGTTTTTCAATATTCAAAAGTCCTCTCCCCTGGATATTGGCATCCTTCCCCATGTCATCCGCACTCATCAGGAGCCGTAACTTGACTTCCACATTCTTCATATCCGGGTATTTACTCAGGAGAAGGGCTGCCGCTCCGGATACGATCGGGGCCGACATGGAGGTCCCACTTTTTACAGCGTACATCTTCTGATGCCTCTTCTGGCAGAACCCGTTGCAGGAGCGAATGTAGGATCCGGGTGCAACCAGATCCGGCTTACAAACGCACTCATAGGTAGGTCCTCTGCCGGAATAATTTGTCCCGGCTTTTCCATACCGGTCTATTTTTACTCCATCATCAGAAGCCCCTACCGTAATGACTTTTCTGCTGATACCCGGAACTGTCACTGATCCCTTCCGCGGTCCGAAATTTCCGGCAGCTGTCACAACCACAAGTCCCTCATCCCACATCTGGTCTACCCAGCGCAGCAGTTCCCGCTCTTCTTCATCTCCCTGATGGGGAAGTGTTCCGATAGAAATATTTACAATCCGGATCTTCCATTTTTCTCTGTTTCGCAAAATGACCCGGATTCCTTCGATCAGATGGCGGATTTTCCCTTCCCCTTTCTGATCCAGCACTTTGACTGCCACAATGCGGGATCCGGGGGCAATACCCGCATACAATCCGGAAGACATTCTGCCGGACCCCGCAATGATGCCCGAAACATGAGTTCCATGGGAATTGTCATCGTACATCTGTCTTTTCCCATGCAGCATATCTCCAAAGGCCACGATCTTCCCATCCAGATCCGGATGCTTGGAAACTCCGGTGTCCAGGACAGCAGTTGTAACTTTGCTTCCATCGATATGTCCGAACAGCGTGTCATTACAATAATAATGAACGGTTTCCTTAACCCGTCTCACCAAAAAACTCCTTTTCTTCCAGCCTATTCAGGAAAAAGGTCCTTTGTGCAGCCCTTCGGCATTCCAAAAAATTTTTTTATAGAGGAAACACTTCCAAGCCCTGCTACATAGTATAACATTGTAAATAACAAAAAATGGAGGCAAAAACATGAGTGACTTAAGTGCAACAAACTGTGGATGCGGATGTGAATCTTCTTCTGGATTCGGAGGCAATTCCTGTCTGTGGATCATCCTTCTTCTGTGCTGCTGCGGTGGCTGCGGAGGAAACGGAAGAGGCGGTTTTGGCGGAGGATGCGACAGCTGTCTGTGGATTATCCTGCTTCTGTGCTGCTGCGGCGGATTTGGAAACGGATACAACGACAATGGCTGCTGCTAATATCTGCTGATACCAGAAAGGGAGGCGGGGTAAAACATCCCGTCTCCCTGAAATGCTGGATAACCTAATCAAACGTCACCACATCATGGGCCGGCTTCTTTGCAGGAAGAATCTCTTCCAGATAAAGAACCGGTCCCTTTTCTTTGTACTGCTTCATATATTCATACCGGAAGGAAACCGTTACATACACCCAGTCTCTGCTTTGATATGGAATTTCCTCATTGCACCTGCAAAGATATCCTAAAAACGTAATATCCTCCTCGCAGCAGGTCATGACAAAGCGCCCTGGAACAAAAAATCCCTTTCCGAGCTTTTTCCCTTTATATACCTGAGCAAGGAACCTGAGCTTTTTGCCTTTATAGTGTTCCGGATGTTCCATAGCGTCCAGATACCAGATTCCGTAATCAATCTCATCAATCTGGATCACCGGTGCATTCAGATCAAACGGAAGGTCTTCCTCGGTGTTTTCGATCGGCTCGCCATCCTCGCTTTCAAAGACAATCTGTGCTCTTGGATTCATCACTTTGATACTTCTGCGGATTTTGGCCCGGTCCGTATCCTCCGCCGTCCGGTTGACAATAACAAGATCTGAGGACAGCAGAGGGGCCAGAAACATATTTCTCATATTGAGAAGATACATCTCTGCCGTACCTCCATCCACCGTAGAGAGCACCGCACCGATCTCCCACCCTGGCGGAAGCTTCATTTCCAGCATCCGGTTCAGATCCCATGTCCCGTTGAACTCGATCATCACATGATCCGGGCGGTAATTGAGCTCCAGTCCTTCCAGGAAGAATTCATTGAGCTTCTCTTCTTCCTCCACTACATATTTGATGATTCCGTTTTTCTTAAGCCACGCCTCATCGTACTCCTCATCCCCCTCTTCACAGACAATCAGAATCGTCTGATTATAGTCAAGGAAATCCGGGCTGTGAAGTGCTTCATTGATTAATGTGGTCTTCCCACTGTCGAGAAATCCTGTAAAAAGTTCTACTACTGTATCCATCTGATTACTCCCTGTCTAAACATGCAGCGTCTGCTGGATTTTGTCGGTGTGGATATCCGTTCCGATCACGCAGATCTTTCCGGTATAATCCGCTTTTGTCTCACGGATCTCATATTCTCCCGGCACATAATCAAATTCCATCCAGCTTCCATCGGTTCCCTCTACAATCCCCTTTGCTCTCAAAATAGTTCCATATGCCTCTACATCCGTCAGGGAATCCAGGAACTGTTCGATCTCAGAACGGTCATATTTCTCTACCGTCTCAATGCCCCAGCTTGTGAACACCTCATCTGCATGATGATGCCCCTCATGGTCATGATGGTGCTCATGGCAGCATTCCTCATGATCATGATGGTGATCGTGGTGATGGCATTCCTCGTGATCGTGATGGTGCTCATGGTGATGGCATTCCTCGTGATCGTGATGCTCCTGATGAAGACATGCTTCATTCAGAAGATCCGTCGGCTTGGAGGTCTGTTCCACGGCATTACGGATCACTTCTCCGTCAAGCTGATCCCACGGAGTGGTAATGATAGCTGCCTGCGGATTGACTTCCCGGATCAGGCGGACTGTTTCTTTGAGCTTTTCCTCCGTCATGGACTGGGTTCTGCTCAGTACAATCGTCGCAGCATATTCAATTTGGTTGCTGTAAAATTCTCCAAAGTTTTTCAGGTAAATCTTTACTTTTTTTCCGTCTGCTACTGTAATACAGCTGTTCAACTCGATGCCGCAGTGTTCTTCCACGTTTCTGACCGCTCCTGCCACATCGGAAAGCTTACCGACACCGGACGGCTCAATCATAATCCGGTCCGGATGATACTGATCTACCACTTGTTTCAGCGCTTCGCTGAAATCACCTACCAGAGTGCAGCAGATACAGCCGGAGTTCATTTCTGTGATCTCAATTCCCGCATCCTTCAGAAATCCGCCGTCGATCCCGATCTCTCCGAACTCATTTTCTATCAATACGATCTTTTCCCCCTGAAACACGTCAGTCACCAGACGTTTGATAAAGGTGGTTTTTCCGGCCCCAAGGAAACCGGAGATAATATCTACTTTTGTCATAATACATCCTTCTTTCTGTTTTCATCGTCTTCTATCATAGCAGTTTTTTTTCTGTTTTAAAAGACTTCTCTTGGAAAAAAGAGGAGGGCCGGATCAACCGGCCCTGAATCTGTATCTTTTATTTCCTGTTCTGACGTTTCACTGCTTTTTCTTCGTCTTCCTTGTTGACAAAAGCGGAAAGGGTATCTTCTTCCTGTTCCATGCTCTTTTTCCGGAGCATACACTCCTCATCCAGCTCATAGACCGTGTTTCCATCCAGAATCAGCTTTCTTGGCATGTCTCATTCTCCTTCTCTTTTTCTTCCAATATATGATGCCCGCATATTTTATGCTTTATTCACATATATATTTACAACGCCGGATCAGATAGGAGATGCAGACACATGAAGAAGAATACTCCATTTCCCATGACACCTTTCGATATGCTCGTAGTACCTGAGCATCTTCATATGATGAAGCTGTTTCTCCCCTATCTGCCTTCCGGCACGCAAAAAATGCTGGCCGTCTGGATCAAGACAGTGGAACTCCAGAATACGATTGCCTATTTTCGTGATTTCCCGCGTCTTGGAATGGGAGAGGTAAGTTCTTCCCGGCAGATCAACGCAATGGAACTATTTGAAGAACTCCGTCCTTATATGAAAGAGGATGAAGCCGAGCAGATCGATATGGCTCTCTCCGCAATGAGTATGATGGAGATGATGAATGAGTCCAAAGGATCCGGTGATCCTCCGGATCCTTCAGAGATCCTGCGCTCCATGATGCCTTCTGATGAGGGAGGCATGTTTGATCTGTACAGCCAGATGTTTGAAAAAGGAGGCGATATCAAAGATGACCCAGCAGGACAAAGAATGGGAGGAATGGATGAAACATCCGGCGATTCAGAATCTGGATCCTCTGAAACGGGAACTGATGAAAACGGCATTTGAACGGACCCGCGGTAAAACCGGACGAAACCTGGCGCCCGTCATGATGTCTTTAATCACTCAGGCAAATCAAAAAGGGATCCGGTTCTCCCAGGAGGAGATGTCTTTGATCCTTCAGTTTTTAAAGGAAGGAAAAAGTAAAGAAGAACAGGCTCACATTGACCAGATGGTTGCTTTTGTGAATGCCGCATGGAAAAAGAGGAACTGACCCCAGTTCCTCTTTTAAAATCCTTCTTCTTTTCGCATCATACGGTTTTCTCTTCGCTTCAAAGCCCCTTCCCATTCAGCTTTTTCTGTCTCGGACTCCACAACCAGACGGGGCACTTCTTTCGGACGGTCGTTTTCGTCCAGGGCTACCACAGTAAAATAGGCCCGGTTGATGGGACGACGCATTCCAGTGGAATCCTCCACATAGGTATCTACCCGTATTTCCATAGAGGTACGTCCGGTATACGTCATTTTCGCCCGGATCACAACCATATCATTCTGGTAGGCGCCTCTGATAAACCGGAGATTATCTACGGATGCCGTTGTAATATTGCTCATACAATGGCGCTTCGCCACGATACCGGCAGCCTCGTCGATCCACTGCATCAAAACGCCTCCAAAAAGACGGCCGGCTGAATTCAGATGAGTAGGCCGTACCAGACGGACGGTTTCCACCATGGAATCCTCGACTCTCTTTGATTTGATGTCATTCATGCTTTTAACCTCTTTTTGACTTTCTTTTTTCCTGTTTTTATTATATCATGGTACTACAAAAGAAAAAAGGAGTAAAATCGATGCGAAATATCAGACTGACACTCGAATATGACGGATCCCGCTACCACGGCTGGCAGAGGCTTGGGGCCGGCGAGGATACTTCCAATACCATTTCCGGAAAGCTTACGGAAGTGATTTCCCGAATGACCGGAGAGAAGCCGGAGTTATTCTGCGCTTCTCGTACGGAAACCGGAGTACACGCCTACGCACAGACAGTGAATTTTCATACCGTCTGCGGTCTCACCGCAAGAGAAATCAAGCATTATCTGAACCGCTATCTTCCTTCTGACATTGCGGTCCTTGACGTGGAGGACATGCCGGAGCGTTTCCACGCTTCCCTAAACGCCAAGCGGCGTACTTATATCTACCGGATTTCTATGGCAGAAGTACCTGATGTATTTGAACGGAAGTATGTATATCATCTGTTTAAGAAACCAGATCTTGCGAAAATGCGTGAGGCATCCCGGCTTTTGATCGGAAGGCACGATTTCCAGAACTTCTCTTCTTCCAAAAAAAAGAAAGGCGGAATCAAGGAAGTCTTCTCGATTGATATTTACGGAAGTGGGGATGAGCTGGAATTTACCATGACCGCCAACGACTTTCTCCATAATATGGCACGGATTCTCGTTTCTACACTGCTGGACATCGGTCAGGGGATGCGTCCTGTTGATGACATTGATCGGATTTTCGAAGGAAAAGAACCCGCATCCGATCCCATCGATCCGAAAGGACTGTTTTTCCAGGAGGCAGAATATCCGCAATAAAAGCTTCAAACATGAAGAAAATAATAAGATCAGCTGTCAGTTCAGCTGATCTTATTTACATCTTCATCTTTTAAATATTCCTGAAGTCTTTCGTACTCTTCCTTCATCTGTACATATCCGTGCTCGTAAAAGGATGTGAGACGGTCATAATTTTTTTCCAGTCTTCCGATCGCTTTGATCTTTGGCCGGAGAACGAAGATCTCTCCGCGCTGCTCCAGCTTTTCAATCTGTTCCATCTGCTTATTATAGATGTAAGGACGCCTCAGGATCGTCCGAACCAGATTTGGATATTTTTTATATGCCGCGCGATAGATTTTGGCCTCCCCGACAGACGGCCGTTTCTTTCGATAACCTGCGTTTCTTGTCAGAATGACAATGACTTTTTTCTTTCCTTTTTTCAGTGCTCTTCCGATCGGCACTGAATCTGCAAGGCCTCCGTCCAGATACGGCACTCCATCTACCCGGACAATCGGAGCTGCCAGAGGCATGCTGCTGGAAGCCCGGCAGATCTTCAGCAGCCGGTCTTTATCCTGCCGTTCATCCAGGTATTCTGCTTTTCCGGTCTCGCAGTTTGTCACGACCTGCTCGCAGATCATCTCCGACTGGAAATAAGTGTCAAAATCAAATGGGATCAGTTCCTTTGGATACCGGTCAAAAATCAGGTCCATATCCATCATGCTTCTCTCTTTGACCATCTTGCGCAGTCCCAGATAGTAGTCATATTCTTTTTCTTTGTGTATCATGCACTTTTTCGTGCGTCCGATCTGCCTGGACACATAATCGATTGCGTTGCAGGCGCCTGCGGATACACCGATCACATCGGTCGTGTAAAAATCTTTTTCCATAAGGAAGTCAAGTGCTCCGGAGGTAAATACCCCTCTGGTGGCACCGCCTTCCAGAACAAGAACCGCAGGAATCAGTTTATTCTTCTCTCTTCCGTCCATTTCTTCTCCTCCTGCTTCTAAAATAATATATTGGTCTTCGTCTTTTATAGTATCAGCTTCTTTTTCCGAAGTAAACAAAGATTTGATCTTTTTTTTGGTTCCTGTGCTATACTGATCTCAACAGATTGATAATAAAGGAGGAGATTGCTATGATCAGCAAAGACTTTCATGCTTCCAGAAGAAATCTTTATGCTTCTGTATTAAAAGACAATTCTGTCGGTTTTATCTTTTCCGGCAGCGAAAAGGAATGGAAGGGAGATGAGATGTATCCCTTCACTCCTTACGCCAACTTCTACTATCTCACCGGGTTTTCTTATCCGGACGCCGTCCTTATGGTTGTCAAACGAAATGGAGCCGTCCGTGAAACGTTGTTTATTGACCACCCGGACGAGAAAGCTGCCCGATGGACCGGCGTCTCCTATACAAAAGAGAGTGTACAGGAAGAAACCGGCATCCAGCAGGTCGAGTATCTGGAACGTTTTGAGAAGTCCATTCCGCTGTTTGGCGAACCAGGACTGATTCATCAGGTTTACATTGATATTCCAGGATGGGAACGGCCCTTTGTGAAAAATGAAGCCCGCCGATTCGCCTGCCGTATTCACGATTTCGATCCGACTCTTCCGATTTTGAATACCTTCCAGGAACTTGCCCGATTCCGGCAGGTCAAGACGAAGGAAGAAATCGCACTTCACAGGACCGCCTGTGAGATCACCTCGGAAGGAGTCAAAAATATGCTGCGCCATCTGAAACCTGGCATGCATGAATATGAAATTGAGGCCTATTTCGACTTTTCATTAAAAAGCCGCCATGCCGGATTTGCCTTCCCTACCATTGCTGCCTCCGGTCCAAATGCCTGCTGCATGCATTACATGGATAATGACCGTCTGATGGAGGATGGAGACATGATCCTCTATGATCTGGGCGCAAAATGGGGCGGATATGATGCGGATGTCAGCCGGACTTATCCGGTAAACGGCCATTTCACAGAAAAACAGAAGCAGCTTTACAATGTCGTCTTAAAAGGACTGGATGCCGCCATTGCCGCCACAAAGCCCGGACAGCCGAAGAACGAGCTCCAGGAACTCAGCAAACAGGTCATGGCAGACGAGCTGATCCGTCTGGGAATGATAGAAAAGCCGGAGGAAATCATGCGTTACTACTTCCATGGATCCGGACATTATATCGGACTTTATACCCATGATGTCGGGGATGACAATGCTCTTCTGGAAGAAGATATGGTCTTTACACTGGAACCAGGACTGTATTTTGATGAGCTTGGACTTGGCATCCGTATTGAAGACACTTTGCTGGTGACCAGGGACGGCTGTGAAGTGTTAAGCGGCGATATTCCGAAAACGGTCGAAGAGATTGAAGCTTTTATGAACACAGAAAAAAGAGAATGATCGTCCGGAATTCAGCGCATTCTTCCAGGGAAAGACCTTGCAAAGCAGATGCGGAGTATGATAAGATAGGCGATGGTTATAAGAACGCAGAAAATCTGAATTCAAGTAAAGGAGATTGAAACGCTATGATCAGTACGAATAATGTCACACTTCGCGTTGGAAAGAAAGCGCTGTTTGAAGACGTAACGATCAAATTCACCGAAGGAAACTGTTATGGACTGATCGGCGCCAACGGAGCCGGAAAATCTACGTTTCTGAAGATTCTTTCCGGACAGCTGGAGCCGACAAACGGGGAAGTGATCATTACACCGGGCGAACGGCTTTCCTTCCTTCAGCAGGATCATTTTAAATATGATGAATATATGGTTTTGGATACCGTGATTATGGGAAATGCACGGCTCTATGAAATCATGAAAGAAAAAGAAGCTCTCTATGCCAAAGAGGATTTTACCGAAGAGGACGGTATGAAAGCCAGCGAGCTGGAGGGTGAGTTTGCCACTATGAACGGATGGGAGGCAGAGGCCGATGCCGCAAACCTTCTGAACGGACTGGGTATTGAGACAGACCTGCACTACCAGTATATGAAAAATCTCAATGGTGCACAGAAAGTCAAAGTTCTGCTTGCCCAGGCATTGTTTGGAAACCCGGACATCCTTCTTCTGGACGAGCCGACCAACCATCTGGATCTGGATGCCATTGCCTGGCTGGAAGAATTTCTCATTAATTTTGAGAATACGGTCATCGTGGTCTCCCACGACCGTTATTTCCTCAACAAAGTCTGTACACAGATTGCCGACATTGACTATGGTAAAATCCAGCTCTACGCAGGAAACTATGATTTCTGGTATGAATCCAGTCAGCTTCTGATCCGTCAGATGAAAGAGGCGAATAAAAAGAAGGAAGAAAAGATCAAAGAACTCAAAGAATTTATCTCCCGGTTCAGCGCCAACGCTTCCAAATCCAAGCAGGCAACCTCCCGGAAGAAAGCACTGGAAAAAATCCAGTTAGATGAGATCCGTCCTTCCAGCCGGAAATATCCGTACATCGACTTCCGACCAAACCGCGAGATTGGAAATGAAGTGCTTACAGTAGAAAATCTTACCAAAACCATCGATGGGGTCAAAGTGCTGGATCATTTGAGCTTTACCATCAATCATGATGATAAAGTAGCTTTCGTTGGAAGCAATGAGCTTGCAAAGACCACCCTGTTCCGAATCCTTGTCGGAGAGATCGAGCCGGATGAGGGAACCTACAAATGGGGAATCACTACGTCCCAGGCGTACTTCCCGAAGGACAGCGGAAAAGAGTTTGACAGCAACTACACGATCACAGAATGGCTGACACAATATTCCGAAGAGAAAGATGTCACCTATGTCCGCGGTTTCCTTGGACGGATGCTCTTTGGTGGAGATGACGGTATGAAACGTGTCAATGTACTCTCCGGAGGTGAGAAGGTGCGCTGCCTTCTGTCCAAGATGATGATCTCCGGCGCCAACGTCCTGATTTTTGACGAGCCGACCAACCATCTGGACATGGAATCCATTACAGCATTGAACAATGGTATGATCAAATTTCCTGGGGTCATTCTCTTCTCCTCCCGCGACCATCAGATCGTACAGACAACCGCAAACAGAATTATGGAAATCATGCCAAACGGCCAGATGATCGACAAGATCACAACCTATGATGAATATCTGGAAAGCGATGAAATGGCAAGAAAACGCCAGACGTATATTACAACTGAAGAGGAGGAGGAAGACGACTAGGCTTTCTCCGTTCCAGAAAAATATAAAAATCCCGCCGGCAGTTCAATCCAGTACTGCCAGGCGGGATTTTTACCACGGTTTTACTTCTTCCTTATAATAGGTCTTTCCTTCTTCTAAAATCCGGTATGCTTCCGGAGTCACATCCACAATCGTCACTGCACAGTTTTTGTGAACTCCTGTCCCCCAGAAATCTTTGACTGTTTTGCCTTTGATATTGCACAACAGCGCGCAAAGTGCCGCTCCATGCGTGGATACGAGAATCGTCTGTTCTGCATGTGCCGGATCATTTCGAATTTCCTCCAGAAAATCGTTTGTTCTGGCGAGGACTTCTTCAAAAGACTCTCCGCCCTTTGGCGGATGATACTTCTCCGGTGCATGGAAAAAGTGAAAGAATTCCGGATCCTGGATTTCAGAAGCTCCCTCTTTACAGATCAACCCTTCATAAATGCCAAATCCCATCTCTTCAATTCTTGGCTCATCCAAAATCGGGATGTCCCTCTCTCCTGCCACCAGTTCTGCTGTTTTTCTGGCCCGCTTCAAGGGACTGGTATACACCAGATCAAACCGGACATCTTTTAAGGCCTCTCCTGTTTCTATGGCAAGGTGTTCTCCAAACTCATTCAACGGAATATCCGATTTCCCCTGGAGACGCTTAACCTGATTCCAGTCTGTTTCGCCATGACGAATAAAATACAAACGCATCGGTATGCCCCCTTTTCTAAAAAGCTGCGTAGATCCTATTACTCCCTGTCTATTTTATCACAATCATCCTTTCGTTTCAGTATTTCCTTGCTCTTTTTTCAAAATCGGTCTATACTTACTAGAAGAAAGGAGAACAGCATATGGAAAAAATCACTAGTTTTACGATAAACCATCTGGCGTTGCTTCCAGGTGTCTATGTATCAAGAAAGGACTATGCAGGAGATACTGTCATCACGACTTTTGATATCAGGATGACCCGTCCCAACTATGAACCAGTAATGAATACAGCGGAGGTGCACACCATCGAACATCTTGGGGCAACTTTCCTGCGAAATCATAAAGAATTTGGCTCCAAAACCATCTATTTTGGTCCGATGGGATGCCGTACCGGATTTTACCTGCTTCTCGCAGGAGATTACAGTTCCAGAGAGATTCTTCCTCTTTTAAATGAAATGTTTGCATTTATCGCAGAATACGAAGGGGATGTACCTGGTGCTTCTGCAAAAGACTGTGGGAACTATCTGGATATGAATCTCCCAATGGCACGGTATCTTGCCAGAAAATATAAAAACGAAGTGCTGGATCAAATTACAGAGGAACGTCTTGTCTATCCGGACTAAAGAGCGTTCGGTCCAAAATTTCATTACAGACAGAAAGAAAGAGCACAGACCGGCCGTCTTTCGGCTAGAGTCTGTGCTCTTTCTTTCTTTTTTTTACAATCCGCTTGACATACTGTAATGTAGATTCCTCCCCTTCTTCTGCCAGCATATGCAGAAGTTTCTCCAGCACCTTACGGGTGTGAGGATGAAGAAACTGTGCTGAGTTTCCTTTCTCGTAATACTCCAGCGGCGATCTGTCCGTATAGGATTCTTTCTTGTAAGTTCTGGATGCGGCAATCCGGTCCAGAAACATCTCAAAAATATACCGGTCCGGCATTTTCATCCCGCAGATGCCGTCTTCGGGATTCACGCCGTAATCCATCCAATACTCGTAATGATGTTTGTTCCGTCCCTTGTGATGAAGCCACGCTGTGGAGCAGCCCGTTGCTTCCCGTTCCGCGTTGTTGGGACTCCGATTCCCCTGAAAATACCGGCATCCCACCAGAAATTCGCAAGGCGAATATTTGGAAAGATCATGAAGGAGTCCCTGCTTATAGAGTCCGACCCGGAAGCAGTACTTCATGACCAGAAATTTATGACGATTGATTGTACAAAAATGTCCCCAGATATTCATTCTGTTCCCTTTCTTTCCGTTTTACTGTCCGATCCACCACCGAATTCCAGCCAGTACAGCCAGATGCAGCGGATAAAACAGGTAAAATACTGCTTTCCCCGTTTTTCCCTTTTCGCCATTATAAAAATGAAGCGGAATCAGGGAGAAAACTGCAAAGATCTGCCGTCCTCCCATCAGCAATACATTGACTGCCCCAATGACAAGATCCCGTTTCAGATTCTCATTATAAAAGCAGTAGAATAACAAAATCATGAGGAGTCCCATGGAACTGTAGTCCACAGCGAAAAACTCCGAAGCGAGAAGTACCATAAGTACAGCAAAACACCGGAAAACCATATTTTCAAAGCTCAGCCACAGGTAAAGCATCAATACACCAAGCGCAAATGTAAACAGGACATTCTGACGCCCGATATAAACCGGTGTGCCAAAAAAGGCGAGGTCATAAAATGGCTCAGACAGAACCCCAAAGGCGAAAAGACGCAGTCCGTATCGGAAAATGCTTTTCGTATACATAAACCCCACAGCTGTCGTAAATGCAAAGACAGGAAAAGAAATTCTCCCGATCACATCCAGAATCCAGAGCTGAGGGAAAAAAATCAGTCCGATATGATCGATCAGCATGGTCAGCATCCCGATCCATTTCAGTTGAGCTGAAGTCAGTCCAAATCTATTTTGTTTTTGTAAGTTCTGAATCATCGTTATCCCCTGTAAACACCGCGATCGACCTGGCTTCTATCACTGCTTTCCGTTCCATGCATTTCTCTTCACGTTCTCCAAGAAATCCCTCCGGAACAGCAGTCGTAAAGATCATCTTCCACTGTTTTCCTTTTGGAAGAGACGGCAGGGCAAAGGTATGATCTTCCCAGTGCATATTATAGGCAATATAGAGATCCTGCTCTCCTTTTGCCGCTCCGCTGTAAAATACTCCGAGCTGTCTGCTTGCGATCTCATTTGGAACCTGCCAGGCATTTTCTCCATGATAGGACACATCCGGAATCCCGCAGTGTGTCAGATCGATTCCCTGACATTCCTCAGCCGGATGAAGAATTCGGTGATCCTTTCTGAAGCGGATCAGATTCTTTACATATTCAATCAGCCATTTTCCCTTCTCGGCTTTTTTCCAGTTCACCCATGCAGTATCATTATCCTGACAGTATACATTGTTATTACCATTCTGAGAATTGGCAAACTCATCACCCGCCAGAATACACGGTGTTCCCTGTGCCATCAACAGCAAAAAGAACGCGTTTCTCATCTGCTGTTCCCGGAGCTTCACAACAGCCTTCCTCCGTGTTGGTCCCTCCACACCGCAGTTCCAGCTGTAATTGTAATCCGGTCCGTCATGATTGTTTTCTCCATTTTGCTCATTATGTTTTCCATCGTAGGATACAAGGTCACAGAGCGTAAACCCGGTCTGATCTGTAATATAATGGTATTGATGTTCTTTCTGAGAGAGATGCTTCAAATGCCAGATCACGCTTTCAATCATACCTTCGTCCCCCTTCAGGAACCGGCGCATGACAGTCTGAAACTCTTCGTTTTTAACGAGCAGTTTCATGTTTTTCAGGTAATCATCGCTCTCAATGACATCAAGAGGAACTGTATACGGATTGACAATGAAGCCGTCTACATGAAACTCCTGCCTGTAAAACCGGAGGCACTCGGTCATTTTCTGCTTTGGCATGCCCTCATAAAAAGGCAGGTGCAGAACGACTTCGATTCCGGCAAGATGGCACGCCTTTACCATCTCCTTCAGCTCTCTTACCGGGTTGGATTTGGCATAACGGCTCTTCGGCGCAAAGCAGTATGCTTCTCCATACCCCCAGTAATTGGACACCAGACGGATCTGATCTTCGAATTCATAGACCGGCATACACTGAATCTGATTGATACCAAGTTCCTGCAGATATGGAATCTTTTCGATAATTCCGCCAAATGTCCCCTTTGCCTTGACTTTGGAAGCTGAATTTTTCGTGTAACCGCGTACATGGAGACTGTAGGCTATAATCTCTTCATCCGGAAGATCAAGGGGTCTGTCCCCTTCCCAGTTAAAATCCGGTGCACACAGAAGCGCTCGCGTATCAACCGTCTCCTGTTCTCCCTGAACGGCTTGTGTATGTCTGCTGATTCCGTGGGCATATGGGTCTACATATGGCTCGCCATCAATAAAATACAAATATTCATCACCATTTCGAATACCGGTCTGAACACCTGAAGAACGGATATCTCCGTACAGAATATCCTCCTCCATCTCAATTTCCCGGTATGGCTCTGCCTTCTTTCCCCGATACAGACAAAGTCTGCATTTCTTTCCCTTTGGTACTGCCACAGAAAAAGATACACCCTCTTCTGTCCATAATACGCCTGCTGGTACAGGTTTCTTTTCTCCATGTGTCATAACTTCTGGTCCTTTCTGTTGGCTTCTTACTGCCAGCCATCTACTCCATACATTTCGACATTCCCTCTGTCAATATAGAGTACTTCTTCTAATGTCTCTTCTTCATAGCGTTCCCCGTTCATGATCTGCAATGCAACTGTCACCGCAGCTTTCCCGATATTAATCGGGGACTGAGCCGCAATGCCTACTACAGGACTATCGTCTTTCGCAAGTTCCCGTTTCAGTTCCGGGGATCCATCTACACTGTAAATCATGATTTCGTCTCTTCCGGCCTCTTCCACTGCATCCAGTGCCCCAAGAGCGATCTGATCATTTCCGCACATTACTGCTGTGATTGTATCCTGTTCCTTGAGAATTTCAGCCATGCGGGCTTTGGCGGTCTTGCGTTCTCCACCGGTTTCGGCCCTTGCTACCACTTCAAATCCTTTTCCCGCAATAGTCTCCTCAAATCCATTGATTCGGTCAATAATCGAATTCTGTGTCGTACATTCCAAAATGACGACCTGTCCCCCTTCCGGTGCGGCTTCAATCAGCTTTTCTCCACAGATAGTCCCTGCACTGATATTATCCGATCCGACATAGGCATCTACTTCATCCTGATTTTGTACCTGGGTATCCAGATTGATAATATTTATATCCGCTTCTTTCAGCTCCGTCAAAGCAGGCTCAATCTTCTCCCAGTCTACCGGACACAGAAAAATGGCATCGATTCCTTCGGAAATCATATCCCGGATCTGCTGAATCTGGGTATTGGAATCACCCTTCGGATCTTTGGTAATCAACGTGCTTCCGGCCTCCTGAACTGCCTCACGAACGGAAGTCTCCAGAGTTTCGTAGTACGGATTATCCATTGTGATACAGGAGAAACCGAATTTATAAGACTCTATTTCAACTTCCTCATCTTCCTCATCCGGGATCGGGTTATCCTCCGGAGTCCCTCCCGCCGGCTTTGCACAGGCCAAAAGTCCCAGGCTGAAAACAAGCAAAAGCGCCGCCATAAGCACTCCCCATCTTTTGAATTTCATACTTCCTATTTCCTCCCGATGTTATACTAATCAGCTTTATTTTAACTTTTCCCTGTATGGAATGTCAATAGTTTAAAATCTCATTCATTTTTTGTTTTCCCTTGCTTTTTATGTCCGTGTCTGATACAGTAAATTTATCAATACAAAGGAGAGAACGAGTATGGATGATCAAAACTTAACTGTCACTCTTACACTCGATAACGATGAGGAGCTGGAATGCGATGTTCTGACGATCTTTTCCGCCGGAACACACGAATATATCGCTCTGCTTCCTCTGGATGAGAATGGGGACGCAAATGAAAACGGAGATGTGTTTCTTTACCGCTATGAGGAGATCGATGGCGAGCCGAATCTTGCCAACATCGAAGACGATGATGAGTACGACGCGGCTGCCGATGCCTTTGACGAGTGGCTGGACGAACAGGAGTTTAATGAGCTTCTGGACGAGGACGAGTAAAGAGTTCCTGGACAAAACGGGATGGATGAACTTCCTTCCCGTTTTTTTCTTTTACATAACAGATCGTCAGTTCTTCCTTCGCTCTAGTCATTGCCACGTAAAAGAGTCTTCGTTCTTCCTCAATTTCCGAATCCTGCAGAGCTTTTCTGTGGGGGATGGTTCCCTCCTGCGCTTCAATCATATATACGCAGCGGTACTCCAGCCCTTTTGCTCCATGCATGGTCAGAAAAGCAGTCTTCCCTTTTGTAAACTTCTCCTCTTTTTCCATCTGGCGGATTTTTTCCATATAAATCTCCGTGAAGTCAATCCATCCTTTCAGCGTATCTATTTTTTTCATACTCAGGGCAATCTCCTCCACGATCTCAGTAATCTCCGTCTCCTCCATCTGCATCTTCTGTGCGTATTCATGCAGGAAATCCTGATATCCTGTTTTTTTCAGCAGATACTGAAACCCGGCATAAGGGGCCATATGGGAAACCGATTCCATGTCTTCCTCAAACACGTCAATCCTGTCTAGCATCCATTCTTTATCGCAGTAATATAACTTCAGATCTTCAAACTCTGTCCGTTCTTTTTCCAGAGCGCTTCGGCTGAGATACCGGTTCGGCCGGTTCATCACTCTCAGGAAATCGCTCCGGCGTCTTTCTCCCATGGCAATCCGGAAATATGCTTTCATATCTTCTGCAATAAAATGTTCAAAAAGGTGGAACGCTTTTTCTTTCATAAAGAAAGGAATTCCACGGTTCATAAAAGCTGACATCACCATGGATGCATCCTGTGCAGTACGAAAAATCACGGCAATCTCTTCCGGACGGATTCCCTCATCCATCTTCTTCTTTACCTCTCCCGCCACATAGTCCGCTTCCTGTCCCATGTCTTTTAATTCCTGGACATGAACCGGTTTCCCTTTGGAATGAACGGCTCGCATCTCTTTGGAAAAGCGAAAGTGGTTTTTCTGAATCACTCTTTCCGACGCCTGAACAATGAATTCACTGCTTCTGTAATTTGTGGAAAGTCTGACTACAAAGGCCTCCGGAAAATCATCGGCAAACTGTGTCATAATGCCCGGAGTTGCACCCCGGAATCCATAGATTGCCTGATCGTCATCCCCTACCACGAAAAGATTTCTGCTTTCCCCGGCAAGCAGTTTTACAATTTCGTACTGGATTCTGCTGCTGTCCTGAAATTCATCGATCAGAATATAGGGATACCGTTCCTGCCACTTTTTCAGGATCTGGGGCTGTCGGCAGAAAAGCTGATAACAAAGCAGCAGCATATCATCAAAGTCGATTCTTCCCGCTTCTTTCTTCCGCTTTTCATAGGCATGATAAATCTGCCGGTCCTCCGGGTCATCCGTGATGCCGGCAAATCCACCATTATTTTTCACTTTACCTATCATCAGGAGCACATCCCTGTCTTTCGGGCGTGTTCGATTTTCCCTTTCTACATCTTTGACAGCCGCCTCCGCCATCACCTTCTGCTCCTCCTCCGTCAGGATCTGATCCGGTGTCAGATGGTAAATCTGCCGAAGCATCCCATAATAAATTCCATGGAAGGTGCCAAAGGTAACTGGACACTGTTTGAGTCCCATTCTTGCGAGAAACCGTTCCTTCATTTCTTTTACCGCATATTTGGTAAACGTAATAACCAGAATAGACTCCGGCCGGATACCGTAAGTACGGATCATATATTCCAGTCTTCCTGTGATCACTGCCGTCTTGCCGGATCCTGGTCCCGCAAGAACCATACAGGGACCGTCATGGTGCCGGACGGCTTCCTGCTGCTCCTGATTAAAATTAGAAAGCGGGGGTGCATCTCCCCCGCTGTGTTCTTTTCCCATACACTATTTCTCCAGTAATGCAATCGCTTTTCGAATTCTGTTCAGAGATTCTTCTTTTCCAAGAACTTCCATGATCTCGGTAGCTCCTCCCGGTGTGTTCTGCTTTCCGGAAACAGCCGTTCTCACCGGCCACATTACATATCCATTCTTACATCCTTTTTCTGCCACATAGCCTTTTAACGTTTCAAACAGTGCGTCATTGCTGTAATCTTCCTGCTTTTCCAGAATCGGAAGCAGCTCTTTCAATACTTCCAGCGATGTTTCCTCGTTTGTTTTCATCTTTTTATGCACGTACATGGATGTGTCGTACTCCGGAAGTTCTTCAAAGAAGTCGATCTGCTCCATAATATCCGGGAAAATTTCAATTCTGGTCTTTACAAGAGCCGCAATCTTCTTCAGATCATAATCCTTTGTAATGACCTTTTTGATATATGGCTCTGCCATCTCATAAAAGGTATCAAAATCCATCATTTTCATGTATTCACTGTTCATCCATTTCAGCTTCTGGATGTCAAATACAGCCGGGGACTTGCTCATATGATGATAGTCAAATACTTTGACAAGTTCCTCCAGGCTGAAAATCTCCCGGTTGTCCTGCGGGCACCATCCAAGCAGAGCAACATAGTTGACGATTGCCTCCGAGATAAATCCCTGCTCAATCAGATCTTCGTAGGAAGAATGGCCACAGCGCTTGCTGAGTTTCTTGTGATTCTCATCTGTAATCAACGGACAATGCACATAAACCGGCGGTTCCCATCCAAATGCTTCGTACAGCCGGTTGTATTTCGGCGCGGAAGAAAGGTACTCGTTTCCTCTGACAACATGGGTAATATTCATCAGATGGTCATCCACCACATTGGCGAAATTGTACGTCGGATAACCGTCAGATTTAATCAGGATCATATCGTCCAGCTCTGCATTATTGACTGTAATATCTCCATAAATTTCATCATGAAAAGTCGTGGTCCCCTCGGTCGGCATGTTGATCCGGATGACATAAGGCTTTCCTGCCGCAAGATTCGCCTCAATCTCCTCTTTACTCAGATGCAGACAATGCTTGTCGTAGACTCTGATTTCCGTTCCACTTTCGGATACGGTAGACTTCAGGCTGTCCAGACGCTCTTTGTCGCAGAAACAGTAATACGCGTCTCCCTGTTCGATCAACTGCTTTGCATATTTCATATAAAGCCCGCTCTTATTCCGCTCACTCTGTACATATGGTCCGTATCCGCCGTCCTTGTCCGGTCCTTCATCGTGAACCAGTCCCGTCTTCTCAAGCGTCCGGTAAATAATCTCCAGCGCTCCGTCCACAAAACGTTCCTGATCCGTATCTTCAATACGGAGCATAAAATCGCCACCTTCATGCTTTGCAATCAGGTAGGCATAAAGAGCCGTACGCAGATTTCCGACATGCATTCTCCCTGTCGGACTTGGTGCAAATCTTGTTCTTACTTTACTCATAATTCTCTCCTGCTTTCCTTTTATCATTTTTTATCTTTATCAGTGATATTGATCATATCCAGAATGGCAATGCTGACCGCAAAGAGCAGCATCATGCCGTATACGGCATAGCCCTGGAGCTTTTCCGAATTGGAAAAATATACGATGATGAAAAAAACAATCATCACAACATCAACCAGCGCCATCGGGATGCCCAGCTTCCGGCCGACTTTTTTCGGATCCAGAGTCTTCTTGACCCGTTCAGGAAGCGTTCGATACCCAGGCACCATGTTCAACGCCTTTCCATTGATCAGAGTTATGCTCATAATGGTCATGAATCCAATTACAATGAGACTTCCAATCATGTATTATTCTCATCCTTTCTTTTTTCTTTTTGTACATAGCGAAGAGAATCCTGTTTCCATTCTCCTCTCCGGACCATTTTAAATACCGTATCCATAAGAAAAATCGCCAGTGCAATCGCTCCTGCAATCTCGATAGTCTGGGTCAGGTAAAAGCTGGCCATAGAACGGTCATTCTGCAGAATGTAGTTCATGATCTGGTAAATCCCATTTCCCGGTACCGTTGGCAGAATTCCTCCTATCAGGAAAATCGTAACAGGCGCCTTTAGGATTCTTGCAAAAACATGCGAAATAAGTCCCGCAGCCATGGCAGACCAGAATGATGCAATCACCACATTCCATCCCGTTTCCACACAGATAATATAGATAAATCCAGCTGCGGCTCCGGATATTCCCGCCCAGATCAGGTATTTTTTCGGCGAATTGATCAGCATGGAAAAGGAAAAGACTGCAAGGAAAAATCCAAATGTTTTAATTCCGATTGTGATCATAGGACACCTCCTGTTATACCGTTTCCAAATATTGCATATGCAACACCCACACCGAGGGCGATCGCTGCCGCCTTTAAAAATGCTTCCAGTATCCTGGCGCATCCGGAAATATAATCTCCCTGAAGCGTATCACGCACAGCATTGGTGATGGCCACGCCCGGTACGAGCGGCATAATCGATCCAATCACCACCGTGTCCAGATTGATGGCACTGCCCATCACTCTCTTCATCAGCACTGCCATCAGTCCCACACTAAACGATGTCACAATATCCAGAATCAGTCCGTCAATTCCCGCCGATCCTGCTGCCGCCATAACAATAGAAAGCAGAAATCCCACAGCTACGGTTGCTGCCACATCTGCAACGGATCCGCCAAAAGAAATGGTAAACCCGACTGCAACCGCCAGAGGAACAAAAAAGGCAAGAACGCCGGGGTACGGAATTGATTCCACCTTCTTCAGCTGGTCATACGCCTCCTGAAGCTCGATCTCGCCCCCGCAATAACGTCTTGAAATCTGATTCACCTGCTCAATTACACTGAGATTCGTTCCCCTCTTTTCAATTCCCTGAATCAACGTAATAGGGGTGACATTCTCCCCGCTGATCGAAGCGGTAATACCGGTCAGTACAACAAGGATCTCCACGACCTCCAGCCGGGAGGTCTTCAGAATATGGTGCATCGTATCTTCTACCCGGTATGTCTCCGCACCGCTTTCCAACATCATCTTTCCGGCAAGCATTGCTGTATCCATTAAAAGCTTATAATCCATTCTGATGTCCTCTTATTTCATAGGTTCCATTAGACATCATACTATTTCTCACGGTAAAAATCAACCCAGACTGGAAAACCAGCCCGAAAAAACTTTTCCGGACTGGTTTTGTATAGGATTTATTATAGCTGAATGTCTAGTTAATATATCCTGCTTTTTTCAGCTCTTCTTCTGCTTTTGCAAGATTTGCCTCGGATACACGGATAATCGGACCTGTACATCCCATTCCGCTTTCTGCATAAATCTGAACTTTCCACAGTGTTTTTACTGCATCTTCCAGATCCATGACTTCGATTCCAGCAATCTGTGCTGTTACGATTTCCTTCGGAGGCTCTTTGACTTCCTCTTCTGCGGCTGCCGGTTTAGCAGCTGTCTTGTAAGAAGCAAGAATTTCTGTATAGCCACATTTCTTCACTGCAGCAAATTCATCCTTGGCTACTTCAAAGACTTTGTTGCGGACAAGCTCTGCCGCATAGCAGATTGCATTCGCAATAACCGGAGCTCCGGATGCACGGGAGACGATCATCACAAGCTCATCGTATCCTTCCCCGATTCCAGGGCCGTATCCATATCCTGTCGCTTCAAAGCTTCCTCCTGTATTAAAGGAAGAAAGCATCTTCACAAGAATATTTCCTGTCAGAGAATCCGTAACAAGGATATCCGGGGATGCCTGAAGAACATCGTTTCCTCTCATCACACATCCTCCGTCTGCACGTCCGGACTCTGCAAAAGCAATGTCATATCCTTTGCTCTGAAGTTCTTTCAGTGCTTTTTCTGTCTGACGGGCGCCGTCTACATTCAGGATACCAACCGTTGGTTTTGCGATACCACATGCTTTTGCTGTAATGATACCGTAAACCGCGTTTTTGATCATACCTTCAATACGGTCTGTACTGGAAGTACCTGTTGTATTGGCAATAAACATTTCTTTTCCTTTTGCAGGTGTCACAACACGTCCAACAGTAGATACGCCGATCGGGAACGGGAAGTGCATCGTTACCGCACCATCGATCTCCTTGTTTTTCAGCATATCTTCCATCTTTTTGTGGCCTTCCTCATCGTCAGCCACTTTGATTGTCGTTACGCCTTCTGCTTCCAGAGTTCCGATGTAGTACACATCAACACCCTGTTTTGCTGCCATCACCGCTGCCTGCATGGAATTTTCTTCGCCGTGTTCGCTGCCCATTCCTGTCAGAGCGATTTTCGGACGTTTTCCGTACTGTCCGCTCTCCAGGCCCTGTGCCATTTCCATAAAGGTAGAGGCAATCATTTTTTCAATACTACTTGCCATTTTCTACACCTCACTATTCTGCCATCAGAGTTTCAGCGAATTCTTTCATAGCTTTTGCGATCAGGCCTTTCACTTCTTCTTCTGATACAGCAGAACCTTCGTTTGCTCCCTCATTTGCCTGAATGACAAAAGATACACCATCAAAAAGATTTGTCATACGTCCAAGGAAGAGACTTCCTTTTCCGATGATCATTGCTTTTTTGATCTTTCCAGCAAGAATATCTTCTCTTGCAAATCCGATATACGGAACACCTGACGGGATATGTCCCTGTGTCGGAGCCCATCCGGTCAGTCCATGCTGTGCAATGAAGTCCGGAAGTGCTTTTCTGTCGATGTCACCGCGTTTTACAGCAAGTGCACCGATCATCTTGTAGTTAGCAAGCGGTACATCACCTGCTCCTGCCGGTTTTGTAATATCCGGATTCTGCATTTCAGGTGAGAATTTATCGATATCAGTTACTTTCCAGCCGACTCTGTCAAGCGGATCTGTAACAAGACTTCCAATAACAGCCTGCGGAGCAGATCCTGTTCCAACCGTATGACGTCCAAGTACATCCAGGTTGATTTCCGGGTTCATGCCATCGTTTTCTGTAACGACAACTGCAAAACCGCCCAGGCAGTCTTCCAGAATCGGAAGGCCTTTCTTTACATGGTCCTTACCATTCATACCAAGTTTTGCTGTACATCCTCCGGCTGTTACAACAACTGTCTTATATGCACCTGCTTTTACAAGTGCAGCAGCCTCAATAAGAGCATGTGTAGGACCTGCACAGAATCCACGTGCATCAGATCCTGTAGCAGAAACAAGACCTGCAACCTCAGCAGCCGCTTTTGCAAAGTTTCCGCCGCCTCTCTGGTTCATGTCACCACATGCCTCTTCTGCACAGTCGATGACATACTCTACATCTTCTTTGTTGATACCTGCATTTCTTACTGCATAGAGAAGAGCAAGAACACTGGTTGCTTTGCTCATCAGGTTTTCCAGCATAACATGAGCGGAAAGGTTTACGTCAATGTCATGAGCTGTGCGGACACATCCTACAAGCTCGTTGTTATGATATAATCCTTCTGCGTGCTCATTCTCCATGTAATGTTTGATTTCGTCCAGATCGTATCCATCTTCGATTCTTGCTACGATATCCTCTGTGATGATTGGATCTGCTGCAAATGCATCTTTATATTTTTTAACAAATTCTTTGTCAAGCTTTACAACTTCGAACATATCACATGCCTGCGCAAGGAAGAGGAACTCTTCTTCCGGCATGATTTCACCGAATTTTCCGTATCTTTCGGATCCTTCTTTTAATTTGTCATAGTAAGGAAATTCAATCTGGGAAAGGTCTTCCGGCGTAGCGTTTCCAATGTAAACCTGGTTTGGTACATAGTTTACACAATCTTCATAAGAGCGTAAATGGTCTCTTAATTCTTTTAAATATTCTGATTCCGGATTGACAACTCTTTCTGTTGTCTGTGTTGTTCCGTTATATACTACCATTTCAGGAGTATGTGCCAATACATAGCTGGCTCCTTTAATTACACTGTTCATTGTTAGTGTCCACCTTTCTTTCCATAATAAAAGGAATTCAGTTGTAAAAAAGCGGTGAGGTAAGTATTTACCCCACCGCTCGCAAATCCGAAATCCGGTATTTCAGATTTTCCTATAAATACTTACAGTATTCGTCACGGATTGCAGACATTTCGTCTACGATGTCGTCAACATCAAGAACCATTTCCATCATGCCGACCTGCTCATCGTATACCGCTTCATCAAATTCTGCTTTGATTTCTGGTTCACATACGTGATAAACCGTGAGTCCAAGCTGGACCCCTGTCAATGGACCTGCGAATGTCGGGTCACCAGCAGTAACGGTTTCAGCTGCAAGACCTGCAGCTTCGCCTTCAGCAGCACCAAGTACTACTACTACGTTTTCTGGTCCGAATTCATCAGCGAATTCTTTTACCCTCTTCTGATTCTCAAGATCCATTGCGCCTGCGCTCGTTCAGACGAAACATTCTGTTGAAGAAAAAACAATTTCTCCACCGGCTGTCTTTACGCATTCTGCGATAGCCGGTCCCGGAACTCCATCACGGTCACCAATAATAATGACTTTTTTACCTTCTAAAATTGCCATGATGTTTTTCCTCCTTCCCTTCATTTTGATAATTGATTGTTTATAAAGGGCACCGCTTTATGCCCTCGTAAAGCCCTTCCGGGCAATTACGCTAAGTAACTGATTACGCCTGTGCGTAATATTTTTTGATCATCTCTTCTACTGCTTCCGGAGTAGCGTCATCTTTTACAAGTTCTTCTACTTTTTCACCGTCTTTGTAGATTGCGATAACCGGAAGACCAAGAATCTTCTGGCCGATAGCAAGACGACGAGCCTTTGTAGTATTTAAAGATGTAAATTTGATTTTGTCACCGTATTTTTCAGCATATGCATGAACATGCGGCATTAATGCCTGGCACGGAACACATCCGTCTCCGAAGAAATCTACGAGAACATATCCCTCTGCCTGCAGTACTTCTGGTTCAAATGTTTTCTTATCTACTTCTAACATTGTAAAACTCCTCCTTTTATTTCTTATTCGTTTTCGTTGATATATTTCTCAGCCTGAGTAGCAGCGATTGCTCCATCTGCAGCAGCCGTTACAACCTGGCGAAGACTCTTGATACGAACATCACCTGCAACAAATACGCCCGGAATGTTGGTATGCATATTTTCATCGGATTTGATATATCCTCTCTCGTCCATATCTACAACGCCTTCAAAGATTTTGGAGTTCGGAATTGTTCCGATAAATCCGAATACACCGAACATTCCATCATCTTCATCTGCTTCGATTGTAGTAAGCTCGCCTGTCTTGACGTTCTTTACTGTCATGGAAGAAAGAATGCCATCACCGTTTACTTCTTCTACAACGGTATCCCATAAGAAATGGAGTTTGTCATTCTTAAAGGCCTTTTCCTGAATAGACTTCGCTGCACGAAGTTCATCACGTCTGTGGATGATTGTAACTTTTCTCGCAAATTTGGTAAGATACATTGCTTCTTCAACAGCAGAATCTCCGCCGCCTACTACGAAAACTTCAAAATCTTCAAAGAAGTTGGCATCACATGTTGCGCAGTAAGAAATACCTTTTCCCATAAATTCTTTTTCGTTTTTGCATCCGATCGGACGTGCAAAAGCGCCGGTTGCAATGATCACTGTCTTTCCAAGGTATTCAGCCTTGGCGCTTTTCAGCTTCTTCACATCGCCATCCAGTTCAACAGAATTAATTACATCTGTCACACGCTCTGCGCCAAACTTTTCAGCCTGCTCAGTCATTCTTGCGATCAGAGAAGGTCCGCTTTCACCTTCTACGATCTGTCCTGGATAGTTTTCGATTTCATCCGTGATAGCAATCTGTCCGCCGTCTTTTCCTTTTTCAATGATCAGAGTGGATAAGCGGCTTCTTCCGGCATAAAGGCCTGCTGCTAATCCGGCCGGTCCTGCTCCCAGGATGATTACGTCATAAATTTTACTCATAACGTGTTACTCCTTCTTTCATATTTTGTCTTTATCTCTGCACACAGACAGATGCTCTGTCTGTGTGCTGATACCCACATGACGTCAGTAAAGAGGTGTCTCTTATGACTTTTAGTTATCGAAGACTGTCTGATCTTCAACTTCTGTAGTGAGGGCGTTTAATGCCTTTTCTACAATTTCTTTACGAAGCTTGTATTCTTCGTCCTTATCAAGTGCCGGGTTGCCAAGCGGATGAGGGATGGCAATCGCCGGAACGATTCTGTTTGCACCAACTGTTAAGGAGATTGGTGTTACAGTACAGATATGAACAACCGGAAGTCCAGCTGCCTCGATACCTTTAACGAGCGTTGCACCGCAACGCGTACAGGTACCTCATGTAGAGGTGAGGATAACTGCGTCAACTCCGTCAGCTTTCATCTTCGGAGCAAACTCCTCTGCAAATGCCTTTGCAGATGCTACGGCTGTTCCGTTACCAACTGTTGTATAGAATTTATCATACAGTTTACCGATTTTTCCTTCTTTTTCCATTTCACGAAGAACATCGACCGGAAGTACACGGTCCGGATCTTCGTTTGCGTATACCGGGTCGTATCCGCCGTGAGCAGTCTCAAATTTCTCTGATGTCAGATCATCAACGCCGGCAATGCTGTATTCACCGTATTTGGAAGCATTGGAGCTTTCGATATGATCCGGATTCCCCTTCGGAACGATACCGCCGGATGTAACGAGAGCGATTGTAGCCTTGGAAAGATCTTTTACTGCCGGGTTCGGAGCAACTCTGTCGAAAGACGGCATCGGATACTCTGTCTCAAATGGTTTTCCAGCAAGTTTCTTCAGAAGCATCTTAACCGCACGTTTGGATCCTCTTTCTTTTTCGAAGAAGTTCACACGAACGCCGTTCGGCATATAGCCTTCCTGGCAGGATGCTCCAATCGGTTCATGCTTTGCAAGCTTCAGAGCAAGCGGAGCCATGCTTCCGACTGCTTTTCTCATACCTGCTGCTGAATTCTTTGTGGAAACGATATACACTTTTGTCTTGAACATATCAGCTCCAGGGTTCTCTGTGTACATACCTGTTACTGCCGGAATGCCAAGCTCTTCCTGAACAGCATCACAGATTGTACCGCAGGCAACACCGTAACGTCCGGCGTTGAATGCAGGACCTGCAACGAATACATCCGGGCTGTATTTCTTTACAGCTTCCAGAATTTCAGCTTTTGCCTTGTCAAGATTTTCGTTGAAGTAAGAGTCACCGCAGATAATAGTTGCTACAATCTCTGCCTCTTCTCCAAAAGCCTGTTTGAATGCAAGACCTGGTCCGACAATTTCGCCCTCGCGGACTTCTACCGGATAGTCTGCTTTTTCTTCTCCACCAATATTAGCGAAGAACTGATTGATATAATGAACTACTTTTAACATCTTTCTATTCCTCCCTCACTATCTGGCGCTTAATAAATTGAAACCTGTTTCGTTTGTTGCACCTGTAATTGCCTGGATCTCAACTTCGATTGATCCGTCTTCACGTAAGCTGTGCTCGTTACCTCCGGCAATCGTATTGACATAATCCAGAGTTCCGATGACCTTGTCCAGTTTCGGAAGTACAACTACCTGGTTTGCGTTTCCACCTGTTACTACTGCGTCTGCTGCAGCATCCGCGTCAGCCAGTGACTGGGATTTTCCATCGCGTCCGGCGTATTCGTCTGTGATAATAACAGTCTTAACACCTTCTGCTTCGATCTTTTTACAGTTCATGATAAGGTCTGTATCCGGGTTACCGAATCCTTCCTGAGATACGATAACAGCATCCAGATCAAGAAGACGGCAAAGTTTTGCTGTCCAGTCAGAAGAACGCTGTTTGTCAGCAAGGTATACGTTTTCGTTTGTCAGAATCTGACATACAAAGTTGATCGTCTTGCCGTGTTCTTCAAAAAGGTCATGAACAACCGGGTTGTTCTCATGTACATATGTAGGGTTCTTATCGCAGGCAGATACACAGTTTCCAGAAACGATCGCACCGTCCATTACTTCTGTCGGGTTGATGATTGTGGAAAGTGTCTTCTTTGCGTCTACACCGTATACATAGGTGTCATGAAGAAGTCCCTGGCTCTGAAGCATCTGTACATATGCTACTCTTGGAAGTCCAGGAAGCTTTTCCATTCCTTCTTTAATACCGTATGTTTCATATACTTTCGTTTCATCCGGTGTCAGATTTCTGGCAAGTTCACCAAGATATACAGCCACACGGAAACCTGCGAAACGAACAGCTGCTTCATATTCATGCTGTTTGATTCCATCAACCGGCTCACAGACAACAACAAAGTTGTTCAGTTTGGAGAATGGTGTGTAATCTGCTCCAGGGCCAGTCATATCAATGATACCTTCCTGGAATCCGACAATCTTACCTGCCGTAACGACTGCCATACCTTTTAATGCATATGTTTTTCCCTCGCCTACTGTGTCAACCTTAGAAATAACGCCCGGGAAAATTCCTCCACGTCCTTCTACTTTTACACGAGGTTCAATCACATCTTTAACCGGAGTAATTCTTACGCTTTCTCCCGGTCTTGCGATGTCAAATTTTACACTCTTAATGTGCTCGTCCTCAAGGACTACCTCTTTTACAGCTTCTTCGGATACATAAAGAACACCGTCTTCAATTTTAGACTCAGCGCCAAACTGGATGTCCTTAATAAAAATGTGTCCAACTTCTAATCTCACTGTAATTCCCTCCTTTTAAAAAATGAAATCTATGCCCCAAAGTACCCCAGTACTTTATAGCCTTTCTCTTATTACCAGGCATCCGCTGACGGGAGCGCACTGGAAATCAATGTGTAGTCGATCAGTCTGAAATCCTCATATACCTGCGGCGGATATTTATCGGATTTGAATTCAAACTTTGCACAGGACGCAATGGCACGTTCAATAATCTTGATGCCTTCCAGATCAGACGGTCCGGTTTTCTTTGAAACCATTACCGACTTATACGGTGTTTCGTTGGGCTTTACGCTTCCCGAAAGCGGGTGAGTCAAAAGCCTGCACCCTCTGTACACCTCGTCCTTCACTTTATTTAAAACATCTTCATATGAGCATTCGTAATACTCGACATCATATTCCTGTCCGAGCTTTTCACGAACGAGCGGGTTGTTAGTAATAATTCTAAAATCCTTTTTCATAGTTCCACCTATTAAATAAGGGCGGCTCTCATCCGCCGAAGCAGAATACAAGGCCGCCCTTCTGTCTTATGTATGTCTTCCGAACATATTTTTCATACACGATTCAGAATGTGGTCCTTTCCCTGATCCTTTTGCCTGAAAGTTTCACCTTTGGTCTGTAAGGTTTGCATCTTCGGCGGTTCATTTGCGAACTC
>ERZ1643246.468-NODE-468-length-51978-cov-10.150415_pt1 | contig 51978 bp, 48 predicted proteins | sample MGYA00579265_ERZ1643246 | MGnify/ENA primary metagenome ERZ1643246 (study PRJEB29033, sample SAMEA4952261) | chicken gut metagenome | biome: Broiler Chicken; feature: Gastrointestinal Tract; material: Caecum | place: Ireland | collected 2018 | study: Broiler... | reverse complement strand
GTTTTAGTTTAGTTAGCTTTAGGAGTTCCCAGCAATTCAAGTAGTATTGGATAGGATTATCCTATCTCTACATACAAGTTTCCCTGTATGCTGACTATATTTGGCTACTAACTCACGACTAAAGCCACAAGTTTGCGTAGCTATTTTTAATCAAATCTAAAATCTATATTATTTAAATTATTTTCTTCTATAAAGTATAAAGCAGTATTTCTAATTTTTTGTTGTTTTTTAAAATTTACTGCTTCTCTAGGATAACCTTTACTAATATTTTTTCTATATTTAACTTCAATAAAACAGATATAAGTATCTTTTTTAGCTATAATGTCTATTTCACCACTTATTTTTTGATAATTAGTAACTATAATAGAATATCCTTTATTTAACAAAAATTCAACTGCTTTTTTCTCTGCTCTTACCCCTTTTTGTCTACTATTTTCCATATTTTTTATATTCTTCCCTTTTGTCTAAATTACTAACAAATAATAATACTTGTGCTACTACTTCATAAAGATGTGGTGGTATATTAAGTCCTAAATCTATTTTTTCAAGTTCTTCTACAAGTGATTTATCTTCATAAATAGTAATTTCATTTTCTTTAGCACTTTCTAGTATTTTTTCAGCTAAATAACCTTGCCCTTTTGCAATTACTTTAGGTGCTGACATTTGTGGATTATATTTTAACGCAACTGCTTTTTTGTCTTTTATATTTTTTTCATTTTTCATAAAATCATCCCTCTACCATAGTAAAGTATATTAATTTAAATAATTTTTTATAAAAGTTTTTCTATGTATAGGACAATAACCATATTTTTTTATTGCCTCTATATGTTCTTTAGTTCCATAACCTTTATTTATAGCAAATTTATATTGTGGATAAAGTTTATCCATTTCTTTCATATATTCATCTCTAGTAACTTTTGCTATAATACTAGCTGCTGCAACAGATATACTTTTTTCATCTGCTTTAGCCATTGATATATAAGGTATATTAGTATCTAAATTAATAAAATCTAAAATAAGATAATCTGGTTTTTGTTTTAAATCTTCTATATTTTTAAGCATAGATTTTTTAGTAGCTTGTAAAATATTAATATTATCTATTGTTTGATTATCTTCCATATTAACACTAATATAAAGTGCATTTTCTTGAATTTTTATATATAATTCTTTTCTTTTTTCTTCACTTAATTTTTTAGAGTCATTAATACCTAATATATTAAAATCTTTAGGTAAAATAACACAAGCTGTTACAACAGGTCCAGCTAAAGGTCCACGCCCTACTTCATCAATACCAGCAACAAAGTTTTTATTTTGTAAATATGCTTCTTGTTCATATTTTTTCATATTTTCAATTCTTAAAACTTCTTGTTCATATTTAATAAACTTATTTTTATAAGATTTTATAATATTTTGAACACCTTTTCTGTTATCATTTAAATATAACTCTATAATATTATTAATATTTTTTATATCTGTATTAATAAATTCTTGTTTTATTTCATTTATATTTTTTAACATTACTTTTACCTTCTAACAATAATATCTTTTAAACATTATACAATAAATTTTATGTATTAGCAATAATAGTATATTAATTTCTTAATAGTTTAATTATTGTTAATAAAAAGGTTGACTTTTAAATCAACCTTTAATACCATTTATTTAAAACAACTATCAAATATTTTTTCTATTTCTTTAGAATTATCAGAAATAGCCATTATAATATATATATCTTTAGTTTTAAATATATGTTTTTCAATTTTTTTCATTTCTATATCATTATCTTTCCAAGAATCTGATATACCAATTATTTCTGAAGATAAAGCTTTTTCTATATTTTCCACAGTATCTTTAGATGAAGCTTTTGCAATAATTATTTTATCACTTTTATCTTCATCTTCTGTATAGTATACAACACCATTTTCAATATCTTTAGGAGATATACCATATCTTTCTGCTACACTTTGTTCTTTTAAATCTTCTTGTATAGGATTATTAAATGTTATTTTTTTATTTATAACGCTTAAAATATACTCACTAGATAAATTAGGTAATTCACTACTACTACAACCAGTTAAAAGAACAATAAAAATAAGCAATAATATTTTTTTCATAAAACACCTCTTTATGTTATATTATTCTTTTTTATTATTTGTCTTATGAAAAAATATATACTTTAATATTAAAAAACATTACTTTGTGGGAAATTTTTACATAATTGTATAAAATAATTTATTTCTTCATTTAAAAATTTATTTTTATGATATATAAGGCATAAATCCCTAGATAAGTTTTCCATATCTTCAACTTTTATTACTTTTAATTCATTTCTTTCTATTTCATCTTTTACTGCCATAATAGATAGTACAGCAAAGCCTTGTCCTTTTTTCAAAGCATTTTTAATAGTTTCTACGCTTGTACAATTCCATTTACAATCTACTTTTATATTATTTTGATTTAAAAATTTTTGAAATTGGCTTCTCTCTTTACTTCCATCTTCTCTTGCTATCATAGATTTACCATAAAGGTCTTTTAATGTAACATTTTCTTTATTTACAAGTTCGTGATTTGTACTACAAACTACAACTAATTTATCTACTAATATAGGTATTTTTATAATATCATTATTTTGTGTTTCACCTTCTACAATACCTATATCTATTTCATTAGTAAGTAATTTTTCTTCTATTATTTTAGTGTTATCTACTATTATTTTAGATTCAATAGTATTATATTTCTTTTCAAATTGTTCCATAATAGTAGGAAGTATATATGTACCAAAAGTTAAACTACCACCTATTCTTATATAAACATTACTATGTTTATTTTTAAATTCTTTTTCCATATTATCAAATGTACTAACTATATATCTTGAATATTTTAATAAATTTTCTCCATCTTTAGTAAGGTAAAGACGTTGAGAAAGTCTTTCAAAAAGCATAATATTATAATATTCTTCAATTTCTCTTATAGCTTGACTTACAGAAGGTTGAGATATAAACAATTTTTTAGCAGCATTACTCATTGTTTTATAATCTACAACAGAAATAAATATTTTAAGGTGTCTTATTGTCATTTTATAATCACTCCTTATATTTTACCTATATAGATTATAGCTAATAACTTATACATATGTCAATACCTATAACTTATGAAAATACATAAATTGCCAGTTTATTTTTTTATTTTTAGTAAAATATATATATTGTAGCAAACATATTGCTAATAAATATTAAAATTTAACTTTAGGAGGACAAATTTATGTCAACAAACAAATCTTCAAATAAAATTAATGTACCAGAGGCTAGAGCAGCTTTAGAACAATTCAAATATGAAGTAGCAAATGAAATTGGTGTACCTTTAAAACAAGGTTATAATGGTGATTTAACATCTGCACAAAATGGTTATGTTGGTGGATATATGGTTAAAAAAATGATTGAAGCACAAGAAAGACAAATGGCAGGTAAAAACTATACTAAATAATAGTTTTATGCTATATATTTAATTTTAATATTAATGTTTAAGACAAAGTCATAACAATTTTTTATGATTTTGTCTTTTTTCTATATATAATTTAAGCCCACCATTAAGGTAGGCTTTTTGTTGTTTTTTATATTAAATCTATATTTCAATTTAAAGATAAAAAACTATATTAGCTTTAGGTATATGCCATATACCATTTATAAAATATTATTACTATCTATACTATTTTTATAATTACCTATAAGCCTAGTATAGCCCCTTTTAATTGAAATAATAATATTTTTGTTTTTCATCTTTATCACTCCTTAATAATTTTAAAAATTTATATTTTAAAAATTATTATATCTTTAATAGTTTAATCATTTTTATAAAAATTTTTAATGTCTTTAAATATAATAATATTAATAACAATATAAAATAATAACGTTATAGTTAAAAGTATTATTGTTATTTTTTCTATTGTAAAATACTTTCCAAGTAAAAATACTATAAAATATGATATTATACCACCTATTGCTATAAATAAACTTTTTATAGATAATATTGTAGAACGTACATTATTATTTATATTAGCTTGAAATATTTCATATTTAACTGGTGCATATAATGAATAGCTAACCATCTTTAAAATATATAAAATAGGCACTAACCATATATTTTTTTGTATATACATTACTAATGGAAATATAACATTTAAAATAGAAAAAATCATATAAAAATTTAATTTATTTATATTTTTAAAAACATTGTGTATTATAGCCCCTATTATAGATGAAACTATAAGCTGTGTAAAAATAATAATACCTATTATTTTTATATCTATACCATTATTACTTAAAAATGTAGAATAAAAATCCTCTAAATTAATAAAAGAAATTGCTGTAATTAAATCTAACAATAAAAATAATATTAAAACTTTTTTACTTAATATTAAATTTATTGATTTTTTTAAAATTTTTTCTTTTTTATTAATTATAATATTATCATCTTTAATAATTAATGATATTATAAATATAACTATTAATATTAAAATATCTAATATAATAATCATATTATAACTTAAAATATCTATAATTAAACCACCTAGTCCACTTGATACTCCTATACCAAAGAAAAAGAATATTCTTGTAATAGAATTCATTTTAGTTAAAACTTTACTACCTAAAGAATTAATAAATATAGCATCAAAACTACCAGATATAAATGTATACCCTAGCCCTTTTAAAAAGAAACTAATGTATACAAGTTCTTTAATATTTAATAATAAAATACTATAAGAAATAATCATTAAAATATTGCCTATAATTACACTTATCTTTTTCCCAAATTTATCTGCTATTACACCTGTTGGTATTTCAAAAATAAACTTAGTAGCTTGATATATCATTAATATAATACCTATCATAGATATATTAAAACTAAAATGTTCATTTAAGTATAAATTAGTATATGGTGAAATAAAAGATATACTAGAAAAGAAAGTATATATCAAATATAATATTGTATTTTTGTTTTTTAACATAAAATTCTCCTTTATATTAGCAATAATATTATAAATGATATATTGGTAATTTAGTATAACATAACTAAATTTATTTTGCAACAAATACTTGTTTTATATATAGTAATTTGGTATACTATAAATACTATATATTGTTATAGAAAGGAATTATTATGTGTTTAAATTTTAAACCTATATGCGAAGAAGATATTAAAACTATATCTTATTATTTTAAACTTAGAAGTAATAAAACTTGTGATAGTGTATTTTTAGATGCTTTTCTTTGGAAAGATTTTTACAATGTTAAATTTGCTGTATGGGAAGATAAAGCATTACTTTTAACTATGGTTATAGATGGTGAAGATTATTGTGCTTTACCTATGTGTAAAGAAGAACATATTAAAGATGCATTTAACGTTTTAGTAGACTATTTTAACAATACTTTAAATAAAAAACTTAAAGTATATTTAGCAGATGAAGAAGGTGTTAATGCTTTAAATTTAGATGAAAATTTATTTAGTATAAAAGAAGTAGAAGATGCTAAAGATTATTTATATTTAGCAGAAAATTTAAAAACATTATCTGGTAAAAAACTTAGGAAGAAAAAAAATCATATAAACGCATTTTTAAGAGAAAATGAAGGCAACTTTTATTATAAAACTTTATGTTGTGAAGCTAGTGATACTATATTAGAATTTTTAGACAGGTGGCGTGACAATAAAGGTGATAGTACTGAAGAACATTTAGATGGTGAGTTAGAAGGAATTAATGATATATTAAAAAATTGTAAGGCTTTAAATGTAACAATGGCTGGTATTTTTGTAAATGACAAATTAGAAGCATTTACTATTGGCAGTTATAATGAACTTGAAAAAATGGCTATTATACACATTGAAAAAGCTAATCCAAATATTAGAGGTTTATATCCTTATATAAATCAACAATTTATAATAAATGCCTTTCCATATGCTTATTTAGTTAATAGAGAAGATGATTTGGGTATAGAAGGACTTAGAAAAGCAAAATTATCTTATGAACCTATTGATTATGCTAGAAAATATAGAATTATACAATTATAAGGTGGTGATACCTTGATTAAATATTTATCAAATAATGAAAAAGATAATACTAGAATAATATGGGAAAATATATTTCAAGAAGATACTAAAAAGTTTTTAGACTATTATTATACTTATAAAAATAGTGATAATAAAATATTGTGTAAATATGTAGATGAAAAAATAGTTTCTATGTTACATTTAAACCCTTATAAATTAAATATTAATAATAAAGAATTTTTATCTTACTATATTGTAGCAGTAGCTACATTGCCTGAACATAGAAAAAAGGGATATATGGGAGAACTTTTAAATAAAAGTTTAAATGATATGTATAAAGAAAATGTACCTTTTACATTTTTACGTCCTGCAAAAAAAGAAATTTACTTACCTTTTGATTTTGAATATATATATAATCATAATTATTTAGAACTAAATAATTGTAATTTACAAGAAATTGAAATAAATGAAAATGATTATGAAAGTATAGCTAATTTTACAAATGAATTTTTGAATAATAGATATAATACTTTTTGTATTAGGGATTCTAAATATATTGATACTTTATTAAAAGAAGTAAAAAGTGAAAATGGCAACATTATTAAACTTTTTGACAATAACAACTTTATAGGTTATTATGTTTATTGGGGTTTAAATGAAAAAATAGTTAGAGCTATATTTGTATATGAAAACTTTACAAATATAAAAGAAGCAAAACCATTAGTTATGGGAAGAATTATAAATTTATATGAATTTTTCAAAAACTTTTCAACAAAAGATGAAGACATTTCTATTTACTTAAATATAAAAGATAATATAATTATTGAAAATAATGGACTATTTAAACTTAACATATCAAAAAATAAATCTTATATAGAAAAAGTTGAAAATGAAAATATAATTGAAAATATTTTAAATATTAATATTCAAGATTTATTAAGTATCTTTTTTGGTTATAAAAATATTGAAAATTTTACTACAAATAACTTTATAATAAATAATTTTTCTAAAATAAATCTTTTAAATAAAGTGTTTATAGATGAAGAAGTTTAAATCATTTTAGACCTTTGATTTTTTTATAATCTTAGGTCTTTTTTATACAATGAAAGGAGTACTTTATGAGTAATATTGGTTTTACACATTTACATGTACATACTGAATATAGTTTACTTGATGGTTCTTCTAAAATAAAAGAACTTGTTAAAGAAGTAAAAGAACTTGGAATGGACTCTATTGCTATTACAGACCACGGCGTTATGTATGGTGCAATAGATTTTTATAAAGAGGCTAAAAAAGTTGGTATTAAGCCTATTATGGGCTGTGAAGTATATGTAGCCTCTGGTTCTCGTTTTGATAAAACTTACACTAAAGAAAATACTTATTATCATTTAGTTTTATTAGCTGAAAATAATGAAGGCTATAAAAATCTTATTAAACTTGTTTCATATAGCTTTACAGAGGGGTTTTATTACAAACCTAGAATAGATATTGAACTACTTAAAAAATATAGTAAAGGTATTATAGGGCTTAGTGCTTGTATGGGTGGTGCAGTAGCTAGAAATATATTAAATAATAATTATAATAAAGCTAAAGAAGTTGCTCTTATGTACAATGAAATATTTGGACAAAATAATTTCTTTTTAGAGTTACAAGACCATGGAATAGAAAATCAAACTATTGTAAATCAAAACTTAATAAAAATGAGTAAAGAAACAGGTATACCCCTTGTTTGTACAAATGATATACATTACATAAAAGCTGAAGATGCTGAACCTCACGATATTTTATTATGTATTCAAACTGGAAAAACTATTGAAGATGAAAATCGTATGCGTTATTTAGGTGGTCAATATTATTTAAAATCACCTGAAGAAATGTTTCAGTTATTTCCATATGCTCCTGAAGCTTTAGAAAATACACAAAAAATAGCTAATCGTTGTAATGTAGATTTTGAATTTAATAAATATAAATTACCTGTATTTAATGTACCTGACAATAAAGATGCTTTTGACTATTTAAAAGAGCTTTGTGAAAATGGTTTAAAAAAACGATATACAAATATAACTGATGATTTAATTAAAAGATTAGATTATGAACTTAACACTATAAAACAAATGGGATTTGTAGATTATTTTTTAATTGTTTGGGATTTTATAAAATATGCTAAAGACAACAACATAATGGTAGGACCAGGGCGTGGTTCTGCTGCTGGTAGTTTAGCATCTTATTGTTTACAAATAACAGACATAGACCCTATTGAGTATAATCTTATTTTTGAGCGTTTTCTAAATCCTGAAAGAATTAGTATGCCTGATATTGATATAGATTTCTGTTATGAAAAACGTCAAGATGTTATAAATTATGTTATAGAAAAATATGGTGCTGACCATGTTTCTCAAATTATAACATTTGGTACAATGGCTGCTAGAAATGCTATAAGAGATGTAGGACGAGCTTTAAATATTCCATATAGTGATGTAGACAGAATAGCAAAAATGATACCTATGGAGTTAAAAATCACTATTTCTAAAGCTTTAAAACAAAATACAGAACTTTTAAAAGAATATAACAGTAACCCTCAAATTAAACATCTTATAGATATGTCTTTAAAACTTGAAGGATTACCAAGACATTCGTCTACACACGCTGCTGGTGTTGTTATATGTGATAAACCTGTTATGGACTATGTACCACTTAATACAAATGATGGTGTTGTTACTACACAATTTCCTATGACAACATTGGAAGAATTAGGACTTTTAAAAATGGACTTTTTAGGCCTTAGAACACTAACTGTAATACAAGATACTTTTAATGAAATAAATCGTATACATAACTTAAATATTAGCGAAAAAGATATTGATTATAAAGACCCTAAAATATATGAGCTTATTTCTACTGGAAATACTGATGGTATATTCCAACTAGAAAGTAGAGGTATGAAACAATTTATGAAAGAATTAAAACCAGAGTCTATTGAAGATATTATAGCTGGTGTTTCTCTTTATCGTCCAGGACCTATGGATTTTATACCAAAATATGTTAAAGGTAAAAATACAAAATCTGAAATTAAATATACTCATCCTCTTTTAAAGCCTATTTTAAAAACTACTTATGGTTGTATAGTTTATCAAGAACAAGTTATGCAAATAGTACAAGAGTTAGCAGGTTATACATTAGGGAGAAGTGACCTTTTAAGGCGTGCAATGGGTAAAAAGAAAACTGAAGAAATGGAACTTGAACGCAAAAACTTTATTTATGGGATAGAAGGAGAAGTTGATGGTTGTATAAAAAGAGGGATAAGTGAAAAAGTTGCAACTCAAATATTTAATGAAATGCAAGACTTTGCTAAATATGCTTTTAACAAATCACATGCTGCTGCATATGCTGTTATTGCTTGTCAAACTGCTTGGCTTAAAGCATACTATCCAGTAGAGTTTATGTCTGCCCTTTTAACAAGTGTTTCTGACAATGCTACAAAAATTTCTGAATATATTGAAGACATAAAAAGAATGAATATTGAACTTCTACCACCAGATATTAATGAAGGTTTTGATAGATTTAGTGTTTCTAATGGAAAAATTAGATTTAGCTTAAGTGCTATTAAAAATGTTGGTAAATATCTTATTAAAAATCTTGTAAAAGAAAGAGAAAAAAATGGTAAATTCTATTCTTTAAAAGACTTTTTAAAAAGACTAGATGGTGAATTAAATTCTAGAGCTATAGAATGTCTAATAAAAGCTGGTGCTTTTGACTCTTTAGGTGGTAAACGTTCTCAATATTTAGCTATATATAAAAAATATTATGATAGTATTAATCAATTGAAAAAAACAACAATGATTGGACAACTAGATTTATTTTCTGCAAATACAAATAGTCAAAATATTGTTGAACAAGATACATTACCAAATATACCTGAACTTTCAAAAAAAGAACTTTTAGCATTTGAAAAAGAAATTCTTGGTATATATGTAAGTGGACACCCTTTAGAAGAATATAACTTTGCATTAAAAAAATTTATAAGCAATTCTACTTTAGATTTTATTGAAAATGAGCATAATGAAATAGAAAACATTAAAGATGGACAAAAAGTTACTGTTGGTGGTTTAATTTCTAATTTATCAACTAAATTTACAAAAAATAATAAACAAATGGCATTTTTAACATTAGAAGATTTATTTGGTACAATAGAAATTATTATATTTCCTGATATATTTAATAAATATTCTGATTACCTAAAAGAAGATGATGTTATTGTTGTAGAAGGTAAAGCTAGTATATCTGAAGACCAAAAACCTAAAATTATATGTTTTAATATAAAACCATATAAATTTTTAGAAGATATTAATAAAACTGTTTGGATTAAATTACCAAAAAATCTTAATTTTACTATAAAAGATATTGAAAAAACTCTTTTAGAAAATCATGGAAACACACCTGTTATTGTTTATGATGAAGCAAGGAAAGTTAAATTTAATTTAAACAGTACTCATTGGGTAACTATATCAAAAAATCTTATATTAGATTTAGAAAATATTTTAGGTATTTCTTGTATAGTTGTAAAATAATATAATTTTATTTTATGTTTAATAATTAATTTTTTATATATAATAATAAATATACTTGACATATTTATTATATTTATATACAATATTAGGTATAGTATGTTATTTTTTTGTCAATTTGAATAATTTTAATTTTTTTTAAATTTAGTATTGACTTATATATACTTTTAATTGTAAAATTTATGTAAAGGTATTAAAAATTTAATCAATTGATTGAGGTGTTTTAATGGATAATCAAATTAAAAAAATTGGGATATTAACAAGTGGTGGTGATGCACCTGGTATGAACGCATCTATCCGTGCTATTGTAAGAACTGCTATTAAAAATAATATTGAAGTAGTTGGTTTTATGCGTGGGTATGAAGGTTTAATTAATTGCGATTATATAAACCTTGATAATAAAAGCGTTTCTGAAATAATGCAACGTGGCGGTACTATCCTTTTATCTGCTCGTTGTAAAGAAATGATGACAGATGAAGGTAAACAAAAAGCTGTTAAAGTTTGTAAAGACTTAGGCATTGATGCTTTATTTGTTATAGGTGGTGATGGTTCTTTAACTGGTGCTTTACATTTATCTAAATTAGGCATTAAAGTTATGGGATTACCTGGTACTATTGATTTAGATTTACCTTGTTCTGAATATACTATTGGTTTTGATACTGCTGTAAATACTGCTATGGAAGCTATTAACAAAATTAGAGATACATCTTCTTCTCATGAACGTTGTACTATTATTGAAGTTATGGGAAGAAATTGTGGTGCTATAGCTTTATGGTGTGGTTTAATTAATGGTGCTGAAGAAGTTTTAATACCTGAAAGACCAGATGTTACAGAGGAAGATGTTATTGAACTTATTGAAAACAACAGAAAAAATGGTAAAATAAGTAATGTTATTATTTTAGCAGAAGGTTTTACAAGTGTTGAACCTCACGAATTTGCTAAAAAAATAGAAAAAGTTACTGGTATAGAAACTAGAGCAACTGTTTTAGGACATTTACAAAGAGGTGGCTCACCTACTGCTATTGATAGAATGCATGCTTCTATGATGGGTGCTAGAGCTGTTGAACAACTTTTAAAAGGTAATATTAACAAAATTATGATTTACAAAAATGGTAATTATGATGATATTGACCTTGAAGAAGGTTTAAAAGCTACTAGAACTTATGACAATAGTCTTTATGAAACAATTAAAACATTTGCTTAATATATATATTAAAAGGAGTATTTAAAATTATGAGAAAAACTAAAATTATTGCTACATTAGGTCCTGTTAGTAACTCACCAGAAATGGTTAAAAAACTTATTGAAACTGGTATGAATGCTGTTCGTATCAATTTCTCTCATGGTAGTCATGAATCTCATGCTGAAACTATAAATACAGTTAAAAAAGTTAGAGAAGAATTAGGTATGCCTATTCCTCTTATTTTAGATACTAAAGGTCCTGAAATAAGAACTAAAGTTCTTAAAGAAGAACCTGTTAAACTTGAAAAAGGTAATAAATTTATTCTTACTACTGATGACATTGAAGGTGATGCTACAAAAGTATCTGTTACATATGAAGATTTTGCTAAAGACCTTCATGTTGGTGCAACAGTTTTAATTGATGATGGTTTAATTGAGCTTAAAGTTTTAGAAATTAATGGTAATGATGTTGTTTGCGAAATTATCAACTGTGGTATGTTAGGTTCTAGAAAAGGTATTAACCTTCCTAATGTTTCTATTAAATTACCTGCTCTTACTGAAAAAGATATTGATGATATCAAATTTGGTATAAAAATGGGTTTTGACTACATTGCTGCATCTTTCATTCGTTCAGCTTCTGATGTTTTATCTATTCGTAAAGTATTAGAAGAAAACGGTGGTTCTGATATTAAAATTATTTCTAAAATAGAAAACCGTGAAGGTGTTGACAATATCGACGCTATCTTAGAAGTTACTGATGGTATTATGGTTGCTCGTGGTGACCTTGGTGTTGAAATTCCTTTTGAAGAAGTACCTATCATTCAAAAACAATTAATTGATAAATGTAAATCTAAAGGTAAATTAGTTGTTACTGCTACTCAAATGTTAGAATCTATGATTACTAACCCTCGTCCTACTAGAGCTGAAGCTAGTGACGTTGCTAATGCTATCTTTGATGGTACAGATGCTATTATGTTATCTGGTGAAACTGCAAAAGGTAGCTTCCCTGTAGAAGCTGTTAATGCTATGGTTAGAATAGCTACTAAAATTGAAAGTTCTATTGATTATGTAGAAAAATTCTATAATAACGCTAGTGCTAAAAATACTAATATTACAGATGCTATTAGCCATGCTACTTGTACAACTGCTAGCGACTTAAACTCTCCTTGTATAGTTGCTGTTACAAAATCTGGTCTTACTGTTAGAGAAGTTTCTAAATATAGACCTAAAGCTCTTATTTTAGGTTTAACTCCTGATGAAAGAGTTCAAAGACAATTAAATCTTACTTGGGGTTGTTATCCTTATTTAATAAATATTGATAGTATTTCTTCTGGTGATTTATTCCAAAATACTGCTAATATTGCTAATGAAAAAGGCTTTGCTCAAAAAGGTGATATAATTGTTACTGTTGGTGGTACTCCTATTGGACAAACTGGTGCTACTAACACTTTAAAAGCTCAAGCTTTATAATAAAATAACTTTTTAAATATAAAAAAGATGTATAATATTTTATATTATACATCTTTTTATTAATCTTAATTATTTAATAATGGTTTAAAATAATGCTTTCTACAAGTAGATATAAAATAGTCTTCGCCTTCTTCTACATCACCTATTACAACTGTATTTCCTGTTTCAGATTCTAATATAGGTTTACCATTTTTTATTCTTAAATTCATAGTTGCTTTTTTATCACAAAAATGACAAACACTTTTTATTTCTTGTATACTGTCGGCAAAATATAATAAAGCTTTTGAACCTTCAAATAATTCACCTTTTATATAACTATTTTTTAATCCATAACATATAATAGGTATATTAAAAAAATCTACGATTTCTGTAAGTTCAATTACTTGTTGTTTAGTTAAAAATTGTGCTTCATCTATTAATATACAATTTATTTTATTTTCATTTTGTTCTTCTATAAATTTATATAAATTTGTATTTTTATCAAAACAAAAACATTTATGTTTATATGTTAATGCCCTACTTTCTATATATCCATCTTCTGTTCTTGTATCTAAATTAGACCTAAGACAAATAATATTTTTGCCTTGATTTTCATATTTATGCACTGTCATTAACAAATCTGCTGATTTAGATGCGTCCATAGTACCATACTTAAAATATAACTTTGACATTTTCTTCTCCTATTATTCTACTTTTTGTGTTTCTTCTTTTGTCTTATCTTTTGTACTATCTAATGTTTGATTTATAATATTTACCATAATATCTTTTGTAAGACTTCCTGATACATAACCATATACTTTGCTTTCTTTATTAACCATAAATGTTGTAGGAAATGCTCTAATAGCATAATTAGCTAATACTTCTCCTGTTTCATCAAAAAGTATAGGGAAAGTATAACCTTTATCTTTAATAAATTGTTCTATTTCTTCTTTTGATACATCACTATTATTTGGATATTCTTTAGAAGAAGGATTTGCAATAGCAAGAAAAACTACTTCATCTTCATTAAGTCCATATTCTTTATAAAGTTCTTCTATATGTGGCATTTCTATTAAACAAGGATTACACCAAGTTGCCCAAAAATTAAGAAATACAACTTTATCTTTATAATCTGATAATGTATGCTCATTGCCATATTGGTCTGTAAGAGTAAAATCAAAAATATCTGGCAATTCTTCTATACTTTGTGTTGTTTCTTCTTCTGTTTTATTAGTAGTTTCTTCTGTTGTAGCTTCTGTTGTTTCTTCTTTAATTTCAGTTTTTTCTGTATTGCTTTGATTTGATATAGTATATTTATTTAAATATTTTGATATACCATTCATATAACCAGTAAATGTCATGATACCTATAACTATTAATAATATACCACTTAATTTTATTGTATATTTTAATATTTTTTGATTTTTCTTAAAGAAATTTAATACTTGTGTTGTGAATAAACCTAAAAGTAAAAATGGTAATATAAAACCTAATGAATAAACTCCTATTAAAATATTGCTTTTTAAATGGTTTTCAGCACTAGATGCTAATATTAAAACAGAAGATAATGCTGGGCCAACACAAGGTGTCCAAGCAAAACTAAAAGTGAACCCCATAATAAATGCTACTAATGGGTTTACCTCTTTTTGACTTATATCAAAATTCATTTTTCTTTCTTTTTGTAAAAATTTAAAATCAAAAATACCTAATTGAAAAAGTCCCATTAAAACAATTATTATCCCTCCTATTCTAGTAAATAACAATTGTTTTTCATTAAAAATATTACCTAAAAAGTAAAATGAATTTCCTAATATAAAAAATGTAAAACTTACACCTATTGTAAAACATAATGTATGAAAAAATACTTTTTTTCTATTATATATTATTGTACCATCTTCTAAAACTTTTTTTGCATTACCTGCAAGATATGTTATATAAATAGGTATTAATGGTAATATACAAGGTGATAAAAATGATAATACACCCTCTATAAATACTATTATAAAACTAATATGTTGTGAAATTTCTAAATTACTATTCATTTAATAAACCTTTCTAATTATTATTTATTATATTTTCTATATATTCTTTATCTTTTAAACCATTAACTTTTTCTATAATTTTATTATTTTTTATAAATACCATAGCTGGAACACTCATTATACCAAATTTTATAGCTAAATCTGGACTTTCCTCAATATTTATTTTACCAATAGTTATATTTTCTTTTTGTGTATGTATTTCCTCTAATACACTATTTAAAATTTTACAAGGTCCACAATTTGTTGCACCAAAATCTAAAATTACTAATTCTTTGTTATTTGTTACATATTTATCATAATTATTATTTAAAATATCTACTATCATATATTTTTCCTTTCTATATTGCAATATTGTCCAATTTTAAATTTGGATATGCATTTAAATCTAAATCTGCAAAATTACCTTTTAAGTATTCATAATACCCAGCACAACCTATCATTGCTGCATTATCTGTACAAAGTTTTAAACTAGGTATACAAAGTTTTATATTTTCTTTTTCACAAGCATTTTTCATACTTTCTCTTAAAAATGAATTAGCTGAAACTCCACCTGCTAAAGTTAATACTTTTAAATTAGTTTCTTTACAAGCTTTTATTGTTTTTGATACTAAAACATCTGCTACTGCTTGTTGAAAAGATGCTGCTAAATCTTCATTTTTAAATGATGTATTTGTCATTTTACTTTTATTAACAAAATTTAATACAGCGGATTTTAAACCACTAAAACTAAAATCATAATCATTTGTATCAATCATTACTCTAGGTAAATCTATTGCATATTTATCACCTAATTTTGCAAGTTTATCTATTTCTGGCCCTCCTGGATAACTAAGTCCTATCGTTCTAGCTACTTTATCAAAAGCTTCTCCACAAGCATCATCTCTAGTTTTGCCTAATATTTTAAATTTTCCATAGTCTTCTACATAAACTATATGTGTATGTCCTCCAGATATAACAAGACTTATAAAAGGTGGTTTTAATTCCTTATCTTCTATATAATTAGCATATATATGCCCTTCTATATGATGTACTGGTATTAAAGGTTTCTTAAGTGTATATGCTAATGATTTTGCATAACTAACCCCAACTAATAATGCCCCTACAAGCCCTGGACCATATGTAACTGCAATAGCATCTATGTCTTTAAGTGTTACATTTGCTTGTTCTAATGCTTCATCTAAAACTATATCTATAACTTCTATATGTTTTCTTGAAGCTATTTCTGGAACAACTCCACCAAAAGCTCTATGTGTATCTATTTGTGAAGATATAACATTAGATAAAACTTCTCTACCATTTTTTACAATAGCAATAGAAGTTTCATCACAAGAACTTTCAATAGCCAATATAAGTATGTCTTTTTGTTTTTCTTCCATAATAATATTCCTTTCTATAAATTCTATTAATTTGCTTTAATATTATATCAATTATTTTTAAACAAATCAATAAGTATAGTATAATACTTTACATTATTTTTATTAAAATATAATCTATATTTGACACTTTAATATTAAATAATCTATATTTACAATATAACTGACATATTTAGTAAGATTTTTATAATAAAATATTGATAAATACTAACTTAAATGATATAATTTTTAGGAAATTAAAGAATATATAGAAAGGATAATGGATTTAAATATGTCTAATATTAATAGTATAGAAGAAATAAATAAAAGAAGAATTTTTGGTATAATATCTCACCCTGATGCTGGTAAAACTACCTTAACAGAAAAATTACTTTTACACGGTGGAGCTATTAGAGAAGCTGGAGCAGTTAAAGCAAGGCGTGGACGTTCTGCAAAATCTGACTGGATGGAAATAGAAAAACAAAGAGGTATTTCTGTTACATCTTCAGTTATGCAATTTGAATATAATGATAAAAAAATATCTATTATGGATACTCCAGGACATAATGACTTTGGCGAAGATACTTATCGTATTTTAACTTCTGTTGATAGTGCTGTTATGGTTATAGATGCTGCAAAAGGTGTTGAAGCTCAAACTAAAAAACTTTTTAAAGTATGTAGTATGAGAGAAATACCTATATTTACATTTATAAATAAACTTGATAGAGAGGCAAATCCTCCTTTGGATTTATTACAATCATTAGAAGATGCTTTGGGTCTTCCTTCTGTTGCTGTTACTTGGCCTATAGGTAGTGGCTCTATATTTGAAGGTATTTATGATAGAACAGAAAACAAAATACATCTTTTTAAAAGTAAAGAAACAATAGAACTTTCAGAAAAAGGTGTATATGATGAAAAATTAGATAACATTTTATTACCAGAAAACTTAGAAAATCTTAGAATGGATATTGAATTATTAGATGGTGCTGGTAATGAATTTGATTTAGATTTAATTTTAAAAGGTAAACTTTCACCAGTATTTTTTGGTACTGCTTTATCTGATTTTGGTGTTACAGAATTTTTAGAACACTTTTTAAAAATTTCTCCACCACCTTCAGACAGAAAAACTACAACTGGTAAAGTAAGTCCAACAGATGAATTTTTTAGTGGTTTTATATTTAAAATACAAGCTAATATGAACCCAGCCCATAGGGATAGACTTGCCTTTTTAAGAATATGCTCTGGAACTTTTGAACGTGGTATGAATGTTACTTTATCAAGAACAGGTAAACAATTTAAACTAAACCAATCTACACAGCTTATGGCAAATGAGCGTGAAACAATAGATATAGCTTGTGCTGGTGATGTTATAGGTATATATGATTCTGGAAATTATCAAGTAGGTGATACTTTAACAAATAGCAATGAAAAAATATTCTTTGAACCTCTTCCAACTTTCCCTCCTGAACTTTTTATGAAAGTTAGACCTATTAACACTATGAAAGCTAAACATTTTCAAAAAGGTGTTGACCAATTAGCTCAAGAAGGAGCTATACAAGTTTATAGAAATGAATATAATGAAGTTATATTAGGAGCTGTTGGACAATTACAATTTGAAGTATTTGAACATCGTATTAAAAATGAATATAACTCTGATATAAGAATGGAACCTATTAGCTTTACTGTTGCTAGGTGGGTAAAATGTGATGATATAGAAAAATTAAAAGATTTTCAAAACTCTAGATGTACATTAGTTTTTGACCACTTTGACAGGCCTATATTACTTTTTGCAAATCAATATACTTTAGATACTTTTATAGAAAGAAATCCAGATTTAAAACTTATAGATGCTTTAAATGTTCAATCTGAATTATAATAAAATATTTTTTATAGTTATTAATAATAATTTTTATATAAATAGTAATTATTATTTATTAATTTTAACTATTAAATATTTAAATTTCGTTTTTCTATTGATTTTTTATTTAATTTATAGTATTATATAAGAATAATTATTATTTAATAAGGAGGAATCTATGAAAGTTCTTATTGAAAATTTAAAAACTAATAATTTAAAAGTTACACCTCAAAGATTAACTATTTATAATTACTTATATCATAATCATATACACCCTAGTGCTGAAACTATTTATAACAATATTAAAGAACAAAATCCTACTATTAGCCTTGCCACTGTTTACAAAACTTTAAAATCCTTAAAAGATTCTGGTCTTGTTCAAGAAATTAATGTTGGTGAGGATAGCTTTAGATATGATGTCCAAATCACTCCACATTATCATATAATTTGTAATAAGTGTAATAAAATTGTAGATTACTTTCCACAAACTAATTTATTAGAATCAATTAAAGATATTATTTCAAATGAAACTAAATTTGAATTAATTTCTAGTCAGATGTATTTTTATGGTACTTGTGAAGAATGTTCAAAAAAATAAGGCTAATTAGCCTTATTTTTTTAGTTAATATTTATATATATGTAAAAAATATTTTTTATTTACAAACTTATTTATAAATCTAAAAAATTATATTCTTTTATTTCATTTAAAAATATTTCCATATCATTTTTTAAATATATACAACAAGCAAGTCTAACTCCATCATTTAATTCATATTTTGATAATTTTATTTTATCTAAATTTGTTGGTTCTTCTATACCTTTTAAAATTCTTATTTTACAATTTCCACATCTACCATTAGCACCACAAGGAAATATAAAATTTATATCTTCTTTTGCTAATACCTCTTTTAATGTAGAACCTTCTTTACATTGAATATTATAAACATTATCTTTTGTATTTATTTTTAAATTTATCATTTATATCACCTTACCTTTAAATATTAATTATTTTTATTTCAATTTAGAATATATTTTACATCCATTATTATAAAAATCTACATTTTTTAGTTCTAATTATATTGTCTTTATAATATTTTTAACTTCTTATGTAAAATTTTCTATACTAATACATTTTAAAAATATATTCATATAATTTTTTGCATTAAATTTTATAAACATGAAATAGCTCCTTTTTAATATTTTATAAATCTTTATTTATTATATCACAATTTTTTTATTTATAATAGTATAGAAAGACCTATTAAAATAAAATTTAATAAGTCTTTCTATTTTTTTATATAAATTTAATATATATTTTCAATATTTGTGTTAGAATAATATTTTAATAAAATATCTTCATAATTTTTACCACTTTTAGCCATTTCATTAGCCCCATATATACTAAGCCCAACTCCATGACCATATCCACCACCATATAATGTTATTTTTTTCAAATATCCATTATTATCATAAATTTTGTCAAAAACAAAATATGTACTAGGTAAATTACTTATTTTAACTATTTCACCAATATTATTTATAATTGATTTTAAAGAAAAAACTTTTTTTATTGTTGCATCTGAAATTAATAAAACTGTATTTTTATCCCCTACTATTTCCAGTTCCATTATATTTCCAGCTTCTCCTCTTTTCTTTACATTAATATCTTTTATTTTTCCTATATCTTCTATTGGTTTATAAATATAGTTACCATTTTCTAATGTTTTTATAAAATATTTTTCTGTTTTATATAGTTCTTTTATGTTATTATTTATTTTTGAAATATCACTTTCTTCTAAAGTTGTACTCCATCTAAACCAATTACTATTTTTTTCTATACTACTAACATCTTTTGTTTTATAAAAAATATTAGCATTTACTTCTTCTTGTAAATTTTCATAAATATTTTCTTCAAAATCTTTTATATGTAATAAATAAGGTTTATTTTCAGAAGGATAAGTATAATAATTTTTATCTGCCCATATATCCCCACTATTTCCAGTTACACCAGCAGAATAACTAAAATATGTAGGCTTTATTACATTATTTTCACTTAATAATATTTGTCCTTTTGTAACTTCAACTATGTTTTTAAATGTATCTTCTACTTTTTTATTATTATAACCTATATATTTGGAACTATCATCTAAGTTAGCACCTATATTTTTTAAATTATTTTCATTTATATAATTAATAGCAGTTGTTCTATATATTACACTAAGTGTTTTTAACATTTCAGGATTATTGTTACCATTATTATTAGTTGCTAATACACTTTCTAAATATTTTTCAATTTCTATTTCATTTATAACAATATATTTATTATCTTTTTTACTTATTTCTAATTTTCCATAAAAAATAGGTTGTTCATAGCCTCTTTTGAGATTTTCAAATATTATCCCTTCTTCCTGATTATTAGCTTCTATAATAATTATTTCATTCTCACCTATTGAAAAGTCTTGCCCTTTTTTTATATTTAAACTTTCTAAATTTTTTTCTTGCCCTTTAACTAATACTTTTAAACCATTATTAGCTTTTAATTTTATTTCATTAAAATATAAATTTTTATAAGTACTATCATTTATAGCTACTCTTATTTTATTATATACTGGTTTTGTATCTATTATAGCACCATATATTTTATTTTCATTACCTTTTGTAAAAAATGTAGCAATATCTTGTCCTATTGTTAAATTATTTATATTTGCTACAGATAATTTATTATCTATATTATTATAAATTTTAAAATCTTGGTCTAGTACAAAATTTGTATTATTTAATCTAATTGTATTTTCATCTACTCTATTTATTACCCCTCTATTAGTTTGTTTATAGTATTCTACTGATAAAACTTCATCACCTTTAAATTTAATATCAGCTAAAACATTTTCATCTTGTACTTGTATGTTCTCATTTTTTATATAAAGTCTTTTTCTTGCACCACCTGAAAATATATCTATATAGTTTTTACCTACTTTTTCTATGTAGCTTCTTTTTAATATAGGTTCTGTTTCTAAAACTTCTGTTATAGCTATTATTTCATTTTCCCTTTTAAAAACTTTTATTTTTGTATTTATATATGGTGTTATATTTATACCCTCAAAAGAATATAATCCTTTATCTGTTATAACATAATCATTTTTCAAACTTTTATTTGTTTCATTTGTGCCTAATATAACTAAGTCCTCTTCTTTAATATTTTTATCTTGAACTATTTCTGAATATATATTACACCATAAAGCATAAGAAACAGGCTTGTCCTTATTTGTATCATCTATTTTTATTTTTTTATTTTTATCATATTTATTTATTAAATATTGTGTTTGTGTTATAGTTAAATTGCCTTGTGGGTCAAATTTATCTTCTAAAACACCACTCATATCCCCTTTTATATAAGCACAATTTATATACTTATTATACCAACTATCCTTTTCTACATCACTAAAATTTATAACATTATCTAAAGATAAAATTTCATTTTTATTATATCCAGCTAAAGCCATCATTTTTGATACAGTTGCTCTATCTACTGGATAATCATTACCTATTATACCTACTTTTACTTCTTCTACTTGTTTTTCATTATTATTTGTACAACCTACCAACATAAATAATATTATACAAATAATAAATAGCATTTTGTTATTCATAATATTTCCTCCTTAAGTAAAAACATACCTATCCTAAATATATGAATTAAAAATGCTATTATTACAAATTTAAAATAAATTATAAATATAAATTCATTAAAATTGCATCATAATATATTTCATTTATGAAAAAAAACTTTTTATATACACCTATTTCTTCAAAACCTAATTTTCCATATAGTTTTATACCTCTAGTATTATCACTTTTAACTTGTAATTCTACAACTTTTATATTAGATTTTTTAGCAAAATCAATTAAGGCTGTTACCATTTTTTCACCTATTTTTTGCCCCCAATAATCTTTGCTAACAGAAATAGCTAAATTTGCTCTATGTTTTATTCTTTCTTTAGCAAAAGATTGTAAAAATCCAACAGATATAATTTTATTATCAATAATACCAACTAACATAACATCACTTTTACTATTATTAATATTTTCTATCATTTTTTCTTGGCTTTCTACAGGCATATTTTTAAATTCATCTTTACCAAATAATAAATTGTTACTTTCTCCAACAACTACATTAAAATAATCTATTATATTTTTTGCATCTTCTTTATTAGCTTTTCTTATTAACATACATTTCTCCTTTAACCGTGTGATAAAATAGGAAATCTTATTTTATTTTTATAAAATATATTTTCTTTATCTTTCAAAATAAATAATGTGTCATCATCATTATCTAATTTTTTAAGTTGATAATTAATATTATCTTGTGGTGTGAAACCTAAAATAACTTTTTGTTCTTCTTCTATTACAAAATTAGCTAATATATTTTCTAATGTAAGATTATGATTATTACCAAATATATCATAACAAATAATATCTTCTTTATTATCTATAATACAAACTAAATTATATTTTTCACAATAATATATATAATCTTTAACTATTGAAGTACAATAAAACATTAAAAATTCAAAATTATTTATTGAATTTACTTTTGAAAAAGGATTTGATTTTTCATAACATTGTTTTAATATTTTTATATCTTCATGTTTATTTATATCTAATTTTCTAAAATTTTCACTATTAGCTTTTTTAACATTTATATAATATTCATATTCATTTTCTTTTATAAAATTAAATTTAGGATAAAAATTTAAAACAGTATCATTGGCAAATAAATAAATTCCATCAACTTTATTTTTATATGCTTCTAATATAGTGTTTAATAAATATTTACTTAAGCCTTTGTTTCTATAATCTTTATGTGTCATAACTGTTCCTATTTGAATATATTTTTTAACTATTTTATTATATTCAATGTTCATTATATTAATAGATACATTTGATATTACTTTATTATTATCTATAATTGAATATGGTATATATTTATCTGTCCAAAACCCCTTTTCGTACCATTCTTCAAAAGAAATATCAAATGTATCTTTTGCTAGTTGAAAAAAACTTTTTCTTAAAATTTTATCTTGTCTTACATTTTTATTTAATATATAGTCCATACTTTCCTCATTCTATTTTATTATAAATATTTTTTTAATAATATCATACTTATACTTTTTATTCAATAATATTTATGTTATTATGTATAATAAATAATTAAAAGAGGTAATTTATATGTTAAGAAAAAATTATACTTGCCCTTTAGAACTTATACACGATATGATGAAAGGGAAATGGAAATGTATTATTATATGGCGACTTCGTTTAGGTGCTACAATGCCTTCTATATTATTAAAAGATATATGTGGTATAACAGAAAAAATGTTACACCAACATTTAAAAGAACTTTTAGATTATGGATTAATAGATAAAAATACATATGGAAAATATCCTTTAAAAACAGAATATTTTTTAACAGATATGGGGAAAGAAATTTTAAAAGCCCTTGAAATATATCAAAAAGTTGGTATAGAATATATGTTAAACAATGGACAAGAACATATTTTAAAAGAAAAAGGGCTTATTTAATACTAACAAAAAAGTTAGTAATTTACAAATTGTAAAAATATTATATAATTAATATATAAATTGATTATATGGAGGTATTGAAATGAAAGTAACTAGTAAAGGTATTGTAAATAATATTATAGATGATAAATATGGAAAGCGTGGACAATGTAATGAATTTGGTATGCCTATTTGTTCTTTACCATTAAAGTTTGAAGATGCTCCTGATAATACTGTAAGTTATGCTATATTTTTAGAAGATAAAGATGCATATCCTGTAAGTGGTGGTTTTTCTTGGGTACATTGGACTGCTTGTAATATCACTAAAACAGAACTTGAAGAAAATGAAAGCCAAAATGCTGACTTTATTCAAGGTATTAATAGTTGGATGAGTATGCAAGGAGGTAGTAATCCACCTGAACTTTGTTCTTATTATGGAGGTATGGCTCCACCAGATGCTACACATACTTACGAAATAAATGTTTATGCTTTAGATTGTATGTTAGATTTAAAAAATGGATTTTATATGAATGAACTTTTTAATGCTATGGAAGGTCATATTTTAGACCACTATAATTTAAAAGGTACTTATAAAAATTAGTTAAATAGTTATATTCCTTAAATAAAATTTTCTCAATTAAAAATAGTAGGTTTTTAACCTACTATTTTTTATATGTTTAATTTTTAGAATATATAAATAAATATTTTATATATTTATAATATATATTAAAAGGAGGTTTTTATGGACAAATTAAATATAACCAGTAAAAAAAGAATTATATTTATTTTAGTATCCTTTCAAATTTTTTTCATATTTATAATTTTTAGAGTATTTTTTATACAATATATTAGAGCTGAAGAATATCAAAAAATGGCTTATGAACAACAAACAAGGGATAGATTAATATCTCCTAAAAGAGGCGAAATTGTAGATAGAAATAATAATGTAATTGCTACTAATGAAAGTGTTTATTCTATTAGTGTTATTAATTCTCAAATAGAAAACCATGAAAAAGTTGCTAACACATTAGCACAACAATTAGATTTAAAATATGAAGATATTTTAAAAAAAGTTAATAAAAAAGTTGCTTTAGAAAGAATAAAAACAAAAGTTGATAAAGAAACTGCTGATATAATAAGAAACTTAAAATTACCTGGTGTTATGATTGATGAAGATATAAAAAGAATATATCCTAATGAAAATATGGCTTCACAAGTTATAGGCTTTGTAGGTAAAGATAATCAAGGTATAATAGGTTTAGAAGCTAAATATGATGAATATTTAAAAGGTAAACAAGGCAAAATTTTAACTGAAACAGATGCTCGTGGTGTTGAGCTTAAAAATGGTATTCAAGAAAGAGTTGCACCAACAAATGGCTATACTTTAGTAACTTCTTTAGATATAAATATGCAAAAATATGCTGAACAAACTTTAGCAAAAGTAGTTGAAGCAAAAGGAGCAAAAAGAGGCTCAATTATATTAATGAACCCACAAAATGGCGAAATCTATGCTATGGCAAATGAACCAGATTTTAACCTTAATGAACCTTTTACTATTAATAATGAAGATTTAAAAGCTAATTGGGATAATATGTCTCAAAAAGAAAAAAATGATGCATTAAATCAAATGTGGCGTAATTTTAGTATTAATGATACATATGAACCTGGCTCTACTTTTAAAGTTATGACTTCTGCTATGGGACTTAATGAAAAAATTATAACACCTGATACTCATTTTAATTGTGGCGGAGGAAAAACTGTTGCTGGTAGATATATAAAATGTTGGCGTTCTCCTAGAAGTCACGGAAGTCAAACATTTACACAAGGGGTTCAAAATTCTTGTAACCCTGTGTTTATGGAAGTTGGTGAACAATTAGGGGTTGATAAATTTTATCACTATATGCAACTTTTTGGATTTAATGAAAAAACAGGTGTTGATTTACCTGGTGAAGCTGTTGGTATAATGCATAAAAAAGAAAAAGTTGGCCCTGTTGAATTAGCAACTATGAGCTTTGGCCAATCTTTTCAAATAACACCATTACAATTATTAAGAGCTATCTCTTCTGTTATAAATGGTGGTGAACTTATTACACCACATTTTGGAACAAAAATTATAGATGAAAATGGTAATATTATAGAAGAATTAAATTATGAAAAAGGTAGAAGAACTGTTTCTGAAGAAGTTTCAGAACAAATGAAAATAATACTTGAAAGTGTTGTTTCTGAAGGTACTGGCAATAAAACATATATTCCTGGTTTTAGAATTGGAGGTAAAACTGCTACAAGTGAAAAATTACCACGAAGAAGTGGTAAATATATAGCCTCTTTCTGTGCTTTTTCTCCTGCTGAAAATCCACAAGTTATAGCATTAGTTTTAATTGATGAACCTCAAGGAGTTTATTATGGTGGTCAAGTGGCAGGTCCTGTAATGAAAGAATTATTAGAAAATATATTACCATATATGAACATAGAAAAAAAATATACTGAAAAAGAACTAAAAATGGAAGAAACACAAGAAATAACTGTACCTAACCTTATAAATTTTGATATTAATGATGCTAAAAATTTATTAAATGAACAAAAAATAAACTTTGAAATAGTTGGAGAAAATAATTTAGTTAGAACACAATTTCCACCACCAGATGAAATTATAAATTATGATGAAAAAATTATTCTTTATACTAAATAATTAAAAGATATAAAATATATATATTTAAGTGAACCCAAAAAGCTAAGCTAATAAAGTGGAATGTTTTCTAAATTGAACAGAAGACATTCCATTTAGTTTGTTCTTAATTCTTTTAAAGCTATAATTTTATTATTCAAAAAAACTTTCTATACAAACATTATCCAAATAGTTTACTTTTTAATTTGATTTTTCTATTTAAAATTTATTTTTAATATACTATGAAAAAGACTTACCAAAGTTTTTTAACTTTAATAAGTCTTATCAATTAAACTATTAATATATATTTTTTTATTTATAAATTATTTTCAGATATACTATGTTTATATAAAATTATAACTTAAATTTTTAAAATATCATATATTTATTATTTTATTGTATTATAATTTTTTAATATTCTTATTAATTATCAAAATCTCTAAGTCTTTCTACAACACTATTATTTTTAATTTTTCTTTCACAAATATTAATAGTAACAAATAATATTAATAATATTAATAAAACTAAAAATAAAGAAGGAAAAGCTGTATAGTTTGGGCTCATAACATTACTACCAAAAGTAAATGATTTAACTACTTCAATAGCTATTAAACTACCTATTGTAATAGTAATTATAAATGAAGTTATTACATAAAAACTACCTTCAAAAATAAGTAATTTTTTAAGTTGTTTTTCTGTCATACCAATACTTTGTAATATAGCAAGTTCGCCTTTTCTAGCTATTATTGAAGTAACAATTGTATTTATAAAGTTTAAAATACCAATAAGTCCTAAAATAGAAGAAATTAAAATACCTATTATTTGATATGATTTTTTATCATCTTCAAATTGTTTAGTATATATATCTTTACTTATATATTCTAAATCTTCATTAATATTTTTAGTATAATCTTTTAAATATTTATCTACATTATCTTTGTTGTTTTCATTTACATTTAATGATAAAAACATAGGAGTTATACTTTTAAAATTATCTAAAAATATATTTATAGGAAAGTAATAAATTAAACCTATACCAGTAGAATATATAACATCTATTCCATATGGATGTTCAGCAATAGCTAAAACTTCAAATTGTTTTTCTTCTCCATTTTCATTTTCAAAATATATAGTATCTCCAACATCATAAATAGTTGTTTTTTCTTCTCCAAATTCATATGGTGATACAATTACATATTTTCCAGTTTTTAATTTTTCTAAATCAATATTACCTTCAACAACTTCAAAATCTTTAAAAATACTATCTTCAATACCATAAATGTGTACAGGTATTTGTTCCCTTTTTGGTAAAAATTCAGTAATATTTTTAGCACTATCTGAATTAGGTTCTAATTTTTCAGGTAAAGATAAAATTTTATCATCTTTATCAACATAAATAGAATTAAAATATATTTTATTTATGTTATCTATACCATTTATACTTGATATTTCATTTGCAACTTTATCATCTAAAGCATTTTCTTGTGGATTAAAAAATTTTCCTGCTTTAAAAATACTTAAATCCCCAATCATAAAATCACCATAAATATATTCATTTAAATATTTTTCTAAATCTAAACTATTTGACATAGAAAATGCAGTATTTAAAATAATACCACTTAATGATAAACTAATAGTAACTAAAATAAATTTTTTTCTATTTCTTAACACATTTTCATAAGCCATATTAAAAATATTAGCTTTTTTTGTTTTTCTAGCTTTTTTTCTATTTTGTTTAGTATTTTCATTATACTTTATAGCTTCAATAGCAGTTACTTTAGATATAAATTTACAAGGTTTTAAAATACTAATATTTATAGTAATTAATGTAAATATAGCAGAAAATATAAATATAAATGGATTAATTGATATTGTTATACTAGATGCAGTAGTAAGAGACATAAGAATAGGTACAGAAAATTTACCTATAAAATATCCTAATATTAAACCTATAGGTATAGATATAATACAAATATAATTAGCTTGTTTTTTTATTAAATATTTTATCTGTTTATTTGTTGTACCTATCGTTTTAAGTAATCCATAAATTTTAACATCTCTAAATATGCTAATATAAAATATATTTGAAATAATTAAATATCCAGAAAAAATTATTAATAAAGTAATTCCTATAACAGCTAAAGTAACAGAAGACGTAAGACCTTTACTTCCAACATAAGCCCAATTTACACCATAGTCTATTTCAGAAGGAGTATAACCACTCTCATCAATAATTTTTAATATTTTCTTTTCTATATTAAAAGAATTGTTTAAATTAAATTCTGCAGATATTTTGCCAATAGCATCTTTTTCTTTATTTTCATCAGGTAAGTTAAACTCTTTTAATTTTCTATCTACATAATTACTACTTAGCCATACTGTATTTGCTGGTGATAAATTATCACTTTCCCAAAAACCAACAAGTTTAAAAATTTCTTTAATTTTAGTACCATTTAAAGAATATTCAAGTGTTACTTGTTGTCCCAATTCTTGAGGAACACCTAATAATTTTAAAACTTTTGTATCAGTTGCTAATTCATATTCATTTTGTGGCATAATTCCAGTTGTAGGAAAACTAAAAGAATTTTTTGCTACTATTTCATCTTTTGAACTTCTAAGTTCAACTTGATTTTTTCTAAATTCTTTATTTTCTCCTAAAGCTAAAACTATACTATATGAAATTTCTTTAATATCTTTATGTTTGCTTAGTTTTTCATATCGTTCTAAATTTAAATATTTAAAACCACCATGAAAACTAGTTCCAACTTGTCTTATCATTTCCTCTTGAAAAGTTTTTGTGAGTGAAAGAGAAAGGGTAAAAACAGTTGTAAATAAAATAGTTGTTAAAATTACTGCTATAATAGAAACTATATTTCTAATTTTATTATACTTAAAACTGTTTTTAGCTAATATGTTAATTATAGCTTTATTTTTAACTTTAACCATTATCAACACCACCTAAAATAATATTACCATCTTCTATACGGATAATTTTATCTGTAAGTTGGGCAATTTCTTCATTATGGGTAATCATTACAATAGTTTGATTAAATTTTTCTCCTGTTATTTTAAGTAAATTTAAAACATCTTGACTTGTTTTACTATCTAAATTTCCAGTAGGTTCATCTGCTAAAATTATTGCTGGTTTTGTAGCTAAAGCCCTTGCAATAGCTACTCTTTGTTGTTGTCCACCAGAAAGATTATTTGGTAAACTTTCAAGTTTATTTTCTAAACCAAGTATTTTTACTATTTCATCAATAAATTTTGTATCTATACTATTTCCATCTAAATGTACAGGTAAAACTATATTTTCATATACATTTAAAATAGGTACAAGATTATAATTTTGAAAAATAAAGCCTATTTTTCTTCTTCTAAAAATAGTTATTTCTTCATCATTTAAATTAAAAATATTAGTACCATCTATCATTACACTTCCACTTGTAGGTTTATCTAACCCCCCTAAAATATGTAATAATGTAGATTTTCCACTACCAGATGTACCAACTATTCCTATAAATTCACCTTTTTTTATAGATAAATTTATATTATTTAAGGCTTTTACTTTCGTTTCATCTTTACCATAGATTTTTTCTAAATTTTTAGTTTCAAGCATTATCATAAAAAGTCCTCCTAAAATATTTTATATGTATATAATACAATAAAAATCTTTCAAGAAAGTTTCAAAATAAAAAATTTTTCTTACAGTTTTGAAAGAATTTAAACTAAAAATCATTTTATTGGTAAAAATATAGAAAATGTAGAACCTTCACCTATTTTAGATTTAACCTTAATATACCCATTTTGTTTTTTAATAATTTCTCTTGTCAAAAATAAACCTATTCCTCCCCCTTCAATATTACTGACATTTTCAGAACGATAAAATCTAGTAAAAATTTTATTTTGTTCTTCTTCTTCAATACCTATACCATTATCTTTTATATCTATTCTACAAAATAATTGATAAGATATGACACTTATTTCTATATTGCTATTTTCAAAACTATATTTTATAGCATTATCTAAAATATTATACAAAGCCTCAATAGTCCATTTTTCGTCAAATGTAGCTTTTACATTAGTTTCATTTATTATAATATTTATATTTTTAATACTTGCCTTTTGAATAAATTGTATTTTAATATCTTTAAATAATACATTTACATCATTTTCTTTAGGACTAATTTTTATTATATCTGTTTCAAGTCTTGACATTTTTATTAATGATGATATTAAAAATTCTAATTTTTCTGTTTGTTGTAATAAATATTTTAAATATTCTTTACATTCTTCTGATAAGTCTTCTTCGTTTAAAAGCTCTGAATAAATTGTAATATTAGATATTGGTGTTTTAGTTTGATGTGAAATATCTGATATAAGTTGTTTTATATTTTCTTTTTCTATATTTATATTATCTAATGATAAAACTGAACTTGAAATATATTTTTTTAATCTTGTTTCAAAAGCAGAAAGCATACTTTCATCAAATAAATCTTCTATAAATTCTCCATTAATTGCTAAATCTAACATATTATTTAAATTATTTAATAAATTTATTTCTCTTTTTTTAAAATAAAAAATTATAAATAAAATAATAATTATTAAAATAATACAAAAAATATACATTAATTCACCACCCAAATATACCCTATACCATATACTGTTTTTATATATTTAGGATTTTTAGGATTTTCTTCTAGTTTATCTCTAAGTCTTTTTATTGATACAGATAAAGCATTTTCATCAACATAATTTAAGTTATCTATCCAAATTTTGTTTATTAAAATTTCTCTTGATAATGTAATTCCTTTATTTTCTATTAAAATTTTAAGTAATTTTTGTTCTGTTTTAGATAGTTCTATTAATTCATTATTTACATAATATTCTAAGTTATCAAAGTCAAATATAAAATTATCTATTACAATCTTATTTGTATTAAATTTATTATTTTTTAATTGATTGTTAACTCTAGCTCTAAATATTGCAAGACTAAAAGGTTTTGTAATATAATCATTAGCACCACTTTCAAGCCCTGTTACAATATCTATTTCTATATCATTAGCTGTTAAAATTATTATTGGTGTATTATCTTTTTTTCTAAATTGTTTTAAAAATTCAATGCCATTTCCATCTGGTAAATTTATATCTAGTATTATTAAATTAAATTTATTATTTTCAAGTTCATTTCTAGCACTTTTTATATTATTTACTATTATGTTTTTTGTTTCTTTTAATGCTAAATTCAAGCCATTAGCAAGAACTAAATCATCTTCAATAATAAGTATTTTATTTATAAAAATCACCTCATTTTTATTTAAATTTTAAAAATCAATAAAATTATTAGAATAATATTATATAATACTTTTTATTTAAAAAATTTTAAATTATTTAACATATAAATTCAATTTTATTATATCATAAATTTTATAAAAATTGTATAAAAATAAGCACCTTTAGTCCCCTCTATTACAAAACTAAAATTACAACTTAAATTTTCTTCTTTATTTAACTTCTTTTTTAATATATATTTGCTCCATAAATTGAGAATATTTTTATTTTATATAAATTTATATTATTTTTAATTAATTATTTTAACATTCCTTAACTAAAAAATGATAGAAATAATAACTAATGTTATATATTTCTATCACTCTTTTATATTTTAAATTTATAATGTTAATTGTTTAAAGCAATCTTTTAATGATGGATATAAATTTACATAAATATTATAAAATTTCATATAATTATTATGATTTTCTATTATAGGTATTACTTCATCTTTTGATTTTATTAAATGTTTACAAGCCTCTTTTATATCACTATAAATTCCACAAGCAACACTAGCAAGTATAGCAACACCTAAAGCAGGACCTTCTTCATTTTTTATTGATATAGTATTTATATTATATATATCACTAATCATTTGATGCCAAATTTTACTTTTAGCACCACCACCACAAATGTACATATTATCTAAAGATATACCCATATCTTTGATAAGCTCTAAACATTGTTTTTGAGAATAAGAAACCCCCTCAATAATAGCTCTTAACATATGATATTTATTATGTATAGTAGATAAGCCAAAAAATACACCTCTTGCATTTTCATCTAATATAGGAGAACGCTCTCCCATTAAATATGGTAAATAAATAAGATTATCCGCTCCAATAGGTATATTTTTAATACCTTCATTTATAATGTCATAACTATCTTTATTTAAATATTTAGCGATTTCTTTTTCTTGACTACAAAAGTTATCTCTAAACCATTTTAAAGACATACCAGCAGATAAAGTACAACTCATAACAGCCCAAGTATTAGGTATAGCGTGGCAAAAAGTATGTACTCTACATTGTTTATCTATAACTAATTTATCTGTATAAGCAAACACTACACCAGAAGTACCAATAGTTGTAAATGCTTTTCCTTTTTCTACTACACCAGTACCTATTGCTGCTGCTGCATTATCACCAGCACCCATACAAACAACAGTATTTTGTGATAGTCCAAGCTCTAAACTAACATTTTTTGTTAAAGTTCCCGCAATATCAATAGATTGTTTAATTTCAGGCAATAAATTAATATCTATATTTAACTTATCTAAAATTTCTTTAGACCAACACATATTTTTTATATCAAATAAATTTGTACCAGAAGCATCTGATGGTTCTGCTCCAAAAGTATTAGTTAATTTATATCTAATATAATCCTTAGGTAATAATATTTTATAACATTGTTTATATATTTCAGGTTCATTTTTTCTAACCCATAATATTTTACCTGCTGTAAATCCAGTTAAAGCAGGATTGGCACATATTTCAATAAGCCTTTCTTTTCCTACTTTTTCTGTTATTTCCAAACATTCTTCAGAAGTTCTTCCATCACACCATAAAATAGCATTTCTAAGCACATTGCCATCTTTATCTAACATAACAAGTCCGTGCATTTGTCCAGATAAGCCTATACCTTTAATATCTTCTACATTTATATTAGTATTTTTAACTATATATTTTATAGTTTCTTTTACAGCTTTCCACCATTGTTCAGGGTCTTGTTCTGCCCAACCATTTTTTGGTTGTATTAAATCATATTCTACTATATGACTACAAATTTTATTGCCTTTTTCATCAAATAAAATTGTTTTTGTTCCAGAAGTTCCAATATCAATTCCCAATAAATATTTCATAAAATTCTCCTTATGAAAATAAAATGCTATTAACTATACTTTCCAAATATTCTTGTCTTGCAGAAGAAGGTAAAGTTTTACTATCTAAAGTTTTAGCATATTGTGCTAATTCTTCAAGACTTGTTTCATTATTACGTATTTTCTTACCAATTCCTTCATTATAACTACTATATCTTTCTTTTATAAATTCATCTATTCTTCCATCTTCTATAAGTTGAACGGCTTTTATAAGCCCTAAAGCAAATGTGTCCATACCTAAAATATAACCATAAAACATATCTTCTAATGTATAACTTGCTCTTCTATTTTTAGAATCAAAGTTTAAACCACCGTTTTTCATACCTCCATATTTTAAAACTTCATACATACACATAGTAGTTTCATAAACATTTGAAGGGAATTGGTCTGTATCCCAACCTAAAAGATTATCACCTTGATTTGCATCTATTGACCCAAGCATACCATTAATAGCAGCAACTCTTAAATCATGTTGGAAAGTATGTCCTGCTAATGTTGCGTGATTAGCCTCAATATTTAATTTAAAATCTTTATCTAATCCATATTGTCTTAAAAATCCTATTGCTGTTGCTGCATCAAAATCATATTGGTGTTTCATAGGTTCTTTTGGTTTTGGCTCAATAAAGAAATCTCCTTTAAACCCTATTTTTCTACCATAATCAACTGCCATTCTCATAAGTTTTGCTATGTTTTCTTGTTCTAATTTCATATCTGTATTTAAAAGTGTTTCATAACCTTCTCTACCACCCCAAAATACATAACCTTTTCCACCAAGTTTTACAACAATATCTAAAACTTTTTTAACTTGAGCAGCAGCAAAACAAAAAATATCAGCAGAATTTGAACTTCCTGCACCGTTCATAAATTTAGGATTAGAAAACATATTTGCAGTACCCCATAAACATTTTATACCTGTTTCATCCATTTTTTGCTTAATATAATCTGTTATTTCATCAAGTCTTTTTTCAGTCTCTTCAATTGTATCTGCTTCTGGTATAATATCTACATCATGAAAACAAAAATATTCTATACCAAGTTTAGACATAAATTCAAATCCAGCATCAACTTTAGCTTTTGCGTGTTCCATAGTTCCTTTTTGATTTGCTCCAAAACTTTTATCAGCTGTACTAGAACCAAATATATCTATACCTTCAGCACATAAATTATGCCACCAAGCCATAGCAAAAGATAAATGCTCTTTCATAGTTTTTCCATAAATAACTCTTTCTGCATCATAATACTTAAATGCTAATGGATTTTTACTATCTTTACCTTCATATTTTATTTTACCTATACCTTTAAAAATTTCACTCATACTTTATTCTCCTTTATAATTAAAAATTTTGTTTTATTTTTATTTGGTTTTCTATTATATAACACTCATTTTTGGGTTTTTCGCCTTTAACAAGATAATCAAACATAATTTCCATAGCTTTTTTACCTTGTAATATAGATTGTTGAGATATTGTAACTTTTATAATATCATTTTTTAACATATCTATTGTAGTAGGTACTTCATCAAAACAAACTACTTGTATATTTTTTCTATTTAATTTCATAATAGCTCTACATACTCCATATACTCCACCAGCTACAATAAATATTGTATCAATAAAATTATTACTTTTTAACATTTTTAAAGTTTTTTCATAAGAAGTAATATCATCATCATCTGTTTCAAATATTTCTTTAATAGTTGCACCAGTATTTTTTTCTATTTCTTCTTTAAACCCTAATATTCTTTGATTATGTCCATATATTTTATTAGAACCTTGTACAATTCCTATTAAAGCTAATGGATTTATAAGTTTTATAATACCACCTGCAATTTGACCACCTTTATAGTAATCTGTACCTACATATGCAAAACGTTTACAATTTTTAATATCTGTATTTAAAGTTATAACACCTATCCCTCTATCTTTTAAATAATTTATTTTTTCTCTAATAGTTTCTGTATCTATTGGTGTAATAATTAACCCTGAAATTTCATTTTCAAAACTTTCTATAAGGTTTAATTGAGTTTCTATATTATAGCCTTTCATAGTTTTTATTATTACTTTTATACCATATTGTTCATATGTTTCAATAAAACTTTCTATACCCTTTATTACATCATCAAAAAATGGATTACCTTCAGAAGATATTATTATACCAATAACATAATTTTTCTTTTTAGCAGCTAATGCCTTACCAGCTAAATTGGGTTTATAACCTAATCTTTTAGCACATTCTTTAACTTTTTGTTCTGTTCTAGGACTTACTTTACCTCTATTATTTAAAACTCTATCAACTGTACCTCTAGATACACCACTAACTTCTGCAATTTTTTTTATAGTAACTGACATATAACCACTCCATAATTAATGATATGCTTGAGCACATAAATATATAATTATATTTATATATTTATAATTTTAATTTTTTTGCTCGAGCACATTTTATAAAACAATTATATAACTATATTTTTAATATGTCAATTTATAATAATATATAAAATATGTACTTAAACTTTAGTAATTTTTACTTTCATTTACAAATTGTCTATCTTCATTGTCTACTTCTGTCAATATAGGCTTAAAATTTATTTTATAATTTTTCTTAAAACAACTTTCTATGACTTCCTGTTCTAAAACTAATACATCATCTTCTATTTCCATTAAATAAATAAAAATCTTATCTGGTGTTATATGAAATTCTCTCTATCCGTTTTAATTCCCAACTAGATTATGATTTTTATATTTTTCTTCTAGTTCTATTCCATTAGCTAATTTTTAATAATTCTATTTTATAGCTACGCTTAGCCATTAACTTTAAGTCTTTTTCAAATTTTTTAGTAGTTTTTTTTTATGTCTCATTGCCTAATATATCCTATATAATTTCATCTGCCATATTATATCATAATATGCTATTTAATGTATAAAATCTTTATATAGAATTACTTTTCACTTTATTTACATTAGATTGTTTTGTTAATTATTAAAATATAGTCTCCATTTTTCTCCTTGATTTTAACAATACTTTACTAGCATAACACATTTTTTATATACTTTATATAAACTTTATTATCTATTATCTCAATAATCTTATTAAAATTATTTAAATTGTCGAATTTATGAGTTATTACAATTACAATTTTATCTTTTAATTTTGTTTCTAATAGGTTATTAATATATTTTTCACCTATTTCATCTACATTAGAAGTTGCTTCATCAAGTATTATTATAGGAGTATCATTAACTAATGCTCTAGCTAGTGCAATTTTTTGCTTTTGTCCACCAGATAACATACAACCATTATCACCAACTATATATTTAAGTCCATATTGTCTTATTACATCCTCTAAATTACTATCAATTATAATTTGATTTAATAAATCTTCTGAAATATCTTTATATAAACAAATATTATTTTTTATATTATCATTAAAAAGATATACGTCTTGGCTAACAACAGAAAATAGCTTTCTATATTGTAATAAATTAATATTTTCTATATTAATATCATCTAATTTTATATTACCCGAAATATTATCATAAAATCTTAATAATGTTTTTATTAAAGTTGTTTTTCCAGAACCATTTTTTCCTATTATTGCTATTTTTTCTTTAGAATTTAATTCAAAATTGATATTTTCTACTAAAATTTCATTATTATAACCTAAAGAAACATTTTCAAATTTTATTTTATTTCCTTTAATTTGTTCATTAATATTTAACTTAGTATCTTCTTCTTCTAATTTCAAAAATTGATTATATCTTTCGGCTGAAGGTATAATCCTAGATAAATAATATTTTATATTTATTATAGCAGAAATAGGTGCTGTTACATATGCACTATATGTTATAAATGCAAATACACTACCAATAGATAAATTTAAATTAAAAACTAAATTACCTCCTATAATATATAACATTAATATTAAGATATTCATTAAAATATCATTACAACTAAAATTTAATAAACTGTTAAATTCTAATCTTTTATTTTGATTTATAGTTTCATTTACTTTTTCTAAAAATTGTTTTTCTTTGTAATTGTAAATACTAAATATTTTTATTTCTCTTATTCCATCTATTGTATCACCAAAAAATTTAGAATAATCTTGAAAACTTAAAATAATTTTATTTGTTATACTAGTAGCTCTTTTTGATAAGTATGTAGTTAAAAAATACTTTAATGGTATAAATAAAATTACCATTAAAGTTAATTTAAAATTAATAATAATTAATCCTATTAATCCACCTATTATGTTAAAAATTTGTGTTAATACAAAAATTAAATTTTCATCTGATATTGAAGATATATTTCCTATGTCTGTTTCTATATTATTTAATATTTCAGTAGAATTAGATGTTTCAAAATATTTCATTTTTAAATTTGTAATATGATTAAAAGCTTGTTTTTTTAATTTATATTCTATTTTATATTTTATTTCTATTCTTTTTTTCTCTTTAAATAAGTTAAGTAATATATTAATAATATTTATTAAAATCATTCCTAAAACTAACTTAATTAACAATCCATAGTTACCCCCAATAAACCCTTTATCCATAATATTTTTAGAAAATATAGGTAAAATTAAATTAAATAAACTACAAATTATTAATATAAAAAATATAACTATAATATCTATTTTATATGGTATTAATAATTTTAATAAATATTTTATCAAATCTTTATTCATTAGTATCTCCTATTAAATTTATAATATTATAATATATACTTTTTATAGAATTTTCATCTAAACTATTATAAAAATTATTTACTATATCATTATTAAATAAAATTTGTAAATTTAATTTATGTGTATTAAATAAATTAAGCTGTAAATCACTTTCAATATTTATATTTTTTCTATTACAACATAAAATTATAATATCAATTTGTTTATAATATACTTCCCAATATAAGAAATTTTTTATTTTATTTTTATAATTATTATTATTAAAATATTTATGAGGTATAAAGTTTAAATCATATAATACACTGTCAGTTTCATTACTAACAACATATGCATTATATCCATTATTTTCAAAAAGTTTTTTTATTTGACATAGAAAAAAAATTAAATCTTCTTGAATATCAAAATTAATTTCAATAATAGGTACTTCAATTTTATTTTTAGTATTGAAACTTTTTTCTATATATTTTTCAATATTTTTAGTTTGCAAAAAAAAATATTGAAAACTCCATTCTATATAATTATTACACAAATAAACACAATTTTTATTATAATATTTTTCTAAAATTTCTTGTTTATTATAAAATATTAAAGTATCTGCTTCTTCAATATTTTTAGTAGTTTTAAAATAAAATTGTGCTTTTGTTTTTCTAATATTACCTATAATATACCCTTTTGAAATCCAATCGGGTTTAAAATATTGAGAGTATTTTTTATTTAACAATTTATTTTTTATTCCATTAATAGTTAAATATTTGTTCATAGTTAAAATATCAACAACTTTAGCTGTAATGTATGGTGTTGCATAACTATTACTTTTTGGTGTATAAAATGATATATCAAAAATTTTTATTTTATGTGTTGATAAAGCTAAAATATCTACTCCTGTATGTATATTTTTATTTATACAATAATCTAAATTTTGTTCTTTTAATGTTTTTACACCTATAACAGTAGATAAACTACTAGGATATGACATAAGCCCTGTATTAGAACTAGCAACAATAAATATTATTCCTTTATAATAATATTCATTTATTAAATTCCTTAAGTTTTCATAATCTTTAAAATTTGTTGTTCCACAACTTAAATTTACTATTTTTATATTATTTTCTACACACCAATTTAAAGCTGACTTTAAATTTTTTATAAGTCCACTTCCTTTATTGGTTAAAATACATCTACTCTTTATGGGAACTTTTTTATTTTTTATATATTTTTTCAATATAAGATAACAATTCGTTCCATGTTGTGTGTAATTTCCTTTTACAATATTTGGCAGGTTAACTTCATTTGAACCATTTACTAACCATTCATCTATACCAGTATCTAATAAAGCAACTTTAATAATTACAAACAACTCCTTTTAATTTTATAGATTCTACTATATCATCTAACATATCAAATCTTCTTTTTATAATGTCATCTTCTATAAATTTTATATTATAATATTTTTCTAACTCATTAAATAGTACAAAAATATCTCTAGGTAACAAACCTATTTCTAGTAAACTCTTTTTCCACATTTCCTCTATACAATTAGAAATATCTATTTCCATAATATTATATAAAATATCTTTTACTTCATTATGTATTTTAGTCATTTTTCCTCCTATGATTTGAAATCTACACTTACATTATTTATTCCTTCTGTATTTTTTAGCCTATTCATATTTTCTATATATTGTTTTCTGTTTTTTTCTATTAGTTTTTCTTTAAGTTCTTGTTCTTCTTCTTTTTTCGCTTTTTTATTTTCTTCTCTTTTTTCTTCTATACGTTTTCTCATTAATTCTTCTGTTGGATTTTTCTTTTTAGTTTTATTTTTATTATTAATAGCTATTTTATTACTACTATATGGTGATTTTACTTTTGGATCATTTGTACTAATTAACCAAGTTCCACCTGTTGTTTTATCACAACTATCTGGATATTCTCCTACATCATCTATGCTATGAGATATAAATAAAACCTTACTTCCTTGTTTTTCTTTATTTTTAATAATATCTTCATAAACTTCTCCTATAGCATCTAAATTACGTTCCAATTCAATTCTACAAGCAGGATTATTTATTGCTTTTCTTAATGCTTTCTCTGATATTGATACATTATATTTTGTTATACAATCATATTCTTTCATTAAATATTCCATATAATCTTTTGTATTTTTAAATTCATTTTCTTTTGGTTTTGTTTCACTTTCTTTTACATTTTGTTTTTTTACTTTTTGATTTGTGTTGTTATATATATTGTTTAATCCATATCCTGTTATATTCATAATAATTACCTCCTAAAATAATTCTATTTCTGAATATTCTTCTAAAATACTTATTATATAATTGAAAAATTTACCATTTTCTAATGATTTTATATTATATATCGGCATAATATTAGATTTATTAACTCTTTCTTCTGTTTTTGCAAAAATAAATTCAAGAGATTCTGTTGTATTTGAAATAGGAACAAATTGAGATATAAATATACTATCTAAAGAAGTATTATATCTATATTTACATAAGTTTTCTATATCTTTATAATAATCATCATTATATTCACCATTTGGTAATGATAAAATATTATAATCTGATTGAATAGCATTTAATATTTCATAAGCCTCTATACCAAAATTAAAATTACTATTTTTAGAATAAGGTAAAATAGCATTTGGTATACCTATAATTATAATATCTGGCTTATGTACTCTTTCTAATATTTGTACAAATCTATTAAATTTTAATATTTTTGTTGTTTCATTAAAATTACTATCATACATAAAATCTGGCATAGAATAAAAACCTAAAAGCTCACAATCTGTATTACTTCCTATTTGTAAAACATTATAACCTGCATCTAAAAAATATTTTCTTAAATAAAGTTGTATATCAAATTTTTGAATATTTGGTAACATTCCCATAACAGTTATTATAGGTGTATCTATATTTAATATACTTGACTTAAAATTCTCAATACTATTTTCACAAACTAAATTTATTTCTTTTTGTATATCATTTTTATATTTTATATATTCACATTTTTCTCCAAACTTTTCATCAATTAAATTTTGTTTTTCATAATCTAATTTTGAAGAAATGTATACTATTTTCTTATTTAAAATAAACTTTTCTATTTCACAAATAAATACTTCTTTATTAACTTTATTAGCTTCTCTTGTTATCCATATACCATCTACATTATTAATCATATCATTAGTAATTTCATTGAATATACTATCATTATTACTAATTCTGTTTATATCATATGAAATCCAATATAATACTTCAAAATTATTACTTAAGTTAATATGTTCTTTTAACATATTTACTTCTTCATTAAATAAATAAACTAATATTTTTTTTTACTCATTATATTTCCTCCAATAAATTAAAGTCAAGTCCATAAGTTTTTAAAGCAATATAATCTTTCATAGAATGCTCAACACCTTTTCTTATATTTGAACAATGGCTTAATCTTTCAGATTTAGATATTTTTCCATCTTTTTCGGCTAAAGATACACATTGATTACATAATTTAAAACACCAGCATTTTTTACATTGTTCTTCTATAATTTGCCCTATATTTAATAATCTTTTAGCATTTTCTAAATTAAATCCATTATCTATATCACCAATACATAAGTCTTCAGATTGTTCATTAACCCTTTCACAAGGATAAAATTTACCATACGCTGTTACAAAAAATCTTTGTACCCCTGGTAAACATTGTCCAGCTGGGCTATCTTGTTGTAAATCAGTAGAATTTACTATCATACGTTCAAAAAATCTTCTTTTTAAATCTGCTAATTCAACATTAGAAATTTTAGGTTTATAATTATTTAATATATTTTTACTATAATAAATATAAGATTTAAATGTTTCATATTGTGCTTCTACATAATATTTAGGAATATCTATATTTTTTTCTTTTTTATTATTTTCATTAATATAGTTACCCATTACTGAAATATCTTTAACTAAATCATATGACATAAAAAATTCATTACTAGATGATAAATTTTGATTTAAATCTAAAATATCATTAAAAGATATTTTATCTAAGTAATTTTTATTTAATTTTTCTATCATTTGCAATTTTTCCATAACTACTTCAAATGTATTTTTGTTACCATTAGAAAAAATTCTATTGCTATTTTGTATATCTTTAGGGCCATCTAAACTTATAGTTACATTAAAATTATGTTCTTCAAATAAAAATTTTAACATATGTTCTTTTAAAACAGTAGCATTAGTTGTAATAGTAAAACTTAATTCTTTATCTTTAAATAATTCTTCAGCTAAAGTAACCGATTTTACAATTAAATCCCATTCTAATAAAGGTTCACCACCATAAAAACCAATTGAAATTTTATTTGAATATTTAGAATGCTTATGTAAAAATTCTATACTTTTTTTAGCTGTTTCCCAGTCCATTCTTTTATTGTTATGTATACGGTTTTCATAACTTCCAGAATAAACACAATAAGCACATCTTAAATTACAATTTTGTGTTACTTGTAATGTAAGTGTACTTAAACTATTTAAGTAATATTCTTCTAAATAATCTGTTTCAAAATGTTTGATTTTTACATCATTATTTATTGGTTTTAAAAAACCATTTTTATATAATTTTTCTATATATTCTTTTTCTTTATTTTCTAAATAAACTTCTTCTTTTTTATTAATTAAATTATAAAGATAAGAATATATTTTATTTGGTATAGATATAATATTATTTGTATTAACATCATATAAATAACATTTTTTGTATAGTTTAAATAAATGTATATTAGGGGTATTGTCTATCATATTTTTACCTTTCACTTCTTAATATTTTTTTAAATGTGGTATAGAAAAACTAAATTTATCTATACCACATATGTACCATTAATTACATATATGTTAATGGTAAAAACTGATTAGTTGCTTTATTATTATTGATTTGTACTGTTACTGATCTACCTGTTGCTTCAGGTGTTTTGTAAGTACAATTTTTACAAGCTCCACAATAACATTGACAATTTGAATAGCAAGCATATGCTACAAAAGTGCCTTCTTGTTTTTGCATTTTTTTACCTAACTTTTTCATATTTATCACCTCATTTCAAATATTAAATAAATTATATTTTAATTTGATAAAGAATTATTCATTTTTTTAATTTTCATTTGTTGTATAAAGTCTGTATACTTTTCGTTGCCTGTTTTTATACTTGAAAATAAATTTTTATTTATATTATTAAACATACTTAACATTTTATTAACTGTTTCATTATTTTCTGCTTGTTTTTGCTTTTCTGTTTTAGAATTTAATAAACTTTCAAAATATTTTTTATTTTCATTAGCCTTTTGAGTTATTTCATTTGCATTTTTTGAAGTAATCCAAATATTTTTATGTGGTATATCTATTTTTGAAAAACTAGATAATTTTAAAATATCTTTCATACCTTCTGGTAAGTCAACTTTATCTACAAATGAATTGAAATCTTCAAAAGAACTGTTATCATTTCTCATTCCTGTTGCTATTTTATCAAATTTAGATAATGTATCTAATGATAAATTGTCCATTTCATCTGTTGAATTTTTTGATATATATTCATTGAATTTTTCAAATTCTTCCATATTAGTAGGTGCTTTGTTTCCAGCATCTATATACTCTTTTGCTTTTGCTCCTAATTTTTTTATACTTTCTCTTATTTCATCTAATGGTCTTATAACACCTTTAGGTACATCAAACCCACATTCATTAAGAATATCATTTGAAGAAGGTGGTTTTCCTTCAAATAAATAAGAATATTTATTTACTGTATTATCAAATTTTTTATTTAACATTTCTAGTTGTTTTTCTTTTTCTTCTCCAGTAAAATTACTTTCTATTTTATATTTTTCTTTAGCATAAGAATTTGTAAGGTTTACAAAAAATTTATCTATTGACTGTTGCTCTTGGTCAAAAAGAGTTTCACCTTCAAATACACCATCTAAAACTGTAATTTCATCAACAAATTCTTCAAGTTGTCCTTTATCAATTTCCTTTTTTCCACCAAAAATAACTTCATCATTTAAAATTTTAACAGTTTCTGAATAATCTTTTTTATTATTCAAAACTTTTTTATTAACATAAATATTATTTGGAATAGATGAAACAATATTTTTATTTACATTCATTATTTTCACCTCATAAAAAATTTTTATTTATACTCTTTAAAAAAGCGTTTAAACTCATCTAGGCTACTATATAACATATTAGCACTAGTTTCTATAATTTTTCCACTATCTGCATCTATAATAGCTAATAAATATCCTTTATCTTCTGTTATATCAGTATGCTGTGTATTTGTTCCACCACCTGTTGCATAAAAGAATTGGAATAAATATACATTAGTTATTGGTATCATAATTGCATTATCTGTATTGCCGTTTCCTTTACCATGAAATGTTCCTACTTTTATATTTGTTCCAAGTTTTTGTGGTGGTCCACTATAAAGTTCTTTCATTCTTTGTACTATTGAATAATATGGATATCCAGGACTTTTAAATTCATATTCCCAAGTTAAAGGAACAGATTTACCATTAACTGAAATACTTGAAGTATCATATCTTATTATATCGCCTTTAATAGAAGTCGCAACTTTTTCATAACTATCAACAGTATTAACAATTAATTTATATTTCTTATCAGGATTAAAATTACCATCATAACTTGAAACTCTTAAATAATAATTACCTTCAGGAAGTGATACTTTTCTAAGTTTATTATCCCCTAAAAAACTTCCTATAACATTTAAATTTTCATCATATATGTAAACTGAATATTTTTCTGTTGCTATATTACCTAAACTTATATATGTGTTACCACCTCTATTAATATTTAACTTAAAGAAATCTTCATCATAAGGATTATCTATAGTTTGCTCTGCTAATATATTATTAGTATATTCTTTAGCAAACCATATGTTATCATCTGGTTCATTTTCATCATAATTAGTTGTAGTGTCTACTCTAAATATAAATTCTTCGTTATTTGCTGGTGTATATGGTATTATTCCAAAAAAGTATATACCTGGTTCATCAACATAGCTTAAATGTTCATATGTACCATAATATTGAGAAACTGAAACTAAATCTAAATATCCATCATTATATTTATATAATGCTAAATCATATTCGCTTCCTTGTGGCATTTGTAAAGTTAATGATACTTTTGAATTTTCAGTAGTTTGGAAATAATACCAGTTTTGTTCAGCTCCAATAGTATCAGATAAATTTTGATTTAACAAATTCTCTGGTAAATAAAATGCTGTATCTGGTGTATGTGCTCCTGAAATTCTTGCATTTGGATTAAATTCTATTCTTTCTTCTGGCAATTTTACTTCTATTCTCTCTTCACTAAAGCTTTGAACAGAATTTTTTATTTGTAAACTTTTTTGCTCATCTAATTCAGTTTCTAAATCTTTAGATAAACTTTCTTCGTTTTCTATATTTGCATCTTTAAAAGTATTAATAGATACATTTGATATATTAGGTATATTTTCATTATTATTTGCAAATGCTGGTGTTATTGTTGATGCTGTTGTAATAATTGATAAGATTATTGGTAAAATTTTTCTCTTCATATTTTTTATATCCTCTCTTTTGTTTTTATTAAATTTTAATATTGTTCTTATTTGAAATATTTTAACATCTTCGCTTTGACAATCTCACCCTTATTTAATTTTAATAATGTTATACATATATTTTATTACATTTTATCATAAAATAATATAGCGTTTCTGGAAAAAAATATTTTCCAGAAACGCTATAGAAATACAAATTATTATAATATATAATTATAGTATTACATAAATTTAAGAGAGGTGATATTTATGAAAAAACTTAAAAAAGTTATTTATCTTTGTTTAGTTTTTAACTTATTAGCTTTAAACTCAATAAGTTTATATTCAAACTCAACAATTGATACTAATTGTATTTTTCCAATTACTAAACACTAATATCAATTTATTTTCCAAAATGTTATATGTTTATTTATTTCATCTATTACAAGTTTATCATTATAAAATTTTGCTATATAATAAGATTGAATAAATAATTTATAACATTTTTTCTTATATTCCTCTCTTACATTAATATCATCACTTTCTAACATTAATTTTCCATAACACCAGCCAATATTAAATACTGCTCTAGGTAAATTATAAGCTGTTGAATAATAAGTATCAGTAAATATAAATCTTCTACTTTTATTTATTGATTTTTCATAATTTCCTAATAATCCATAGGTTTGTGATAAATTATATATTAAACTTCTATAAACTACTATACCAGATAAAGGATAAAACTTTTCAAAATATTCTTCTAATTTTTTGTACCATTTTAATGCTTCTTTATAATCATTATTTTTATAATATGTACCCCCTATATTTAATAGTAATCTAAGTTCATCTTTTGTAAAATATCTTCTCCATTTTTCAGTTTTGATTTTTTCTATATCTTTTATAGTAATTGATAAAATTCTAAAAATTTCTTCTCTATATTTTTCACATGGTATTGGATTTAATTCATCTTTAATAAGTAAATCTAATTTTTCTATATATTGTCTATTAAATTTATTATTTAAATCTATTTTATTTTTTAAAAATTCAAGTAAATCATTTGCTTGTTTATAACTGTATATTGACATATAAAATTCAATTTTAGAACCTATTTCTTGTAATTTAAAATCTTCTCCTACAATGGATAATTTATAATTCTCAATATCTTCAATACCTAATGCTTCTAAATAGTGTTTTGTATTTTTCTTTCTAGGTGTTCTTTTTCCATTTTCTATGTTAGATATAGCACTTTGGTCTCCTACAATATTTTCATTATTTATTGATAATAAAAGTTCTTCTTGTGTCATTTTGTTATAATATCTTGTATTTTTTATTATTTCATTTATAGAATAAACATTATTATATGGTTTTATATATACTTCATCTTCTTTAAAATCTTTTATTTTCCATTGATTAATAGTTTCTAATAATCCCTGTATTTCTTTATATTCCATTTTGTCACTTATATATAACCTTTTATAATCAACAAAATCTTTTAAATTAATAATCAATTTTAAAAATTTTTCTAAATAGTATGTAGAATTGTTTTCTATAATATATTCTATACCTTTATTAATATAAGTCATACTGTCATTATATCTATTTTGTAAATATAATGAATATGATATATTATAAATAGCCATTATATAAAATTTTAACTTATATTCTTCATCCTTACATTTTTGTTCTATATAATTAAAAATTTCTTTCCAATAATAATATACTTCTAAAATAGATTTTAAATTTCCTTCTAATAAAATTTCTCCTAATAAACAAAGTAATTTTAATTCACTTTTACATACAATCATATCTATTTTTAAATTATCTAAATTTATATTTAGTTTTGTTAATTTTAATGCATAAATACATTCTTTAAATGCTTTATTATATTCTTTATTTTCTTTATATACAATTGTTTTTACAGTGCTTATATATTGTTTATTTAATTCTTCATCTGTTTCTATTAATTTCTTATACTCTTCTAAATAAAAGTCTATTTGTTCCCATTTTTCATTTTTTATTAAAAAATCTATGTAATTTCTATAATATATTAATTCCTTATCATTTTCACTTAAAATTAATTCCCATTTTTCACTATTTTTTCCTAATCTAGAAACAAGTTCATCAAATAATATTTTACTTGGCTGTCTTTCTCCTAATTCAATTCTTGATAATGATGTTAAAGAACAAATGCCTTTGCATAAATCTTTTAAATTAATATTTTCTTCTTTTCTTAATCTTTTTAATAATAAACCTATATTTTTACACATAATATACTCCCATTTTATACTATAGTAATTATTATAATCACATTATAACAATTACTATAGTATAAAACAAGGACAAATTATATCTGTTATTAAATTTAAATATTATATCTTAAAAAGTTAATATACCTTTTGTAAAATTAACTATCATAATAATTCAATAATATCTTTCCATACCACCTTGTACTATAAAATTAGTTTTATTACTTTTATTACATAATAAATTTATTTATCGTATTATTTTTATTATATTTTAAAAAAACTTCCTAAAGTATTTAAACCTTAATAAGTATTTTTATTTTAATTATTAGTTTCTGTATTTTCATTTACAAATTGTCTACCTTCATGATCTGCTTCTGTCAATATAGGACTTAAAATTTAAAATAATTATATTGTATACAATTATTTTTATTATAATCAAAGAGTTATATATTGATTTTGAAATAACAATCTAATTCTTACATTGAACACTTCAAATCTTATTTATAGTCAATTTCTTGAATCTTGAAATTGACTTTTATCCACATAAAGATCAAATGCTGAAATATTTAATTTAATTTCAATATTCATATCTTCTCTATAATACTTACATTCCCATTCATTGTTTTTTTGTTGTATATGTGATTTTACATTTATTTTAATCCATTCATTTATTTTCTTAATAACACCTTGAAAAGACTGATTTTCTTTATTAAAGATAATTACAGACACTTTTACATCCTTCCAAGTAGAATAATTAAGCACTTGCTGTACTGCTTCTGCAAACTTTTTTTCTCCATGCCATATTTTACATTCCCCAATAAATGCTGCTTTATTCTCAAACTCTATGTTTATATCTGTTTTTCCTATCTTTCGAAATGTTTCTCCAGCAGCATTTTGGTAATGAGTATTTAATGCTGCTAACAAATGATCACGCAATTCTTCTTCATTGTTTCTATAATAAGTTCGAGCTGTTTTCTCCATTGTTGTTCCACACATATAAATAATATTATTTATGTTTTCATAATCTTTATCACTTATGCAATACTCATTTGGTAATACTTTCTGTTTAGGTTTATTAACTGGCGTTCTTTTAATCCTCTCCAATAAAATTGGTTTTACATTTGGAGCACTACTGCTTTTGGGCAAAGGTATTTCCAACATTTGACTTATAAGTGAAAAAGAAGAAGCTTTCTGTTTCTTAACATCTAGGCACTTTAGGACAAAAGATTTCAAACTGTTGTTATATGAATTAACCTCTTCATTAACATAACCTATCATAGTTCGATAACTTTTAAACTTATTTTCAAACCTATCTTCAACGAACTTTTTCATTTGGTCACCTTTATTTTGTAACTCCTCATTTGTATATTCAAAAGCCAATTCTATTGTACCACATTTATCTTTGTAATGATCTTTAATACTTTCTACATTAAATGTTGTTAATATATAACTATTTGGTTGAAGATGCCATAGGTTGCTATCTCCATCATAAGGGATACTATATGTAATACGCACTCCATCAATCAGAAAATATTCTACTTCATATGTGCTATGTCTATAAAATTCATTGTATTTTTTTAATTTTTCTTTTTGCATAAATTGTATTTTACTTTCTTCAAAAAGAGTTAATGGTATAATTTCATATTTTTTATATAAGAAATCCACCCATTCATCAAAGTCACAAGTCATAATATCTACATCTGTTATATTAGATATTTCTTCTTTCAATTTTGATAATCTGTCTTCAAAGTATTTTGTTGTATTCCCTCCATTAAAAAGTTTCATTTCTTCAATCACTGCCCTTCTAAAATATATTTTGTATATTTTTAAATTTATTTACTGATTATATAATTTTTTTTAAAAACTTGTTAATTTTATTAATAATACAACAATTTTTATAAAATATCTTTATTTAGATCATTTTTATATTATATCCTACCCCTTAATCAAAATAATAATATTTTTGATTATTAAAGTATTTAATTATGTTAATTAATTTTTCATATAAGTAATTAACATAATCTTTAATAATATTCAATAGATTATAATAAATCTTTTTAAGTATTAATTATTACTTAATATTTTTTAGATTTTTATTTATAAATTATTTAAATTCATAATTTACTTTTGTAATATAAATATTGTAATTAAAATTTATAAATATTTTTCTACTTCTTCTTTTGCTATGTCATATTCTTTTGATACTTCCTCTATTATATCTTGCTTTTCTGTATTAAATCTTTTTAACATTTCTATTTGTTTTATTATCATTCCCTGTTTCATTCCCTTTTCAATACCTATTTTAATACCTTCATCTATTAACATCATTTCTTTTGTTTGCATAACTTCATACCTCCTATAAAATTCATTACTATTTATTATTTCTATTAATCTTTTTCCTAATTTATCTATTTCTTTATCATTATTATTATATTCTTTTTCTTTAAATAATTTTATTAATTCTTTTACTTTTGGATTTTTTATTTTTTCTCCTTTTAAATTAATTATTTTCTTATTTGTTTTATCATTACATATTTTTTTATTTTCTATACAATAATTTACTATATTATATTCTGCTAGTCCATCTTCAAATAAGTCGAAGTTACAAATAAATATTATGAAAGTTTCTCTTACTTTTATATATTCTTTTTCCCCTTTTCTTATTGTATATTTATCTAATAATGACTGATATATTCTAAATCTTTTATTTTCTTATCCAATAATATTTCTATTACTATTTTTGCTATTTCTTTATCTTCCATAAATATTTTAAATACTTTATCATCTAATAAAGAATATTCTGTCTCTATTTTCTTATACATCAACTTACCCCTTATCTTCAGTTTTATTAATTATATTATATCATAAATTTATATAATTATCATCTTATTTGTAGTATATTTTAAAAAAACTTACTAAAGTATTTAAACCTTAATAAGCCTTTTTATTTTAATTATCAGTTTCTATATTTTCTTTTACAAATTGTCTACCTTCATGGTCTGCTTCTGTCAATATAGGACTTAAAATTTATAAATATTTTTCTACTTCTTCTTTTGTTATATTATATTCTTTTTGTATTCTATTTATTATAGTTTCTTCATCTACTTTAAATTCTTTTAACATTTCTATTTGCTTTATTATCATTCCTTGTTTCATACCTATTTTAATACCTTCATCTATTAACATCATTTCTTTTGTTTGCATAACTTCATACCTCCTATAAAATTCATTACTATTTATTATTTCTATTAATCTTTTTCCTAATTTATCTATTTCTTTATCATTATTATTATATTCTTTTTCTTTAAATAATTTTATTAATTCTTTTACTTTTGGATTTTTTATCTTTTCTCCTTTTAAATTAATTATTTTTTTATTTGTTTTATCATTACATATTTTTTTATTTTCTATACAATAATTCACTATATTGTATTCTACTAGTCCATCTTCAAATAAGTCGAAGTTACAAATAAAAATTATGAAAGTTTCTCTTACTTTTATATATTCTTTTTCCCCTTTTCTTATTGTATATTTATCTAATAATG